>Ga0307296_10001137_pt1 | contig 13255 bp, 10 predicted proteins | sample ER_DNA_153_FD_194467 | JGI IMG/M metagenome (GOLD analysis project Ga0307296, IMG submission 194467) | Bulk soil microbial communities from the East River watershed near Crested Butte, Colorado, United States - ER_DNA_153 | ecosystem: Environmental > Terrestrial > Soil > Floodplain | place... | reverse complement strand
ACTTCGCAGGAGCTGCTCGACATCCCCGACAAACGAGCGGAGCTCGTGCGGGGCACACGACAGCCTACCCCTCGCCTAGCGGAAACCCAGAGGCACCCGATAACGTTGGTGCATGACCCGATCACTCCTTCTCCTTGCCGTCCTCGGCATTCCGAGCGTCGCAGCGGCCCAGGCCGACTCCGCTCGGACTGCGGTACCCGATCCCGTTGCCCAGCTTGTCGCGCGGCTCGATCTCGAGCGCTACAAAGCGACGATCAAGGGCCTCACCCAATTCGGCGACCGGCGTCAGGGCACCGACCGCAACCGCGCGGCCGTGGCCTGGATCGAAGCCCAGCTCCGCAGCTACGGCTGTGCCGACGTCGCGCGACTGACGTACGACTACCAGCCTCCGGGTCCCCCCTCTCCCGAAGGGCCTGCCCTGAGCGCAGCGAATGGGAGAGGGGGTCAGGGGGTGAGGCCGGCGCGCGACACGACTCGGGCTTCGGGCGGCGGCCGCTACCGCGGCATCCGCGCTCGTACCGGCGTCAATACCGATTCTTTGAAGCAGCCAGACCTGCGAGTGCGTGCGATCAACATGCAGCCGACCACGCCGGGTGCGCGCGAAGAGGTGTACTGCACCAAGATCGGCACTACGCACCCCGAGGAGATGTACATCGTGGGCGGTCACATGGACGGGCACGGCTGGGGTGAGGCGGCAAACGACGACGGCTCGGGCACCGCGCTCGTCATGGAGCTGGCCCGCGTCTTCTCGAGCGCCGACGTCCGGACCGATCGGTCGATCCGGTTCGTCCTCTGGAATAATGAGGAGACGGGCCTCAACGGTGCACGCGCCTACGTGGAGCAGCGCCGGGCGCTGCAGGGCAAGGAAGATCCCCCGGGCTCGGGCAAGTATCCCGAACCGACGTGGTTGGGAATGATCCAGCACGACATGATGATGTTCGATCACGGCATGCCGCGCGCGGACGGGACCCTCGCCCCCGAGCAGCGGCCCGGAGCGGACGTGAACATCGAGTTCCAGTCGAGCGCCAAGTTCGCAGCACAGGCCCAGCAGCTGGCGTGGATCTTTCAGGTGGCCAACGAGAAGTACGCGACCGACTACCCGGCCACCGTGGGTGCGCACATGACCAACACCGACTCGGCACCCTTCCAGGACCACGTGGCGGCGATCAGTCTGCGCGAAAACGAGCGCGGCACCCAGATTGGGGCGGGGTGGGACCCGAACTGGCACCAACCGACTGACCTGTACTCCACTTACAGCGACAAGGACTTCAGGCTCGGCTTGAACGCGGCGCAGACGACGCTGGCGGCAATCGCCGGCCTCGTAGGGGCCACGATCAAAACCGGGTCACACTAGGGAGGTTGTCATGAAGCGCCGAGCATTCCTGCAGGACCTGGGCGGGACCGCCGCGGCCGTCGCCTTGCCGCCCTTCGTCTGGACGCAGCAATCCGATCTCGCCCCCATCCTTGCGCAGATACCCACGCGCCATGACGAGTCGGTGCAACGGCTGCAAGAGTGGATCCGGCAGCCGTCCATCGCGGCGGAGAATCGCGGCATGGACGCAGGCTGTGACCTCACGATGCGCATGCTGCGCGACGCGGGATTCCAGCAGGTCGCCAAAGTGCCGAGCGACGGTCAGCCCGGCGTCTTCGCGACGCTCGACTCGGGCGCCCGGCGCACGCTGGGCCTCTACTTCATGTACGACGTAAAACAGGTGGATCCGGCGGAGTGGTCGTCGCCGCCCTGGGACGCCGCCCTCGTGGACAAGCCGGGCCTCGGCAAGGTCGTGATGGGGCGCGGGGCGGTCAATCAAAAGGGTCCCGAAGCGGCGTTCATTGCCGCGCTGCACGCGATTCGCGGCGCCGGCCGCAAGCCACCCGTGAATCTCGTCCTCGTCGCCGAGGGCGAGGAGGAGATCGGCTCGCCGCACTTTCCGCAGATCGTGCGGCGCCCCGAGGTGCTCGCGGCGCTGCAGCGCTGCGCCGGAATCTTCATGCCCTCGGCGTCGCAGGGGCTCGACGGTCAGGTCACCATCACGCTCGGCGCCAAAGGCGTCATCGAGGTCGAGCTGGTCTCGACCGGCGAGCGCTGGGGCCGCGGGCCGCGCCAGGACATTCACTCGAGCAACAAGGCCCGCGTTGACAGCCCGGCGTGGCACCTCGTGCAGGCGCTCGCGACGTTGGTGTCCCCCGACGGCAACGATCCTGCCATCGACAACCTCACCGACAAAACCCGGCCCCTCTCCGCGGATGAAAAGGCGATGATCGCCGCGGCGGCTGCGCGCTTGGACGAGAACTCCGCCAAGCGCCAGCTCGGCGTGCAGCACTGGGTACGCGATGCGAGCTGGACCGAGGCCCTGGAGCTGCTGATGGGCCGCCCCACCGTCAACATCGAGGGCCTGGTCGGTGGCTACACCGGCGTCGGCGGCAAGACGATTCTCCCGCATCGCGCCGTCGCGAAACTCGACTTGCGCCTCGTGCCAGACATGACGGCCGCGGACGCGCTCGCAGCGCTCAAGGCACACCTGGCGAAGCGGGGCTTCAGCGACATCGAGGTCAACATGACGGGCGGCTACGATCCTACGAGCACGCCTCGAGACGCCATGGTGATTCGGGCACAGGAGGCGGTGTACCGCCGGGCACAGATCGACCCGATTCTGCTGCCTCGGAATGCCGGCTCCTGGCCCGGCTTTGTCTTCACGGGCGATCCGCTGCGGATGGCCGCGGGGCACTTCGGACTCGGCCACGGCAGCGGCGCGCACGCGCCCGACGAGTACTACGTGATCGAGTCGACGAATCCGAAGGTGCAGGGCATCGACGGCGCCGTGCGCTCGTACGTCGAGTACCTGTACGAGGTCGCGCGCGCGCGGTAGCCTTGGTGACGACTCTCACGGGGAATACGCGCATGGCTCGCACAAAGAAGCCCAAGAAGGACACGCTTCCCGAACGCCGCTCGCGTGAGGCGCCCAAGACGTATACGACGAAGAACGATCTGCCCGAGGCCACCCGCCTCGAAGTGATCGGGTTGCTCAATCAACGGCTCGCCGACTGCATCGACCTGCAGACGCAGTGCAAGCAAGCCCATTGGAACGTGAAGGGTCCCACCTTCATCGCCCTGCACAAGCTCTTCGATGAGATCAACGAGGACGTTGAAGCCTACGTGGACCTCATCGCCGAGCGCATCGTGCAGCTGGGCGGCATCGCCGAGGGGACGATCGGCGCGGTGGAGGGACGGTCCTCGTTGATTGACTACCCGCTGGCGCTCTCGACGGGTGCGGAACACGTTGCGGCGCTGTCCGACGCGCTCGCGGCGTTCGGGCGGACGGCGCGCGTGGGAATCGAAGAGATGAACGAGCTCGAAGACGCAGGCAGCGCCGATATCCTCACCGAGATCTCGCGCGGCGTGGACAAGTGGCTCTGGTTCGTGGAAGCGCAGCAGCAGGGCGCATGATAGGAGCCTCCGGTTTAGGCTTCGATCTTCGAAAACCGCCACGCCCCGGCAGCCACGAACAGCACCCCCACGCCCAGCAGCACCGCGACGTCCAGGGCGACGCCAAAGTGCGTCCCGCCGATCAAGAGACCGCGCATCCCGTCGACGCCGTACGTGAGGGGATCGAGGCGCGTGAGCACCGCGAGGACCCGCGGCAGCCCCTGGAGCGGGTAGAGCGCCCCGGAAAGAAAGAAGAGCGGCATCACGAGGAAGTTCATCACCATTTGGAAGCCCTGCATCTCCTTGATCGTCGATCCGATCGCGGTCGCGAGCGCGGCGAACACGACGGCGATCAGCGCGATCACCAAGAACGCCAGCGGGACCGCCACGACGCTCACCGGGCGGAACCCCGCGATGAGCGTCACCACGAAGATCAGCGTGCCCTGCAGCACCGCTACGGTGGCGCCGCCCAGCGTGCGACCGATCATGATCGCCACGCGCGGCACCGGCGCGACCAGGGTCTCCTTCAGGAACCCGAACTGGCGGTCCCACAGCATCGCGATCCCCGAGAACATCGCGGTGAACAGCACGGTCATGCCGATCACGCCGGGCGCCATGAACTGGAGGTAGCTGCCCTCGCCGGCGCGCTGGAAGACGGGGCCCAAGCCGAACCCGAGCACGCCCAGGTACATGAGCGGGCCCCCGAGCGACGCGATGATCTGGACGCGCGAGCGCAGGTACTTCTTCACCTCCCGCAGCCAGAGGATGTAGATGACGCTCATGCGTCTAGCGCCTCCACACGCGAGCCACTTGGCGCATCTGATCCGCGGCCGTGGCACTCTCGTCGCGAATCGTGGTGCCGGTAAGCGCGAGGAAGGCGGCTTCGAGCGAATCGGTGCCGGTTTGCTGCTTGAGCTCCGCCGACGAACCCGTAGCAACGATGCGGCCGTGGTCGATCACCGCGATGCGACCCGCCACGCGGTCCGCCTCGTCCATGTAGTGCGTCGTGAGGAACACGGTCACGCCCTCGGTCTTATTGAGGTTTTGCACGAGCGTCCACATCTGATTGCGGCTCTGCGGATCGAGGCCGAGCGTGGGTTCGTCGAGAAACAGCACCTTGGGCGTGTGCAGCAGCCCGCGGGCGATCTCGAGGCGGCGTTTCATGCCCCCGGAGAACGTTTTGACCATGTCGTCGCGCCGCTCCCATAGCTCGAACATCCGGAGCAGGGCCTCGCACCGCTCGCGCCGGGCCTGACGCGGCACGTGGTACAAGACCCCGTGGATGTCCATGTTCTCCCACGCCGTGAGGTCGCCGTCGAGACTTGGATCCTGGAACACGACGCCGAAGCGCCGGCGCACTTCCGTCTGATGCGTGGCGGGATCGAGCCCGTCGAGCTCGAGCGAGCCGCTCGTGGGGCGGAGCAGGGTCGTGAGCATCTTGATCGTGGTGGTCTTGCCGGCGCCGTTCGGGCCGAGGAATGCGAAGATCTCACCGGCGCGGACGTCGAAGGAGACGTCGTTGACGGCCGTGACCTTCCCGAACGATTTGACGACGTGCTGGACGCGAATGATGGGATGATCGCTCACTTGCCGCGCTAGAGCCGTTGCATTGAGATCCTGACGCGCTACCTGTTGACCGTATTGTCGAGAAACGGCCGATTCGTGGCGGTGGTGGAGGTGATCGTGATGTCCCCTCTCGCGCCCACCGTGTAGATCCGGCCTCCCAAAAACGACACGCCGGTGCGGGAGATCTTGTCCGTCGTCGAGTCGGTGTAGCGCGCGAACAGGTTGTACACACCCGCGGGCAGGGCCGTGAACCCACTCGCTCCCTTGTACGCCACCGCAACATTCAGGGTGTCTACTCGTGTGGTATCCCCCGTGGTGTACCGCGCATACAATGTCAGCGGGTTCGCGTTGGCCATCGCGTTGACGAGTCTCACGTACGCCACCGAATAGTCGGTCGCCGGAGTTACAGGATCTTCCAGGACGAACGCGTCCGAGGTCTTGGTCGTGGTGTTGTAGAATCCGCTCATATAGAACGAATAATATTTCCCGTCATCGAGCGTCGCGGTGACGGTGGCAATCGCCAGGTCCTTGTCCGCCGTCGCGGCGATCCGTCCGGTCAGTGTGTACGCGCCGGGCGTGATGGCCAGGTACACGCCGCCGTTGCCGGCACCGCCGTACGTCACGCCGGTCGTGGCTTCCTGGCCGCTCCCGGAGAGAATCGCCGTCATCTTCGTGGTGCCGGCGTAGAAATTCACGCCGGGGGCGTTCACCCCGAAGTTGAAGAACTTGACGCGCCCACCGGGAATCGTTTCGGCGGTGGGAAGCACCTGGACCGCATTCTTCTCACAGGCTGCCAGCAGGGCGGCGCAGAGCAGCGCGGCGCGAATCCGGTATCGAGTCATAAGTGGGCTCACGGCTCCGTGATCCAGAGTGACTTGGTGTGGTAGTCCACAGCATCCCCGCCGATCGCCCTGAGGGACTCGAGGTTCCAGACATACTCGGAGTTGTACCTCGGCCGGATGCGTTGCACGATCTTGCCGCCATTGTCACCGTAGAGAATCGTCGGCGGCGCGAACCCGCGAAATACCTCCACACCACTGACCGGGTCGACGTCGGTGTAGTGATAGCGGCGCATGTCCATCCACAATTCGTTGTGTCCCCAGGCCCACTGGGCGATGTACTTCTGCGACATGATGTGCGACAACGTCACGGTGACGGGCACGATGTTCGTGTCGGCCAGGAACGTGGATTTCTCCGTCGTCGTGATCTGCGTTGGTGTCTGCCCCGCGTCCAGATTCCGGGCATTCACCCAGTCGATGTGGGCCGACAGGGCGTTGACGTACGCCGTGCGGGCGAGCGTCGGGTCGGCCATCCGCGACGCGGCTTCGGCCTTGATGAACTGCAGCTGCGCGTAGGTCATGAAGGGGATTTTTGACCGGTCGGCGAACAGATACCGGGCGGGCAACCCCAACCCGTTGCTGCCCGTGTACCCAAAGAAATTCCTCGGCTGCGCCCCCGCGCCCAGCGCCCCGAAGCCCAACACGTTGATGTCGAGGCCGGTGTAGGTGGTGTTCGCCGAGTCGAGCGCCAGCATGCGGCTCATCCTGGGGTCCACCACGCCGCCGAACTGCGTCCCGTTCATGAGGTTCACGATGAACTGGGTCTGCCGGTACAGCGTGACGTTGTTGCGGCTGCGGCCCCAGAAGTTGTAATCCGCGAAGTCCGTGCTGGTGTTCGGATACGTGAGCAGCGCGTCGTCGACGTTCCCCGCGAATGACAGGTCCACCTCGGCGATCACCGCCGCCGGGGCGTACGAGGCTTTGTTGGAGTAGTGATTCAGGTGCAGGGCCAGCAGGCCGTGCGCCAGCTTCAACCACTTGGTGCGATCGCCGTTGTAGATCTTGTCGCCCACGGCCAGGTATGTCTGGTCGACGGCGCCATCGGTCCGCTGCAGCAGCACGACGGCGCTGTCCAGCAGGCGCTTGACCTCTTGATACGCATACTGCTGCGTGTCGTAGTCGAACCTGGTCCGCGTCTGGTCGATCGCTTGCTGCACGATGATCTCGCCGTGGAGATCCGTGAGCGCCTGCCAGCCCCACGCTTTCAGGATCAAGCCGACGCCCAGGAGGTCCCAGCGCTGCTCGGCCGTCGCCTTGGCGTTCATGTCGATCAGGTTCTGCCCGAGGGACCAGTAGACGTCGCGCCACTGCTGCGCGCCGTTGTCGCTGGCCGGGTCATAGCCCATCCGGCCCCACGTTGATGCCGGACTGGTCGCCGTCGAGGTCGAGACCCACTCCTGGGTGTAGTGCCCCACGAAGCGGCCGTCGAGCTGCGGTGACGTGACCATCCAGTGCAGCATCGGCGGCAGGTAGAGATTCGCCGACACCGACTGCGGGCCGTTCGGATTGGTGTTGACGTCGAGGAATTCCCTGCAACCACCCGATAGCGCCAGGGCGCCGATCACGAGAGCTGCGTGTCTGGTGTTCATGGTCAGAATCCCACGCTGACGCCGAAATTGAAGCCGCGCGGCATGGGGAAATTGCCGAAATCGATCCCCACGGCTCCCGAGCCTCCCACCGCTGCGGTATTCCCGTTCACGATCGGGTCCAGGCCTGAATAGTTCGTGATGAGAAACAGGTCCGTGCCCGTCAGGTACACACTGGCGCTGCGGGCCCCCAGCAGCCGTCCGGGAATCTCATAACGGATCGTCACGTCCCTGAGCCGCAGCCAGTTGATGTCCTTCTCGATGAACAACTCTTCGCTCATGTTGACGTAGTAGGCCGTCTGTACGCTGGGAATGATGACGATATTGTTGACCGTCGGATTGGCGCTGTTCTCCCGCCCGTCGCGCAAGACGCCGTCGATGATCCGGGGCTGCTCCCGGTCGAGCGTGCGCATGCTGAGGCCACGCGCCGTGAGGTAATGCTCGGTCGCGTTGAAGATGTCCCCGCCCTTGCGGATATCGAGGAGGAAATCCAACGAGAACCGCTTGAACCTGAGGGTGTTCCCGATGCCGATCGTAAAATCGGGCTGGCGATCGTAGCCGGCGTCGATGAAGGTCGTGGACCGGATCGGCAGGCCCGTCACGGGATCGATCAGCAGTTTGCCCTGATTGTTTCGCAAGTAGAAGAGACCGGTCAGGGCCATGGTGGACTGGTTGACCAGGACCCCGTTGCGCACGTTGCCGTACAGCCAGGTGTCCGAGACGTAGGATTCCGGCACATTGGGCAGGCCCGTCACCCAGCTGCCCGCGCTCGTCCAGTTGACCGTCGCATCCCAAGAGAACGCGGGGTTCCGGATCGGCGTGGCGCGCACGGTGAGCTCCAGACCATGGCTGATCGTCGAGGCGCCGTTCAGGTTGAAGAGAATGAAGCCTGTCCCGTAACTGCCGCGGATGTCGTTGACGATCTGGTCCTTCGTCGTCGCCCGATAGGCGGTCGCATCGAGCGCCAGGCGACCATCCAGGAAGGACAGCTCCACGCCCCCCTCGACCTCCCGTTTGAACTCGGGCTTGAGCGCGACGTTCGGGCCCGTGAATCCGTAACCGTATCCGCCAAACGACGTTGTCTTGTACTCGAGCGAAGGACGATACGCATATGGCCGGGCGTCCTTGCCGACCTCGGCATAGCCGATTCGGACTTTGCCGGTCACGAACCGCTGCACGCTCGGAAACGCGTCGGAAAAGACGAAGCTCGTCGCCACGGAAGGGTAGAAGAACGAGTTCCGTCCCTGCGGGATCGTCGACGTCCAGTCGTTCCGGCCGGTGACGGTCAGGTACAGGAAGCTGCGGTAGTCGAACACCATCTTCCCGAAGAAGCTCACGAGACGCCGCTGCTCGAGCGTGGTCCGTGTCGACCGAGTGGTCGTGTTGTTCATGGACACGAAGTTCGGATCGAGGAAGCCGATCCCGGTTGCGGCATTGGTCGTCGACTTGAAGTCGTTCACCTGGTTCCCGAACAGACCGCTGACCGCGAGGTTGGGCGTGAGGGAATACGGGTTCACGTTGAGGACCGTCTGCGTGTTGATGTTGCGAGTAATGACGTCGGCCTGGTCGAGGAGACCATTGAACGTATTGCCCACCGCACTCTCCGGATGCCGCAGCAGGAGGTTCTGGTTGGTGTAGTTGTCGGTGCCGATGTTGGTCTTGATGTTCCCCCACGCAAACGGCGTAAGGACGAGGCCGACGTTCGCCATCAAGCGGTTGGTCTTGGAATTGATCTGGTTCTTGGCAACGTTGAAGTAGGGGTTGTCGGCCTCTCCCGCGGGCGTCAGCGCGGTCAGCCGCCGCCGAGTGCCGGCAGGCGTCAGGAAGTCGCGCGCGTCATCGGTCTGCGGCCACAACATCAGGCCGATCAGGGGGCCGATGTCGCCCTTGTACACCTGATCGTTGTTCGCATAGGTGTAGGCCATCGACAGATCGGTGGTCAACCAATTGTTGATGCGGGCCTGGGACGCCCCGGTCACGTTGACGCGGTCGTATCCCGACTTCCGGACGACGCCCTCTTCCTTGTCGAGCGAGGTCCCCAGGCGATAATTGATCGTGTTGTCGGCCGTGGCGCCGCTGAAAGAGATGCTGTGCCGTTGCGTCATGGCCGTCCGCAGGAAGCCATCGACGTTGTCAAAGAATTGGGTGCCGGGGGCGTAGGGCGAGCCGAAGTACTGGAATGAGCCCAGGCCGCTCCCGGTCAGGGTCGTCGGCCCATAGACGCGCTGCAACGACGGCCTCGCCCTGGTCGATTGGAGCCGCACGCTATTGGTGTACTGTATGCCCCCGCCGGCGCGGCCACGCTTGGTCTTGATGACAATGGCGCCGCTCGCCGCATCGATGCCGTACAGCGCGGCGGCCTCGGGCCCTTTCAGCACGGTCAGCGTTTCGATGTCTTCCGAATTCATGTCGGCAGCACGATTCGTGAAGTCCACCCCGCGGTTGCTGAACGCCGTCGTCGCATTCGCGTCCGACGCCAGCTGTTGCGTGTTGACGGTCTTGTTGTCCATCGGCAGGCCGTCGACGATGATCAACGGCTGATTGCTGCTGCTGATGGAGCTGACGCCGCGGATGACGATCGACGAGGACGCGCCGGGCACACCCGACGTGCTCGTCACATCGACGCCCGCAATGCGCCCCGACAACGCATTGAAGAAATTCTCGCGCTGCGTCTGCGCGATCTCGGCTCCCCCGATGGTTTGCTGCGCCGTGCCCAGCGAACGCGCCGCCGCCGTCTCCCCCAACGCCGTGACCACCACCGCATCGAGATCCATCGCGACGCGCCGCAGGACGACGTCGATGACGTCCTCCGTGCCAACGGTGCGCTCCACGAGGCCGGTCCCGATGAGCCGGAACTGCAGCACCTGGCCCGTCTCGGCGGCAATCGTGTAGCGGCCTCCGGCGTCGGTCTGGGTCGTCGTGGGTGTTCGCCTGACGGTGACCCTCACCCCAGGCAGCGGTGCGCGCTGTTCGTTGGTGACGGTGCCGGTGATGGTGCGCTGTTGCGCCGCCGCGGGCGCGGCCAGGGCAATGGCGCCAAGGAGAAGAAGAACTGGATGGGTGAAGCGTGAAGCGTGCACGGGAGTTCCGCTTGAAGGTGACCGGGCAGATTTATCTCGCGAGCGCGAGGTCAGCAAGAGGCTAAAACTTGGGGGCCGCCGGCTTGGCGGCGTAGATGAACTCGTAGTAGTCGCGCATCGTCAGGCCGGCGGCGGCCGCGTCGTCGACGATCACGGTGGCCTCACGGTGCATCTGGATGGCACTCGCCGTCACCATGCTGGTCACCGGCCCCTCGACGGCTTGGGTGATCGCCTTCGCCTTGGCCTTCCCGCTCGCCACGAGCACCAGCCGCCGCGCATCGAGGATCGTCCCGACGCCCATCGTGATCGCATAGACGGGCACATCCTCCCGGCGCTCGAAGAACCGGGCGTTGTCGTCGATCGTCATCTTCGAGAGGGTCTTGAGCCGGGTGCGCGAGCTGAGCGAGCTCCCGGGCTCATTGAAGGCGATATGGCCGTCCGAGCCGATGCCCAGGATTTGCAGGTCGATGCCGCCGCATTCCCCGATGCGCCCCTCGTACCATTGGCAGAAAGCGGGATAGTTGCTGGTCGTGCCCGACGGGATGTTGATGTTGTGCCGCGGGATGTTCACGTGCTGGAAGAAGTGCTCGTGCATGAAGTAGTGATAGCTCTGCGCGTGATTCGGGGGCAGCCCGACGTATTCGTCGAGGTTGAACGTCGTCACGCGCGAGAAGTCGACCAATCCCGCCTGGTGCAGCCGCACCAGCTCTTGATAGAGACCGAGCGGTGTGGACCCGGTCGCCATGCCGAGCACGGCGTTCGGCTTGGTGTTGAGCACGTCGACGACGATCTGCGCCGCCGCCTTGCTCATGTGGTCGTAGTCTCGCTTGATGACGACTTCCATTCAGGGCCTCCTCAGACCGCGTCTTCCCAGCGCCGCGCCCGGTCGAGCGCCTTGCGCCACCCCGCCTCGAGTTGTTGGCGCTGCGCCGGTTTCATCACCGGCGTGAAGCGGCGATCCATCTGCCACTGCGCCGCGATCTGCTTCTGATCCTTCCAATAGCCGACCGCGAGCCCGGCGAGGTACGCCGCGCCCAGCGCCGTCGTTTCGGTCACTTTGGGCCGCACCACGGGCACGTTGAGCAGGTTCGACTGGAATTGCATCAGCAGATTGTTCGCCGACGCGCCGCCGTCCACCCGCAGCTCCGTCAGCCGGATCTTCGCGTCGGCCTCCATGGCGCGCAGCACGTCGCCCACCTGAAACGCGATTCCCTCGAGGGCGGCGCGCGCGATATGCGCCGCCGTCGTGCCGCGCGTCAGCCCCGCGATGAGGCCGCGCGCGTACTGATCCCAGTGCGGCGCGCCCAGGCCGGCGAACGCGGGCACCAGATACACCCCCTGCGGATCGGTCACCTGCGCGGCCAGGGCTTCGACCTCAGATGAGGAATCGATGATGCCCAGTCCGTCGCGCAGCCACTGGACCACCGCACCCGCGATGAAAATGCTGCCCTCCAGTGCGTACTCGGTCCGCTTCCCGATGCGCCAGGCGACCGTCGTCAGGAGATTGTTCTTGGACGCGATCGGCTTCGTGCCCGTGTGCATCAGCATGAAGCACCCGGTGCCGTAGGTGTTTTTCACCATGCCGGGCTCCGTGCACGCCTGGCCGAACAGCGCGGCCTGCTGGTCACCCGCAATCCCGGCAATCGGCACCGCGCGGCCTCGCCCGAACAGCGTCGTTTCGCCGTACACCTCGCTCGAGGAACGCACCGCCGGCAACACCGAGCGCGGCACGCCGAACAACTTCAGCAGCTCGTCGTCCCAGTCGCCGGTCCGCAGGTTGAAGAGCATCGTGCGCGACGCGTTACTCGGATCGGTCACGTGCACTCGGCCAGCGGTGAGATTCCACACGAGCCACGAGTCGACGGTGCCGAAGGCGAGCTTGCCGGCCTTCGCTTTGGCGCGCGCCCCCGGCACGTTGCGCAGAATCCACTCGAGTTTCGTGCCGGAGAAATAGGCGTCCACCACGAGACCGGTCTTGCGCTTGATCAAGGGGGCGAGCCCGCGGGCCTTCAGCCGGTCACACGCCGCTGCCGTGCGGCGATCTTGCCAGACGATCGCGTTGTGCACCGGCTCCCCCGTCTCGCGGTCCCAGACGACGGTGGTTTCGCGCTGATTCGTGATCCCGATGGCGGCAATGTCGGCCGCGGCCAGTGTGGCCTTGATGAGCGCTTCCGTCGCCGTGTGGAGCTGGGTGGCCCAGATCTCTTTCGCGTCGTGCTCGACCCAGCCGGGCTTGGGAAAGATCTGGCGAAACTCCTTCTGCGCCGACGCCACGACGCTGCCGCTGTGATCGAACACGATCGCGCGCGAGCTGGTCGTCCCTTGGTCCAGGGCCAGGATGTGCTTCATGCCGGCCACAGCGCCTTATAGAGGAGAGCCGCGATCACGCCGCCGATGATCGGTCCGGCCACCGGGATCCACGCGTAGCCCCAGTCCGATCCGCCCTTGCCGGCGATCGGCAAGACCGCATGTGCGAGCCTCGGGCCCAAGTCACGGGCAGGATTGATCGCCCAGCCCGTCGGCCCACCCAACGAAAGACCGATGGCGCCCACGATGACGCCGACCAGGCAGGGCCCGAATCCCACGTCCCAGCCGTGCCCAGGGTTCAAGTTCTTCGGCGTCAGGACGGTCAGCACACCCAGCACCAACACCGTAGTGCCCACGATCTCGGTGAACAGATTCGCGGGTGAGTTGCGAATGGCGGGCGCGGTGCAAAAGACGGCCAGCTTCGTGGCCTGGCTCTCCGTGACGGGCCAG
>Ga0307296_10001134_pt1 | contig 13269 bp, 11 predicted proteins | sample ER_DNA_153_FD_194467 | JGI IMG/M metagenome (GOLD analysis project Ga0307296, IMG submission 194467) | Bulk soil microbial communities from the East River watershed near Crested Butte, Colorado, United States - ER_DNA_153 | ecosystem: Environmental > Terrestrial > Soil > Floodplain | place... | reverse complement strand
GCGTCATGCTGCACGAGGCGGTAGGCCATGGGCTTGAAGGTGACTTCAACCGCAAGAAGACCTCGGCCTTCGCCGGTCTGATGGGACAGCGGGTCGCATCGAAAGGGGTCACCGTGGTCGACGACGGGACACTCGCACAGCGGCGCGGTTCGCTCTCGATCGATGACGAGGGCACGCCGACCAACCGCACCGTGCTGATCGAGGATGGCATTCTCGTCGGGTATATGCAGGACCGGCAGAACGCCCGGCTCATGAGCATGAAGCCCACCGGCAACGGCCGTCGGCAAAGCTATGCACACGTACCGATGCCGCGCATGACCAATACCTACATGCTCGCAGGCAATCGCGATCCCGGCGAGATCATCGCCTCGGTCAAGAACGGAATCTATGCCGTCAATTTCGGCGGCGGGCAGGTCGACATCACCTCCGGCAAGTACGTGTTCCAAGTCACCGAGGCTTACAAGATCGAGGACGGCAAGCTCGCGCAGCCCCTGAAGGGCGCCATGCTGATCGGCAATGGCCCGACCGACCTCAACCGCATCGGCATGGTCGGGAATGATCTGGAACTCGATACTGGCATCGGCACCTGTGGCAAGAACGGCCAGGGTGTGCCCGTCGGAGTCGGCCAGCCTACCCTGCGCATGGACCGCATTACCGTCGGCGGGACGGGGTGAAACATACGGTCCGCGCACGCTCTGCTGGTATCGCATCAGGGTCCGCTGAGCGCAGTTGGGCCTGAGCGTCGTATAGGCAGGCGCGCGCGTCGCCTTTACAGCGCCAGACGTGGCATGCGCTATCTCACCACTCCCGAAATGCAGCACGGCTTACGAACCGGGCGCGTGATGTGGTTCTTGAGATAGCAAACCGCCGAAGAACCGACATAGCCCGGCCGCACATACGTCCAGGCCCGGCAGCCTTCTTCCCCTTCACAGGCCGCTCCGCAGCTCTTGCCGCTGGCGTCGGAAGGCAATTCGAAGTGCCGATAGTCGCCGCCGTTGCGATCGACCCCAAACTCCGTCGGCCCGCTCCGCGGCTCGATGACCCCGGTCCCGCGAACCCCGGAAACGCAGCATGTCGATGCGAGCCGTGGCATGACCCTGGATTTGAGCCAACAGACGGCATTGGCATTTTCGGTCACCGGATAGGAAAAGGCCCACGCGCGGCAGCGCGCATCGCGCTCGCAGCGGGCGGCGCATTGGGCAGGATCACCGGACCGCATGGGAAAGCTTGCATAGTCTCCCCCCGGGCGGTCGAAGTTGACCTGAGCGCAGGCGGGCGCGCTGAACACGACAAGCGCGATCAGCAAGCCCACACTCATTCCGAGCCACTCGCGCATCATGCCCGGCCTCTCGTTCGCGCCGCTCTGGCCACCGGATCCATGTTAGAGAAGCGCGCAGGCGCAGGCGAGTGCCGTGTGAGTGATATGGGGCCCCACGCAGTATGCCGAGGCGCGCGCCCGGCTCCACCATGGAATTTCCAATGCAGCACGGCGAACTCGGCTTTCTGACTTTTGGCTTGGTGCTTCTTACCGCCGCCGTTTTGAGCGTTCCAATCGCACGCCGGCTTGGGCTATCCGCCATCGTTGCCTATCTCATCGCCGGCATCGTGATCGGGCCGCATGGGCTAGCGGCATTTGGTACGCCCGAGAGCATCATCCCAGTTTCCGAGCTGGGCGTGGTCATGCTGCTATTCCTGATCGGGCTCGAGCTGGAGCTTGGCCGGTTGGTGGCGCTGCGTCGCGCCATATTCGGCCTCGGCGCGGCTCAATTGGCGTTGACCGCGCTTGCAATCGGGGTGCTCGCCTACCTTGTCGGGTTGGTCGATTGGCGCGGGGCGGTGGTCGCCGGGGTCGCATTGGCGATGTCGGCGACCGCGATTGCGTTGGAAATCCTAGAGGAGCGCGGACAGCTCCAGCAGGACTACGGTCAGCGCGCCTTTGCCATTCTGCTGTTCCAGGACATGGCGGTGGTGCCACTATTGGCGGCACTGCCGCTGCTCGCACAAGCGGGGGGAAGTACGCACACCGACGTCGGTGACGGACTGCGCGCGGTGGCCCTCATCGTCGGCGCTATCCTGCTGATCGTCGTTGCTGGCCGCTATCTGCTCAATCCGTTCTTCCGGCTGCTGGCGCAAACCGGATCGCGCGAGGTGATGACCGCGGCGGCCCTCCTCGTCGTGCTCGGTGCTGCGCTCATCATGCAAAAGGCTGGCATGTCGATGGCGCTTGGCGCGTTCCTAGCCGGCGTCCTGCTCGCCGAATCCAACTACCGACACGAGCTGGAAGCCGACATCGAGCCATTCCGCGGGCTGTTGCTGGCCCTGTTCTTCATGGGCATCGGAATGAGCATCGATCTGGCTGTCGTGCGCGCCAATGTCTGGCTCATTCTGGTCGCGGCCGTCGTCATCACGGCGCTCAAGGCGGGGATCGTTTGGCTGCTGTTCAGAGCCACCTGCGTGCGTGAGGCCGATGCGCTGCGCGCCGGTTCGGTGCTCACGGCCGCCGGCGAATTCGCATTCGTCCTGATACCGCTCGGCGGCTCGCTCGGCGTGTTGGACGCGCGCCAAGCCAGTATCCTGACGGCCATTGCTGCCATCACCATGCTGCTGGGTCCACTGGTCGCCACGCTCACCGAAACGCTGCTGCGACGCTTTAGACCGTTAGACGCCCGTGAACCCGATGACTTCTCCGATGCACGCGGATCCGTGCTGGTGATCGGCTTTGGCCGCTTTGGCCAGATCGTCTCCCAATGTCTGCTCGCCGAAGCCATCGACGTCACTACCATCGACAACGATCCCGAGATGATTCAGGACGCCGCGGGGTTCGGCTTCAAAGTTTACTACGGCGACGGTACTCGGCTCGACGTCCTACGGGCCGCTGGCGCGGGCGACGCTAGGCTGATCGCCGTGTGCATCGACAACCGGGAGGCTGCCAGCCGCGTTGTCGACCTCGTGCACGCCGAGTTTCCGGGGACGAAGCTTTACGTGCGCTCCTTCGATCGGCGCCATACATTGCAACTCATCGCCAAGGGCGTTGATTTCGAATTGCGCGAAACCTATGAATCCGCACTCGTATTCGGACGCAGCACGCTCGAAGCGCTGGGGATCGATTCCGAGCGGGCGGCGGCGACTGAGCAATTCGTCCGGTCCCGCGACCTCGATCTTCTCGCCGTGCAACAGGCCGAAGGGCTATCCGCCGGGGCAGATTTGTTGCGGACGCGCATGGTGCACGAACCGCTGAGCACGCCGGCGCGCGAGGTCAAACCGCTCAACCCTGAAGCCGAAGAAATCATCAGCCGACCGCCGGTGGCAGAGTGACGCCCATCGCTGGAACGCACCCGTTCGAGCGGGTGTTTGCAGTCCGAGCGCAGGGGCTCTCAATCCGGCGACGGCAGCTGTCGGTGGCGAGGCCTCCCACGCAGCGACATCAGTGACCGCATTGCGCCACTGATCAGTCGAGCATGGTCATCCAATCGTCCGGTAGATGGTGGGCAGCATAAAATTCGTCCACGACTTGGCGACGACTCAACTCAATATGCGTATTCCCTGAACACCGGCTCCACGCTGCCGCCCCAGGGACCGTGGAATTTATCCAAGAGCTCCTGGGCTGGGGTAATACCGCGCGCGACGTATTCCTCGATCGGCTGTAGGTAGCGGCTTTCGTCGTAGCCGCTGGCGTCCAGTCGCCGGCGTCGCGTAAGTCCCTCTTGCGCTAGCGCGAGCGTGGCCTTCGCCAATTGCAGGACGTCACGGCCCGCAATGGTCGCCGCGAACCCAAGTTTCGGCACATCGTCGCGAAGTTTCTGGCGCTCCCCGGCTGTCCAAGGCTTGACCAAGTTCCAGGCGGCGTCGAGCGCGTCATCATCGTAGAGGATGCCGGCCCAATAGGCCGGCAGCGCCGGAAGCCTGCGCCAGGGACCGCCGTCCGCTCCGCGCATTTCGAGATAGCGTTTAAGCCGTACTTCCGGAAAGATAGTGGAGATGTGGTTCGCCCAGTCCGAGATCGTGGCCCGCTCGCCAGGCAGGGCCGAAAGTCGCCCCTCCATCAGGTCGCGGAACGATTGGCCGGCGACATCGATATAGTGATCACCCCGTTTGACGAAATACATCGGCACCGAGAGCGCGTAGTCGACGTAACGCTCAAATCCCATCCCTGGTTCGAACGCCCACGGCAGCATGCCGGAACGATCGGGATCGGTGTCCCGCCAGATCTCGGAGCGGAACGACAGAAAGCCGTTGGGTTTGCCCTCCGTGAACGGCGAATTGGCGAACATTGCCGTCGCGACCGGCTGCAGCGCGAGCGAGACCCGCAGCTTCTTCACCATGTCGGCTTCAGATGAGTAGTCGAGATTCGTCTGCACCGTGCACGTTCGGTACATCATGTCGAGGCCATACTTGCCAACCTTCGGCATATAGGCGGTCATGATGCGGTAACGCCCCTTTGGCATTGTGGGGATCTCGGCGCGGCTCCAATTCGGCGTCATGCCGAGCCCGAGGAATCCAATACCCAACGGTCGGGCGACTTCCTTCACCTGCGCAAGATGCGCCATCAGCTCCGAGGAGGTCTGGTGCACGCTGTCGACCGGCGCCCCTGAAAGCTCGAACTGACCGCCCGGCTCGAGCGAGATCGCGCCGCCGCCCGTTACGTCGAACAGACCGATGACGTTGCCGTCTTCGACGATCGGCTCCCAGCCGAGCAGATACTGCATGCCTTCGAGCAACGCCTGGATGCTGGGGCGGCCCTGGTAGGGGACCGGGCGATGACCCTCGACCGTGAACACGAACTTCTCGTGCTCGGTACCGATGCGAAACTGCGACTTGGGCTTGCTCCCCGCCTCGAACCACGCAACGAGTTCCTTGCGCGTCTCGATCGGCGTCATGTCGACTTGGTCGCGAGCCATGCGGGGGGTTCCGACGAAAAGGGCCGCGACCTTACACGGCGCCTGTAAGGGAGGGCAATTGGGTCACGCGCCGCGCGCATGATCGCCCAAGGTGTAGCAAGACCGGAACGCGCGAGATCGGCGGACAATTCGACCACGGGTCCGGCCGAGGATCGGGATGCCCGCGACGAAACAATCTGCGGCTATGTTTTGCTCGCCAATAAATATGGCTAGAAGCCAAATCAACAAGCACCGAGCCGCTCGAGGTCTGTCATTTTTCGCAGGTTGAGGCCGCTGATTGCGGGCGAGCCTCCCGTTGCGACCCATTTGGCGTTCGCGGTGCGGGCGACCTTGGTCGATCGGCGCGCATCCTCTCTCATCATCTGCCGATCGCCGCCGACATCCAATAAGCCGATGCGTGTGAGGTCGGCTTCAGCTCTCGATCGGCTCACCTGACTTGCGGAAATAGCGGCGGCCGGTTGTGTCGCGCTCCATCAAGAAATCGACGTCGGGATAGTGCACGCGCTCACTCTTTGCGCGCGTGCCGACCTCGAGGTAGACCGCATCGCGTTGGGTCCGGTTGATGAGGCAATGCGCTATGCCGCTGCCGGCCTTGAAGCCGGCGGCGTCGCCGGGCTTGAGCACCGTCTCGCCGTCGTCCTCCTGAAGTATCAGTTCGCCCTCGATCACATAGACGAACTCGTCCTCCTGCTCGTGCCAATGGCGCAACGCCGAGGCCGAGCCCGCCTTGATGCGGGTGACATTGACGCCGAATTGGGTCAAACCCGCCGCATCGCCGATCCTCTGTTTTTCCCGCCCAGAGATTACGGCGGCAAACTCTTTCGGATAGGATGCAATTCGCTGCGCTGGAATCTTTGCGATATGGATTCTAGGCATCACCTCTCCCTGCGCTATAGACTGCGCGCGATCACAATTTTCATGATTTCGTTTGTGCCCGCGTAGATCCGCATGACTCGAGCGTCGCGGTACATGCGCGAAATCGGGAACTCCTCCATATAGCCGTAGCCGCCAAACAACTGCAGGCAGCGATCGATGATCTTACCCTGCAGGTCCGTGAGCCAATACTTGGCCATTGAAGCGGTAACCGTATCGAGCTCATCGTCCAGATAGCGCTCGATACAGTGGTCGTGAAACACGCGTCCGATCGTCGCTTCGGACTTGCATTCAGCGAGCACGAACTGGGTATTCTGGAATTCGATGATCTTCTTGCCGAAGGCCTGCCGCTGCTTGACGTATTCGACGGTGAGCGCCAGCGCCCGCTCGATCATGGCCTGGGCATGAACCGCGACGATGAGACGCTCGCGCGGAAGGTCGTTCATGAGCTGAGCGAAACCTTGACCTTCCTCTGTGCCGAGCAAGTTCTCTGGCGGCAGTTTGACGTCCTCAAAGAACAGTTCGGAGGTGTCCGCGGAATCGAGGCCGAGCTTCTTGAGCCTGCGGCCACGGCGAAAACCAGGCGCATTGTCGGCTTCGACCACCATCAGCGATACGCCTTTGGCGCCCGCACCCGCATCGGTCTTGGCGACGACGATGATCAGATTGGCGTGCTGACCATTGGTGATGAAGGTCTTCGAACCGTTGAGCACGTAGCCGTTGCCCGATTTATTGGCCGTGGTGCGCACCGCCTGCAGGTCGGAGCCGGTCCCGGGTTCGCTCATGGCGATCGCGCCGACGAGTTCGCCGGTCACCAGTCTGGGCAGCCAGCGCCGCTTCTGCTCGTCGGTGCCGTAGTGCAGGATGTAGGGCGCGACGATGCCGGAATGGAGGGGCGCGCCAAAGGAATCGAAGCCCGCGAGGCTCAATTGTCGGGCGATCACCGCTTCATGCGCGAAAGTGCCGCCGACGCCACCATATTCTTCAGGGATGACCGGGCAAAGGAGGCCGGCCGCGCCGGCCTTGGTCCAGACTTCGCGATCATACATGCCCTCCTCAGCCCATCTATCGAGGTGTGGCACGTATTCGGCTGTGATGAAGCGTCGTGCCTGCTCTTCGAGCAGCACAAGGTCCTCGGTCATCCAAGCAGGACGAGGAAGGCTGACGGCGTCCATCACAAATCCTGTTGATCGCACAACCATACATGGCGCCGCCTCACAATGCGAGAGCGGGAGGCGTTGACAAGCGACCGGCACTTTTTCACAACATCTTCGCCGGAGGAATCGAGATGGTCTTCATGTCCTTGATGAATTTGCGACCGCGCGCCATCCGACCGATCGATCGACGCCCGCTGCCGTTCCGTGCGGAGCGGCGCCGGCGCGTGGCCTAGCCACCGCGATGCGACTGGGCTTTGAGCTCGAGGAGCGATTCCCGATGGCGAACGAACTGTGGGTCCGGCGCGCGATCGGCGAGGGCGTCCGCTGTCGCCGGACTCCCTCGGCATTCGCGCTCGGCGCGACGATTCGCCATTGACTGTCTCCGAGACCTGGACGGCGCGCAGCTTGGCGGACCTACGTCGCGTCGCGCCTGGCTTGCTGTTGTCGTCGTTCGTCGCGGTCACCGCGGTGCTGGCTGCTCCCCTCCTCGCGGGCGTCGCGCCGATTCCGGCCATGGTAATCGCGCTTGTGGTCGGTATCGCGCTCAATCCGGTAGCGCGAAGGTCATCGTTCCAGCCCGGAATCGTATTCTGCTTGAAGACCCTCTTGCGCTGGGCAGTGGCATTGCTCGGCCTGCGGGTTGCCCTTGGGGAGATTGCGGCGCTGGGCCCGATGACAGCCGTCCTGGTCATCGTTTCCATGGGCTTGACCTTGACGGCCGGTTTCTTGCTCGCGCGCGTGTTCGGGCTGGATCGGGCTTATGGGGCATTGGCCGGCGCGGGAACCGCGGTGTGTGGGGCGTCCGCCACCCTCGCCACTTCGATCGTCTTGCCGGACTATAAAGGCAAAGAGACCGACGTCGCCTTCGTTGTCGTGGCCGTCAATGCATTGTCCACGTTGGCGATGGTGCTTTATCCAGTCGTCTGCGTTTTGCTTGGTTTCGATCCACAGACCACGGGCGTCATGCTCGGGGCGACGATCCACGATGTGGCGCAGGTTGTCGGTGCGGGATACGCGGTCTCGGAGACAGCTGGAAATACTGCCGTCATCGTCAAGCTGTTCCGGGTGTTCTTGATGTTGCCGCTCGTGCTCGTGGTCGGGTGGTTGTTCGCGCGTCGAGCCGTGGCGACGGCCGGTAAAATTCCGATCCCAATGTTCGCCCTCGTCTTCGTGGCTCTCTGCGTGCTGAACAGCGTTGCGTCCGCATTTCCCAGCACTGCCTCGATATTCGCGCAAGTCAAAGGTCCTTTGATAGAGATATCGAGCTGGGGTTTGCTGATCGCGATCTCGGCGCTCGGACTTGGCACGTCCCTGACTGCCATTGCTGGGCTCGGCTGGCGTCATGTCGCGACGGTGATCGGCACGACACTTATCATCCTGCTCGTTGTGACTGGCGGCCTGATGGTGCTGCGGTGAACGACCAGGTCGCGCGCGCGAATGGCGCGTGGACTCAGGTGCCGTGGTCCGGGCGCCGGTAGCCGACGAAACGTGCTGCGAGATCGGGAGTAATAAATTCTTCGCTGCGTTTCCCGGCAGCCCTTATCGGCGGGAACCACGACAACGTGCGCTCGATGTTAAATTGCAGCCGGGGGCGCGGCCTCGGGATCATCGAGGGTTCCTCCGATGGTGACGCTTATGTCGGGACGCAATAGGCCTGCTTAAACGGTTGTCTGGCTCCCTTCCGGACCGCCATCGCGGTGGGCCCTTATGCCGCTCACCGGCTGCCAGTCCGCAGATCTTAACCGCATCTTTACCCGGAGGACAAAAACTGCCCCGGGGATCAGGGCCGCCATCCACTGCCTATCGACGCTTGCCGGCCTCACAAGGGACGTTCGGGCTTCGCTGCACCCTGTCCAACACGCGGATGCGGCAATGAAATCTGGGATTCCGTGGCAAGTAGCAGAGGTCGGGCGGTCGGGGCAACGTGAACCGGCCAGTCTTGGCGACGGCGACGTTTCGGTAGCCAAAGGCCCGGATCGTCCGGACGACGGTGGCTACCGGCGTCTCGCAAGTCCGGAAAACGACCGCTCCGCGGGCGACAGGGGTGATCGTGCGGTCCCAACGGCGGCGCCTTTCGCCTTTGCCGTCACCCCCGGCGCCGCGGGCGCCACTCCGACGCGGCAGCCTGGCCGCGTCGAAAAGCGCGTCGATACGTTGCGCGTTGATCTCGCCGAGATCCGTCTGATGCTGCAAGAGGCCAGGCCGCGGAGCGTGATCGAGGCACTTCAAAACAAAATAAGCCGGCTCGGCGAGCGCGCGGATAAGTGCCGCCGCACCGGCATCGATGCAGCAGTTGTCGCAGCGATCGAATCCCGGCTCGCCGAAATCCGCGATGCGTTACGCACCCTGAGGCCAGCTGAAAGCCTTCTCGGCATGGCGCGCGTGGTGCAGCAACTCTCCCGCAAGATCAACATCATCGCTGGCGCTTGGGACGCAGCGGTCCTCGAGCAGCTTGAAGGTGCCGTATTCGCGATGCGCAGCGTCGTCTCCCATGCGGCGTCGCACGAGGCACTGGCAAAGCTGTCGGAAGAGGTACGTACTCTCGGTGCCAAGCTCGATCACGCGCGGAGCTGTGCTGACAGCAGGACTTTGTCCACGCTCGAAACCAGGATGGCCATGCTTGCCGAGCAGCTCCAAGCGCGCGATCGAAGCAGCCCAGATGTATCCGACGAGTTGAAAGTGCTGATCGAAGGTCTGGTCGAGCGGATCGATCGAATGGAGCTCACATCCGTAACTTCCGCCGCGTCCGCCCGCCTTGAGAACCTGGTCGAGAAACTGGTCGAGAAACTCCACGCCTGCGATGCCCGTCTCGATCAACTCGCGACGATCGAAAGCACGCTGGCGGAACTGCTCATCCATATCGGACGCAGGCAGGTGCCGATTCTTGGCCGAGATCCCGGGCCCCCGCCCGCAGTGGAGGCGCTCTCGCGCGATGTTGCCGACCTCAGGCAAACGGAGAAGCAGACCCAGGATTCGCTCGAAGTCGCTCACGGCACGCTGGCACACCTCGTCGATCGGCTGGCCATGATCGAGACGGATATGCGTGGCAAGCCACCGCACTTGCTGGACGCCCCGGCTCCGGCAAGTGCGACGCCTCCCTTGGCCACGCGAGCGGCGCCCAAAGCGCCCTTGCCGCGCGAAGCACCTGCCACGCCCCCAGCGCAGCCCGCGACCGACCCCTATCCAACGGACAGTCTTGTCCCGTCCGATCGTCCGCTAGAATCCGGTTCCGGCGCGGCCTCCGACCCCAATCCGGATGGGCTCGTGGATCGAGGCATTCTCCCGGAAACCGCCCTGAGCGGGGGTACATCGACCTTCATCGCGGCTGCGCGCCGCGCCGCGCAGGTGGCAAGTCGAAGTGTTCCCACGGAGAACGAGCCTAGCTCAATTGAAGTCGCCCCCGATGATCGGTCTGCAGGGCAACGCGGCAAGCTGGGCGCCTTGATCGGCGGCATGATCGTCATAATGGTGCTTGGCGTCCTGCAGGTTATGGGGTTCCTACCTTACGCTTCTGAGGCTGAAGTGAATGCGCTGCCCCAGACCGCCGCCACCACAAGCGAAAATATTGCCCTACCGCCGATGCGGGGAGGCCAGGCCGCGGGTCCAGTACTCGCCAGCGAGGATCACCAAGCCCTTCCCGTGCTATCGCCCGCGCGCCGTCAGTTGGACCTTTTCCGGTACATCGGCGGCACCATCATTACGGCACCGGCGCCAGGCCCCGTCGTGCCGGGCTGGACGCTCGAGCAACTGCTGGAGGCACAGATGTCCTCCTCCGAGCACTGGAACGACGCAACGAGCGGGGTCGCCGCCGCGGTTTCCGCGCCTGCCCGACGCAAGCTCCCCGCGGTCGAACCCGCGCTCGAGCCTGGTCCCCCGCGTCCGGCACAATAAAGGCGCGCGAAGGCGTGGCACTCTCGATGAACATGGCTAGAATGCGCTCACCTGCCTGCTGAGTCCCGAACCCATTTCGCGGGGCGTCCTGCCGGCGACGCCCTCTTGCCACGATCAGCGCAAGTGGCCCCCGGCTTCTGCCTCCGGCGATTTCGTCAGACGGCCATTTGGGGATTGCGCCGCGAATTCGGTTGAGACTCACTCGACTTTTCGCAGCACCGGTGCCACCGGTTCTGCGAATATTTGAGCCTCGAGCCTAGGACCGCGCGCTTGCAGATCTACCTTCCGATCGCGGACCTGCCGGTCAATGTGTTTGTCATTCTCGCGATGGGGCTCGCCGTCGGATTCATCTCCGGCATGTTCGGCATAGGCGGCGGGTTTCTGATGACGCCGCTCCTGATCTTCCTCGGCATCTCGCCCGCGGTCGCAGTGGCGACGGTGAGCAGCCACATCGCCGCTTCCTCGATGTCCGGCGCGATCAGCTACTGGCGCCGCCGAACGATCGATCTCGCCCTTGCCTTCATGTTGCTTGCAGGGGGAATAATCGGCACTGCCTTCGGTGTCTGGCTATTCACCACGCTGCGCGCCATCGGCCAACTCGACATCACCATCGGTGTCTCCTACGTGCTTCTCCTCGGCATCGTGGGCGCATTGATGATCATCGAAAGTGTGCGTGCGATCCTACGAGCGCGGCAAGGCAAACCGGTCGAGCTGCGCCGGCCCGGCAGCCACACCTGGATCCATGGGTTGCCGTTCAAGCTGCGCTTCAAACGCTCGCGCATCTATGTCTCCACGATCCCGGTGTGGGGGATCGGCTTCTCGATGGGATTCATCGGCGCGGTTATGGGAATTGGTGGCGGGTTTCTGCTGGTACCGTTGCTGATCTATGTGCTGCGCGTGCCGACGGCGACCGTGATCGGAACATCGATGGTGCTTACGCTCATCACCATGGCATCGGCAACGGTCATGCACGCAGCCACCAATCACCTCGTCGATGCGCTGCTGGCCCTGCTTCTCATGGTGGGCGGCGTGACCGGCGCACAATTCGGTGCGCGTGCCGGGCAGAAAATGCGCGGCGAACGGCTGCGTCTTCTGCTGGGCTTGCTCGTGCTCGCGGTCGGAATTCGGTTTGCGCTCGATCTCATATTGCCACCGGACAATCTCTATTCCATCCGTGTGCTGGACACCGATACATGACGAGGCGCCCCCTATTCGCGGCGGTTGCGGCGATCGGAGCCCTCGCGGGGTCCATTGCTCCGGCCGCGGGCGAGCGGCTGGTCGCATCGCTGTCCAACCACCGGGTGATGGTGACGTCGAATTTCACCGGCGAGGAACTCGTGCTGTTCGGCGGAATCGAGCAGGATGGAGCGGCCCGGACGCGGCGCGGCGGCTACGACATCATCGTCACCGTCACCGGGCCGCGGCAGACCGTGGTAACTTTCCGCAAAGCGAGGGCGCTCGGGATCTGGGTCAATACCGACTCGCGCGTGCTCGAGAATGCACCCGCCTATCTCGCCGTGCTCTCGAACCGGCCCCTGGATGCCATCACCAACGCTGAAACGTTACGTCGTCTCCAACTCGGCCTCGACAACATCCCGTTGCCGCAACGCGCCAGTGTGAACATTGCCGATGCCGCGAGCGATGATCCGTTTCGCCTGGCATTCATCAAGATCAAGAGCGATCAGGGCCTCTATCGCGAGGCGTCGAACGACGTAACCTTCCTCACGCCGGCGCTGTTCCGGGCCTCGATACCGTTGCCAGCCGAGGTGCCAGTCGGCACCTACGAGGTGGACGTCAGGCTTTTCGCGGACGGTGCGCAGATCGCACGCGCACCGTCTCCATTCGAGGTCTACAAGTCTGGTTTCGAGCAGGTGGTGACCAACGCAGCGCGCGAGCATGGGCTGCTCTATGGCCTTGCAACCGCAATGATGGCAGTCGCGACCGGCTGGTTCGCCTCGGTCGTGTTCAGGCGGGATTGAGGGAACCGACACCGTCTCAGCGCCACGGGATGGTGATCGGTCGGCCCCAGCGGCGGCATCCTAACTTTGCCGGCATTCAGGCTGCGGTCTCGGCAGGCCTGGGCGTGAGCATCCTTCCCGATGTCGCAATCCTCGCCGATCATCAGATCTTGCGAGTCAAGGATGGATTTCCTTCCGTCGGCGATACCGAGTTGGCGCTGGTCGCGGCCCCGGACGCGAGCCCGGCAACCCGGCGCCTCGCCGATCTCCTCGCCGAGTTCTGCGCGCCATCAGTCCGCGAGCGGTAGTGTGAAGGGCGCGCTCAATCCACCGCGCAGCGGGCTGCGGCGATCGCATAGAGCCGCCCCTCGCCCAACAAATGTGCGGTGAATGCAAACGTACCAAAGACTTCCGCAAAGGCGCGATGGCGCACATTGAGCCCGCCTGCAAAGGCTCCGAAGGCCGGCATGATCAGCCGTGCACCGTCGCTTG
>Ga0307296_10001133_pt1 | contig 13274 bp, 13 predicted proteins | sample ER_DNA_153_FD_194467 | JGI IMG/M metagenome (GOLD analysis project Ga0307296, IMG submission 194467) | Bulk soil microbial communities from the East River watershed near Crested Butte, Colorado, United States - ER_DNA_153 | ecosystem: Environmental > Terrestrial > Soil > Floodplain | place... | reverse complement strand
GCGGGCGTCCACATACTCGTCTCCCCCGAGCCGGAAGTCGCGCCGCACAACGTCTGCCCCCCACTCCTCGAGGGACGCGGCGACGTGTCGGCCGATCGTCCCGGCCGATCCGATGACAGCGATCACACGGCGATTGAACCAGGCCGCATGCGACAATCGCGGGGATGGCTGTCGAACAAGGCACCTCTTCCGAGCAGGTGCTCGCTGGCCGCGAGCAGTACGTCGCGCGAGGAGTCGCTACGCCGCCGATCGTCGTCGCCCGGGCCGAAGGCGCCCGCGTCGAGGACCTCGACGGCCGCAGCTACATCGACTTTGCCGGCGGCCTGGGCTGCCAGAACACCGGCCACGGCTTTCCGCCTGCAGTCGCGGCGATGCACGAGCAGATCGACAGCTACCTCCACCAGTGCTTCATGGTCGGGATCTACGAGCCGTACATCGAGGTCTGCAGGCGGCTGGCCGAGCTTTCGCCATGCCAGGGCACCGACCAGAAAAGCATCCTCCTGAACTCCGGCGCGGAGGCAGTTGAGAACGCGGTCAAGATCGCGCGCGCCGCAACAGGTCGGCCGGCCGTCGTCGTCTTCGACCGGGCGTTCCACGGGCGCACGCTGCTCGCGATGACGATGACGAGCAAGGTCGTCCCCTACAAGCGCGGCTTCGGCCCGTTCGCGCCCGAGGTGTACCGAACGGCCGCGCCCTATCCGTACCGCGACATCACGTCGGACGACGCAATCGATGCCCTGCACCAGCTCTTCAAGGGCGAGGTCGATCCCGAGTCGGTCGCCTGCGTCGTCCTCGAGCCCGTCCAGGGCGAGGGCGGCTTCGTCGTCATGCCCGATGATTTCCCCGCCCGGCTGAAGGAGCTCTGCGGCGAGCACGGCATCCTCTACGTGAACGACGAGGTGCAGTCCGGAGTCGGTCGCACCGGGCCGGTGTGGGCGATCGAGCGCTATGGCGTGGAGCCCGACCTCCTCGTCTCGGGCAAGTCACTCGGCGGTGGGCTGCCGCTGGCGGCCGTCACCGGCCGCGCCGAGGTGATGGACGCGCCCGACCCGGGTGGCCTGGGCGGCACGTTCGGCGGCAACCCGGTCGCCTGTGCGGCCGGGATCGCCGTCCTCGACGAGGTTGCGAGCGACGATTTTCGTACGCGCTCCGAGGAGCTAGGGCAGCGGCTGCGCGTGCACCTCGACGAGATCGCGACCCGCGTCGACAAGGTCGGGGAGGTGCGCGGGCTCGGGCCGATGCTCGCGCTCGAGCTCGTCACCGACCGGGCGAGCAAGGAGCCGGCTGCCGATCTGACGAAACAGACGACCGAGGGCGCAAGGGAGCGAGGGCTGATCCTCCTCTCGTGCGGGCTCTACGGAAACGTCGTGCGGATCCTCGTCCCGCTCGTCATCTCCGACGACGACCTCGACCGGGGCCTCGAGATCCTGGAGGAATCCCTTGTCGCAGCCGCAGGCTGACGTCCAGCTCGAGTCCGTGACAAAGACGTTCGGCGACGTCGTCGCGGTCGACGACCTTGCGCTCGAGGTCGCGCCCGGCGAGTTCTTCACGATGCTCGGGCCGTCCGGATCCGGCAAGACGACGACACTGCGGCTGATCGCGGGCTTCGAGCTACCCGACGAGGGCCGTGTGCTGCTCAAGGGTCTCGATGTCACGCGCCAGCCGCCGTTCGCGCGCGACGTGAACACCGTCTTTCAGGACTACGCGCTGTTCCCCCACCTGACCGTCGGCGAGAACGTCGCTTACGGGCTGAAGGTGAAGCGGGTCAAGCGCGCGGAGCGCAACCGCAGGGCGGCCGAGGCGCTCCAGCTCGTCCGGCTCGGCGGGCTCGAGGCGCGCAAACCCTCGCAGCTCTCGGGCGGACAGCGCCAGCGTGTCGCCCTGGCCCGCGCAATCGTCAACCACCCGCAGGTCCTCCTTCTCGACGAGCCGCTGGGAGCACTCGATCTCAAACTCCGACAGGAGATGCAGATCGAGCTGAAGCGGATCCAGCGGGAGGTCGGGATCACGTTCGTCTACGTCACGCACGACCAGGAAGAGGCGTTGACGATGAGCGACCGGCTGGCGGTCTTCAACAACGGGCGCATTGAGCAGGTCGGGGCCCCAGCGGAGGTCTACGAGCATCCCGAGACCGAGTTCGTCGCCGGCTTCGTCGGCGTCTCGAACGTGCTCGAGCGCCCCCTGGACGGTCAACCCGGCCGCTTCACCGTCCGTCCTGAGAAGATCCGCATCCTCGAAGAGAGCGACACAGCCGAGGCCGGAGCGCATTCGGAGACCGGCAGGATCCGCGACGTCGTCTACGTCGGGATGGTCACTCGGTACGCGGTCGAGCTCGACGAGGGTGGAGTATTGATGGTGATTCGCCAGAACCTCGAAACCACGTCCAGCGAGGCACTGGAGGCCCGTGGCCGGCGGGTCCGCCTTGCCTGGCACCCGGAACACACCTATGCAATCGAGACGGGGGAAGAGGAGGAGCAGCATGAGTAGAGCGTGGAAGCGGCGACTGGGCAGTGCCGCCTTGGCAGTCCTGGTGGTCTTGCTCGCCTTCGCGGCCGCAGGGTGCGGCAGCAAGAAGAAGAGCGGGTCTTCGGCACAGAAGAGCGTCGGAGCGGGAGAGGGGAAGCTCGCCCTGATCGCATGGGCTGGCTACGTCGAGGACGGCTCGACCGACCCGAAGGTCGACTGGGTGACGCCGTTCGAGAAGGCGACGGGCTGTCAGACGAGCGTGAAGGTCGCCGGCTCCTCCGACGAGATGGTGACGCTGATGCGGACGGGCTCCTACGACGGCGTGTCGGCCTCCGGCGATGCTTCGCTCCGGCTCGTCGCCGGCAAGGACGTCGCCCCGGTAAACGTCGATCTCGTCCCGAACTACGCAGACGTCGTCCCGGCGATCAAGGACCAGCCCTACAACACGGTCGACGACGTCCACTACGGCGTACCACACGGGCGCGGAGCCAACCTGCTCATGTGGCGGACGGACAAGGTCAAGCCCGCACCGGATAGCTGGAGTGTCGTCTTCGATCCCAGCTCGCCGTACAAGGGCCACATCACCGCCTACGACAGGCCGATCTACATCGCGGACGCCGCCGTCTACCTGAAGGCGACTCAGCCCGACCTGAAGATCACGAACCCGTACGAGCTGGACGACGACCAGTTCAACGCGGCCGTCGACCTGCTCAAGAAGCAGCGCAGCGTCGCGGGCGAGTACTGGACCGACGCGGCGAAGGAGATCCAGTCCTTCACGAGCGGCGGCACGCTGCTGGGGACGGCTTGGCAGTACCAGGCGAACACCCTCCAGGGGAGCAAGGTCCCGGTCAAGTCGATCCTCCCGAAGGAGGGCTCGACCGGCTGGTCGGACACCTGGATGATCCACTCGAAGGCGAAGCATCCGAACTGCATGTACAAGTGGTTCGACTACGTGCTTTCTCCGAAGGTGCAGGCAGAGATCGCCGAGTGGTTCGGCGAGGCGCCCGCGAATGTCAAGGCGTGCTCGCTCACCACGGTGAAGAACCACTGTGACATCTTCCACGCAACCGACGAGGCGTACTTCGACAGGGTTGCGGAGTGGGAGACGCCGGTCGCGGACTGCGGAGACGACCGCGGGAGCAAGTGCAAGGACTACTCCCAGTGGACACAGGCGTGGACAGAAATCAAGGGGTAATTGTCTGCTAGCGAAGTAAGGGCGGCGCCGCCCCGGCCATCGCTGGGGCGGCGACTCGCCACCTTCCTCTACCGGCGGCCGAAGCTCCAGGTAAGCCTCCTGCTGGCCGCGCCGATGGGGTGGCTCGTCCTCGCCTACCTCGGGTCGCTGGCCGTCCTCTTCGTCGCCGCGTTCTGGCGGCTCGACCCGTTCACGGCGCAGGTCGTGCACGAGCTCAGCTTCGCCAACTTCCGGACGCTCTGGGATAGCGACGTCTACCGGACGATCACGATCCGCACGGTCGGGATCGCGGCGGCGGTCACCCTCACGGACGCGATCATCGCCTTCCCGATCGCGTACTACATGGCGCGCATCGCCACGCCGCGCGTCCGCGGCCTCCTGCTCGTGGCGATCCTGATGCCGCTCTGGTCGAGCTACCTCGTGAAGGTCTACGCGTGGCGGACGATGCTCCAGGAGGGCGGCCTCGTGAACTGGGCGCTGAGCCCGCTCGGGATGAAGGGACCTGGATTCGGCGTCTTCGCGACGTGGCTCGTCTTCAGCTACCTCTGGCTGCCGTTCATGATCCTGCCGGTCTACGCGGGGCTGGAACGGATCCCCTCGTCGCTGATCGAAGCGTCGAGCGATCTCGGCGCGAAGGCGGGACGCACCTTCCGGGCCGTCGTCCTGCCGCTCGCCTTCCCGGCTGTCGTCGCCGGCTCGATCTTCACGTTCTCACTGACGCTGGGCGACTACATCACGCCCCAGCTCGTCTCGAACACCCAGTTCGTAGGCAACGTCGTCTACGACAACGTCGGCGTGGCGAACAACCTCCCCTTCGCGGCCGCCTTCGCGCTCGTGCCGGTCGTGGTGATGATCGGCTACCTCCTCGGCGCGAGGCGCCTGGGCGCATTCGATTCCCTGTAATGGTGGAGTCGCCGCTCACCCGGATCGCCCTCCGCATCGCGACGGGGCTGACGCTCGCGTTCATCTACCTGCCGCTGGCCGTGATCACGCTCTACGCGTTCAACGACCGGACGAACCAGGCCTGGCCGATCCAGGGGCTGACCTTGAAATGGTTCGGCAAAGCACTCGACAACCCGGGGGCTCGAGACGCGTTGCTCACCTCGCTCAAGGCGGGCCTGGGCGCGACGGCGCTCGCGCTGCTGCTCGGCTCGCTCGCTGCGTTCGCCGTACAGCGCTACCGCTTCTTCGGCCGCGAGACGGTCTCGTTCCTCGTCATCCTCCCGATTGCGCTCCCTGGGATCGTGACCGGGATGGCGCTGAACGCGACCTTCCGCAGCGTCTTCGAGCCGTTCGGAGTCGGGCTCGGCCTGTTCACGGTGATCGTCGGCCACGCGACGTTCTGCATCGTCGTCGTCTACAACAACGTGGTCGCGCGGCTTCGCCGACTCTCGCGGTCGATCGAGGAAGCGTCGATGGACCTCGGCGCCGACACGTGGCAGACGTTCCGGTACGTCACGCTGCCGGCCATACGCACCTCGCTTCTCGCCGGAGCGCTGCTCGCGTTCGCGCTCTCCTTCGACGAGATAATCGTGACGACCTTCACCGCCGGCGACCAGCAGACGCTTCCGATCTGGATCTTCACGAACCTGTCGAGGCCCAACCAACTTCCGATCGTCAACGTCGTCGCCGTCCTCGTCGTGCTTGGCTCGGCGATCCCGGTCTACATTGCCCAGCGCCTGACGACCGAGGCCGGAGTCGCAGCGCCCGCTGCAGCAGCTGCTGGTGCCCGCCAATGAGATAGTTTTGAACGCTGGAAAGAGGAGGTTTCGATGAGCGTGACGATCGCGCGGTACCAGAACTTCGTCGGTGGCACGTGGGTCGACGCAGCCGAAGGCGGGACGGTCGAGATCATCAATCCGGCGACGGGCGAGACGATCGCCGAGGTACCGCAGGGCACCGAGGCGGATGTCGACCGCGCGGTCGAGGCGGCCAAGGCCGCCCTCCCGGACTGGCTCGAGACGACCCCCGGCGAACGCTCGGAGATGCTCCTCAAGCTCGCCGACGCGATCGACGCGAACGCCGAGAAGCTCGCCCAGCTCGAGTCCCAGAACGTGGGCAAGCCGTTGCCCCTCTCGCGCGACGAGCCACCCGTCGCCTCGGACAACCTCCGCTTCTTCGCTGGCGCCGCACGCACGCTCGAAGGGCGCGCGGCCGGCGAGTACATGCGCGGCTACACCTCGATGATCCGGCGCGAGCCTGTCGGCGTCGTCGGCCAGATCGCGCCCTGGAACTACCCGATGATGATGGCGGTCTGGAAGATCGCGCCCGCGCTGGCCGCGGGCAACGTGGTCGTCCTGAAGCCGTCCGAGCAGACACCGCTCACGACGCTCCGCCTCGCACAGCTGGCCGGCGAGATCTTCCCGGCGGGAGTGCTGAACGTGATCACGGGTGACGGCGAGCCGGTCGGCGCAGGGATCGTTCGCCATCCGGACGTGCGCATGGTCTCGCTCACGGGCGACGTGGCGACGGGCAAGGAAATAGCCCGCGCGGCCGCTGACAATCTCAAGCGCGTCCATCTCGAGCTCGGCGGCAAGGCCCCCGTGGTCGTCTTCGACGATGCCGACCCGGCCGCAGTCGCCGAGGGGATCAAGATCGCGGGCTACTGGAACTCGGGCCAGGACTGTACGGCGGCATCACGCGTGATGGCGGGCCCAAAGGTCTACGACAAGCTCCTCGACGAGCTCGTCCCGGCCGTCGAGTCCCTGCAGGTCGGCGACCCCGCGACGAGCGAGGAAATCGAGATGGGCCCGGTGATCTCGAAGGCCCAGCAGGACCGTGTCTTCGGGTTCCTCGAGCGTGCCTCCAAGGCGAAGGTGCTGACCGGCGGCGGCTCAAACGGCGACCGCGGGTTCTTCGTGCAGCCGACCGTTGTCGTCGACGTGGGCCAGGACGATGAGATCGTCCAGAAGGAGGTCTTCGGCCCGGTCGTCACTGTGCAGCGCTTCGCCGACGACGACGAGGCCCTCGCCTGGGCGAACGACGTCGACTACGGGCTCTCGGCCTCGGTCTGGACGCGGGACATCGGCCGTGCGCTGAACGCGGCGCGCAAGCTTCAGTTCGGGACGGTCTGGATCAACGACCACATCCCGCTCGTCTCGGAGATGCCCCACGGCGGCTACAAGCAGTCGGGGTATGGCAAGGACCTGTCGGTCTACGGGCTCGAGGACTACACGCAGATCAAGCACGTAATGGCCAAGATCGACTAGCGCGCATGGGCGTAGCTGAAAGGGTCGAGGTGGCGCCGGATTCCGCCGCCGCGGCCGCCGATATTCGCCTCGAGGGCGTCACGAAGCGCTTCGACGATCTGGTCGCGGTCGACGACCTGTCGCTCGAGATCCCGCGCGGGAGCTTTTTCGCCCTCCTCGGGCCCTCGGGCTGCGGGAAGACCACGACGCTGCGCATGATCGGCGGCTTCGAGGAGCCGAGCGAGGGCCGGATCCTCCTCGGCGAGCAGGACGTCACCGGGCTGCCGCCCTATCGCCGGGACGTGAACACGGTCTTCCAGAGCTACGCGCTGTTCCCGCACCTCACCGTGTTCGAGAACGTCGCGTTCGGTCTCCGCCGCAGGCGCCTCCGCGGCGGCCAGCTCGAAGGCCGTGTCCGGGAGATCCTGGACCTGGTCGACCTGCCGGGAATGGAGCGCCGCAAGCCCAACCAGCTCTCGGGCGGGCAGCAGCAGCGGATCGCACTTGCGCGCGCGCTCGTCAACAAGCCGCAGGTGCTGCTCCTCGACGAGCCGCTCGGCGCCCTCGACCTGAAGTTGCGCAAGCAGATGCAGCTCGAGCTGAAGACGATCCAGCACGACGTCGGCATCACGTTCGTGCACGTCACGCACGACCAGGAGGAAGCGATGACGATGGCCGACACGATCGCCGTCATGCACAGGGGGCGCATCGAGCAACTCGGCCCTCCGGACGAGCTCTACGAGCGCCCGCAGACCGCTTTCGTGGCCGGCTTCCTCGGCGTGTCGAATCTCCTTCCGGGCACACAGGCCGGGCCGGTTGCGATCAGGCTCGACGGCGGTACCGAGGTGAAGGTGCCGCCCGACGCTCTCACCGGTCGGTCGGGCCGGCTCGCCGTGGGAATCCGGCCCGAAAAGATCAAGATCGGAACCGACCAGGTGAACACGCTTGCTGGAAAGGTCTTCGAGCGCGCGTATGTCGGAGTCTCGACCCAGTACGTCGTAGATACTCCCGCCGGTCGAGTGATGGTCTATGTGCAGAACGCAGAGCCGGGTGCGGGCATGGCCGCGCCGGGCGACCCGATCACCGTCGGCTTCGACCCGGAAGCGACCTTCGTCGTCGACCTCAACGAGGAGGAATCTGTATGAACGACGTTCTGACCCGACAGGAACTGCTCCGCCGCGCTGCCCTCGGCGCGGGCCTGCTCTCGGTGCCGGGCCTCCTCGCCGCCTGCGGCGGGAGCAGCGGTGGCGGTGGCAGCAAGAAAGAGCTCGCCGACACGCTCGTTTTCTCCAACTGGACGTATTACATGGACAAAGACAAGAAGACGAAGAAGTGGCGGACGCTCGAGGCCTTCAAGAAGAAGTTCGGCGTCAACGTCAAGTACACCGAGGACATCAACTCGAACTCGCAGTTCTTCGGGAAGATCCAGGGGCCGCTCTCGCGGGGGCAGTCGATCGACCGCGACCTGATCGTGCTCACCGACAACGAGCGGTTCCTCGCCACGATGATCGACAAGGGCTGGGTCGAGAAGCTCGACAAGGATGCGCTCCCGAACATCCAGAACCTCGTCGACGTCCAGAAGAGCCCGCCCTTCGACACGCACCGCGACTACAGCCTCCCCTGGGCATCGGGGATGACCGGGATCGCCTACAACGCGAAGCTGACGAAGCCCGTCACCTCGATGGAGCAGCTCCTCGAGGACAAGACCCTCAAGGGGAAGGTGTCGGTGCTCGACAACATCTCGGACACGCTCGGCCTGGTCATGCTCTCCAACGGAGACGACCCGAGCAGGGTCACGGACGACACGTTCAAGAGCGCGATCGGCCGCGTCAAAACCGCGTCCGACTCGGGACAGCTCCGCCAGATCACCGGCAACGACTACACAGGCCCGCTCGCCAACGGCGACCTCGCGGCCTGTGTCGCGTGGTCGGGCGACATCGACCAGCTCCAGGCCGACAACGCGAATCTGAAGTGGGGGATCCCGAAGGCCGGCGGGATGATCTGGACGGACAACGTGCTCATCCCGAAGGACGGCGATGCCTACACCGCATCGGTGTTCATGAACTACATCTACGACCCCGAGGTGGCTGCCAAGCTCTACGGCACCATTCACTACATCAGCCCGGTCAAAGGCTCGCGGGAGGCGCTGGCCAAGATCGATCCGGAGACGGCGAAGAACGAGCTGTTCTTCCCGACCGAGCAGACGCTCTCGCAGGTGCACCTGATCGATCCAACGTTTCTGAAGAACCAGAGCTACAACGAGCAGTGGCAGGCCGTGCTCGGCGCCTAGCACTACCCACCATTGGGCTTCTTTCACCGTCACCGCGGCCTCACGCCGTATCTCCTACTCGCGCCGGGGCTGGCGTGGCTCGCGGTGTTCTTCCTCGTGCCGCTGGGGTTCCTGGCCTACCAGTCGCTGCAGTCAGGGAGCTTCGACGTGGCCTACGCGTTCGACTGGTCCTGGGGGAACTACTGGGACGCGCTCCAGCGCTACCACGAGCAGCTCACGCGGTCGATCATCTACGCGGGGCTCGCGACGGTGTTCGCGCTCCTCATCAGCTACCCGCTCGCATACTGGATCGCGTTCCGGGGCGGGCGGTGGAAGAACCTCTTGCTGATCATGGTCATCGCCCCGTTCTTCGTCACGTACCTGATCAGGACGCTGGCGTGGCAGACGATCCTCGCGGACCAAGGGCCCGTGGTCGGCATCTTCCGCGACGTCGGGATCCTCGGCGACGGAGGACGGCTGCTCGCGACCTCCACGGCCGTGGTCGCCGGGATCACCTACAACTTCCTGCCGTTCATGGCCCTGCCGCTCTACGTCTCGCTCGAGGCCATTGACCACAGGCTGATCGAGGCGGCCGAGGATCTCTACGCGAGCCGCCTCCAGGCGTTCCTGCGAGTGACGTTGCCGCTGTCGCTGCCGGGGGTCGTCGCGGGCACGCTCCTGACGTTCATCCCTGCTGCAGGAGACTTCATCAACGCCGAATTACTCGGAACCCCGAAGCAGACGATGATCGGGAACGTCATCCAGTCGAAGTTCCTCGAGCTCGGGGACTATCCATCCGCGGCGGCGCTCTCTTTCACGCTGATGGCGGTGATTCTCGTGCTGATCGCTATCTACGCGCGGGCGCTCGGGACGGAGAAGCTGACCGGATGAGGTTCGTTCGGCGCCACCTACTCACGCTCTACGCGATTCTTGCGTTCGCGTACCTGCTCGTCCCGATCGGGCTCGTGATCCTTTTCTCGTTCAACAATCCCACCGGGAGGTACAACTACACCTGGCGGGGCTTCACGCTCGATCACTGGCGGAACTGGGACGGCGTGCCGGGCCTGCGAGAAGCGATGACTCTCTCGCTGGAGATCGCGCTCCTCGCGAGCATCGTCGCCACCGTCCTCGGCACGCTGATCGCACTCGCCCTCGTCCGCTACGGCTTTCGCGGCAGGGGAGGGACGAACCTCCTCATCTTCCTGCCGATGGCGACCCCCGAGATCGTGCTCGGTGCATCGTTGCTCACCCTGTTCCTCAATCTCAAGGTCTTTCTCGGGTTCAGCACGATCCTGATCGCGCACATCATGTTCTGCATCAGCTACGTCGTCGTGACCGTCAAAGCGCGGCTCGTCGGCTTCGACCGCAGTCTCGAGGAGGCGGCGATGGACCTGGGAGCGAACGAGTGGGTCACCTTCCGCAAGGTGACTCTGCCGCTGATCGCCCCGGCGATCCTCGCCGGCGCGCTGCTCTCATTCGCGCTCTCGATCGACGACTTCGTGATCACGTACTTCAACGCCGGATCGGAGGTCACGTTCCCGCTCTTCGTGTGGGGTGCGGCCCGCGTCGGCGCTCCTCCGCAGGTTAACGTGATGGGCACGTTGATCTTCGTCGTCGCACTCGGCCTGATGGTCCTGAACGTCCTGCTTCAGCGCACGCGCGAAGGACGGGCTGCGACGTGACGGCGATGCGCACCGCCGCGGAGATCGACCGCGAACGGATCCGCGAGCTGACCGAGCGCGAGATCGAGCGCCTCGACGCCTCGACCCAGCGATCGAAGCGCATGTTCGAGCGCGCGAGAGCCGTGATGCCGCTGGGCGTGCCGTCGTCCTACCACGCTCGCGAGCCGTGGCCGATCTACCTCGAGCGCGGCAAGGGCGCGGTCGTCTGGGACGTCGACGGCCGGCAGATGTTCGACTTCCACAACGGTTTCGGCTCGATGCTGCAGGGTCACGCTCACCCGGCGGTCACCCGGGCCGTGGAGGAGCGGCTTCCGCAGGGCACGCACTTCGCGGCTCCGACCGAGGACGTGATCGCCGTTGCCGAGGAGCTTGCTCGCCGCTTCGGCCTGCCCAAGTGGCGGATGGTGAACTCGGGCACCGAGGCGACGATGGATGCGATCCGGATCGCCCGGGCGAAGACGGGCCGCGACACCGTGCTCAAGATCCTCGGCTCCTACCACGGCCACCACGACGCCGTCATGATCTCGATCGGCCTCAGCCTCGGAGACATCGGCGACCGGGAGGCGCCTCCGTCCAAGCCATATGGCGCCGGAATTCCTGCAGCCACGATCGAGCTGACCAAGGTTGTGCCCTTCAACGACGCAGAGCTCCTCGAGCGTCGGATCCAACAGCTGGACGCGGAGGGCTCCAAGCCCGCATGCCTGATCCTGGAGCCCATCCTGATGAACATCGGCGTCGTCATGCCAGAGCCGGGCTATCTCGAGGCGGTTCGCGAGATCACGAAGCGCCACGGAGTCGTCCTCATCTTCGACGAGGTGAAGACGGGTCTCGTCGTCGCAGCCGGCGGCGCGACCGAGCGCTTCGGCGTGACACCCGACCTCGTCACGCTCGCGAAGACCCTCGGCGCGGGCTTCCCGTCAGGCGCCATCGGCGGTACCGACGAAGCGATGTCGGTCGTCGAAGACGGCTCGGTCTACCAGGTCGGCACGTTCAACGGAAACCCGATCGTGATGGCCGCGGCACGCGCGAGCCTCGAGGAAGTGCTCACGCCAGACGGCTACGCACACCTCGAGCGGATGGGCGACCGCATCCTGGCCGGCTGCCAGACCGTCGTCGACCGCTACGGCCTGCCCGCGTATTCGGTGGGAATCGGCGCCAAAGGATGCGTCACGTTCTCCCCCGCGCGGATCGTCGACTACGAGACCTTCAAGGAGAACCAGGACGTCGAGCTGACCGAGCTCGCGTGGCTCTACAACCTCAATCGCGGGATCTTCATGACGCCCGGCCGCGAGGAGGAGTGGACGCTTTCCGTCGCGCACGACGAGGAGGCGATCGACGCGTTCGTCGCGGTCTTCGCGGAGCTCGCCGGCGAGCTGATTGCCTAGCCGGACAGGCGCGTGGCCCGGATCAGCGTGACGGTGTCTCCGGGCGCCGCGCGGAGCGAGCTGGTGGGCCGGCACGGCGATGGCTGGCGGGCGCGCATCGCGGCTCCGCCCGAGCGCGGCCGCGCTAACCACGCGCTGATCGGGCTCCTGGCCGCCGCGCTCGAGGTTCCGCGCAGCTCTCTGCGCGTCGTCGCCGGGCAATCAGGACGGCGCAAGCTGGTCGAGGTCGAGGGGTTCGACCTCGCCGAGATCGAGCGCCGACTGGAGCGAGGGATAAGCTCGTAGGAGCGATGATTGTGCGAGCGGTCATGGCAATTTTGCTGGCGCTCGTCGTCGCCGGGTGCGGCAGCGAGAAGCAGCAGGCCGGCGGAACGACGAGCGAATGCCAACCGCTGGCCGGCGGCGGAACCACGTCACGCAGCGGTCCCGGGCCGGCGGAGACGATGTACCTGACAGACGTGACCGTCGAGACGCTCGACTGCGCCGACCGCGTCGTGTTCGACTTTGCAACGGATCAGCCCCAGGCACCCGGTTATCAGGTCGCCTATCAGCCGGGCTCCACCGCCAAGATCGAGGACGGCTCCGGCAACTCGATCGAGATCGCCGGTTCGGCCTTTCTCGTCGTCAAGCTCCAGCCGGCCGCGACTGCCGAGATCACGGGCGAAAAGATCAAGCTGACCTACACCGGGCCCAGGAGGTTTACGCCGAGCGGGTCGCGCCACGTGAGCGCAATCGTCAAGACCGGCGATTTCGAAGCGGTGGTGACCTGGGTGATCGGGCTCGACGACCAGCGCCCCTTCGCGGCGAAGGCCACCGACTCGCAGCTGATCGTCGACATCGGCTAACTCTTAGCTGCCTCTCACGCTTGGGTCGTACCATCGTCCATGTGGACGCACCATTCACACGCCGGTCTCTGCTCAGGTTCGTGGGAATAGCGGCCGCCGCCTTCGGCGCAGACGCACTCAGGAGCGGCTGGTTCCCCGACGAAGCGGCCGGCGGGCCGGCGGCAGTCGAGTCGGGCGCAGTCTCGTGCGTGCTGACGCCGGAGCAGACGGAAGGCCCGTACTACATCGCAAACGAGAAGCTTCG
>Ga0307296_10001132_pt1 | contig 13277 bp, 16 predicted proteins | sample ER_DNA_153_FD_194467 | JGI IMG/M metagenome (GOLD analysis project Ga0307296, IMG submission 194467) | Bulk soil microbial communities from the East River watershed near Crested Butte, Colorado, United States - ER_DNA_153 | ecosystem: Environmental > Terrestrial > Soil > Floodplain | place... | reverse complement strand
TCGAGGGCTGAGGAAGACCTACGTCCGCCGGTCCGACGTCGCGGCCTACCTTGAGGCGAGGACGTTCACAAAGACGGAAGTTCCGGCGTGACGGAGCTGCGATGATACGTTGTGTCAGAGTGCCTGACACTGACCGAGAGTCTGAACGCGCGACGGTCTCCGCAAGGCTTCGCGAGAACAGACAGCGCCGCGCCCTTCTCGCGGAGAAAACGGTCGAGATCCGCGCCGAACTCCGCGATTTGCTCGTGCGCGGCTCGAAAGCGGCCCTTGATGTTGCTGAGATGGCTCGGCTAGCGGGCATTAGCCGGGATACGGCTCACCGCTATCTCCGGGAGGCTGGCCACCATTCGTCGCGGCAGCGCCGTGCGGGGAGGAAGGAGGACAAGGATGGCTAGTCATTCATCGTCACCCGGAAGACAAAGACCGGCGAACGCCGGTTCGTGGTCCGCTATCGCCTAGGCGGTCGAGCCTGGCCGGTGCAGCACGGCGGTTCGTTCGGGACGATGAAGGAGGCCCGCGCCCGCCGCGACCTGATCGCCGGGGAGCTCGCTGCCTGAAGGAATCCCGTCGACGTCCTGAGCATGAAGCCGGAAGCGCCCGCGCTCACGTTCACGGCCTGGGCGAAACGCTTCACCAGCTCGCGCATTGACGTGGACGAGAGTACGACTCGCACCTACGCGGCGGCGCTGCGAAAAGCTGGCGAGCGGTTCGGCAGCCGCGACCCCGCGACGATCACCGCGCCCGAGGTGGCCGAGTGGGTGGCCGAGCTGGCCGAGGATCACAAGCCGGGCACGGTCAAGCTGTACGTCGCCGCGTTGCGGTTGCTGCTCGACTTCGCGGGCCTGACCGAGGCGAACCCGGCCCGCGATCCCCGTGTGAAGCTGCCGAAGATGGCCCGAGAGGAACCACAGCCGCCTAGCGCCGAGCACTTGGAAGCGATCCTCAGCGCCGTGGACGAGAGACGCCTGCTGCCCCTGGTCGTGATCGAGCAGGGCGGCATGCGAGTCGGTGAGGCCGTGAGCCTACGTTGGGGGGACGTGGACGCGGCTGGGCTGCGCTTGCGACTCCGGCGATCCGCGACGAAGCGCGACAAAGCCCGGTGGGTACAGCTGCCCGAGTGGCTCATGGGGGCCAGAAGGCCTGTTCGCGACGGTCAGCAGCGGCCACTGATCTGCTGCCCCGGTGGTGTCTCGGTGGTGTCTCGTCGCCGGAAAAGCGGCGAAAACCCGCATAAGTGGTGGAAACGCGGTTACACGGCTGTAAACCCGGCCTGCCGACCTCTCGCGGCCCGCTACGGTCGAAGCATGCGAACAAATGACGACATCTGGATCCCCGAGCAGGATGCGTGGGGGATCGACCGCCTCGCCTGGGAGGACGACCAGGAGGACGCGCCGCGCGACGCCGAGGATCCGCCGGACTCCGCGCCGGAAGACCCGCGCTCCTAGACCGCGCGCCTGCACGCGGTCTAGGATCGCCGCCATGTATCGCGAGGGGCTCCCCCAGCTCTCCGCCGGAGAGACGTTCATCACCGACGGCGGGATGGAAACGACGCTGCTCTTCGAGAACGGGATCGACCTGCCGTACTTCGCGTCCTTCCCGCTCATGGACGACCCCGACGGCATTCGCGCCCTGCGGGAGTACTACGAGTCGTATGTCGCCATGGCGCGGGCGCACGGAGTCGGGCTTGTGCTCGACTCGCCGACCTGGCGCGCGAGCTCGGATTGGGGCACGCTGCTCGGCTATTCGGCCGAAGGGCTCGCCGACGTCAACCGGCGCGGCGTCGAGTTGCTCGAGGAGCTACGCGAGGCCGGCGACGGCACCCGGCTCGTCATCAGCGGGTGCATCGGCCCGCGCGGCGACGGCTACCAGATCGGCCAGGCGATGAGCCCCGAACAGGCGGAGTCGTACCACGAGGCTCAGATCTCGACCTTCGCCGAGACCACAGCCGATCTCGTCACGGCGTACACGCTCAACTATGCCGACGAGGCGGTCGGCGTCGTCCGGGCAGCCGCCAGGGCCGGGATCCCCTCGGTCATCTCGTTCACGGTCGAGACCGACGGCCGCCTGCCGAGTGGACAGGCGCTCAGGGACGCGATCGCGGAGGTGGACGGGGAGACGGACGACGCGGCCGCCTACTTCATGGTCAACTGCGCCCATCCCACGCACTTCGAGCACGTGCTCGCAGACGGCGGGCTCGAGCGCGTCCGCGGCCTCCGCGCCAACGCCTCCTCGAAGAGCCACGCGGAGCTGGACGAGGCGGAGGAGCTCGACCAGGGCGACCCGAAGGAGCTCGCCGAGCGTTACCGGAGCATCCGGGCGCTCCTGCCCAACGTCACGGTCGTCGGCGGTTGCTGCGGCACGGACCAGCGGCACGTCGCCGAGATCGCCGCCGTCTGGGCCACCTCGTCAGTGTGACGCGTCGGTGAACTCGCGGAACTCGCCCGTGACGAGATAGGCGGTCTGCTCGCCGATGTCGACCGCGTGGTCGCCGATTCGCTCCAGGCAGCGGGAGACGAGGATCATGCGGAGGCCCCACTCGCGTAGGTCGGGGTCGGCCCCCAGCGAGAGCACGTGCTGCACGACTCTCCGGTTGGCGCGGTCGATCAGCTCGTCGAGCTCGACGAGCGTCTCCGCGGCGACCTCATCTCGGTCCGAGAAGGATTGCAGCGCCACGGCCGTCATGTCTTCGGCTCGCGAGCCCATCTCCTCGAAGGCCTCGAGGAGGGTCTGGTCCGGGGAGTCGATCCGCACGAGCTTCGTCAGCTTCGCCACGGTGACGCAGTAGTCGGCCATCCGCTCAAGGTGCAGGTTGTCGTGGAGGATGGCGAGGACGAGCCGGAGGTCCATCGCGGCCGGGCCCTGGCGCGCGAGGAGCGACTGGATTCCTGTCTCGATCCCGAAGTAGCAGCGGTCGACCTCGTCGTCGAAGGCGATCACCTCGTCGGCCAGCTCGACGTCCTGTTGAGCGAGCGCGTTCAGTGCGCCGCGAAGCGCCCGGCGAACGAGCTCGCCCTCCTCCTGGAGCGACGCCTCGAGCTGGTCGAGCTCCTCCTGCAAGCCAACCCTCATCCGAACCGCCCGCTGACGTAGTCCTCGGTGGCGTTGTTCGCGGGGTTCGTGAAGATCTTCTCCGTCGCGTTCATCTCCACCAGCCGCCCGGGCTGACCCGGCCCGTCGATGTTGAAGAAACCGGTGATGTCGCTGGCGCGGCTCGCCTGCTGCATGTTGTGGGTCACGATCACGATCGTGTAATGGCGCTTCAGCTCCTGGACGAGATCCTCGATCGCGAGTGTCGAGATCGGGTCGAGCGCGGACGCAGGCTCGTCCATGAGCAGGACCTCGGGCTCGACCGCTATCGCGCGCGCGATGCAGAGGCGCTGCTGCTGCCCGCCGGAGAGGCCGGAGCCTGACTTGCCGAGGCGATCCTTGACCTCTTCCCAGAGGTTCGCGCCGCGGAGGGAGCGCTCGACGGTCTCGTCCAGGTCGCTCTTCTTCACGCGCCTGCTGTTCAGCTTCAGGCCCGCGGCGACGTTGTCGTAGATCGACATCGTCGGGAACGGATTCGGAGCCTGGAAGACCATGCCGATCCGGCGCCGGACGCTGACCGGGTCGACCTCTCGCGCATAGACGTCATCTCCCTCGAGGAGCACATTGCCGTCCGCGCGGGCGCCGGGCACGAGCTCGTGCATCCGGTTCAGCGAGCGAAGGAAGGTCGACTTCCCGCATCCGGAGGCACCGATCAGCGCGGTTGCCTTGTTGCGCTCGATCGACATAGTCACGTCGCTCACGGCCAGGAACGAGCCGTAGTACAGGTCCAGGTCGCTGACTTCGATCGCCACGTGGGAGCTCGTCTCCCTCACCGGATGCACCTCCGAGGCCGCCTGTTCGATTCGAGCTTCCGTATTCATTTCACGATCTCAGTCCTTCCCCAGCGGAGCGAGATTAGCCGCGCCACGAAGTAGAGCACGAGGACGATGATGATGAGGGTGAGGGCAGCCGCCCAGGCGCGTGCGAAGTACGGCTCGGGTGGCACGCCCGGCGCCTTGTACTGGAAGTAGGCGAACACCGAGAGGTTCATCATCCGCCCCTCGAAAGGATTGGTGTTCACGGAGGTGATCACGCCCGTCGTCACGAGAAGAGGCGCGGTCTCGCCCACGACCCGGGCGATTGCCAGCATGACTCCCGTGATGATCCCGCCGAGCGCCGTCGGCAACACGACGCGCACGATCGTCTTCCACTTCGGCACGCCGAGGGCGTAGGCGGCCTCGCGCAGGCTGTTCGGCACGATTCGCAGCATCTCTTCGGTCGCGCGGACGATGATCGGGATCATCAGCACGGTGAGCGCGACGGCTCCGACGATGCCGAGCCGGACGCCCGGCCCGAGGAAGATGGCGAAGAGCGCGTAGGCGAAGAGCCCGGCCACGATCGACGGGATGCCCGTCATGACGTCGACGAAGAAGGTGACCGCCGCGGCCAGCCTCCGGCCGGCTCCGTACTCGCGCAGGTAGACCGCCGTCAGGATCCCGATCGGAACCGCCAGGATCGTCGCGACGGCCGTGATGATCAGCGTCCCGAGAATCGCGTGCACGGCGCCGCCGCCCTCGCCGACGACGTTTCGCAGCGACTCGGTGAAGAACGTGACGTCGAAACGCTCGGAGCCCCTGCGGATGACGGTCGCGAGCAGCGAGACGAGCGGCACCATCGCCACGGCGAACGTCGAGGTGACGGCCAGCGACGCAATGCGGTCGGTCGCCCGGCGGGGCCCCTCGACCGCCCGGGACCAGACGTTGACCACGACGCCCGCGAGGACGATCGCCCCGACGACGAGCAACGCCACGTTCGCTCCGGTCACACGCGAGAGGATGATCCCGAGGGCAATCGCGGCTCCGTAGGTCGCCCAGGCAGCCCACCCCGGCACCGTTCCTGTCCTGCGCAGGTGGCTGGAATAGCCGGCGGTGGTCATTGGCGGATCTGCCTGTTGATGACCAGGCGGGCGGCCATGTTGACGAGGAGGGTGATCGCGAAGAGGACCAGGCCGGTCGCGATCAAGAGATTGATGGCGAGCCCGGACGACTCGGGGAAGTTGAGGGCGATGTTCGCGGCGATCGTGGAAGGGTTCCCCGAGCTGATCAGGTTTAACGTCACACCGCCGGACACCGAGAGGATGAGGGCGACCGCCATCGTCTCCCCGAGGGCTCGGCCGAGGCCCAGCATCGAGGCGCTGATGATCGCTGGGCGGCCGAACGGGAGCACCGTCATGCGAATCATCTCCCAGCGCGTGGCTCCGAGAGCCAGCGATCCCTCTCGCAGGCTGCGCGGGGTCTGCGCGAAGACCTCGCGGACGATCGCGCTGATGATCGGCAGGATCATGACCGCGAGGACGATCCCGAGGACGAACATCGTCCGGCCGGTCGGAGAGGGCGGACCTTTGAAGAGGGGAAGGAAACTGAGGTGGTCGTAGAGCCATCGTTGGAGCCCCACCGCAGCGGGCCCCAGCACGGCGATCCCCCAGAGGCCGTAGATCACGCTCGGGATCGCTGCCAGGAGATCGACGAGCGCGGCGAGGCTGTTCGCGACCCTGCGGGGCGCGAAGTGGGTGATGAAGAGCGCCACGCCGACCGCCAGGGGCACGGCGAGGATGAGCGCGATCGCCGAGGACAGAACCGTGCCGAAGGCGAGCGGCCAGACGTAGTGCCAGAAGGTCTCGTTTCCGGGGAGCTTGTCCGCCGCCGCCGTGAGGGCCGGCCAGCCCTTGGCGAGCAGGAAGATCGCGACGCCGGCCAGGATCGCAAGGATCAAGACTCCGGCGCCTGTGACGAGCGCGGAGAAAACGCGGTCACCCGCCCTCGAGGGGCGGGTGACCTTTCCGCTGGTCGGGCTTTCGCTTCGAACCATCAACGCGTGGGCCGGCCTACGATCCGCCGATCGCGTCGACTGCAGGTTGGATCTTCGAGCGCAGCGAGTCGCTGAGCGGGGCCGAGCCGGCCGCGGACGCGGCGGTCTGCTGGCCGTCAGCGCTGATGATGTAGTTGAAGTACGCCTTCACGATTGCCGCGTTCCCGGCCGACGGGTACGTCGTGCACCCGATCAGGTAGGAGACGAGGACGATGGGATACGTATCGGCGGAGTCGGGCGTCCGGTTCAGCTTGAACGTGAAGACGTTCTTGCCGGGATCGCCGCTCGGCTCGGACTCCTCGAGGATCTTCGCCGCTGCCTCTGCGCTCGGGCCGGCGAACTCGCTCCCGATCTTGACCTGTGCGACCGCGAGATCGCCGACCTGGCTCGCGTCGGCGTAGCCGATCGTGCCGTCGCCGTTCTTGATCGCGTCGACCACGCCCGAGGTGCCCTCGGCAGCCTCGCCGCCCTTGATGGGCCAGACGCTGTCGGGCTCGTTCGTCCAGACGCTCGGAGCCGCCTGGGAGAGGTAGTCGGTGAAGTTCTGCGTCGTTCCCGACTCGTCGGAGCGGTTAACCGGCGTGATGTTCGTGTCGGGCAGATCGACGCCGCTGTTGTCCGCGGCGATTGCCGGGTCGTTCCACTTCTTGATCTTCTGCGCGAAGATCTTCGCCAGAGTGTCTGGCGTGAGCTTCAGGCTGTCGACCCCGGACACGTTGTACGCCACCGCAATCGGTGAGACGTAATCGGGAACCTCGACGAGCTTGTCCGGGCCGCCGCAGCGCTGCTGGGCTGCGCTCAGCTCGTCGTCGGCGAGGGCGGAGTCGGAGCCGGCAAAGATGACGCCGCCGGCGTTGAACTGCTCGCGACCGCCGCCTGACCCGATCGGGTCATAGGCGATGGTCACGCCGGAATTCTGCTGCTGGAAGGCGGCGATCCAGGCTTCCTGGGCGGCCTGCTGGGCGCTCGAGCCAGCCCCGGCGATCTCGCCGGAGAGGCTCGCTCCGCCGGTGCCTGCGTCGGTGCCCGAGCTGTCGGACGTGCTCGAGCTCGAGCCGCTGTCGCCGCAGGCGGCGGCGGTTGTCGCGAGGAGCCCGGCCGCAAGAACGAGCAGGAGGATCCTGCCGTGAGGGCGAATACCCACTGTTCTCCTTTCGCGTCGTGTCATTCCCCCGAGTGTCCCGAGGGAGCTCCGGCGCGTGGGCTGAAAGGCCGTGAAGAAGTGGTTACGGGCTGGTGAACGTGACGCGGATCGCCAGGCCGCCGCCGCGCTCGCTCTCAGCCTCGACCGTCCCGCCCGCGGAGTTGGCGATGTGCTTCACGATCGCGAGCCCGAGACCGGTGCCGCGCGAGGCCCGAGCCCGGTCGGCGCGGTAGAAGCGCTCGAAGAGGCGGGGGAGATCCTCCTCGGCCACACCGACGCCGTCGTCCGAGGCCGTCAGCTCCCCGGGCCGCACGGCGAGCACAAACGTCGAGCCGGGGCCCGCATAGCGGATCGCGTTCTCGGCCAGGTTCGCTGCGAGCACCCGGATCATCCGCGGCCTGAGCGGAAGCTCGGCCTCGACGTCGCCCTCGGCGCGAAGCGTGACGCCCGCGCGTGCCGCCTGCTCGGCGAGCCCATCGACCACCTCGTTGAGGATTGGTAGAGTGGTCGTCGACCCCAGCGCGACGACCTCGCGGCCCGACTCGAGCTCGCTCAGGAAGAGGACGTCGTCGATCAGCTCGCCGATCTGTCTGACCTCGGCCTGCGCCTGCTCGACGAGCTCGGTCACGTCGGCGCCGGGAAGGGTCGCCGTCTCGAGCAGGGCGAGCAGCCGGGCGAGCGGCGTCCGGAGCTCGTGGGAGACCGAGGCCGTGAAGCCGGCGCGCAGCTCCTCGTAGGCGGCGAGGTCGCCCGGGTCGCGCACGTACACGAGGGTCTCGCTCCGCCCGGCGACGGTGTACGGGACGGTGACGGCGTCCTGGAGGACGGCTTCCGGAGGCTCTTCGCCTTCGGCGAGCCCGTCGAAGCGCTCGCGCGCCCGCCGGCTGGCGGTGACCACGTGCCCCGCGCCGTCGAGGACGACGACGATCTCCCGGCTCTCCTCGACGAGTACCCGTCCACGCTCGGCGTCGAGCCGCGACTCGGCGTTTGCCGGCGCCGCCGGCGCCTTGTGCCCGAACAGTCTCTTCACGACTTGTTCACCACTCGTACACCTCTCCGCGGTGCATGATTGTCTTGACGATGCCCAAGGTGCTCATCATCGAGGACGATGACGTCATCGCGCGGGGGATGGCGAGCCATCTGAACGCGGCGGGCTTCGACCCGCTCTGGGTGAACAAGGGCGAAGCGGGCCTCGCGCGCCTCCGCTACGAGAAGCCGGACGTCTGCGTGCTCGACCTCATGCTTCCCGGAGTGGACGGCTGGCGCGTGATCGAGACCGCCCGCGCCGAGGGGATCGGGACGCCGATCGTTGTCGTGAGTGCGCGGGGAACCGAGCACGATCGCGTGCACGCGCTCGAGATCGGCGCCGACGACTACCTCGTCAAGCCCTTCTCGATGAAGGAGCTCGTCGCCCGCGTGCGCGCCGCAGCTCGCCGGGGCGTGCGTGTCCAGGACGAGCAGCGCGGCGATCCGATCGACGTCGCCGAGCTCCGTATCGACCCGCTCAATGTCCAGGCGTACGTGAACGGGAAGAGCGCCGAGCTCACCCCGACCGAGTTCCGCCTGCTCTACGCCCTCGCGCTCGAACGCGGGCGAGTTGTCACCCGGGACGAGGTGCTGCAGAAGGTCTGGGGCCGGCGCCAGACACACCGTGACCGGACCGTGGACGTCTTCGTGCGCAAGCTGCGCGACAAAATCGACGCGCGCGCGCCGCGGCACACCTTCATCCAGACCCGCTACGGGGTCGGCTACAAGCTCGAGGCGGTGCGCAAGGAGGGGTAAGCGGGGTCGACGCACCGCTGCCGGGGCTTTAGGATCGTCGCCTCCCATGGCCGTCGTCTCGAACCACATGTCGCGCGACCTGCTCACCGTCGCTGCGGACGAGCGGCTCGCGGAGGCGGCCAAGCGCATGGTCGAGCGCGGCGTGGGTGCCGTGCTCGTGCTCAAGGGCGAAGCGCTCGACGGGATCCTCACGGAGCGCGACCTGATGAAGGCGGTCGCCGCCGGTTACAGCGACGACGCCAAGGTGGGCGACTGGATGACCCGCCACCCGGAGACGATCGAGGCCGACGACTCGACGGGCCATGCGGCCGCGCTCATGATCCACGGCGGTTTCAGGCATCTTCCCGTGCTCGACCAGGGCCGGATTGCGGGAATCGTCTCGATTCGCGACCTGATGCGCGTCGCGCTGGAAGATTCGTCGCCTCGCGGGGTCTAGAAAGGGCCGGAAAAGAGTGTGGTTAACCGTATGAAAACGGCTGGAAACGGCTTGAGTAGGCGGGTTACAGCGCGTGTGCGCCAGTTTTGGCGGGTTTCGGCTCGCGCCGATGGCGGGAGGGGCGACCCACCTCGGTCGCCCCTCCACTCCTTCGCTTACGCCGGATTCCCTCCCAGCGCCGTACAGTTCACCTCAGCGAAGTCAGGATTGAAGTGCGGGGTGACCTTCACGACCTCGCCGGTATCGGTGTTGAACACGGCCTGACCCGCCTGCTGGACGACGAGCTTTCCGCTCGCGTCCCGCAAGGCCCAAAACAAGCCCACCTGCTTGAAGCGCGCGTCAGCCGACGTGAACGTGAACACCGCGTGATCTACCTCCGAGAGCGAGTACCCCGTGTCGGCGTTCGTGTGTGTGATGTATGCCGTCTCTTGAGTGATGACCTTGTCCGGGTTCTCCGGGTCGCCGTAGATCAACGAATTGTCGAAGACGGTGAACGATTCCACGTAGTTGAAATCGCAAAGCTCGCCCGCGGCGAACGTGACGCTGTCTGAGAACGTGTCCTTCACGTGCAGCGGCCCAGCGGCCCACGCGGAAACAGCCAGCGTGAGCGCGCTCACGGCCAAACCTGCCAGAACGACCAAATACCGCATAGTCTCCCCTCCTTGCCAGAGTCCCTGGCGCCGCCCCCCTTGTAATGCGAGTCTCTAACTCGGCCGGCAGCTGTCAAGACTGAGGATCCGGTGACGCTGCTCGTGCATGCGCTCGGTTGCTCTAACAGCCCATACAGAGGGCGAGGCCGTTCGGAGACAAGCTCGTGCGGAAGGGCGGCGGGGAGTCACGGATGCCGCTCGGCAAGCGCATCGCGGACGTGAGCCCAGAAGGGCGCCTCCGCCTCGGCGATCCGCTCGGCGAGCTCCTCGTCGGCCCGGTTGATGTTCTCGCGGAGATGGAAGCGTGGAAGGCTTGAGTCCCAGCTCCCTTCACGGGCGTCGGCGACGCTACGGAAGATGCTGGAGAACTCGTGCAGTGGATGTCGCCGAGCAGAGAGCGCCTCGGCCGTCGCCTCGAGGTCGCGAACCGTGAGGCCGTCCAGGGAGGCGAAGGCCTTGTCCAGATGCTTGTCGACGGCGTCGCTCATAGCTCGACGCCCCTGAGGAGGCTCAGTTGGCGGGGAGAGCTCGGCCTTCGCGAGGACAGCGAGCTCTTCATGCAACTCGCGGGCGAGCTTCCCGTTCGCATATTCGGGGGAGGCGTCCATGCCCTCAGCAAGCGCAAGGGCAAGAGCACCCATGACCCGCTCAGACCCGTCAAGCGAAGATCGGCGAGGAACTCGAGCTCTGCCGTTGGTACGTCAACGTTTTCGCGTACTTCAACAACGACCGGGAAGAAAGGCCATCGGCAATGCCTTGACGCTGATGAAGCTCCTCGGAGTCCGAAGCGCTACGAGTCCGGGGAGCGGTGGGGGGCGGGGCGGGTTCGGCCCGCCCCCCACCGCCTCGCCCGTCTAGCCGGCTGTGATCGACCCGAAGAGTCCGTGCGACTCGTCGTCGGGACCGGCGGTGAAGAACAGCGTGTCGGTGGGCCCGGCCGCTCCTCCGTTCCCGAACTCGAGCGCCCAGAGCCCGTCGATCTCGAGGGGTTCCTCGTGCCCGATCAGCAGTTGGCCTGCGTGCCCGAAATGGTCATCGTCGCGCTCGTAGGCGTTGATGTGTCCGTTGCCGAAGTTCCCGATCAGGAGGTCGCCCCCGAAACGTCCGAACGACTTCGGCGCCCGGGCGATACCCCACGGAGCGTTGAGCTTCCCCTGCTGCGCAACGCGGAACTTCAGCCGTCCGCCGAGGAAATAAGCATCGACGAACCCACGGCCCGGGCCTGCCAACTCGTCCTCGGCCGCGGCGTCCTGCTTCGCGTACGCGACGTAGATCGTGCGGCCGATCGCCTGGATGCCAAACGGTGCGTACCCATCCGGGATCTTCGGGTCGACGAACCGGTTCTTCTTCTGGATCAGGTTCCATGAACCATCGAAGACGTCGACGCGCGCGTTGTGGAAGTCAGCCGCGTAGAGCCGCGGGCCGTTGTCTGTGTCCGCGATCGCGAGGCCCTTGTAGATGGCGCCCTCTGCCGAGCGGTCGACGGCCACCTCAGTCTGCGTCGAAAGCGGCAGCGCCGGAGGCGGCGGGGGCGGTGAAGGAACCCCCGGGCTCCAGCCCCGGATCATCCCGTCCTCGCTCGCGAAGATGAACCGGGCGACACCGGACGTCGTGCCGTCGGTGACGACGAAGTCAGTCGCGCTGCCGTTGAAGACGAGCCCGGTAGGTCCGCCTCCCACCGATACGACCAGCGGAATCGCGGCGCCGGCGCCGGTGTAGAGCGTCGAAGCGTCCGTGCCGTTGTCCGCTACCCACCAGGGCGTCATAGGGCCGGCAGCGAGGCCCCAGGCGTTGACGAGGTTCGGATCGATCGTCGTCCCTGGTACTCCGTTGTCCGAGACGAGACGATCCACGTTGTAGAGGTTTTTCGCCCCCGCCGGTGCAACCCAGCCAAGGGCCAAGGCGATGAGGGCGCCGGCAAGCGCTAGACGCAGCAAGACGGACCGATGCATAAGCTCTCCTTTCGCTCTCCTCCCGAGGGGTACGCACCAAGTCCGCGGACGGATTGAGGCGGGTGCGATCTGCCTTCGCTTCGACCCGGGCCGACGTGAACGCTCAGATCCAGACCAACCTAGGATGGATTGGCAGTCGCCCCTTCAGCGGGGCGCGCCGCAAGGCGCGATTTCGAAGGGCACGCTGAGGGTGGCGGCCCCGGCGGGCAGGACTCGAAGCTTCAGAGATCTTTTTTCAAAGTGTTGGACAGGGCTGACATGAGACTCGCCAGCCGGTCCATGACCATCTGAAGGTCCATCTCGCCCATCTCGCACGAGCCCTCGAGCTCCTTGCTGAACTTGCAGACAAGCTTGCGAAGTTCCTTCTCGCGGAGCTTGGCTCGCCCGGACACTTGTCCGCTGGTTGCGGCCGGGGTAGAACTTCAGCCGTGAGGCCTTCTCGACGGACGAAGCTGCTTCGGAAGCTCTCTCTACGGAACCTGCTTTACCGAGATCCGCCCTGGTCGCCTCTCAGCCTGGAACTAGAGCTGATAAAGCGCATCGCAAGAATGTGCACGTGAACAGTCGACAGCGTCCGGTACTCCTCTACGACGGGGACTGCGCGTTCTGCATGAGGTTTGTACGTGTCCTCGAGAGGATTGGGCCAGATGCAGAGATCGTCGCGTGGCAGGTCACCGATCTGGCTGAGCTCGGAATAACCGAGGAGCAGACGACCCATGCCGTGCAGTGGCTTGAGATCGACGGCGCAGTCTGCTCGGGACATGAGGCGATCGCCGCGATGCTGAACACCGCTGGATGGATCTGGAAGATCATCGGCCGTTTGACCCTGCTGCCGGGGATCTCGGGGATGTCGGCGAACGTCTACCGGCTAGTCGCGGACAACCGGTACCGGTTGTCCGGAAGTACACCTGCTTGTGCGCGTTCGCCCGTACGCAGCCAGCGGCCCTAGTGCGCACTTCAAGCTGACGGCCTTAGGAATGCTCGTGCCAGCGCTGGGGCTCGACGAGGGCCGTGACGCGATCCCGCTCTCGGTTCCAGTACGGCCCGCCGCGGTAACGCACCGAGAGGCGGTCAATGTCGGCTAGAAGCTCGTCGTTGCGGAGCTCGACGACCCGGCCAAGCACCGTCACGGCGCGATACCAATCCCCGATGTCGAGCACCGTAACGGCGACCCGCGGGTCTCGCCGCATGTGACTCAGGCGCAGCCGCTCGAAGTCCATGTTGACGAGGATCCTGCCGTCCTCCCAGTCGTACCAGGTCGCGGCCGAGTACGGCGCCCCGTCCGAGCGGACGGTCGAGATGACCGCGGCGTGCGGTCGCTTCAGGAACTCGACGAGCTCGTCTGGCAAAGGCGCGAGAGGCACGCGAGGAGTCTAGGGATCGCGCTGGTGCTTCTGTCGCGATCGTGGGCGCCCCGA
>Ga0307296_10001131_pt1 | contig 13278 bp, 10 predicted proteins | sample ER_DNA_153_FD_194467 | JGI IMG/M metagenome (GOLD analysis project Ga0307296, IMG submission 194467) | Bulk soil microbial communities from the East River watershed near Crested Butte, Colorado, United States - ER_DNA_153 | ecosystem: Environmental > Terrestrial > Soil > Floodplain | place... | reverse complement strand
GAAGCGATGGCGGGCGCGCGGCGTGCTCAGCTGCTTACGTCAGCGTCACGACGATCTTTGCATTGGCGCCGTCGGCCTGCCGCTCCCAGGCCTCCGCGACTCGTTCGAGCGGGTAGGTCGCGATGTCGAAGACGACCTCGCCGGCGGCAGCGTGGCCGAGGAGGCGCAGGTACTGCTCGCGGAACTCGTCCCTGGGGACCGCGAAGTCTGTGTACCCGTACAGCTCGCCCATCTTGCCGCGAATTGTCGCCGATGCCAGTTCGGCCTCCGCGCCCGCGGACTGGCCGACTTGGACGAGGCGCCAGCCGGGCGCGGCGGCCTGAATCGCGGCGGCCGCCGGCGGGCCCCAGAGCGTGTCGACGATGTGGGTCGGACCGTTGCCGCCCGCCGCCTCCTTGAAGGCGGCGACAAGGTCGTCTTCCCCGAGGCTTACGGTCGCGTCGGCGCCGAGCTCGGCTGCACGCTTCAGACGCTCGGGACTACGGCCGACCGCGACGACGCGCTCGGCGCCGAGGAGCTTCGCCGCTTGCGTAGCGACGAGCCCGACCGTCCCGGTCGCGCCGAGCACGAGCACGCGGTCGTCCTTCCGGACGGGCGCGCGCCACGCGACCGGCATCCAGCCGGCCATGCCGGCAATGCCACACGAGGCCGCGATCTCGTCAGAGACCGTGTCCGGGAGCGGGATGCCGAGGTCGGCCGGTGCGGCCGCGCGCTCCGCCAGCAGTCCGTCGCGGGAGAGGCCGAGGCCGTCGCTGAAAAGGTAGACGCGCGTGCCGTCGGGAGCGCGGCCAACGCCCTCGCAGCCGGGGACATACGGGAGCTCAGGATGGCCGCCGAAGTAGCGGCCCGCGCCGACGTTGACGTCGACCGGGTTGAGCGACACCGCCGAGATCTCGTAAATCTCCTCGCCCATGGGATCGGGCCGGTCGGCGAGCTCTGGCGGCCGGCCGAGCTCGGTGATCACCGCAGCTCTCAAAGCTCGGCGTTCTCCAGGTAGAGCGTCGCGTGCACGCTGACGTGGTTGAACCGGGTGGCCTGCATCTCGGTACGGAGCCTAGGCGCGACACGCCGAGAATTCAAAGACGGCGAAACGCGGAAGTCATCTCCAGAGGTTCAGGAGGCGGAGGTCGGCAGGCGCAGCGCCCGCGTACGCGCGCGAGCCTCGCGCCACCAGATGATCTCGTACGCGTGGAGCGCGACCCAAACGGCAGTCACGAGTGTGAGCGCGACGAGCGCCGGCACGACAAGGGCTATCGGCAGCAGTAGTGCGCTGGCGACCGCGGCGACCAAGCGACCGCGGCCGAGCGTGCCCGATACACGTAGGCGGAGCGCGACGTACGCGAACAGGTAGAGCGCCGGGCCGCCGCAGAGGCCGACAGCGGAGATCACGTCGAGCTCGTCGCCGACATGGGCGAGCGTCGTCTTCATCGCGAACGCGAAGAGGACAATGCCGGCCACCATCGGTAGATGCAGGTAGGTGTAGGCATCGCGCGCAAGGGCAGTGCGCTGTGTGCCGCTTCGGTCTGTGAGCAGCTGCTGTGCCCGGATCGGGAAGAAGTCGAAGTACGCCAACCAGAACGAGCTGGTCATCGCTAGACCGAGCACCGCGGCGACGATCGCACCGGCGTCGAGTTCAGTGCCCCTCGCTCCGAGGCCGATGGCGATCAAGGACTCGCCGATCGCAATGATCACGATCAGCCCGTGACGCTCGACGAAGTGCGCGGGTTGCACCCGCCAGCCGCTCATGCCGCCGAGGAGCGGCCCGAAGAAGCCGACTGCGAGCGCGGCCAGCCAGAGCACGGACCTGAGCCAGCCGTGGACGAATCCCGCGGCGATGATTAGAGACGCCCCGACGAGGGCCGAGGGAGCGATCCGCAGGATCGCCGCCGACAGGTCTCGGTCGCCGCGTGCCCCGAGCGCGTACAGCGTGAGGTGCATGACGTTCACGATCAGGAACGCAACCCCGAAAACGACACCGTGACGGCCGAACGCATCGGGGACGGCCAGCGCGGCGACGAACATCGCCGCCATCGCAACCAGCATCGCCCCCCACACCGCGCCCTCACCGGGATCGACAGTGTTGGTCAGCCAAGCGTAGGCCGCCCACGCCCACCAGAGCGCCGCAAGGATCAGGAGACCGTGTCCGAGCCCACCCCAAGTCGGATCATCCGACAGTACCGTCGTGACCTGCGTGAATGCGAAGACGAACACGAGGTCGAAGAAGAGCTCGAGCGGAGTGACGCGTTGCTCGCGCTCGGCGTGCTGCTCGCTCACAGCCGGACGCTAGCGGGAACGGATCGCGACTGCGAGTTCGCGCACTGCGTGCCGTACGGGGAAGCTCCCGTGCTGACGGGCCGTTCGTCGATTAGACGCGAGCTAGCGTGCCCGAGGAAGTCAGCCCGTTGGGCTCTCGTCGCGACTGCCTGGCCGCCGCGCGTCCGCCTCGAAGGTCCCCGTCTGGTAGGCAAGCACGACTGCTTGGACGCGGTCGCGGAGATTGAGCTTCCGGAGGATGTGCGTGACGTGTGTCTTGACGGTGGTGTCGCTGATGTAGAGCTCTTGCGCGATCTCCCCGTTTGAAAGGCCATGGGTGATCAAGCGAAGGATCTCGCGTTCGCGCTCGCTGAGATCCTGGAGCTCCTTCGGAGGCGCGGGACGTGGCATCCGGGCGAACTTTTGAATCACCCGTTTCGTGATCGTCGGTGAGAGAAGCGCCTCGCCCGCGGCAACGGTGCGGATAGCCGCGATCAGCTGTTCGGGAGAGTCGTCCTTGAGGACGAAGCCGCTTGCGCCGGCTCGCAGTGCCTCGTAGACGTATTCGTCGAGGTCGAACGTCGTGAGAATCAGGATCCGCGCGCCGTTGTCGGCCGAGAGGATGCGTCGAGTCGCCTGAAGCCCGTCAAGCTCGGGCATGCGGATGTCCATCAGGACGACGGCTGGATGAAACCGGGCGGTCTTGTCCACCGCCTCGCGCCCGTTACTCGCTTCGGCCACGACTTCGATGTCCTCCTCGCCTGCAAGGAGCATGCGAAAGCCGGCGCGCACCATCGACTGGTCGTCGGCTACGAGCACGCGGATCGTCATGATCGATCGTCGCCGAGCGGGAGGCGCGTGCTGAGGACGAAACCGCCTCCGCTTGCCGTTCCCGCAGTCATCTCACCGTCGTAGATCATGACGCGTTCGCGGACGCCCACGAGCCCATGACCAAGGCCGTCGCTCGTCGCGCTGCCCTGGCCGTTGTCGCGTACCTCGATCTCTAGCTCATCTGGCCAATAGCGGACCGTGACGTCGGCGACGGTGGCGCGTGCATGTTTGAGAGCGTTGGTCAGACCTTCTTGAACGATGCGATAGGCAGAGAGCTCGACCCCTCGCGGGAGCGGGAAAGGATCCCCGTCGACATGCAGCTCGACGGGCAGGCCGGCACGGCCGATTTCTTCCACGAGCAAGTCGAGGCCGTCGAGGCCAGGTTGCGGCAAGAGCTCGGCTTCGTCCCCGTCGGGGCGGATGGCCGCCAGGAGACGGCGCATCTCGGCAAGCGCCGTGCGGCCGGCCCGCTCGACGCTCCTGAGCGCATCGCGGTCCTCAGCCTGCGCTTCGGGGAGCTTGTGCCTGACGGCGCCGACCTGGAGCACCATCACGCTCACGGCGTGGGCGACGATGTCGTGCAGCTCGCGCGCGATCCGCGCGCGTTCCTCTGCCACCGCGATGCGTGCGGCCGCCTCGCGGTCCCGCTCGGCCTGCGTCGCGCGCATCTCGGCCGCTTCGGCCTTCTCTGCACGCTCGCGCAGGGCAAAACCCGCGGCCCAGCCAATCGCGAAGTTGACGGGGATGAAGACGAGCTCGGCCGTGAGGTGGCCGGGGATGTTGTAGACGACCGTCGTAATGCCTCCGAGCACGATCGCCAATCCGATCCACGCCTTTCTGACGTCGCGCAGGTTCCCGAGCAGGAACGAGGACGCCATCCCGATCGGAAAGAGGCTGACCATGAACGGGATCAGCAGGCCGTCGACGAACGAGAGCGCCGTCGCCATGAGCCAGTACGCCGCCGGAGCGGCGAAGGGAGAGCGCCAACGGGCGAAGAGCGGAAGGACCATGACCGCCACCGCGGGTATTGCGAACCACATCGTGGTGCTCGGCGCGCCCGGCGCGTTTCGTCCGACCACGAGCTCGAGCATGGCCGTGATTCCCAGGACAGCGATCAGCAGCTCGAACCAGTACTCACGCGCGAGGTATCGGACCCGGCTCACGCGGTGAACGTACCGCACCCTCTCCCGACGCGCCTCCTACCTGAGTAGGACTCACGAATCGTCAGTCGGTACGACCCCGAATGCGGCCTTCCGACGACGTAATGGCCCCGCCGCCGCCGTAGCGTCGATCGCGGAGTTCTCAAACGCGAAGGAGGAGTTCATGTCCGATACGAGGCCCAACAACCTGGCGGCGCGCATGGGGCGATGGAGCGCCGACCACTGGAAGACTGCGACGTTCGGCTGGCTCGGATTCGTCGTCGTCGTCTTCGCCCTGGCCGGTATGGCAGGGACGAAGACCATCGACCCGAACAAGCCCGGGCCGGGCGAGGCCGGGCGGATGGACAGGATCCTCGACGCGGGCTTCAAGCAGCCTGCCGGTGAGAGCGTCCTGATCCAGAGCAGTTCGCTTCGAGTGAGCGACCCGGCGTTCAAGGACGTGATCGACGACGTCGTGGCACGGATCGAAACGCTCGCAGCGGTGCAGAACGTGCGCTCACCCCTGGACCCGCGCAACGCGAGCCAGATCGCACCGGGCGCGCACGCGGCGCTCGTCGAGTTCGAGATCCGAGGAGACGCAGACGACGCAGTGGACAAGATCGGCCCCGTACTCGACCGAGTCGACGTGGCTCAGGCCGTTCATCCCGAGTTCTTCATCGGCGAGTTCGGCGACGCCAGCGCGGTCGACGGAGTCGAGACGGCGTACGCGGACGACCTCGAGAAGGCCGGACAGCTCTCCTTGCCGATCACCCTGCTGATCCTGGTGATCGCGTTCGGCGCGCTCGTGGCCGCGGGCATTCCGCTGCTGCTCGGCCTGACCGCTGTCATCGCCACCTTCGGTCTCGTCGCGCTCTCCAGCCACTTCCTGCCCATGGCTCAGCAGGCCCCCGCGATCGTTCTCCTGATCGGGCTCGCGGTCGGCGTCGACTACTCGCTGTTCTACTTGAGGCGCGAGCGGGAGGAGCGTGCAGCAGGACGTGGCCAACGGGCCGCAGTCGAAGCAGCCGCCGCCACATCTGGCCGCTCGGTGCTCATCTCCGGCCTGACGGTCATGACGGCAATGGCGGGCATGTTCCTCACCGGCGACGAGATTTTCGCCTCGCTCGGGGTCGCGACGATTCTCGTCGTCGCTGTCGCGGTCCTCGGCTCGCTCACCGTCCTGCCGGCCTTGCTGTGCAGGCTCGGCGACAACGTCGACCGGCCGCGCGTTCCACTGGTGAGTCGCCTTCGGCGCGACGACGGCGAAAGCCGAATCTGGGGCGCGATCGTCGACCAGGTCATGCGTCGGCCGCTGCTGTCTGTGGTTCTCGCCGGCGGGTTGCTGGTAGCGCTTGCGATTCCTGCGTTCCAGCTTCGCATGGTCACCGCGGGCCCCGACACGTTCCCCGAATCCCTCCCCGTGGTGCAGACCTACGACCGGATGCAGCAGGCATTCCCTGGCACAGCTCTCCCCGCCAACGTGGTCGTGAAAGCTCCGGACGTCAACGCTCCGGTGATGCAGGCGGCAATCCAGCGGCTCCAGGAGCGGGCCCTGGCGAGCGGCCGCATGCACGACCCGATCACGGTCGACGTCAACAAAGACGCGACGGTCGCGAACATCACGGTGCCGATCGACGGCAAGGGAACCGATGCGGTCTCGGACGCCTCTCTCGCCGCGTTGCGGGACGACATCGTCCCGGAGACGGTGGGTGCGGTTCCCGGCGCGGAATCCGGTGTGACCGGGCTCACCGCCCAGTGGACGGACGCCACCGACGAGATCAAGTCGAAGCTGCCGCTCGTGTTCGCGTTCGTGCTCCTGTTCGCGTTCGTGCTCATGCTGTTCGCCTTCCGCTCAGTCGTGATCGCGGCGAAGGCGATCGTGCTCAACCTGCTGTCGGTGGGCGCGGCATATGGAGTGCTCGTGCTCGTCTTCCAGCACGGCGTTGGTAAGGGCCTGCTCGGGTTCAGCTCGACCGCCGGGATCGACCCGGTGGTCCCGCTACTCCTGTTCGTGATCCTGTTCGGGCTTTCGATGGACTACCACGTGTTCATCCTCAGCCGAATCCGCGAGGCGTTTCAGCGTGGTGTCGGAAGCGACGAAGCGATTGCCTACGGGATCAGGTCGACCGCAGGTGTCGTCACGAGCGCAGCGATCGTGATGGTCTTCGTGTTCGCGATCTTCGGGACCCTCTCGATGCTGTTCTTCAAGCAGTTCGGCGTCGGACTTGCCACTGCGGTCCTCCTCGACGCGACGATTGTCAGGGCTGTGCTCCTTCCCGCTTCGATGAAGCTGCTAGGAGACTGGAACTGGTACCTGCCCAGCTGGCTTCAGTGGCTGCCTCGCTTCGACCTCGAATCCGAGACTCCGCCTGAGGGCGGGCCGACCCCTGTCTCCGCCTAGACCGATGGCCACCCCCGGGCCGTCATGGCCCGGGGGTGGCCGCGAAAGGACGCGTTCCTCATGACCGTTCCAGCCGACAAAGAGAGCAGAAGCCGAATCGTCGAGCCGGCCCGAGCCTTCACCCCTGGGCGAATCGTTGCGCTCGCGCTCATCGGGCTCGCCGTGCTCGGTCTCGCGTACCTGCGTTTCGGCGGCGGCTCGGATCCGGCCCCCGTGCCCGAGGGTGCCCAGGCGGGCGACCTGATCCTCGACCGCTGCGATTACGAAACCGAGAACGGCAGCTACGAAGCCGACTGCGGAACGCTGGTCGTACCCGAGAATCGAGCCGATCCGCAGTCGCGGCTGATCGCTCTACCGGTCACTCGCATCCGGGCTCGCTCAGAGCGCCCGGGAAACCCAGTCTTCCGCCTCGAGGGCGGCCCCGGGAAGACGAACATGAAGTTCTCCGCGGCGAGCCGCATGGCGGACGGCCGCGACGTCGTCCTTGTCGGCTACCGCGGCGTAGATGGTTCGTCGGTGCTCGACTGCCCGGAGGTCGAGTCGGCGCTCAAGCACTCGACCGACTTGCAAGGAGAGAAGTCCTTCCGCGCGTACGGCGAAGCCTTGCAGGCCTGCGCGGATCGACTTACCGACGACGGCGTCGATCTCGCCGGCTACAGCCTCGCGCAGCGGGTCGACGATCTCGAGGACGCGCGCGCGGCACTCGACTACGACCGCATCGACCTGGTAAGCGAGAGCGCAGGTACGCGCACGGCGATGATCTACTCCTGGCGCTTCCCGGAGAGCATCGGCCGGTCGGTGATGATCGGGGTGAACCCGCCCGGCCACTTCCTCTGGGACGCGAAGACGACCGACGAGCAGATCCGTCGCTACGCCGACCTCTGCTCCGAGGACAAAACCTGCAGCAACCGGACCGACGACCTCGCGGCGTCGATGAGGGAGACCGCGGCCGACATACCCGACCGCTGGTTCTTTCTGCCGATCAAGGAGGGCAACGTGCGCGTCGCGTCCTTCTACGGGCTCGCGGAGTCGACCTCGGAGAACGCCCCACTCTCGTCACCGATGACACTGGACTCATGGCTCTCCGCGGCCGACGGCGATGCGAGCGGGTTTTGGTTCCAGTCCCTCCTGGCCGATATCGCCTTTCCCACGGCATTCGTCTGGGGCGAGTATGCCGCCGCCGCGAGGGCCGACGCCCAAGCGGCGAGCGACTACTTCTCCTCCGGCGGACAGAAGCGCAGGTCGAATCTCGGCTATGCGGCAACGGCGTTCGGCTGGGGCGGCGGCCGCCTGACCGATGGCTGGCCGGCCGTGCCGGACGAGGGCGACTTCAGCAGTGTGCGGACGTCGGAGGTAGAGACACTTCTCATCGGCGGGACGCTCGACTTCGCGACGCCGCCGCAATGGGCGACACGCGACCTGCTCCCGCACCTGCCGAACGGCCAGCAGGTCGTGCTGGACGGGTTCGGGCACTCATTCGACTTCTGGACGTACCAGCCGGAAGCCAGCAGCCGGCTGATCAACACCTTCTTCGACAGTGGCAAGGTCGACGACTCGCTCTACAAGCCTGCGCGCGTCGACTTCACGCCTGAGGTCACGCAGACGGCGCTCGCCAAGGGCATCGCCGGCTCGATGGTGGGTCTGGGGGCCCTCACGGTCCTCTCGCTGCTGTGGATGGCTCGCCGGGTGCACAAGCGAGGATGCTTCGGACGTAAGGCCAGCGTGACGCTCCGGTCCCTCTACCCGATGGTCCTCGGCTTGGGCGGATGGTTCCTCGGTGTCTTGATCGTCACCACGACGATGCCCGGCGTCCCTCTCGACAATGAACTGCTGGCCGTGCTCCCCGTGGCCGTGCCGATCGGGCTTGGGATCTACTGGGCCTGGGTGCATCGCGACCGGTCCGCTACGACCAAAACCGCGGGGTTCGTGGCGGCGATGGGAGGTGCCCTTCTGGGTGCCTGGCTGGGGTTCCACGCAACGGCGGGGCTCTTGGCGCTGATCACCACGATCGTCGGAGCAACGGTCGGCGCAAACCTGCTGCTGATCGTCCTCGGCATGACATGGGCACGGTCAGTTCGTGATCGTTTCCCCGCGGCCACATCGTCGCCGGCACCTTCAAGTAGTGGAGCCTGATGCCGCCAACGTCGGCCTACGCCAGCTCACCATCGAGCAGTGGCACGACGCGCTCGCGGAACACCTCCAGCTGAGCGCGCTCGTCCGCGAGCGGCCACAGGAAGACGCGTTGCGCGCCCGCACGCGCGTACGCCAGCAGCTTCTCCGCGCATTCTTTCGCCGAACCGATCGGCAGTATCGCGCGGAGCTGCTCCACCGGACGATTGAGCATCGGCGCCAGCACGTCCGCGAGCACCGCGTCAGCGCGTGCCCGGTCCTCGGTCACGTAAGACCACATCGTTGCGATGCCGTTCGGGAACCCCGCAACATCGCGCCCGCGTGCCGCCACCTCCGCCTGGACGTCCTTCCAGGCCCGGGCGAACAGTTCCGGGGTCGTGTTATAGCCAGAGGCGAGCCAGCCGTCGGCAAGGCGCGCTACGCGTCTCAGCCCCGGCGCCGATCCCCAGCTCCCGATCCAGATCGGTGGACCGGGACGCTGCGCCGGCGCCGGGGCCAGGGTGAAGCCGGCAGTGGAATAGAAGGCACCCTCAAACGCCACGTCGTCGGCTCGCCAGTACGCGCGCAGCGTCTCCACTGCCTCGTCCAGCCGCTTCCAGCGCTCCTCGAATCGCACGCCAACCAGCTCGTAGTCCCGAGGAGACGAACCAGGGCCGAGCCCGACCACCAGCCGGCCGCCGGACAGCAGGTCGATCGCCGCGAGGATCTTCGCCGTTGCTGCCGGTCCACGGAGCACTGGCACGGTGACAGTCGTCGCGAGCGTCATCTGACCGCTGTGCGCGAGCACGGCGGTCAGCGCCGTCGGGCCATCGAGCCACGGGCGCGAGAACACGAGATGGTCGTTCGCGCAGAGGTGCGTGTAACCGAGATCGCGTGCGGCTTCCGTGAACTCGAGCAGATCATCGAGCGAGCGTTGCTCGCCTGCGATCGAAATCAGCGGAAGGTGTACACCGAACTCCATGTCGGTCCGTCGTCGCGGGAGGTTACTCCGGGAGCGACCTCGCGGCCGAAGACCTCGATCGAGCGGCCGCCGTGCGCGACGAGGTCGCCTGACGCAGGGCCGAAGCGGTATACGATCGCGCGCGGTGGGCATCGAGCGCTTCGATCGCGTCCCGCTCCTCTTCGGACCGTCACCAGTCCATCGACTCGAGCGGCTGAGCGAGCATCTCGGTGGCGCGGTCGACATCTGGGCGAAGCGGGAGGACTGCAACGCGGGCCTGGCGTACGGCGGCAACAAGGTGCGCAAGCTCGAGTACCTCGCCGCAGACGCCCTCGCGCAGGCGTGCGACACGCTCGTCTCGATCGGCGGCGTGCAGTCGAACCACACCCGTCAGGTTGCCGCCGTCGCGGCACGACTTGGCCTTCGTTGCGTCCTCGTGCAAGAGCGCTGGGTTGAATGGCCGGACGTCGTCTACGACAAGGTCGGCAACATCCTCCTCTCGCGGATCATGGGCGCGGACGTGCGGCTCGACCCGTCCGGCTTCGACATCGGGATCCGGAGGAGCTGGGAGGACGCACTCGCGTCGGTCGAGGAGAGCGGCGGCAAGCCATATGCGATTCCCGCCGGTGCCTCCGACCACCCGCTCGGTGGGCTCGGGTTCGCGCGCTGGGCCAACGAGGTGGCCGCGCAGGAGCGCGAGCTCAGCGTCTTTTTCGACACCATCGTCGTCTGCGCCGTCACCGGATCGACACAGGCGGGGATGGTGGCTGGATTCGCCGCACAGGAGACCGACCGTGCCGTGCTCGGGATCGACGGCTCCGCGACCGTCGCGCAGACATGGGCTCAGATCGCACGCATCGCAAGGGTCACGGCCGAGGCCATCGAGCTCGGACGCGAGCTCGACGACTCGGAGATCGTCCTCCTCGATGAGTGGCACGCAGGCACGTACGGCATCCCGGACGAGAAGACGATCGACGCCATTCGTCTGTGCGCCCGCCTGGAAGGGGTGCTCACCGATCCCGTGTACGAGGGCAAGTCGATGGCTGCGCTGATCGACCTCGTTCGGTCGGGGCGGATCGCGCCGGGGTCGCGAGTGCTCTACGCGCATCTGGGCGGTCAGCCTGCGCTGAACGCCTACGCCGGAGTGTTCTGAGTCGGATTGGCGGCGGTGAACACCGCTTGCTTCCTTGGCTTTCCGGGCGCTCGCCTGCTACGGAAGTAGGCGGTCAGCTGATGCATCGCCCCGAAAACCGACGGCTCGAGGGGTACATCGAGCGTAGGGAACCAATCCGCTCTTGGTGGCTGCGCAGCGGTTTGCCGCGAGGTGCGGCGCGGCGTAATGTCGAGTCCGTGCCCAGCCCACGGGACCTCATTGGATATATGCGGACCGTCTCGCGAGGTAGCCCTGTCGACCGGCCGTGGTCTCTTCCCAGCATGGTGGCTTCGATGCTCCGGCATGGCCGGAGCAACGCGCCGAAGGACTCGCCGTTGACACTGCAGGACGTGGTCGCGAGCCCGGACTACCGTGACCTTATGACGCCAACGGTTGCCGAGGGCGACCGCGCCCCCGACTTCGAGTTGCCCTGCCTGGACGGTGATGGCACGCTCCGCCTCGGCTCCCTCCTCGCGGAGCGGCCCGTGGCATTGATCTTCGGTTCGTACACCTGACCGCCTTTCCGCGCCCAGGTTGGGGCGCTGGAGGAGCTGGCTGAGCGGTACCGCGACCGCGTCCATTTTGTGGTCGTCTACATCCGCGAGGCGCACCCGGAGGACGGCTGGATCATCCCGGAAAATCGCCGATCGGGGTTGGTCGTTCATGAGCCGAGGACGGACGAGGAGCGCCGGGCAGTCGCATCGACGTGCGCGGTCAGCCTTCGGCTGCGGATGGAGATGGTTGTCGACGGCGTCGACAATGCCGTCGCCTCAGCGTACGGTGGCTGGCCCGATCGGCTCTACCTGATCCGGCGCAGGGGGACGATCGCCTTTCAGGGCGACGAAGGGCCATTCGGGTTCAAGCCGGAAGCACTCCAGCGCGCAATCGAGCGCGAGATCGCAGTCGTCGTGGCCTGAGAGGCAACCGCTGTACCGAGTCAGTGCGGCCGTCGTCCTAAAGGGAGCATTCGTCCACGCGCGCGCGTACTGAGGACGCGCGGCGCGAGGGGTGGATCGGCTTCGGGCCGCTGGCTAGTGGGAGTTTCCGCGAGTCTGGAAGGATCAGCGCTCACTCGCCTAGCTCGAGGAAGCCGATCTCGAGCATCCGGCGAGCAAGGGCAAGACCTGTCTCCTGCTCGGCGTCGCTGTCTACGGCCGCCGCCAGCGCCTCGTGCAGCGTCCTCGAGCCGTCGAGCCCCCGGATCAGTCGCGCCGTGGGTGGATCGAGCTCTGCGGAGAAGGGCAACCCGTTCTCGAGTCGGAGGGTCAGGTTCTCCGCATGCCAGCGGCCTCCCGCGAAGCGCGTGTCCTGGGTGACGACGGCGTCGTCGACGACGCGTAGTCGCCGGTCGAGGAGGACGCTGTCCGAGTCGATCTCGGACATCCGGTCGCGCGTCTCGAAGAGCTTCCTCACGTGTCGCCCCGCTGGGCGAAGCGCCGCCCGGGGAAGCTGCTGCGCCTCCAGCCAGCCGTCCCGGCCGTCGCTCCGCTTGCGAAGGATGAGGCACGCATAGCCGAGCTGCTCGATTTCGAGCTCCCGGTAGTACGCGAGCCAACGATCGAGCGCCTCGGCGTAGGCCTCGGGCCGGTCGAGGAGATCGCGATTCCACACCGTCGCGGTCTCGATCGGGTCGTCCGTCGAGGTGTGGAGCAGGAACGCGTCGCACCCCGAGCCTTCCAGCCAGCTCCGCGGACGCTCGGCAGGGTCGTCCGGATCGAGTGCCCACGCGATCAGGAGGCAGGCGAACCCGCCCGGCGCGAGCGCGGGCGGTGTGGCCCGCACGACGTGTTCCGAGACGGCGTCGCCGGGCATGCCGCTGTCCCGGAACAGATACGCGCTCTCGGGCGAGACGACGTACGGCGGGTTGGCGACGACGAGGTCGAACTGCTCGCCCTCGACCGGCTCGAAGAAGCTGCCGGATCGCGTCTCGAAGTTGTCGACGCCGTTGAGCGCTGCGTTGAACGCCGCGTAGGCGAGCGCCCTCTCGTTCACGTCCGTCGCGACCACGCGCTCGGCGTGCGCGGCGAGCAGGATCGCCTGGATCCCGTTACCGGTGCAGAGGTCGAGGGCACGCTCACCCTCGCCGCGAACGGTCAGGTGAGCGAGAGCGACGGACGGGCGGTGCACGCCCGGCACATGGTCGGCGTGCGCTTCCGCCGCGCCCGCATGATCGGACGCGATCAGCAGCTCGTCGTGAGGGACGAGGCGCGCCGCCCCGTGCACGACCTCGGCGTCGTGGACGAGAAGCCCGGCTCGCGCGAGGCGCGCCTGCAGCTGCGCGCCCACGAGCTCATCGAGGCGCAGGTGTGTGACGGGAACGCCGAGCAGAAAGAGTCGGAGAAGCACGGCCAGCTCGTCCTCGTCGCCGAGCCGTCGCAGGTACGACGGCAACTCCGGCGAGCGCGCGAGGAGCTGGTCGCCGGTCGCGAGC
>Ga0307296_10001127_pt1 | contig 13305 bp, 17 predicted proteins | sample ER_DNA_153_FD_194467 | JGI IMG/M metagenome (GOLD analysis project Ga0307296, IMG submission 194467) | Bulk soil microbial communities from the East River watershed near Crested Butte, Colorado, United States - ER_DNA_153 | ecosystem: Environmental > Terrestrial > Soil > Floodplain | place... | reverse complement strand
CGGCTCGAGGTCGAGCTCGGGGTGGAGCTCGAGCGGCCCGCGAGCGCGGAGCACGGCGACTTCGCGACGAATGCTGCGCTCCAGCTCGCGCCGGAGCGGAAGCGCGCGCCGCGCGAGATCGCGCAGGAGCTCGCGGAGCAGGCGACGACGCACGAGCTCGTCGAGCGGGCCGAGGTCGCGGGGCCCGGGTTCGTCAACTTCTGGCTCGCGCCCGCCTGGTACCTGGGTGCGCTCGGCGAGGTGCTCGAGGCGGGCGAGCGGTATGGCGGCGGGTTCGTCGACCCCGTCGAGCGGGTGCAGGTGGAGATGGTCTCCGCGAACCCAACCGGGCCGATCACGGTCGCATCGGCCAGGAACGGCGCGTATGGCGACTCGGTGGCGCGCGTTCTCGCGCACGCGGGGCACACCGTCGAGCGCGAGTACTACTACAACGACGCCGGCGCACAGATGGATCGCTTCCGGGCTTCCGTCGAGGCAGTGCGGCGCGGGGAAGCGCCGCCCGAGGACGGCTATCAGGGCGCGTACATCGCGGAGCTGGCGGCGCTCGACGGCGATCCCGTTCCAACGATGCTCCACCAAATCGAGTCGTCGCTCGAGCGCTTCCGAATCCACTTCGACTCGTGGGGGCTCCAGAGCGACCTCGCGAAGCGCCTGCCCGAGCTGATGCCCCGACTCGACACGTACGAAAAGGACGGCGCCGTCTGGGCCCGCTCCTCGGAGTACGGGGACGAGGACGACCGCGTCCTGATCCGGTCGGAAGCCCAGGGCGGAGAGCCGACCTACCGCGCCGCAGATGTCGTCTACCTCGTCGACAAGCTCGAGCGCGGCTTCGACCGGGCGATCTACGTGCTCGGGGCCGACCACCACGGCACGCGGCAGTGGTACGCGGCGATCGCACGCATGCTGGGCTACGACCCGGAGCGCGTCGAGGTGCTGCTCTACCAGCTCGTCCACCTGATCCAGGGCGGCCGCCAGAAGAAGATCTCGAAGCGGCGCGGCGACGTCGTCTTCCTGGACGACTTCGTGGACGAGATCGGCGTCGACGCGGCGCGCTGGTACCTCGTCAACCGCGGCCCCGACCAGACGATCGACATCGACGTCGACCTGGCCGCCGAGAAGACGCAGAAGAACCCGGTCTACTACGTCCAGTACGCGCACGCCCGAATCGCGGGCATCCTCCGCAACGCCCCAAACGCACCAAGTAACAGTCTGTTACAAGGGCCGGAGGAGTTGGCGCCCGAGGAGAAGGAGCTGATCAAGCGGCTCGTCGAGTTCCCCGGGATCGTCGAGGAGGCCGTGGAGCGCCGCGGGCCGCACGCGCTGCCGAACTACGCGATCCGGGTCGCCGACGACTTCCACCGCTTCTACCACGAGCACCGCGTGCTCGAGAGCGAGGCGCAGGAGTTCCGGCTCGAGCTCGTCCGCGCGACGCAGATGGTGATCGCGCTCAGCCTGAATCTCGTCGGCGTCGAGGCGCCCGAGCGGATGTAGATGCGCGCCTGGGGGGTCGTGTTCCTCGTGCTGCTGGCGGCTGCGGCGGCAGCTCGAAGCAGAGCGTCCCAAAGCAGCCTCCGCCCGCGCTGGCTCAGCGGTGCGGCGAGGACGCGCAAGGTGTCGATGCGAAGCGGGTCTGATTCCGGGCGAGCGACGGCGCGCTCCTGGACGGGGCGGAGGTCGGTGACGGCGACGTCGGAGTCGTGCTCGCACACGAGTCTCCGTCGGATCTCTGTCCCTGGCTGCCGTTTGCGAAGACGCTCGCCGACAAGGGCTACCGCGCGTTCGCCTTCGACTTCCGCGGGTCGGGCGCATCGGCGGCCCAGTTCGCGGCCAAGGCGACGAGGAACGACCTCGACGTCGTGGGCGCCGCGGCCGAGCTCCGGCAGCTCGGCGCGAAGAAGGTGTTCCTCGTCGGCGGATCCTTCGGCGGTGCGGCCGTGATGGCGGCCGCGCCCGAGGTCGACCCGCAGCCGGCCGGTGTGATCAGCCTCTCGGGCGAGCCGGACCTCTCGGCGCGATGCAGGCAGCTCCTCGCGTGAAGGCGCCGCTGCTCGACCTCATCGCCCGGAACGACGGCTATTCGTCGGTCGCGGACAACCGGCGCCTCGTCGACGCGGCCGCTTCGACGGACAAGCGGCTCGAGGTCTACCCGGGCGACTCGCACGGCTGGGACCTCCTGTATCTCGCGCCCTACAAGGCGCGCGTCAACGCGCTCGTCTTCGACTTCCTCCACGAGCACTCGCAGTAGGATGCGCGTGTGACCGAGGGCGTCGAAAGCCCCGTCTCGACCGTTCCGGCCAGCGCTCCCGACCGCAACCTCGCGCTCGAGCTCGTGCGCGTGACCGAGTCGGCGGCGATGTCGGCCGGGCGCTGGATCGGGCGCGGCGACAAGATCTCGGCCGACCAGGCGGCCGTCGACGGCATGCGGCTGATGCTCGACACGACGTCGATGGCCGGTGTCGTCGTGATCGGCGAGGGCGAGAAGGACGAGGCGCCGATGCTGTTCAACGGCGAGGAGATCGGATCGGGCACCGGGCCCGAGGTGGACGTCGCCGTCGACCCGCTCGAGGGGACGAACCTGACCGCGAAGGGCCAGCCGAACGCGATCGCCACGATCGCCTGCGCCGAGCGCGGGACGATGTTCTTCCCGGGTGCGGCTGTCTACATGAACAAGATCGCCTGCGGGCCGGAGTCTGCGGACGCGATCGACATCGAGGCGCCGCCCGCGGAGAACGTGAAGCGAGTCGCAAAGGCGCGCGGGATCAGGCCGACCGAGGTCACGGTCGTCGTCCTCGAGCGCGACCGGCACACGGAACTGATCGAAGCGCTGCGCGCGGTCGAGGCGCAGGTGCTGCTGGTTCCCGACGGTGACGTGGCGCCGGCAATAGCAGCGGCTCGCCCGGAGAGCAGCGTCGACCTGCTGATGGGGATCGGGGGCACGCCCGAGGGCGTTCTCTCCGCCGCGGCGCTGAAATGCGTCGGCGGCGCACTCCAGGGCAAGCTCTGGCCGCGCGACGACGAGGAGCGCCGGCAGCTGATCGATGCGGGCTTCGATCTCGACCGGGTGCTGACGACCGACGATCTCGTCGGCGGTGACGACGTGTTCTTCGCGGCGACGGGCGTCACGACGGGAGCGCTCCTGCGCGGCGTGCGCTACACGCCCGACGGAGCGATCACCGAGTCGATCGTCATGCGCTCCCGCTCCGGAACGGTGCGCCGCGTCGAGGCGTTCCACGCCTTCGAGAAGCTGGAAGCGCTCTCCGGCGGCCGCTACGGCCGCTGAGCGAAACAGCCATGCCCTGGGACCAGGTCCCGGGACATGTCTGGTTAGCCGAACGTGACGAGCAGGCGGTCGATCTCCGCGTCGCGCAGGCGCAAGATCATCGAGCCCGCGCGCGCGGCAGGCTCCGCTCGCCACGCGTAGTCGGCAACGACGAGATCCTCGCCCGACTCGCGCGTCCGCAGGATCACGATCTCGTCGTCCGGCGGCTGCTCCGCGTAGGCCCTCTCGATCGCCGGCTTGCCGCGGAACGGCCCGACCGGAACGCCCTCGAAGGCGAGCTCCGCGTCCTCGGTGAACTGCTCGAGCATGCGCGAGAAATCGCCGGTGCGCACGCCCTCGTTGAAGCGCTCGACGTGCGACTCGAGGACTTCCTCGTTAAGCGACTTCCGCCGTCTCCCACTCGGGCGCGTACGAGCCGGAACGCGCGGCGCCGTTGAACTTCGCCCGCCGGTAGAACGCCTTTTGCGCTTCTTCCACGTTGTTAGGGTCGCCGCCCCAGGCCTTCAGCGCCGGCGCCTGGAGCGCGCGCCCGTACGAGAACGAGAGCTCCCAGGGGTGCGGGCCGCGCTGGTTCATCGCGTTCAGGCGTGCGGTGGCGTCCTCGTCCGACATGCCGCCGGAGAGGAAGACGACGCCCGGAACTGAGCCGGGACACATGTTCTTCAGGCACTTGATCGTCATCTCGGCGACGGTGTCGATGTCAGCCTGCTCCGAGGCGTCGTAGCCGGAGACGACCATGTTCGTCTTCAGCAGCGACCCCTCGCGCACGACGCGCTGGTCGAAGAGCTCTGTGTACAGCGCCTGCAGCATGCGATCGGTGACGTGGTACGACTCGTCGATCGAGTGCGCCCCGTCCATCAGCACCTCGGGCTCGACGATCGGTACGAGGCCGGATTCCTGCGACAGGGCGGCGAACCGGGCCAGCGCGTGCGCGTTCGTCCAGAGGCAGTAGTCGCTCGGAATGCCGGCTCCGATCGAGATCACCGCGCGCCACTTCGTGAACCGCGCGCCGAGCTCGTAGTACTCCTGAAGCCGCTCGCGCAGCCCGTCGAGACCCTCCGTCACGGTCTCGCCCTCGGCTCCGGCGAGCGCCTTCGCACCCATGTCGACCTTGATCCCCGGGACGATCCCGCGGCTCTCGAGGAGCTTCGGGAACGGCGTCCCGTCCGAGGCGCTCTGGCGGATCGTCTCGTCGAAGAGGATCACGCCGCTGATGTACTCCTCGGCGCCTTCGGTGGTGAAGAGCAGCTCGCGATACGCGCGTCGGTTGTCCTCGGTCGACTCGACGCCGATCGAGTCGAAGCGCTTCTTGATCGTCCCGTCGCTCTCGTCCGCGGCCAGGATGCCCTTCCCAGGCGCAACAAGTGCTCGCGCGATCTCCTCCAGAGTCTGTGTCTCGGCCATGGTCGCCATGTCGGTCCTCCCTAGGTCTCGTCAGCCGAGATTATGTCCCCTCGCGGGAAATCAGTACTTCGCGCGCTCGCGAAAGAGGAGCACGCCGCACTGCAGGCACCACGGCTGGACCTGCGGGACCTCGTCTGTGAGCCGTTTCCTGACCTCAGCGTCTCCGAGATCGTCCGAGTACTTGCGCGTGAGCTTGATGTAGTCGGTCGTGTACTGCTCCATGGTGGTCTCGTCGGCGGGGCCGGTGCCCCTGGCGATGCTGCCGATGTTCAGCACGACCTGTGAGAACTCGTTCTCCATCTTGACCCGCTCCGCCTCGGTTTGATGGTGCTGCTTCTGACCGCAGCCCGCGGCCATGATTGCGATCAAGAGGAGAAGGGCCAGGCGTCTCATTGCTCGACGATGTCGCTCTCGTTGAGACGAACGCGAACCTAGACGGTTGGCGGCCTGGAAGCGCATCAGCTTCACAAGCTGAGGGTCGTGGGTTCGATCTCCGTCGTCGCGCGACGCTAGTAGCTCTCCAGTTCCTGTTTCAAGATCCCGACGCAGGTCAGGCACCACTGCCCGAGCTGGTCCGCCTCGACCGTCAGACGTCGCTCCACTTCCCTGTCTCCGAGGTCGTCCCGGTACTTTCGCGTCGCCTCTACGTAGCGGCGTGTGAGCTGCTCGAGCCCGTTCTGGTCGGCGTAGCCGGGGCCCATCGTCCAGTTCGAAATCTTGAAGTCGATTTGCGCGAACTCGGCGTTCATCGCAGACCGCTCGGCCTTCGACTGCTTGTGCCCGCCACAGCCGGAGGCCAGGAGGGCGATCAGCAAGAGGGGGACCGCGCGTTTCATTCGGCGCCGTAACGCTATCGTTGAGACGAACGCGGACGTAGCTCAGTTGGTAGAGCATCAGCTTCCCAAGCTGAGGGTCGCGGGTTCGAACCCCGTCGTCCGCTCTCGCTTCCCTGGCCGGCGTCGCGCTTCGCGCTCCGCCTCGCGCCGCTGACCGCCTTCCTGCGAGCGGGCCATGCGGCGCAGCATTGTCCCGCTCGCATACAGGCGCCCAGCGACGCGCCAGGGAACCGAGAGAACAGGAACTCTGGGTACAACTGGAGTGATGGCGACTCTTCCCGAGACCTTCGTCCCGCGTCGTTGGATTGCGCCACTGCTCGCGCTCTGCGCTGTCGTGCTCATTCCGTGGACGCTCGTCCTTGCCTACCGGTTGCCGGCGCGGCATACGAGCCACCACTGGGACATCGCGTGGGTGGGATTCGACCTGGCGCTCGCCGGGGCGCTCGCCGCGACGGGCCTGACCATTGCGCGCCGATCCGCATGGGCGCCGTCGGCTGCGGCTGTTGCGGCGACGCTTCTCGTCTGCGACGCGTGGTTCGACATCGTGCTCGCGAGCGGCCGCGACGAGCAGGTGGAGGCCGTGCTCGAGGCTGCGCTCGTCGAGATCCCGCTCGCGATCGTCCTCGTCGTGCTCGCTCGGCACTACGAGCACACGGTCGCGACCCTGATGGCGGCGCTGCGCCGGCGCCGATAGGGCTCGTCAGACGCGTGCGGGCGCGCGGCGGAGGATTCTCGGCTTCGGCAGCTGCCCCTCCAGCCAGAGGGCGGCGATACCGGCTCTCGCCAGGCCAAACCGACGCTCGTACATGAAGTAGCGCGGCTCCCAGCGCGGGAAGAACTTCGCGTTGAACCGGTAGAGCCGCTCGATCTGGAACCACGCGTCGCCGACCACGAGTGCGCGCCCGAGCGCCCGCTCGACGATCCCTCTCGGCTGCCGAAGGAGACGCGCGAACGCTGCGAAGTTGAGCGACACCTCGGTCACGCCGCCGGCGCGAAGGTGCTCGATCCCCTCTGCAATCAGGAACTCCGTGAGACCGTTCGGGGTCTCACGCTGGCGGCGCATGTACGACAGCGACACTGCGTTGCGCCCGTACGTCGGCACGAAGTGGAGGAACCCGCGGATCGTGCCGTCCCCGTCGACGGCGTAGACGACGAGCGTGTCCTGGCCCACCGGGTTCCGGAGCGAGTCCATCGCCATGCTGAAGCCGCGCTCGGGGACGCCGCCGAGCCAGTCCTTCGCCACGGCCTCGAGCCGGGCGACGACATCGGGCCCGAGCGAGCCGAGCTCCGCGATCTCCGTCCGGTAGCCGGCTTTGCGCAGCCGCGTCACCGACTGCCGCACCTTCCGGATCGCGCGTCCTTCGAGACTGAACCCATCGCTGTCCACGATCGCCTCGTCGCCCATGTAGAGCGCCCGGAGGCCGGCCTGTTCGAAGAGCGTGCGCCCCTCGGCGCTGACTCCGAGCGCGGCGAGCCTGAGCCCGTGCCTCTCGGCGAACGCGACCACCTCTGGCAGGAGCTGCGCGACGCCGCTCGCTTCACCGACCGGATCGCCGGAGATCATGAGGACGCCGTTTTCGATGCGGTAGCCAACGAACGCGGTCCGGTCGGCATTGAAGAGGTAGTGCTTGTCCGTGCGCAGCTTGAAGAACGACAGCGTGTCCGCTCCGTGCTCCCTGACAATCCCGGCGGCGACCTTCCTGAGGTCGCTGTCGGGGAGGTCCCTCGGCGCGGCGATCGGCCGAAAGAGGAGATACGCACCGACGAGCAGCACGAAAAGTCCCGTCAGCTGGACCGCGAGCCCCGTCTGTGCCAACTCGTCGCCCGCGAACGCGAAAGGCGGCCGCTGCCAGAGGAAGGCGTCGCCGGTCCCGCGCAGGATGTCGAGAGCCGACGCGGACGCCGGAGCCGCGATCGCGACGGCGGTCACCGATGCGAGGAACATGGCGGCGAAGAGCAGCGGCACGCGCCACAGCGCCGACTTCAACCTGCCCGGCTCATGGCGAACGTAGAACGACGAACGGCCGGCCCAGAGGAGGGCGGCCGCGACTGCCGTCAGGACGGCCTCCTCGACGTCGAGGCCCTTCACGACGTTGAACACCGTGAGTGCGGCCATGAGCGCGAGCGCGACCTGAAGCGCTCGGTGGCGCCGCCGGTAGAGGTAGTACGCAGTCACGAGGAGCGCGAACGAGACCGGCACTGCGAGTGCGTGGGCCCCGCGCATCACATCAACCGACTCGACGCGCATGAGGACGTCGCCGCGCCACGAGATGTTCGGCGTGACGGCCGAGATGAGGTCGACGATCGCGACGAGCGCCACGCCGACCGCGGCGAACGCCGGTACGTCGTCCAGGTGACGTGACGGCCGGAAAGGCAGCGGCCGCCGGTGAATGCCGAGTTGCCAGGAGGTCGCGTCGCGCCCAGTAGGCGTCAGGTCGTGCCAGTCCTTTGCGACGAGCCAGAGCCCGGTGAGGCCGATGAGCATGGGAGGCGCCGGGCCGAGCAGGCCCATGAATGCGAGGACGGCGGCGAACGCGAGGACCGCGAGCCCGGCATGCCACTCGTGGATCCGGTGCCGAAGCACGTAGACGCGGACGCCGAGAGGATGGCGGTCGAGCTTCAACATCGGCACAGAGTTGCTTATCGGCCGGAACGCTGCGCCGATGAGGGGGAGGTGACCACCTCGGGCCTCTCGCTCGAGCGATCGGCTAGGTCGGGATCTCTAGCCGGTGAATGGCGGGCGAGCCGCCTGCGCCCGGCAAACCACGAGCACCCGCCTCAGGGTGATCGGCCCGCTGCCTGACCCGAGTTGGAAGATGGCGCCGGCCGGTCGCATCCGCTTCGCCGTAGACTGTCGAGCGTCGCCTCCGCTGCGCGCTTCTCCTGAAGCCCGTTCTCTGGCAGCGGGGCATCCGCTCCTGAAGGGACCCCTTATGACGAGCACGATTGCTGTCATCCGGCACAGCGTTGCCGACTTCGACACCTGGAAGACCGCGTACGACGGCTTCGCACCGGTCCAGGCCGAACACGGCGTGCGCGCCCACCAGGTGCTGCGCTCGAACGAGAATCCGAACGACATCGTCGTCACCCACACATTCGACTCACCCGAGGCTGCCCGCGAGTTCTTCACGACGCCTGAGTTGAAAGAAGCAATGGGCGAGGCGGGCGTCGATGCCGGGTCTCTCGAGATCTCCTACTTCGACGAGGTCGAGAGCGGCACGCTGGTCGGCGTCTAGTTCGTAACCCTCGTTTCGGACCCCGATTCGCGGACGAACCTAAGGTTGAGGGCGCCGGGCTCCCGGTCTGGCGCTCTCAGCCTCGAGTCGGCCAGGCCTCGGCGAGCTTGCTGCGCGTCTCGTCCAGGTGCTCGGGCAGGACCTTCACGTCCGCGAGCACTGGCATGAAGTTCGTATCTCCCGCCCAGCGCGGGACCAGGTGCATGTGAACGTGGTCCGTGATGCCCGCGCCAGCGGTCCGGCCGAGGTTCCAGCCGAGGTTGTAGCCCTGCGGTTCGTAGACCTGGGCGAGCGCGCCCATGCCCTGTGACGCGAGTCGGTGGATCTCGACTGCCTCGTCCGCATCCAGTTCGCCGAACTCGCCCGTGTGCCGCACCGGCGCCACCAGCAGATGGCCCGAGGCGTAGGGGAACTTGTTCAAGAGGACGAACGCGCGCTCACCGCGGCGCACGACGAGACCCTCCTCGTCGGAGCTTTCGAGCGCACGGCAGAAGATGCAGCCGTCCTGCTCGTCGGCGCTGCCGACGTATTCGAGCCGCCAGGGAGCCCAGAGCGGTCGTGTCACGTTGCGGCCTCGGCCGCGTGCAGGGGCCTAGACGCGTGCTCCTTCGAACTCGACGACGGTCGCCTCGTAGAGGTCAGCCGACTCGATCGTCAGGCCTACTCCGCCCGCGATCCCCTGACGACGCTCGGCGAGCGTCTCCTCGGCTGTCGTTGCAGCGTCCTCGTTCTCCCAGAGGATGATCGCCGTCGCACGCTCGTTCGCCGCGTCCTGCAGCGCGATGTAGCCGGCGAAACCGTCGTATTGTCGGAGCATCGGAATCACCGTCTGCTGGACGGTCTGGATCATCGTCTCCCGCTTGTCGGCGCCCGCGCCTGAAAATGCAACGAGCCTCGCGTACATGTGTCCTCCTCGATCGGGGTCGCGACGATCCTATGCCGTGTTGCTCGATCTCGGGCTAGACGCGCGCGCTCAGTGCGTTCTCAGGAGGTGCGGCGTTCTGAACTTCGATCGAGCATGAGTCGCTCGGGCTCCGCGAGAGACCGATGCGAGGGATCATGCGCCGGGGCCCCTGGACGATGTGTGTCAAGTCCACAAATGTCGGTAGCCGTCGCCGACCCGTCCAGGAGGTTTGCACCAATGCAGAAGCTCTACACGTGGCTCGCGCGAGAAGACGGGCAGACGATGGCCGAGTACGGCGTCGTCCTGGCTGTCATCACGATTGCCGTCTTCGGCGCTCTTGCCCTGCTTGCCGGCAACATCACGAACGCTCTGACTCGCGTAGCCGGTTACATCACCTAGGCACGCCGAGCGAGCGAAGGGCTCCACGGAGCCTTGCTGAGACTTCGCCGCAACGACCTCGTCCCAGTGCAACCGGGGCGAGGTCGGGGCGGGGTCTCCTGCCTCAGAGCCAGCGCTTTGAACGGAAGTAGGCGAGCATGGCCGCGATGAGGGCGACCGAGGCCCCGATGATGAGCCAGAACTCCAGGGTCGAAGCGGTCGCTGGGTTGCCTCCACCCGGGAGCCCGACGTTCATGCCCCAGAGGCTCGCGATCAGCGTCGCGGGCAGGAACACGATGCTGAAGACGGTGAGGATGCGCAGGACGTCGTTGAACCGGTGCGAGAGCACCTGCTCGTTCGTCGTCTCGAGCGCCTCGACGACCTCCTTGTAGTTGTCCAGCAGGTCCCAGATGCGCTCGGAAGCGTCGACGAGGTCGTCGAAGTAGAGCTCCAGCTCCTCGGGCATGAAGCGCTCGACGCGTCGCTCGAGCAGTCGCAGTGCGGGGCGCTGCGGCTTGATGATCTTGCGGTAGGAGATGATCTCCTGCTTCGCGTTCGAGATGTCGCGGACGGCTTCTTCGGAGCGGCCCTCGAGCACGTCGTCCTCGATCGAGTCGAGTTTGAAACCGATCTTGTCGAGGATCGGGAAGCAGTAGTCGAACAGATCGTCGAGCACGTGGTACAGCAGGTAGCCGGAGCCTTTCGAGAAGAGGCTCTCTCGCAGCTCGGGATCGTCGACGCAGCGCAGGAAGAGCCGGCTCACGGGCAGGAGCTCGACTGTCGGCAGCGTGACGAGATAGCCCTGGCCGAGGAAGAAGTCGAGCTCGGCCGCGTTCAGCCGCTGGACGGCCTTGTCGTAGAAGGGGAAGTGGAGCACGCCGAAGATGTACTCGGGGTACTCGTCGATCTTCGGCCGCTGGCGCTTCGAGTGGACGTCCTCGACGTCGAGCGCGTGCCAGCCGAACCGCTCCGCGAGCGTCGTGGAGACCTCCTGCTCGGGACTGTCGAGGTGGATCCAGAGGAGGCCGTTGGCGGAGAGCTCAGCCGGCTCGCGGCGAGCGGCGGCGACCGGTTCTTCGGCACGGGTCCGCGAACGCGGACGCTTGATGCGGGGCAGGCTGGGCATCGGTACTGAGTGGGTCGTCGGCTGTCATCGGTCTATTCGTCATCGTACCCCGGACGCCTTGCGCCTGGACGCGGCGTAGATGCCTGCCCATTGGCACGCGTCGAGGTCGCGTGGACGCGCGTTCGGTCGAAAGCCGAGGGCCGGCGCCAGCCGCTTCACCTGGAGCGGCGTGAGCACGCTGCGTCGGACCTCGGTCGTCGCGTGGAACGCATCCGAGAGGAAACGCCAGTACCGCTGCGACTCAGTGGTCGGTACGAGTGGATTCATGCGCCGCGTGAAGCGCAGGACGGCGGCATCGACGCTCGGCGGCGGCGCGAACGCGGTCCGGTCGAGGCGTCTCACGAGCTCGACCTCGTAGAACGTGCGCCAATACGCGCCCTTCAGCGTCGCCGGCCAGATCGCCGCGTGTTTCTCGGCGAAGCCCCACTCGACGATCACGTCGGCACTGGTGACCGGCCCGCGGAGCAAGCGGCTCAGGATCGCTCCCGAGCCCGCGAAGGGCAGGTTCGCGACGACGGCAAACGGTCCTCCGGGCAGAGGCCAGTCGAGGACGTCGGCTTCGACAACCGAGATATCGCCTCCGAACCGAGCCCGCAGCCCGGCAGCGAGAGCCGCGTCCCGCTCGACTGCAACCACACGCGCGCCGGCGTCGAGCAACGCGCGAGTGAGCACGGCCGTACCGGCCCCGACGTCCACGACGAGGTCGTCCCGCGCCACTCCGGCCTCGCGGACGAGAGCGGCTGCCAGCCTGCTGCTACGAAGGAAGTGCTGGCCGCGAGCGCTCCGGGAGGAGCGTCTTCGGACGGCCACGATAAACCGCCGTGATCATGCGGCTCATTCTAGTGCCGCAGCGTCGGCGATCTCGATCGTGCGCGTCCCGCTCAGGTCGAGCCACGTTCTCGTCTCGGAGCGGACGATGCGGATCATGACCGCGCCGCACGAGCGGCAGCGCCCGACGACTCCGGGCGCGTGCACGTAGACGTCGAGTGTCGCCACGTGACCTCTGGCGCCACACGACGCGCAGACGCCCATGGAGCCGGTCAGATCCGTGCCGAAGAGCTCGATCAGCAGCCCGCCGATCGCGTTGCCGTCGAGTCTCATCTCATCGACTCTCATCCGGTCGCTCCGAATCGTTCCGTCCGGATCGACTGCGGCGGGTAGCCCATCGCCACGAGCCCGTCCGCGGCGGTGTCCACGAACCGTGTCGAGCCGCAGACGAAGACGCGTGGCTCCTCGGCCGCAGGCCACGCGACCTCGCCCAGCATCTCCGCATCGATGCGCCGCGCGTACCCGGCCCAGCCGGGAGGCTGCGAGCGTGTCAGCGTCTGGAAGACCTCGAGCCCGTCGGCCGGCTCGTCGAGCTCTGCGCGGTAGATGACGTCCTCGTAGCTGCGCGACGAGTAGAGGAGTCGCGTCGGCGTCCGGCTTCCCGTCCGCGCCCGATGCCGGATCATCGACATCAACGGCACGACACCCGAGCCGCCTGCGATGAGTAGGACCGGCGGCTCGCCCGAGCCGTCCCAGACGAAGTAGCCACCGATCGGGCCGCGGATCTCGAAGCGATCACCCTCATGCGCCTCGGAGACGAGATAAGGCGAGACCTCGCCGTCCTCGAGCTCCTCGACGGTGACCGCGAGCGGCTCTCCCGGCGCCGACGCGATCGAGTAGCTGCGCTCCGCCTGGTACCCGTCCTCGGCGGTCAGGCGAACGTCGACGTGCTGCCCGGCCCGGTGACCGTCCCACCCGTCGGCCTCGAGGACGAGCGTCCGCACCCGCGGCGTCTCCTGCACCGCGTCCACGACCTCGGCGGCGAGCCATGTCAGTCGCCCCAGTAGCGCTGCTCCAGCCACGGGTCTCCACGGATGTGGTAGCCGTTCGACTCCCAGAAGCCGGGCTCGTCCTCGTCCCGCAGGTCGAGGCTGCGCACCCACTTGGCGCTCTTCCAGAAGTAGAGGTGCGGCACGAGCAACCTCGCGGGGCCGCCGTGCTCGGGATCAAGCGGCTCGCCGTCGTACGTGTACGCGACCCACGCCTTGCCGTCGGTCACGTCCTCGAGCGGCAGGTTCGTCGTGTACCCGCCGTCGCAGAACGCCATGACGAACGCCGCGTCGTGCTCCACCGCGTCGAGCAGCGTGTCGACC
>Ga0307296_10001126_pt1 | contig 13306 bp, 10 predicted proteins | sample ER_DNA_153_FD_194467 | JGI IMG/M metagenome (GOLD analysis project Ga0307296, IMG submission 194467) | Bulk soil microbial communities from the East River watershed near Crested Butte, Colorado, United States - ER_DNA_153 | ecosystem: Environmental > Terrestrial > Soil > Floodplain | place... | reverse complement strand
TCGAGGCAGATGCCGTCCGGGCCGACACCGTCGGCCCAGGTCCGGCGGTTCGACAAGGCGCCATTGTCCGTGATATCGAAGGCGGTGAGGCGTGCGGCAAAGGACTCGGCGACGACGAGCGTCTTGTTGTCCGGCGTGATGACCATGCCGTTTGGGAAGGCGAGTTCGTTTGCGACCTCGCGGGCCTCGCCGTCCGGCGTGACGAGCGCGATCTTGCCGGGTGCCTTTCCGCTGGTGAGCACCTCGTTGAACTCGGCGAAGTCGAAGTTGATCGTGTTGACGTAGACGTTGCCGCATCCGGCGACGGTGATCTCGCTCCACCCCATCGGCGAAATGTGGCTGAGGTCGGCGTGCCTGACGCGCGACCCGTCGCGCTCGACCCGGATCAGCTCCGGGCCTGTGATGAGCATCCGCCCGTCGGGGAGCCAGTTCGTCGCCCAGCCGAGTCCATCGGGGCCTTCTTCGACCACCTCGCTGTTGCCGTCGAGGTCGACGGCGATGATCTCTCTCGTTCCCCAGTTCGAGAACCACAGACGGCCGTCGTGCCACCGAGGAGACTCGGGCATGGCCAGGCCGTCGAGCAGTGGGCGAGGCTGCATGCGCCCTCCCTTCGCGTCGTCTTGACCGATTGAGACGCCGGCCCGTGAAGAGTCATCGGTCGGCGCTCACTGAACTTCTGCATCAGCTCGGGGCTCGGGACTGCAAGCGTTGTGCCAGCATCGGGCTTCCGCAGGGATGTCACCGTGTTCCGCCTAAGTGCAGCGTGTGCGGGAGATTTCTGGCTTGGAGCGCGCATTTCGGCGGAATACAACGGCACGCGCGTACCCCAATCGATGCGGCTCATAACCCGGAGGTCGCAGGTTCAAATCCTGCCCCGCTACTGAGAAAGGCCCTGGAAAAGGGGCTTTTTTTCTGCTTGATCATGGCGGGATCCCTTCTTCATGCTGACCTCCGATCGGCCGCACCGGTCGAAGCCAAAGATCGACCTCCTCTTTATTGGTGAGGCCTGGGCAGCACCGGCTGGAGAGGTCGTGCAGATCAGCGGATTGGCACGCCGGCGTCGAGAAGCAGTTGGCGATAAACGGCAAGGCGGCGCGCGGCGACCAACGGCGTCGAGTTGCGGCTTTGCGGGTCCGAGCCGACGAAGCGTTCAAGCACGTCAGGAACGCGGTCTCCGTCGGTGTCGAGACCGACTCGCCGCACTCGACGGTCAAGCTCGAGCCGCCCGATTTGCCTGCGTCGCAGTTCGCGCACGATGATCGCCCGCCAATGCTCGAGTTGCGCCGCTGGGCGTGATGGATGGCTGTCGCGACGACCGGGCATCGAGCCGAATCTCAGCTCCACCTCGTTGCTATAGCCGTCTCCATCGGAGTCGTTCGCGAGGAGTGCCGGCCATAGCGTGGCCGCCTTCTTCTGTCGCAGGGGTACATCGAAGATGCTGTCGTATCTCGGCCCGACTTTTCCGAAGAGGACGTTGCGATAGGCAGCCCCAAACCGGTTAAAGACGACCTGTCGCTGGTTCCAGACCGCAGCCTCGATGCTCGTCGTGTGCTGGCCGACGTTGTGGCACATCGTGCAGGTGGAGCGGCGAGACGAAAGTCCCCAGACGTCGTTGAGCGCCTGCTGAGGTGGGGTCCCGCCGCCCCCGCCGATCTCGGTAACCGGGCCGCGAGCGAGCGTCGGGCCAGGCGATGTCGTGATGCTCCTCACGGCGATGACTGCTGCGAGAGCGATAGCCGTGATGGTTCCGCCGAGCGCCACCCAGGTGGTTCGGTGCCGGACGCGCCTGTTCATCTCGGAACTCGATGACGCTCCATCGGCATCGCCCCTATCTGCGTGGTGCCAAAGAGTTCCCACGTATTCGTGAAAGAGACAACCAATTCACATCTCTCTCGGGTCAGTAATGGCTTCACCCGGCTCACTGAGATCGTTCCCGCAGTGGCCCCCGAGCGGGCGGAAGTAGCGCTGCAATGTCCAGTGCGCGACCGCTCGGCCCAGCCTGATGCCCGCGATCGTGGAGTGGCGGTAATGGAAGCCGACCCAGACCCGCGCGTTAACGAGCTCGCGATCGATGTCCTTCACCGTTTCGAAGTGGCGGCTCGATGTTAGCGTCGTGCCGCCGTTCGTCGCACCCCAGATCGTCGCGTCGATTCGCCGCGTGTGCAGCGCCCTTGCGAGGACCTCGGCAAGGGCACCCGTGATGCACCCATGCGCCCCGGGATATTCTGGGTGGTTGGGCGTGTTCAGAAGCGGCAGCCAGGTCGGGTCGGCCTCGGTCGCCGGGTTACCGTCCAGGTCGGCGTGCCGGATGGCCGTGTAAGGGCGCCAGAACAGATAGTTGTACTTGGAGTCCCAGCATGCGATGAAAGCGTCGGCTTCGACCAGCTCGCCCATCGCGAGGAGCCGGGCCGTGTCGACCAGATCCAGGCCGTGCTGGATCGCGGCGTCGCGGAAGGCCTGGTTCCCTTGGTTGATCCCGTTCGCGTTCCAGAAGTAGGCGGTCGCCGTCTGTTCGGGGCTGCGCAGGGCGCTGTCCTTGGCGCCGTAGGCCTTCGTCTCGTCGAGCTCGTCGGCGTAGCGCTTGCTCTCGAGGCCCGGCGGTGGAGCGCTGCGGAACTGAGCCGGGCTCTCGAGCATGAACGGCCGCATGAAGGCGAGCCAGGGTGTCGCCGCTGTCGTCGCCGGCGGTACCACCTGCCAAAGGCCAGCCACTACCGGCAGGGTTGGATCGCCGTAGGTCGCCGTCGGCGCGTTTCGCCCGTCACCGGCGCGGAGCGCGATGATGTCCTTCGCGGCCGCCTCGCCGACCGCGACGCCGGCGGCCTTGCTGGCATCCGGCAGCGTCAGGAGATACGCGAAGTACTGCGCATCGACCGAGGCCGATTGGTCCGGGAGGTAGTAGTCGAGCGTCGTCCGCGCCGCAGCTGCGACCGCGGCCTCGGGCGAGGCGCCGTCCGGGTCGGCACTGAAGTTGTGGTAGGGGACGTAGCGTCCCTCGATCTTCGTCACGGCGTCGTAGACCGCCGCTTGTACGTAGGCCGTGTAGACGCGACCTTCGCCCTGGAGCACAGGGCGTGGCGGTCCATCCGCCGTGATCACGGCGCTGCGGACCGCGTTGACCGCGATCGAGTTCCAGGCCAGCGCCGCCGTTGGCGGTAGGCTCGCCGCCCTAGTCGGTTTCGCCTCGGCCGCGGCTACAGGCGACAGCGCGCTGGCCAGGAGGCCGAGCGCCGCTGCAATCATGGTCTGCTTTCTCATCGAGCAACCTCCTTGTGTCACCTGTCAAGAAGGCGTGACAAACCGGGTTACGGCGGTAACGGCACAGACCTCGCGTTCCGTGTGGAGGTCAGATTTGCCAGTCGATCGGGGCGCGCGGGTCCGGTCCGTACGAGCAGAACGTCCCCGTTCGAATCGTCCGTTCGAGATGGTCGCCAAGCGCTGAACTGTGTTCGTCGATCCGGGCGAGCGCGGAGCGGATCGCTCGCGTGACGCTCACGCGCGCCCGCTCGGATGGAGATCCCATCCGGCGGTCGCGACCCCCGAGGCCGATTGCGCCCGCCAGCTCGCGGACGAGGAAGTCGCGTTCCTCCTCTGCACGCGCGGCCCGCTCCGGATCGCCGAAAGCCCGCGCCTCGTCGAGCTCGACCTCCAACTCCTCCAGTCGGCGGCGGTACGCTGCCTTTGCCTGGGCGTCGAGAATCTCGCCCGCGTCCACCAACGGCGAAGGTGCCAATCCCGGCTCCGCGATGCGGTCGACGCGCCCGGCGGCTCGCTCGCCGGCGATGAGATCGAGCGCGTGCAGCTCGCGACCGGGCTCCCTGAGCAGGCGCGCCAGGTAGCGAAGGCCCTTCGAATCCTTGAGCCGGAACGCGTCCGACTCGTACGCGACCGACCAGTACTCGCCCTCGCGCCGGAACACGCTGGAGCTCGCCGTTGGCATCTTGGGAGGAACGGGGGTCGCCCGGCTCGGCACCCTCTTTGCCAGCGTCTGCGCGCGAGCTTCAAGCATGGACATGCCAAGCTCACGAGCGGTCCCGAAAGCGCCGGTGAGGAGGCTTTGGGCTTGATCACGGTCACGGGGCCGGCCGCGCCGGATTAGCACCTCGGCCCAGTCGCAGGCAGTTCGCGCTGTCCAGGACCCCGCGCCCATCGCCGCGTGCCTGTTCAACGCCTGCTCGAAGTAGCCCTCCGCATCGCTCCAGCGATCGGTGCATCCGGCAACGAGCCCGAGTGGACGAGCGACCGAGCCGGTGCACGCCCCGGGCGGAGTGAAAGCGATCCTGTCTGCGAATGGGGCTAAGGCTTCGTGGACGAGCTCCGCGTGTACCGCGTCATCCACCCAGCTACTCACCTCTCCGAGGAGGCTCACGCCGAAGATCCAGTCGTCGTTCCGTGGAAGCGCGGCGAAACCGTCTGCAGCCAAAGCGGTGAGTTCCTCGCGCGCCTGTTCATGATGCCCCAGTTCGGCTTCGACGTGAGACCGAATGCAGCGAAGCACCTCGTACATTCCAAAGCGCCGGGAAGCGTCGACGAACTGCCGTTCGATCTCTGCCAATCGTCCCTGCTCCCGGCGAAGTGCCCAGAGCTGGACGATCTGGTAGACGTCTGCGATCAGGCCGGCGGCGCGTTTCCCACGTTCGACGGCTTCGCAGAGAAGCTCCTCTGCCTCTGCCAACCGTCCTTCAAATGTCGCGAGAGTCGTGCGCAGGACGGCCTCGAACCACAGCTGCGCGGGCTGGCGGAGCTCCTCTGCGAGGCGCGTCTGTGCTTCGAGCTCAGCGTATGCAACGCTCATGTCGCCCATCTCCATGGCCAGGGCGAACCGAAACATGTGCCCGTCGTACATGAGCTCCTTGTCTCCCGCGCCCTCGGCTACCTCCACGAGCTCCGAGGTGACATTACGACGCTCCTGAATCGTCTCGTGCGGGCCCCAGATCGCCACGCAACGGGCATCGAGCGCATACGCGAGGGTCGGCGTGTCTCCGATTCTTCGCGCTGTCTCAACAGCGTCGAGGCTGAGCGCTGCTCGTCGCTGCTCGGCGGCCTGCATGTCCTGGAGTGGACCGCCGGCAAGACGCGAAGCCACCCTCACCCGGAGCTCGCTGTCTTTCTTCGGGAGAGCGGCTAGCGCTTCCTCCAAGAGCGGCAAGAGGTGAGGGTCCCCACGGCCGGGATCCCAGACGAACCGTCCCCCGTAGCCGAGCGCCGCCCGTGCGAGTAATCGGGGGATCGCCGCCGCATTGGCGATCTCCGCGACGCGTAGAAACGTTGTCTTTGCCTCGCCGAAGTCACCGGCGCGTGCGCGCGCGTCGCCGAGGCAGAGAAGAAGCTCACACTCAATCTCCGCGTCACCAGCCGGCCGAAGGTCGAGTGCATCGAGGGCGAGCTGGAAGAGCCGGCCGGCCTCCTCGTACGCGAGGAGTCGCACAGCTCTCTCCCCCGCGCGTCGGGCGTAGTCGATCGCCTTCTCGACGTTGCCTGCCGGAGCGGCGGCGACGAAGTGATGGGCGAGCTCGGCGAGGTGAGGTTCTGGCTCCTTGTAGACGCGCTCGAGCGCCTCGCCGATCTCCCGATGCAGCCGAACTCGCCGGGCCTGTGGCAACTCGTCATAGAGGACGTCGCGAATGAGGGCGTGCGAGAAGCGAAGCCGGCTTTGGGCGGCCTGCGTCACGACTCGCTCGGCAACCCCCTCCTCGAGCAGCTCCAGTATCTGGCTCGGCGACGATCCGCTCACGGCTGCCACCACCTCGAGGCTGAACTCCCGACCGAGAACGGCAGCGAGCGTCAGCACAGTCCGACACTCATCCGGCAGGCGTCCAATCCGATGGTCGATCACCGCACGAACTCCGTGTGGGATCTCAAGTCGCAGGTGGGAAGCAAGCGCGACATCGGCCAGCTTTCCCTCCGAGACGAGGAGTCGCACGACTTCGTCGAGGAAGAGCGGATTCCCCTCGGTCTCCTCGTACATGACCGCGACGAGAGCTTCATCCGGCTGGACGCCGGCTCTTGTTCCAATGAAGGTCGCGACTTCCAGCCTGTCGAAGCCGGAGAGCGCGAGGATGCGCGTCACCGGCAGTCGCGCGAGCTCGCCGAGTGCCGACGAAAGGGGATCGTGGAGCGTTGGATCGACGTCGCGGTAGGCGCCGACGACGAGAATCCGCATGTCGGCCATTTCGGCCGCCAGGAACTGCAAGAGGAGGAGCGACGGCGTATCCGCTGCATGGAGGTCGTCCAGGATGAGTACAAGCGGCCGGTCCTCTCCTCCGTTGCGGAGAAAGTCGGCAACAGCCTCAAAGAGTTGGAAGCGCGCCGTCTCCGGATCGACTCCAACGGACCCAGACGGCGCACCCGAGAGGTCTCCCGCCTCGGGCACGAGCTGGGCGAGATGGGGAGCGCCGCGCCCGATCTGGGAGCGAAGCGCCTCGGCGTCGAGATCGCGGACGTACGAGCGAAGCGACTGCACCCACGGCCAGTAGGCGGGCGCGCCTCCAGCTTCCCAGCAGCGTCCCCAGAGCACGCGCGCCTCCCGGGCCCGCGACCGTGCGGCTAGCTCGTCCGTCAGGCGGCTCTTGCCGATTCCGGGTTCACCCGAGACAAGAAAGAGTGCGCCCCGCCCGGTGAGCGCATCGTCCAGCCCTGCCGTCAGGGCGGCGAGCTCACGCTCCCGCCCGACGAAGACCTGGCTCTTCGATAAGGGAGCGGTCTGGTTCACACGAGGTACCTGCCTCCGTCCCGCGAGGGAATGGAGGCATGGTCCCACGAGCCGCGCCTCCCGTCCAGACTCGCGCGGTCGCGTTACACGTGTAACGCAGCCCGTCACGCCTTCTAGACGAAAGGCAAGGACGCGAAAGGGAGTGAGGTCATCATGCGCGGGAATGGTGCTGCCGCAGTTGTGGCGCTCGTCCTGGTGGGTGTTGTTGGATCGGGCGCAACCCAGGCCCAGTACCTGAAGAAGACGGTCAACTGCGCGCAACGGCCGTATCGCAACACGATCCGCGGCACGCTCTCGGCGAACCTCGAGATCACCGTCTACCCGCGGGTGTGCATCGTGACCGGGAGGGTCAAGGGAAACGTGACGGTGCGGAGCACCGACAGGCACTGCGCAAAGGCCTCTCGCTATGTCGCGCTCGCCCTGAAGGGCGGACGGATCGACGGCTATGTCCGAGCCGCCGGGAGGCACTGCGTGATGGTCTGGCTCTTCGACCGTGGACTCGTGAAGGGCGGGATCATCTACAGGGCGGCCGGAAATCTCGGCTTCCTCGGCGACTACCGCGGAGCGCGGGTTCGAGGCAACGTGCTCCTCAAGAGCGGGCTCCTCTGGGCGACCGGCGCCTCGACGACGAACTCCATCGACGGCAATCTCACCTGCGACGGCGGCCACCCGGCGGGGCTCGCCCGGCTGGCCACCCAGACGAACTGGGACGGAGCCGGCCGCGACGAGAAGGACGAGACTGTCGACGTTGATGGCAGCATCGGCGGCAGTTACGTCGGCTGCAATGGAAGTCGCTAGATGGCGAGGTTCGTCGAGCTTGGACACGTCCTCGAAGGGAACCCCCCGCTCCTAGATCCTCGGGGTCACCTGGTCACCTGTATCCACGCCCCGTTCTCCCGCTTTGAGGACGGACCCGATCTGAACCGGATCCCGCTCGCCGCGGTCGCGGGCGTCCCCGGGATGGTTCTCGACGCGCCCGCCCAGCCGGGTGCGCTCACACTCGAGCTCGACAGGCAAGCTGTCAAGGATCGAGCGGTGATCGTCCGGACGGGATGGGACGACCGCTGGGGGACGGCCCGATACTGGGAGCCCGGGCCGTATCTTCAAGCCGAGATCGTCGAACTCCTCGTGGGCGGCGGCGCGGCGCTTGTCGGTGTCGATTTCTGCAACATCGACGACGCGGCCGATCTCGCGGCGCAGGCTCGGACGAGGCTATTGCGAGCCGGGGTACTCGTCGTCGAGCACCTCTGTAACCTCCGGGGCCTCCCGCGGGAAGGGTTCCGCTTCTTCGGCATCCGGCTGCGTATCGCCGGCGGAGCCTCCGTTCCAGTGCGGGCGTTCGCCGAGGTGGCTTCGGGAAATGGGAGTTCGCTGCGCCTACGGCACGGCGAGAGCGCGGCATGATCGCCATGCTTCGTGAAACATGGTGGTGGCCGTGGTGGGTCAGCTCGCTGATCGACCTCACAATCGTCTTCGCCGCCCTAGTCGTATTCCACTCGAGCGCACGGCGTCTCGTGCGAGCCCTCGCGTCCCTCCTCGTGGTCGCCGGGGTCGTTGCCGCGGTCCTGGCGCCGGTCGTTATGACCGATCGGCCTGATCGGCACATGCGGAATGAGCCGGCGATGAGAGTTGGGATCCAGTGACCGCGTCTCGGCCGAGTGTGCCACGCATCGCGAGCGAGAACGCTGAGCGAATCCCGCCGATGAGCGAGCGCTGGGCCGGGATCCTCGCCGGGCAGCACTCACTCGCGTTTCCGTTTCGCGCGGGTCGCCGGCTGTTCGGACTCCTGCCGAGCCCCTGGCGGTGCAAGTTCTGCAATGCCCCCTTCCGGGGCCCCTATGCGGGAGCCGTGAAACGGATCGGCTATTCCCCTTCGCGCAAGAACCCGCAGATCTGCGCTCGATGCATCGAGCGTGCGCCGGAGGGTGGCGCGATCGTGCCCTTGGCGATCCTCTTCGCGGACGTTCGCGGATACACGTCAATCTGCGAGCAACTCCCGGCGGCGGAGGTGCACGAGTTCTTGCAGCGCTTTTACCAGACCGCTTCAACCGCTCTGTTGGCGCAGGCCGGGCTCCTTGGTCAGATCGCCGGCGACGAGGTGATGGCTCTGTTCGTTCCGGGAATCGCGGGGCCCCAATACGGGCGGAAAGCCGTAGAGGCTTCCCGTTCGCTCGCGCGGGCCGTCCGTTACACCGACTCTGGCGCCGGAAGCCTCGAGGTCGGGATCGGCGTGGCCAGCGGTGAGGAATTCGTCGGCAACGTGGGCGGGGGTGGGTACAAGGACTTCACGGCGGTCGGTGACGTCACGAATACTGCCGCCCGTCTCACGTCGGTTGCCGGCGACGGCGAGATCATCATCGACGCGCCGACCTACGAGGCGGTCGCGCGGGCGTACCCTGACGCGGAACGGCGAAAGCTCACGCTGAAGGGAAAGCCCGCGCCGGTGGAGGTCTTCCGGATCCCACCGTAGGCGTTGGACGGGGAAGGAGCGTCTTCAGGCTCGCTGTAACCACGGAACGGACGTGCAAGCGTTTTGCAAGCATCGGGCTTCCGCGACGATGCGACCGTGTTCCGCCTCAATGCAACGGCTGTGGGCCGATCCGGCTAGCAACCTACATTTCGGCGGAACGAGGCGGAACGCGTATACACAGCCGAGGCGGCTCATAACCCGGAGGTCGCAGGTTCAAATCCTGCCCCCGCTATTGAGAGAGGCCCTGGTGAACAGGGCCTCTCTCTCGATCCGACGATCCAGATCCTCCGTGTGACCTCAATCACTGTCCGAGTTGTGGGCGATTATCGACGAGGAACCGTGGCGTGAATCTCTAGCCTTCCGACCAATGAGTTCCGACGTCGTAGCGGGGCCGAAGGCAGCCATGGCGTCGAGCCGGCTGCTTGGAAAGTCGGCCGTCATCACGGGCGCCGCGAAGGGCATCGGCCGGGCCACGGCAGAGCTGTTTGCATTGGAGGGCGCGAGGATCGTGGCAGGGGACATAGACGCTAACGGGCTGAACCGTCTCTGCGAACACCTGGAATCTCAGGGAGCCATGATCGCCGCCGTGGTGGGCGACGTCTCGCAACCCGAACACGCGCGGAGCATGGTGGAGGCGGCGGTCGAGCGCTACGGGCGGCTCGACGTCCTGGTGGCGAATGCAGGCGTGATCCCTCTCCGGGACATCAACGAGGCCACACCGGAGGATTGGGACGAGGTCATGGCCGTGGATGGCCGCGGGATGTTCCTCTGCTGCAAGTACGCGATCGAAGAAATGTTGAAGACCGGTGGCGGCTCGATCGTCTGCCTCTCCTCGATCTCGGGAGTTGCCGGCCAGAAGAGTCAGTCGACCTACGGGCCGGCGAAGTTCGTCGCCTCCGGACTCACGAAGCACTTGGCCGTCGAGTTGGCCGACAGGGGTATCCGCGTCAACGCCGTCGCGCCAGGCACGATCAAGACGGAGCGCGTGCTACGCCTGCCGCACGAGCCTGGCGGGAGCGAGTACATCGAGCAGATCGAGCGGTTGCATCCCATGGGTCGGCTTGGTGAGCCGCACGAGGTTGCTCAGGCGATTGCCTTTCTCGCGTCCGACCAAGCCTCGTTCATCACCGGCGTGATCCTGCCGGTCGACGGCGGCTACCTTGCACAGTGAAGGTCGAGCCCCGGGGCAGCGACAGGAGGCTCGTCTCGGATGAAGCGCTGGCGTTCTTCACCGCGTTAAGCCTCAATGCACGGCCGCGGCCGGAAACCGGCTCGGCGTCTGCATTCCGGCGGAATACGGCGGAACGCGTGTACCGAAATCGAGGCGGCTCATAACCCGGAGGTCGCAGTTTCAAATCCTGCCCCCGCTACTGAGAAAGGCCCTGGAAACGGGGCCTTCTCTCATTACGCCCGGTTTGGCGCCGGAGACGTAGCCCGAACTCGGCCTCTAACATCGGCTCTTGCCGTGTCGAGGGTAAAGGTCACCGTCCTCAGCGACGCGAGCGCGCCGTCTCTGGTACTGGCACTCCTCCCTGCGTTTGCAGCCGCTGCCGGAATCCCCGCAGAGGACGAGCGGCGGCTCGGCGCGGTCGTCGATCAGCTCGTCAGCTTCACGCTTGACAACGCGTACCCGGACGACGAACTTGGCGAGGTCGAGGTTACGCTCGAGTCGGGTGACGGATCGGTCCAGGTCGTCGTGCACGACTGGGGCCTGCCGCTGACGAGCGCTGGAGGGGACTTCGGGCCGCTGCCTGAGTCGCTCGCCGCTCTCGCTCCTGACGCCCGCAACGTGCTGCTGATGAACCTCGGTTCGGACGGGAAACGACTGGCGGCAGAAGTGCCCGTCCGCTCAGGTGACGACGGACAGGCGAGGCGGCACCACATCGAGGCTACGCCCAGGCGCGCACAGGCGGGGATAGGAGCTTCCGACGCGATCGAGGTGAGGACCGCTACGCCCCAGGACGGCGAGGCGATCGCCCAGCTCCTGTACGAGAACTACCACTTGAGCTATGTGCACGCAGACTTCTACCGGCCGCGGTACTTGATGGCGGCGCTCGTCTCGGGCGAGTTGCTGTCGGCGATCGCCGTCCACGAAGGGCGAGTAATCGGGCATCACGCGCTGATGCCCCTCGCCGGTGTCCCCTCTGCTGAGACGGGTGCCGCAGTCGTCCACTCCGCCTATCGGGGCCTCGGTGTCTTCGGCCGGTTGTTCGAGCACACGCTGGACGCAGCGCGCGAGCGCGGCCTTGCCTCGGTCTTCGGCGATGCGGTCACCCTCCATCCCTTCAGTCAGCGCGCGGAGCGCTCGCACGGCTACCGTGAGACGGCGCTTCAGCTTGGCATGGTCCCGGCGCAGACGACGATGCGCGGCTTCGCCGGCGAGGGGCCGAATCGACGAACGGCCACGCTCCGCTCCTACCGCCCTTTCGACGAACACTCGCGGCAGACGGCGCTGCCGGCCCCCTACCGCGAGCTGCTCGAGAGCGTCTACGCAAACGTCGGCCTCACAATCGAGGCTCGCACCCAGCCGGCTCCGCTTGAGGGCAAAGCGCTAAGGGCGGACGTCGACGAGCCGCGCTCCCTCGGCTTCCTGCGGCTCCGGGGCTGGGATGGGGAAGCCAGCTCGGCCCTGAAGGCGGCTGTGCGCCACCTGCTCTCGCGCCATGTCGACGTCGTCTACGCCGATATCGACCTGGTGGCGGTGGCCGATGTGGACACGGCGACGGCCGAGTTGAACGAGCTCGGCTTCTTCGCTGCTGGCCTTGTTCTTCACGGCCCGGACGGCCACGACCACCTCCGCCTGCAGCTGCTCGATTCCGAGGAGATCGAGCTCGACGACGTCGTCTGCGACTCGTCGTTCGCACAGATGCTGAGGCAACGAGTACTGGTGGACAAGGCCCGCGTCGGTGGATGAGGTGGCACTGATCTCGACCGCAGTCGCCTCTCGGGATTGCGCTGCGCGGGCGCCTGGGTGACGACCCCACCGCCTGCGCGCACGTCAACGATTCGAACGTCGGTAGGGCGTGCAGCGTGCGCCTCTTGGTGACCGGCGGAAGCGGTGTCCTCGGCCAAGCGACGATTCCGTTCATTCGCGCACAGGGTCACGAGATCGACGCTCCGCCGCCGGAGCAGCTCGACCTATTCGACCCGGGTGCGGTCGCGCGAGCGGTCGACGACGCTGCGGGGATCCTGCACCTTGCGACCAGGATTCCCCCACGCGAGCGGGCAGGCGAGCGTGAAGCCTGGCGAGAGAACGACCGCTTACGTGCGGAGGCGTCCCGGCTCCTCGTCGACGCCGCGCTCGCCGTGAAGACCGAGGTGTACCTTCAGCCGAGCATCACGTTCCTCTACCCGGCGGAGGGGGTGGTCGATGAGGAAACACCGCTCGGTCAGGTGCCCGAGTACCTGCGCTCGGCGCTCACGGCCGAGGAGGAGACGGCTCGCTTCGCGGCAGCGGGCCGGCGCGGTGTCGTTTTGCGCCTCGGCCTCCTCGACGGTCCCGGCACCGGCAACGAGCTACCGAACTCACGCTTCGGCTCTACCCTGAATGTTGCCGACGCAGGGCGCGCCCTCCATGCGGCGCTCGCCGTTCCGAGCGGCATCTACAACGTCTGTCGCGACCGCGACCGCGACCACGTCTCGAACGAGCGGTTCAAGCGGGTCAGCGGCTGGCGGCCGGAGCGGTAGACGAACAGCATCGAGCGGCGCAGCAGCGCTCTTGACGACTTGGGCGCCATCAGTCAACCTCGGCGTCATCTTCGCCGTCGTCTATCCAGTCGCGACCATGTCTCTCGCTGCATGGAGCGCCGCGCCAGATCGTCCCGCTGACGTCGTTCGGAACCGATGAGCGCGGGTCGCGTTGTCCTCATCGTCCTCGGCAGCATCGGCGTCCTGTTCGGGGTCGCCGTTCTGGCAGGGGGAGGCTTCCTGCTCTGGGCCGACCGCACGCAGCGCGAGGACGGCTACCTGACGACGCCGACCGAGCGGTTTGCGACGCCCACCTATGCGCTGACGCGCACGCGGCTCGAAGTCGATACCGGCGAAGCGGGCTGGGTCCTGAACGAGAGCTGGTTCGGCAAGGTCCGGATCCGCGGCGAGAGCTCCGGCGACAAGACCCTCTTCAT
>Ga0307296_10001125_pt1 | contig 13307 bp, 14 predicted proteins | sample ER_DNA_153_FD_194467 | JGI IMG/M metagenome (GOLD analysis project Ga0307296, IMG submission 194467) | Bulk soil microbial communities from the East River watershed near Crested Butte, Colorado, United States - ER_DNA_153 | ecosystem: Environmental > Terrestrial > Soil > Floodplain | place... | reverse complement strand
ACACCTGCGAACGGCAACATCCACCAGATCGAGACCTGCTCGTACTGCCCCGCGGGCGTGCGGGTCCTCTTCGTCATCACGATCGTCGCGACGATCGCGACCAGGATGAGCGGGAACGTGACGATCGGATGCATCGAGGTGACCCACTCGACGAGACGTTGCCGGAAGAAAGCCGCGGTGTAGGGCGGGGGGAGCGCCGCGTCCTTCAGCAGCTCGGGGCCTCCCGGACCCCAGATCCCGACGACCCAGAGCGCGAGCCCGGTGATGATCCCGAAGCCTGTCGAAAGCAAGAGCGGTCCGTCCGATCGCATCGCCGAGCCGAGCCGGAACCGGCTGCTGACGAGGTGCGTTGCCCAGACGGCGATCAACGACATACCGAACAGGACGCAGGTGGTCGGATGCGTGAACGCCGCCGCCATCCCGATCAGGAAGATCGCGACCCGAGCTCCCCACGAGGTCCGCGCGGCGTCCGCGAACGCGACGATCAGGGAGAGAAGGAACAGGACGGTGATGTTGTCGAGGTAGCCGACGTACGGAGTCGTGAGGAACAGGCCGGCCGTGGCGAGCATCGTGAGCAGGACGACGAGCGCGTCACGTCTGCTTCGGAACGCTCCTGCGCCGAGCGCGAGACCGGTCAGGATCGGGATCCCGAGCATCAGGAACGCGCTGAAGCTGTAGTTGCTGATCCCCGCGACCCGCTGCAGAAGCGCGCCGGCCAACGGCACCGCCACTCGGTATCCGCCCGAGAAGAGGTTGTCGGGCCCCCAGCCACCGGCGATCGATCCCGGGTCGTCTTCCAGGATGACGCTCGCTCGCCACGTGTACCACGCGGGATCTCGCGTCGGCGCCGACAGCGACGAGTCGGCGATGAAACGCCAGCCGAGGACGAGGAGAAGGACGAGCGCGAAGCCGACGATCACCCACCACGAGCCGAGCCGGCTCGGAGTGGGGAGAGGCGGCACCGCATGCTCGTCGGCCTGTGATGTGCGGGTGAGCGTCACGATCCTCCCGTGGAACGAAGCGCGTTGGCTGCGGCAGTCCCAGAGGATAGTTCTAGGCGCAGCTGCGGCACCGCCCGATCAGGTCGAGCCTGTGACCCACCGACGCGAAACCGGCGCCTTTCGCGAGACGGTCGAACGTTCGCCCGATCGACCGCTCCACGTCCGCCGGGATCGCGACATCTTCGATCCGTCCGCAGTTGGAACACACGAGATGGTGATGATGCTCCGTGAGGCCTTCGTCGAGCTCGAAGCGGGCGAAGTCATCGTCCGTGATGACACGGCGGATCACACCAGCTTGCTCGAGCACCGCCAGGTTCCGATAGGCAGAGCTCTGTGGGACCGTCCGCCTTCCGACGAGGAGATCCCCGATCGACACCGGCCCTCGTGCCCGCACGAGCGCATCCACCAGCGCGCGCCGGTTCGGTGTATACCGCTGACCGACGAGATGGAGCCGCCCTTCGACCGTCTCATGAAGCTCGCGGGCCCCGGAGGTCATCGTTCGGGCACCTCCATCGTCAATCCTCCCGGGATCGTGTGCCGCAGGAGTGCGACGACCAGGAAGACGAGTGCCGCCACCAGGACGATGGCACCACCGGGTGCGAGGCCCCAGAGTCTCGCCGATGTCAGCCCCGCGATGACCGAGCCTACGCCGACGCCAACCGCGATCCGCAGCGTGCCGTTGAACGACCGACCGAGGAGCTGACCCGTGGCCACGGGCAGGACCATGAGCGCAGCGATCAGCAGGATGCCCACGATCTGCATCGCGGCGACCACCGCGACCGCGGTGAGCACGGCGAGCAGCGCGTTCATGGCTCTCACCGGGAGCCCCACGACGCTGGACCAGTCCTCGTCCGTCACCACCGCGAACAACACCCGCCGCAGAGCGATCACGAGTCCGACGACGACGGCGCCCAGCGCGAGGATCACCGCCATCTCCGTACCGTCGACGGTGAGCGGCTGACCGAACAGGAATCCGAGGATGCTCGTGCCGAGGCCACCCTGCGCGCTCGCGAGCACCGTGCCGAGCGCGATACCCGAGTAGAAGAACAACGCCAGAGCGAGATCGCCGCCTGCCTTCCTGCGAGCCCGCAGCCATTCGATCCCGAGTGCTCCACCCACCGCGAACGTGAGGGCGGTCCAGACCGGGTAGATCCCGGCGAGGAGGCCGGCTCCCACGCCAGCGAACGCGATGTGACCGATCCCGTCACCGATCAGCGACATCCGCTTCTGAACCAGGAACGTGCCGATCAACGGAGCGAACACGCCGACGACGAGTCCCGCCGCCAGAGCTCGCTGCATAAACGTCAGCTCGAAAGGAAAGGGCAATGGCAAAGCGGCGATCACCGCAACCCCTCCAGCCACAGGGGGAGGTCCTCCTGATGGATCCCGAGGGAGACGCCCTCGTCGACCAATCGCGCCGGTGGTCCGTCGAACAGCACCCGCCGCTTCAAGACGACGACACGATCGATGACGTCGGCGACAGCAGACAGCTCGTGGGAAACGAGCAACACGCCTGCACCGTGCTCTCCGATCAAGTGGACAAGTGAATCGCGGAATCGCCGCTGGGACTCCGCGTCGATGCCGGCGATCGGCTCGTCCAAGACCAAGAGTTCGGGCTCACTCGCGAAAGCCCGAGCGATGAACACGCGTTGTTGCTGTCCTCCGGAGAGCTGGGTGATCGGATGATCCGCCAGATCGTCGAGGCCGACGGATTCGAGCGCATGGCCGACGGCGTCGACGTCCGCACTCCGGAGGGGCCGCCACCAGCCACGGCGCGCGAGGCGCCCGGTCATGACGATCTCGCGGACGGTCGCCGGCACGTCAGGGGCGAGCGTCGGTCGCTGCGGCACGTATCCGATCCGCCAGCGATCGACGACCTCGCTGGAGGGACGACCAAGCAGCCGGACGGATCCCCGCGACGGGCGGAGCGCACCCAGCAGCACGCGAAGCAAGGTCGACTTGCCAGAACCGTTGGGACCGACCAGAGCCACGAACTCTCCCCGGCTGACCGTCAGATCGACATCGTCGACGACCGGGGTCGAGCCGTAGGCATATGAGAGACCACGGGCCTCGATCAGCGGCTCACCGATGATGGCGTCAGGGACAGCGGAGTGCGACACGGAGCGCATCCAGATCCTCCCGCATCAATGAGAGATAGTCCTCGCCGGCGGAGGCCTCTTCCTTCGTCAGTCCTTCGATCGTGAACAGCACCTTCGTCTTCACGCCCGCTTCCGCCGCGAGGGTATCGGCGACATCGGGGGAGACCAATTCTTCCGTGAAGATCGTGGTCACACCTTCTCGCTCGACGAGCGACACCAACTCGGCCAGGCGTTTGGGGCTCGGTTCCACCTCGGGTGCCAGTCCCGCGATCGCCTCTTGATGGAGTCCGTACGCGTCGGCAAGGTACCCGAAGGCGGCGTGCGTCGTGACGATGACATCGTGCTCACATCCACTGAGACCGGTCCTGAAGTCGCTGTCGAGATCGGCCAGGTCGGAGCGGAGATCTCTCACCGCACCCGAGACATCGCACGAGTCGGGGATCTTGGCCTTTTCGAGTACGTCGCCGGTCGCGGCCACGATGTCCGCGAAGCGGCCCGGGTCGAGCCAGACGTGCGGATCGATGTCGAGCCCCTCGTTCGCATGCTCGCCCGATGACGGCGCGGTCGACACTACGGAGAGCACGTCAAGCGTCTGGCCCTCGGCGTCCCCGACTGCGTCTCCGACCGCCGGTTGGAATCCACCTCCGAGATAGAGCACGACGTCTGCGGTCGCGATCGCCTCGACGGCAGCCGGCGTCAGCTCAAGGTCGTGTGGCTCGACACCGGGCGGTGTCAGGTTTGTGACGTTGACGCAATCGCCACCGATCCGCTCCGCGGCGAAGGCCAGCGGATAGAAGCTCGCCACGACCGAGACTCCATCGTGTTGGCCACTGGCCCGACCGCTACACCCCGGCGAGAGCGTGCTGACTATCAACAGACCAAGAATGAGAATCGTTCTCATATCTGAGAGAGAAGCTAGCAGCGGGAATCCGAGCCGTCAAAGGGGTTCATCGACAGGGTGACTGCGGACCTACTCGGTCATGCCGCCTGTGGTCCATGGGTCGGGGCCGGGATCTCCGCCACTGGCCACGATCGCGAGCCTCGGCAGGAAGTGCTCCCATCCCTGCAACTGGGCGGCGTCGGCGCCTTCGGGCAGGCCTGAATGCGTGAGGCGAACGATCGTCGCGTCGCCGTCGGGGATCAGTTCGATCGTGACGGTCGACGAACCGGGCGGCAGCTGCTCGTCGCCCTCCCACCCCCAGGTGAACACCACGCGACGGGGAGGATCGATCTCCACGTACTCCCCGACGGCATGGTTCGTACCGGTCACGTTCACGCGGTACACCCCGCCGGGAGATGCCTCCACCGTGGCGTCCACCCCCTTCCATCTCACGATCTTCTGCGGGTCGGTGAGGAACGGGAACACCGCGTCCGGCGGCGCCTCGATCCGGATCTCAGCGTTGACGGTGAGCGTTCCCGCGGCCACTTCGTCTCCCTTCCTCGGCTTCCACTTCCTCCTTCAGGTTCGCGAGGCTGCCGGTCCAGAAGGCCTCGAGGGAGGACTGCAGCTCTGCGAGCGCGTCACGGTTCGCTCGATACAGCCGCCGGGCGCCATCCCTCCGGTCGGTCACGAGTCCAGCCGATCGCAAGACGGTGAGGTGTTGCGAGATCGCGGGCCGGCTGACGTCGAAGTGGGAAGCGATGTCGCCCGCCGAGCGCTCCGCGTCCCAGACCAGGCGAAGGATCTGGCGGCGTCGAGGCTCCGCGATCGCTTTGAGGGCTGCCTCCACGCGAGGATGTAAGCAGATGCTTACGGTTCCGTCAACGAACCGCGAGCCGGAACCGGCCGGAACGGGTCCGCTCGAGGATCCCATCTCTCATCAGGGAGTCGGTGGCGGTCGCGATCGCACGGGCCGGATGGCCCGTGCGATCGGCGAGCGCCTCGGCGGTCGCCGAGCGTTGTGCCCGGAGTGCCCCCACCACGGCACCGCGGACCTGACGGGTACTCCCCTCGAACGGTGACTGTCGTCGGCCGGACGGTTTCGCCGTCCGGCCGGCGGCGCGGAAGCGACACTGGGACGCGAGCGGGCAACCTCCGCAGCGCGGCGCAGGCCGGCAGAAAAAGCGTCCGAGGTCCATCAACGCCTGGTTCCACTCCCCCGGCGCCGAAGGGTCGAGCCAGGTTTGCGCGTCGCGAGCGACCCGATCGGGGGTCACCTCGTCCGGCTCGACCCCGTGGATCGCCCGGGCGGTGATCCTCCGGATGTTGGTGTCCACAGCGGCAACGGGGATGCCGTGGCCGATCGACGCCACCGCCGCGGCCGTGTACGGACCGACGCCGGGGAGCATGCGGAGCGCGCCCGGATCCCTCGGCACACGGCCGCCGTGACCGCGAACGATCGCGCGTGCAGCCTCGTGAAGGGCGACCCCGCGGCGGTTGTAGCCGAGACCCGCCCAGGAGCGGAGCACGTCGGCGCGCGAGGCCTCGGCGAGCGCACCAACGTCGGGGTATCGGACGATGAAGCTCTCGAAGATCGGTTCGACTCGCGCGGCCTGGGTCTGCTGGAGCATCACCTCCGAGACGAGCGTGCGATAGGGACTGCGCGGGCCGCGGCGCCACGCGTACGCGTGACGCCGCGGTTCGTACCACGAGAGGACCGCCGAGCGGAGCCGTGCGAGACCCACGCGCTCAGAACCCGGTGTTCTGATCCTTGGACGGCATCTCGTCCGTCACCTCCCGCAAGGCCGAGTAGATCTCTCGGAAGACCTCGGCGACGTAGGACGCAGGCTGGCTTCCTTGCGAGCCCATCGCGCCGCGAACCGCCGAAGCGGTGACGTCGGCAGCCTTGTCGAACACGTGCCAGTCGATATCGCGTGACATCGGTCCTCCCATGATCCGGTGGCGTTCGGTGGGGCCACAGGCTACCTCCGCCCCACATCTGGGACCTATCATCCGCCGATGAAGTGCGGCGTCATCGATAGACGGATCCTCCTCGCGTTCGCGGGCGTGATACTCCTCGCCGGCTCGAACATCGTGGCCGTCCGATTCAGCAACCGCGAGCTGGATCCCTTCTGGGGCGCCGGCATCCGCTTCCTCGGCGCCTCGTTGATCCTGTGGGCATTCGTCGCTCGCGGCCGGTACGCCCTCCCGAGGGGTCGGGCGCTCGGAGGTGCCTTCGTCTACGGCATCCTCAGCTTCCTCATCGCGTACGCGTTCTTCTATTGGGGCTCACAGGAGGTTCCCGCCGGCCTCGGCGGCACGATCATGGCCTCCGTCCCGTTACTGACTGTCATGTTCGCCGCGGCCCATCGGCTGGAACCACTACGGCTCCGCGGCGTCTTCGGCGCGGTGGTGGCGCTGATGGGGATCGCGATCATGTCCTCCGGCGCCCTCTCCGGCGACATCTCCCTCGTCTCGGTGCTCGCGGTCGTGGTGGCGGCAGCGGCGGCCTCGGAGTCCGGCATCGTCTTGAAGCTGCTTCCATCGGCGCACCCTGTCGTGACGAACGCGATCGGCATGTCGGTGGGCGCGGTGCTCCTCCTGCTGCTTTCATCGACCGTCGGCGAATCATGGAGGGCGCCGGAAAGCCCGAGCGTCTGGGGAGCGATCGTGTACTTGGCGATCGCCTCGCCGTTCCTGTTCATGCTCGTCGTGTACGTGATCCAGCGATGGACCGCCACCGGTGCCAGCTTCCAGTTCGTCCTGTTCCCGATCGTCTCCGTGATCGGGGGCGCGCTCCTGCTGGGCGAGGACGTAACGTCGTCGCTCCTGCTCGGAGCGCCGTTCGTCCTCGCGGGTGTCTACATCGGAGCCCTCTCCCGATCGGCACCGGTGGAAGCACCCGCCCTCGCGAACCGAGAAGACCGGCCCGAGGACGTGGCCGAGTTCCCTCTCTGACCTCGGCTAGCATCCGACTCCGATGCTCTTCCCCACGGTGGACTTCGCGATCTTCTTCGTCCTGGTCTTCGTGGGCCACTGGCTGCTGAACCACCAGTCCCACGCGTGGAAGTGGTTCATGATCGGAGCGAGCTACATCTTCTACGCGTGGTGGAACTGGCGATTCGTCTTCCTGCTGGTCGGCGTCAGCTTCCTGGCGCAGACGGGAGCGACCGCGGTCGCGCGGACCCGATCGCCTCGGGCGAGGCTCGTCGTGAACGGGATCGCGGTCGCCGCGCTCCTCCTGCCTCTCGCTTTCTTCAAGTACTACGGGTTCCTGGCGGTCAACGCGACGAACGCGCTCGCGTCGTTGGGCATCGAGTCGTCGATCCCCTTGATCCAGGTGGTGCTGCCTGTCGGGATCTCGTTCTTCACCTTCATGGCGATCGCCTACGTGGTCGACATCTACCGAAGGGACTTCGAACTTGCGAGCTGGACCGACGCCTTCCTGTACCTCTCTTTCTTCCCGCATCTCGTCGCCGGCCCGATCGTTCGGCCGAACGAGCTGATCCCCCAGCTGCGGGAGCGTCGTGATGAGCGGCACGTCGACGTCGCCGGGGCGGCCTGGCTGATCCTCGGCGGTCTGTTCAAGAAGGTGGTGGTCTCGAGCTACCTGGCAGCCCAGATCGTGGATCCTGTGTTCGGCGATCCGGCCCAGCGCAGCGCCCCCGACGCCTTCTTCGGGATCCTCGGGTACGCGATCGTGATCTACGCCGACTTCAGTGGGTACACCGACATCGCGATCGGCGTCGCGAAGCTTCTCGGCTTCCAGTTCCCGAGGAACTTCGATCGGCCTTACGCAGCCCTCTCCATCCAGGACTTCTGGCGTCGCTGGCACATGACCCTGTCCCGGTGGCTCCGCGATTACCTCTACATCCCTCTGGGTGGGAACCGGCGGGGAGCGCGTCGCACCGACGTGAACATCATGATGACGATGATCCTTGGCGGCCTCTGGCACGGTGCCGCTTGGACCTTCGTGTTCTGGGGCGCCTATCACGGCGGCCTCCTCACGACGCACCGATGGCAAGCGAGACACGGCCTCGCGGCAACGAAGACCACGGAAACGAAGGCCGAGGAAACGAAGGCCGAGGAAACGAAGGCCGAGGAAACGAAGGCCGAGGAAACGAAGGCCGAGGAAACGAAGGCCGAGGAAGCGAAGGATGGATGGCTCGACATCCTCCGCCAGCGCGCAGCCACGTTCGCACTGGTCTGCGTGGGGTGGGTCTTCTTCCGCGCGGACTCGATGGAGACCGCGTTCTCCCTCCTCCGTCGGCTCATCACGGGATGGTGGACTCCGAGCGAATCATTGACGCCGCTCGTCGTCTTCACGATCGCCGGGATGCTCGCGCTGCAGTTCTGGCCTCGAGGATTCGGCCTGTGGCTGCAGTCTGGGCTCTCTCGACTGAAACCGGCGCCCCTCGGGATCGTCCTCGCACTCGCGATGCTGGTGATCGTGATCCTGGGGCCGTCCGGCGTGGCCCCTTTCATCTACTTCCGATTCTGATAGGCCAGATGAGATGAGCCAGCCACGATCGCCAGAGGGGAGACAGGAGAAGAGGCCGGCGGAGAACCCGGCGCGGGAGCTCTACGCGCGGCGGCTGATGCCGGCCGGCCGCGTGCTCGTCGTGATCCTGGTGACTCTCCTCGCCTGGACGTGTCTGTACGCGCCCACGCTGAAGCGAGCGGCAGAGGCTTCCCGACTCGGCACACGACGCACCGTGTCACTCGCGCTCCTCAGACCGATCGCGGCCGTGAGCGATTGGATCGGGTTCAACGAGCTCGCCGGCTCCATCGAGCGCGCCGTGGGAAGGGATCGAGGAAGGCCGGGGGGCGCGTTCGTCCCCCCGCCCGAAGACATCCCGCTCACGCCGGAGGGACACGACGATCCGCAAGGCAACGGCGGCCAGGGCGGGGATGGCAACGGGAACGGAGACGGCGCGACCGCCGAGGCCGATTCCATCCGGGCGCCGACGCCCGACCGGAAGCTCCGCGTCGCGATCGTCGGAGACTCGCTCGCGGCAGGGCTCGGTTACTTCGCCGAGCGTGTCTTCCTGCCCCGGCTCGTCCGGGTTTCGGGTCAAGGCCGGATCTCCACCGGCCTCGCCAGGCCCGACTACTTCAACTGGCCGTACACGATGCACCGCATCGTCGACAGGTTCGACCCCGACCTCGTGATCGTGATGCTGGGGGAGAACGACCATCAGTCGCTTGAAACAGCACACGGGGGCCGTGAGGCGCAGATCGGCACATCCGATTGGCCGCCAACCTATCGAGAGCGGGTCCTCGCGATGATGCGGATCGCGACCTCGAGGGGAGCCAAGGTCGTGTGGGCCGGACTCCCCATCCCCGCCGACTTCCGCTTGCGCGACCATTCGCGGCGACAGAACGAGATCTTCGAGTTCGCCGCGAGCATCTCCAACAACGTCGCGTACTTCGACGCCTGGGAGCGCTTCCGCGAGCCGGGCGACGGGTACACCGCCTACTTCCGCGAGGGCAGGCGCGTGATCCTCGTCCGGGAGGCCGACGGACTGCATTTCAATGCGGTCGGCTACACGATCCTCGCGCGGGAGATCGCGAAGCTCGCCGTCGAGGAGTTCGGTCTTTCGCCGAGAACCTTCCAGACCAAGATCTAAGAAGCGCCGTCCTCCCCGGGGATCGGCACGTCGGGCACCTCCGCCATGGCCGCCACGACGTCCTCTTGGAGGTACTCGACCTCAGGCAGGCGGCCGTTCAGGTAGTCGTCGTAGGCCTGCATATCGAATGCGCCGTGGCCGGAGAGGCCGAAGAGGATCACGCGCTCCTCACCCGCGTCGCGCGCGGCGATGGCTTCGTCGATCGCGCCTCGAACGGCGTGGGCCGACTCGGGAGCCGGCACGATGCCCTCGGTGTGGGCGAACTGGACGGCGGCGTCGAACACCGCGTTCTGCGAGTAGGCCACAGCGGTCATGTGACCGTGCTTGACGAGGAGGGAGAGCGACGGCGCGTCGCCATGGTAGCGGAGGCCTCCCGCGTGCACGGGAGCGGGAACGAAGGTGTGGCCGAGCGTATACATCGGCATCAGCGGGGTCATCATGCCGGTGTCGGCGAAGTCGTACGCGAAACGGCCTTTCGTGAGCGTCGGGCACGCCGCCGGCTCGGTCGCCAGGAACCGCATGTCAGGTGTGGAACCCGACAGGCGATCCATCATGAACGGGTAGGCCAAACCCGCGTAGTTGGACCCACCGCCCACGCAGCCGATCACGATGTCCGGTCGGTCGCCCGCGAGCTCCATCTGCGCCTTCGCTTCGAGGCCGATCACGGTCTGGTGCAGCAGCACGTGATTCAACACCGAGCCGAGGGAGTACTTGATCGCTCCTCCGGACGTGGCGGCCACCTCGACCGCCTCGCTGATGGCGATCCCGAGCGAGCCGGTCGAGGCCGGATCCGCGTCGAGGATCGCCTTGCCTGCCTGCGTCGTCGGCGACGGCGAAGGCACCACCTCGGCGCCGAACATCTCCATGAAGATGCGGCGGTAGGGCTTCTGCTCGTAGGAGGCCTTGACCATGAACACCTGGCAATCGATGCCGAAGAACTTCGCCGCCATCGCCAGCGCAGAGCCCCATTGCCCCGCACCCGTCTCGGTGGCGAGTCGCTTCGTGCCCGCCTCCTTGTTGTAGTAGGCCTGGGCGATAGCGGTGTTCGGCTTGTGACTCCCCGCAGGTGAGACGCCTTCGTACTTGAAGTAGATGCGTGCGGTCGTTTGGAGCGCCTTCTCCAAACGGACGGCACGATGCAGGGGGGATGGTCGCCAGAGGCGGTAGACGTCGAGCACCCCGCCCGGGATGTCGATCCACGGATCGGTCGAGACCTCCTGGAGGATCAGGGCCTCGGGGAACAAGGGTGCGAGGAGATCAGGCGTAACCGGCTCGTGGGTGCCGGGATGCAGCGGAGGAAGCGGCTGCATCCCGGCCTGCGCGATCGACGGCATGATGTTCAGCCACGCCGTGGGCAGCTGGTCTTGGGACAGATCGAAGCGGGTGGGCGCGTCGGTCATTGGGGAAGCCTCCTCGTTCGCCGGAAGAGAGCGCGAGCCTACCCCGCCGTGCCGCCCGGGAGCCAGTCCGGAGCAACCGGTCCTAGTGGACCGGCTGCGAGGCGACCTCGACCCAGCCGTCCACCAGGCGCGCCTGGTGGACGGCGACGGGATCTTGTGCGGGGCCTTCGAGAGGCTCACCCGTTTCGACGTCGAAGACGCTCCCATGGCACGGGCACTCGACCGTGGCCTCGCGATCGTCGAACTCCCCCTCGGAAAGAGCGCACCCGGCGTGTGTGCACTCGTCCGCGAACGCGAACAGCCGCGCCTCCACGTGCACGACCGCCACACGGCCAGCGGGCAGGTCGAACGCGCGGATCTCTCCCTCGGGGATCTCCGCGATCGATCCGACGCGAACGAAATCCACTCTCTACGCTCGCACCAGCGCCGACCAGCCGCGTTGCAGCGCGGTCAGGGCTCCGAGCACCGCCAGGATCACGAGGATCGGGGTCATCGCGCCGGGGACGACGAGCCCGATGAGCAGCGCGATGAACCGCTCGAGTCGCTGGAAGAAGCCTTCGGTCAGTTGCACGCCGACAGCCTCGGCCTCGGCTCGGATGTGGCTCACCGACAGGCTGATCACGAGCGTGAACAGGGCGAGCGCCGCGTCGAGCCGCCTCCCGTCATCGGCAAGCGCCCAGAACAGGCACGCGAACAGGACCGCGTCCGAGACGCGATCGAACACCGAATCCATGAAGGCGCCCGATCGCTTCTGCTCGCCGTAGTGTCTCGCGACCGACCCGTCGAAGACGTCGCAGAGGCCTGCCGCGAGCAGCGCCCACCCCGCGGCGAACCACTCCCCGGCGATGATGAGCACGCCCGTCACGACGTTCAGGGCCAGCGCCAACAGGGTGAGATGCAACGGTCGCACCCGCGCCCAGATCAGGAACGCGAGGATGGCCCGGTACGGCCACTGGAACATCCATTGGATCACCCCCCCGGCGGCCGATCGGTTCTTCCGAGGTTTCGGCAGATCGCGGACCTTCGGAGCCTCGCGTTCGACATGTGGTCTCGAGCGATGCCCGGTGGCCGCGCGCCGACCCATCAGCTCGCGCTCATCAGCCCACGAATGGTTCGAAGCCGACGACGATGTACTTGAAACTCCCGCCCGGCGCCTTCACCACGATCTCCTGGTCCTTGGACGTTCCCACCAGGACGCGTCCCAGTGGCGATGAAGTGGTCACGGTGCGAGCGCCGGGCGCTTTCTCCTCGCCGTGCTCGGCAAGGAGGTAGGTCTCCTCCTCGTCGTCTTCCATCGAACGGACCGTCACGAGCATATGCGGCACGACCTTGTCCGCCGCGACCGGTGCCTCGATGATCTCCGGATCGCGGAGCGCCTCCTTCAACCGCCGGATCTGCGACTCCATCAGACCCTGTGCGTCTTTCGCCGCGTCGTACTCCGCGTTCTCGCGGATATCGCCGTGCTCGCGAGCCACCTTGAGGCGCTCCGCGATCCGTTCCCGTCCGACGTTCACGAGCTCTTCGAGCTCGGCTTTCAGTCGCTGGTAGGCCTCGAGGGTGAGCGACGCGGTGGGCTCCTGTCCGGGCTTGCGCTTGGGGCGGGATCTGATCTCGTCAGGGAGTTCAGGCATGCGCTCGAGTCTACTGAAGCGGGTCCCCGACCCATCCGTGCGCCGCGAGGAACGCCCTCTCGTGCGCGGGCTATCCTTCGCCCGCATCCGGATGAAGAGCCAAGGCCACGGAAAGAAGAGGAAGGGACGGAACGATGGGGCGGCTTGACGGCAAGGTGGCGCTGATCACCGGCGGTGCGAGCGGTATGGGGATGGTCGCATCGCAGCTCTTCGCGTCCGAGGGGGCCAAGGTCGTGCTGACCGATGTCGCCGATGACGCCGGTGAGCAGGTCGCCGAGAAGATCCGTGCCGACGGAGGCGAAGCTACCTACGTGCACTCCGACGTGTCCAGCGAGGTCGACGCGAAGTCCATGGTGGATGCCGCGGTCGATTCGTACGGCGGCCTCACGATCCTCTACAACAATGCCGGCGTGATGCTCGCCGACGACGGATCGGTCGACTCGACGGACGAGTCGACCTGGGATACGACGCTCGCGATCAACGTGAAGGGCGTCGCCCACGGATGCAAGTTCGGGATCCCCGCCATGATCGAGTCCGGGGGCGGCTCCGTTATCAATGTCGCTTCGTTCGTCGCCTGGATGGGCGCCGCCACCTCGCAGACCGCCTACACCGCGTCAAAAGGGGCCGTCCTGGCGATGACGCGCGAGATCGCCGTCGAGTACGCGC
>Ga0307296_10001123_pt1 | contig 13310 bp, 16 predicted proteins | sample ER_DNA_153_FD_194467 | JGI IMG/M metagenome (GOLD analysis project Ga0307296, IMG submission 194467) | Bulk soil microbial communities from the East River watershed near Crested Butte, Colorado, United States - ER_DNA_153 | ecosystem: Environmental > Terrestrial > Soil > Floodplain | place... | reverse complement strand
AGACGCGGTGGTAGGCCAGCCCGGCGCGGCCGACGAGCTCTCCGCTCGCCTTCTCCTCAGCGGCCCAGAGACCGAAGCCGTGCTCTGCCCAGTGTTGCTCGAAGCGGCGGAAGTCGGCTTCCACCTCCTCGCGGGTGAAAGAGGGCTTTCCCATATGGCGCATGAGCTCAGGATCGACGTGCCAGCGCGCGAGCGTGTCCAGGTCGTCAGGCCGCCAGCGGCGCAGTAGAAGCCGCGGCGTCTCGAGCGCGTCGCGCACGCTACTCCCGAGAGACGAGGGCCCGAGCGAACTCGCCCGCGTCGAAGGGCTGGAGATCCGCGAGCGTCTCCCCCACTCCGACGAGCTTCACCGGGAGACCGAGCTCGTGTGCGATCGCAACTGCAATCCCGCCCTTGGCGCTCCCGTCGAGCTTTGTCAGCGCCACCCCCGTTACGTCCACGGCCTCATTGAAGAGGCGAGCCTGTTGCAAACCGTTCTGCCCCGTCGTCGCGTCCACCACGAGCAGCGTCTCGTGCGGCGCGCCTTCCAGGCGGTTGGCGATGACGCGTCGGATCTTGGCGAGCTCCTCCATCAGATTCGTCTGCGTATGAAGCCGGCCGGCGGTGTCGACGATGACGACGTCACGCCCACGTGCGTGCGCCGCCTCGATTGCGTCGAACGCGACCGCTGCGGGGTCCGCACCGCGCTTGGCTCCTACGAAATCGGCCTCGGCGCGTTTCGCCCAGATCTCGAGCTGCTCGTCGGCGGCGGCCCGGAAGGTATCCGCCGCGGCAACGATGACCGAGTGTCCGTGCTCATGCAGCCGAAAGGCGAGCTTGCCGATCGTTGTCGTCTTCCCGGTTCCATTCACGCCGACGACGAGGACGACGCTTGGGACATCAGAGAGCGCGAGACGGCCGTCGCCGTCGGGGGCGACGAGCTCGGTGATCACCTCCTCGAGGCCCTCGAGGAGCTCCGCTTCGCTTCCGGGCTCTCGCTGCTCTAGGCGACCGACGATGTCCACGGTCGCGGGGACGCCCACGTCGGCTTGGATCAGCGCCTCCTCGACGCGCTCCCAAGAGGATTCGTCGGCCGGATCGAAGAGAAGATCCTGGGTGAGGGCGCGACGGCTGGTCGCGAGCGACTCTCGTAAGCGGCCGAACCAACCTGTCCGCTCTTCCTCCGCTTCCCCGGCCGGTTCCGCGTCGCCGAGAAACTCGGCCCAGCTGCGGCTCACGCCGAGAGCGCTTGTGTGACTGAACGCGGATGCGTTGAGAGCCGCTTCGAGACGATCTGTGAGACCCCGTCCCCAGCCATGGTCACGCCGTAGAGGATATCGGCGGCCTCCATCGTCCTCTTTTGGTGTGTCACGACGATGAATTGGGCCCGGTCCGAGAATCGGCGGAGGAGCTCGACGAAGCGCCCGATGTTGGTGTCGTCCAGCGCGGCTTCGACCTCGTCGAGGAGATAGAACGGACACGGGCGCGCCAGGAAGAGGGCGAAGAGGAACGAGATCGCCCCTAGCGCCTTCTCCCCGCCGGAGAGAAGCGAGAGGCGCGTGACGCGCTTGCCCCCGGGCTGCAGCTCGATCTCGATTCCCGGCTCCTCGCCTTCCTCCTCAGTGGTGACGAGTCGCCCGCTGCCGCCGGGGAAGAGCGTCCCCGCGACTTCTGCGAAGTGCCGTTCAACCGCGGCGTACGTCTCGGTGAAGCGCTGTTCCACCGTCGCGGCAAGGTCGTCGCGGAGTTTGGCCAGCTCGGCGAGCGACTGCTCCAGATCCTGTCGCTGGCGAGAGAGCTCCTCGAGCCTTGCCTTCTCCCGCTTGTGCTCCTCTGCCGCAAGCGGGTTCACCTGGCCGAGCGTCTCCCGCCGGCGTTCGAGGCGCTCGATCTCGGCTCGCAGCTGCTCGACTTCTTCCTCGCTCAGCGCCTCCGGAACGTCTCCCTCGGGGAGGCAAGCGAGGAGCTCGGCTCGCTCCCGCTCCAGTCCCGCGGCTTCGATGCCAACAGCGGTCAGCCGTTCCGCGGACTCGCCGGCGGCAAGCCTGAGCTCCGCTTCGCGTGCACCGAGCTCTCTCAGCGCGTCGCCGAGCTCACCGGAGCGGCTGCCCCCCGCATCCACTCGGGCCCGGAGTGGCGGCTCAAACCGAACGGCCTTCTCGGCAGCGCCCTCCAGCAGGGACGCGACGCGCTCGGAGGCCGCAGCCAATTCGTCGTGCGGGCGCTCGCGGGGAGTCTCGGCGGCCTGTCCGATGGAACCGGTCGCGAACCAGACCTGACGGTCCGTGTGCACGAGCACGGCATCGACACCTTCGGCATGCGCCTCGCGCAGGCGATTGAGCGCGCGCGAGAAATCCGCCGGCGTCGCGTCCCAGGCTCGCGCGGCCGCCAGAGCGCCTTCGTAGGACTGGTCGCCGAGGATGGGGAGCTTCGGCCGAGCGGCCTCCGCGCGCAGAGTCTTCGCCGACTCTTCGGCGCCTTCGCGGCGGAGCTCCACGCGCTCGATCGCGCTCCGAAGACGGTAGAGAGCCGCGGTTGCCTGCTCGTGGCGACCCGCAGCTTCGGCGAGCTCCTCCTCGGCGCGGCGCCGCTCCTCGAGCACCCCGGAAAGGCGCTCGTCCCTCTGTTTTCGCTCCAGGTCGGCAGCGGTCTTCCGTTCCATCACCTCGGCGAGGCGTCGCTCGACCACCTCGAGCTCCGCAGCCGCGATACGAGCGCGCCTCTGCTCGATCTCCCCGGCGAGCTTCTCCGCGCGCTCCGCAGCCGTCGCCTGAAGCGCGAGCGGACGCAACCGTTTGCGCACTTCCTCCTCGACGTCGCGAGCACGCTCTACCTGGAGCTCCACCCGCGCGAGCTTCAGCTCCGCTCTGTGCCGCCGCTGCTTGAAGGCGCCAAGTCCTGCAGCCTCCTCCACGAGAGCACGGCGCTCCGCGGGCTTCGACGCGAGGATCTGCTCCACCCGTCCCTGGCCGATGACCGAGTGGAGCTCGGCGCCGAGACCCACGTCGGCAAGGAGTTCGACGAGGTCCGTGCGGCGAACGCGGGCCTTGTTGACGAGGTACTCCCCCTCCCCGCCTCGGTGAAGGCGCCGCGCGATCGAAACTTCCGAGAACTCGAGCGGGCCGCTTCCGTCCTCGTTGTCGAACAGGAGCTCGACCTCGCAGAAAGCGGCCGCGGAACGGTCGCGTCCGCCTGCAAAGAGCACGTCGTCAGGCTTTTCGGCCCGGAGCTCCGTGGGGCTCAGGCTCCCGGCTGCCCAGACGATCGCGTCGGCGACGTTCGACTTCCCGGAGCCGTTGGGCCCGACGACTACGGCCACGCCCGGCTCGAGCCGGACCTCGACCGGATCAGGGAACGACTTGAAGCCGCGGAGGCGGATCGAGCGCAGGTGCACGCGCGCGAAGTCTGCCGACCGGGGCGGACGCTAGTAGGTCAGTGCCGTTTCTGCCCAGACGGCGAGTTCGACGAGCTTCTGCGGCGGTGCGAGCTCGTAGCCGGCGCTGTCGTCGATACCGCGCGCCTTGCTGGACATTCCAGAAAGGAAGACGGGGACTCCCGCGCGCTTCAGCACGCCCAGATGCTCCGCGACCGAGCCTGTGCCGATGCCGTTTGCCCCTGCCGCGGTGGCCTCCCGAACTAGGTGAACCCCGTCTCCAGCAAGGAAGACCTGCACCTCATGACCCTCCTCGGCAGCCGTCCGGGCTACGAGAAGGGCCAGCGCCGCACGGGTCGGATTCTCCGGCCCGGTCGCCGAGTGAACCAGGATTCGAGCCAGCTACGCCTCCTCGGCCATCCCGAGAATTTGCTCGCGCGACATCTGTGTTGCCATCTCCGGGTGATGCTGACGAACGTGCTCCTCGACGTTCGTGACGAGCTCGTCGTCGTTCTCGCCGCGCACGCTCTCTCCGCATGGGCAATTGACTACTTTTGCCATTTCACTCTCCCCCTTCGTTGTCGTCGAGCATCGTAGAGTAGGGCCGTGAGCTTCGTCTCCCGTGGATTCCACGGTAAGCGCCGCGACGAGGGACCGAGCGGCCGCGTTCCGCCGGGCCAGTACCTCGTCGACGACTTTCCCGTTCTTTCGGCCGGCCCCACTCCCCGTACGCCGCTCGAGCAGTGGGACTTCGCCGTCACCGGAGCCGTCGCGGAACCGAAGCGGTGGACCTGGGACGAGTTCCGCGCGCTTCCGAGCGAGACGGTCACCAAAGACATCCATTGCGTGACGAAATGGTCGAAGCTCGACACGGTCTGGGAAGGCGTCTCCCTCGACACCCTGCTCGAGGACGTGGAGAGCGCTGCCGAGTACATCCTCGCCTTTTGCGACGGCGGCTACACGACCAACCTCCCGCTCGAAGACGTCACCGACGGCAAAGCCTGGATCGCCTTCGGCTACGACGGCGAGCCGCTGGACCCCGAGCACGGCGGCCCTGCCCGCCTTCTCGTCCCTCATCTCTACTTCTGGAAGAGCGCGAAGTGGGTGCGCGGCCTGCGGCTTCTGGACGATGACGAGCCTGGCTTCTGGGAGTCGCTCGGCTACCACATGTACGGGGACCCGTGGCGCGAGCAGCGGTACTGGGGCGACTGATCTGGCAACTCGGCGAGGTGGCCGAGTTGATCGACGAGACTCCGCGCGTCAAGACGCTCGTCCTGGAGATTCCCGATTGGCCCGGACACCGATCGGGGCAACACGTCGACGTACGCCTGACCGCCGAGGACGGCTACCAGGCACAGCGGAGCTACTCCATCGCCTCGGCGCCCGAGAACGAGCGCCTGGAGATCACGGTCGAGAGGCTGGACGATGGCGAGGTCTCGCCCTATCTCGCCGAGGAGCTCGTGGTCGGAGACAAGCTGGAGCTGCGTGGGCCGATCGGCGGCTACTTCGTCTGGGAGGCGGGACAGGACGGGCCGCTGCTCCTCGTCGCCGCGGGCTCGGGCGTTGTTCCGCTCATGGCGATGCTTCGCCACCGGGCTGCGACGGGAGCGGACGTCCCTGCGCGGCTTCTCTATTCATCTCGCACTCTCGAGGAGGTCATCTACCGGGACGAGCTCGATCGCCTTTCGAAGGCTGATCCAACCCTCGAGGTGCATTACGCCGTAACGCGCGAGCAGCCCGAAGGCTGGAGCGGCTACGCGCGTCGGGTCGACGAGGAGATCCTTCGCGAGACCGCCTATCCCAACGGAGAGGGTGTGGCCTTCGTCTGCGGACCGACCCGCTTCGTCGAGACCGTAGCGAACGGTCTTCTCGCCGTAGGCTACGCCCCCGAGCGCGTCCGCACCGAGCGCTTCGGGCCGACAGGAGGCTGACATGGAAGAGCAGGACCTCAAGCTGGACGGAAACGCGGCCGCGGGACTCTTCCGCGAGCTCTTCGCATTTGAGCTAACAACGGCGAGGGGCCGGTGCGACAACTGCGGCGCTATTGCCGAAGTCGGCGCGGTCGCCGTCTATGCGAACGCTCCCGGGTCCGTGCTTCGCTGCCCCAAATGCGACGCCGTGCTCATGCGCGTGGCCGCGAACGGCGGTCGCTACTGGCTCGACGTTCGCGGAATCAGCTGGCTCGAGATCCACGCGTGAGCGCTGAGGAGCGCGAGAAGCGCGCCGCGGCGGAGGAAGCAGCTCGGCTCGTCGAGGAAGGAATGACGGTCGGACTCGGCACGGGCTCGACGGTCGCCTTCTTCCTTCCGGCTCTTGCAGCCCAGGGCCTCCAGATCCGCTGCGTCGCGACCTCCCCCCAAACGGAGCAGCGGGCACGAGATCTCGGCCTGCTGGTCGAGTCTTTCGAGAACTTCGACCGGCTCGACATCGCCATCGACGGAGCCGACCAGGTCGATCCTGCCGGCTGGCTCGTAAAGGGAGGCGGTGCCGCCCACACCCGGGAGAAGATCGTGGCTGCGGCGGCGGAGCGCTTCGTGGTGATCGCGTCGTCGAACAAGCTCGTGCAGACGCTCGCGCCTCCTATCCCGCTCGAGCTTCTCGCCTTCGGGCTGCCCGCGACCCTGCGGGCTCTCGGTCCAGTTGAGCTCCGTGACACACACCGCAGCCCCGACGGAGGGGTCATTGCCGACTACCTCGGGCCGATCGACGACCAGGTAGAACTCGCTGAGCGCCTCGAAGCGACCCCCGGCGTCGTCGAGCATGGTCTCTTTCCGCCCGAACTCGTGAGCGAGATACTCGTGGCGCGGGGCGACGAGATCGAACGGCTCAGGCCTTAGGAGCCTGTTTCAAGATGGGGGCTCGTCGCCTGGGCGCGATGGGGGGTGCGGGGCCATGTCTGCAGCGCGCGCTCGTATTGAATGAAATACGGGCGCGAGCGAGGACGCCGCATCGCGCCGTCCCAGCGCGATTCAGGCGGCTCAGGTCTTCATTTTGAGGCGGGCTCTAACCGCCGCGAATTTTCTCGAGCGCGCCACGGGCCGCGACCTGCTCGGCCTCTTTCTTCGAGGCACCGGTGCCGGACCCGGCTTCATCGCCGTCAATGACGGCCGCGCAGGTGAATCGTCGATCGTGCGGGGGGCCTTCGACCTCGACGACCGAGTAGGAGACGGTGAGCCCACGGCGGGCGAGCTCTTCCTGCAGCTCGGTCTTGAAATCGACGTGCCCCCGGAGCGCGTACTCGATCCGCTCTGCGAACGCATCGACGATCGCTCCCCGGATCGGCTCGAAGCCGTGCTCGAGATAGAGGGCGCCGAGAGAAGCCTCCACGAGGGCTGCGAGAACGTTGCGGTTGGACGCCAGGCTTGTGATCTCGTCTGAGTCGCTCGTCCCCGCGTGCTCAGCGAGGCGCTTGCCCAGTTCGAGATGCCTTCCCACGACGGCGCAGCTCTGGCGCGAGACGACGTGGGCGCGAATCTTGGCCAGTCGCCCTTCCTGGTAGTCGGGAAAACGCTCGTACAGCTCCTGTGCGATCGCGAGACCGAGCACGCTGTCCCCGAGAAACTCGAGTCGCTCGTAGGACTCGGCGCGGTCCCCCGCCCACGAGGCGTGCGTAAAGGCATGACGAAGACGCTTCTTCGGAAGCTCGTCGATCAGCCCGGCGAGGTCGGCCTTCGTCCGGCCTGACTTACTGGTGGTTCGCGATGTAGTCGACAGCCTGTCCGACGGTCTGGATCCCTTGGGCATCTTCATCAGAGATCTTGATGCCGAACTGATCCTCCAGCTCCATGATGAGCTCGACGAGGTCGAGAGAGTCTGCATCGAGATCCTGCTGAAAGGAAGCCTCGTCGGTGATCTGGCTTTCCTCGATCCCGAGCTGCTCCACGAGTACTTCTTTCACCCGCTCGTAGATCTCCTCGCGCGACGCTGCCATGTGCTCTCCTTACCTGCCTCTCGGTTGCTGGCCCAGGGGACGGCGGATGCTAACACGCTGGCGGCCGCGGTTAGAAGTACGTTCCTGTCTGGCCGCGCGAAAACCAAGAGGCCACCGACGCAGCGAGACCGCGTACCGAACAGGTACCTGGTCGACTGAGGACGTGAGCATGCGACGGTTTGCCGGCCCAGGCAGACAACCGCATTTCTGGCCGCGGCCGCGTTACCCGGGTAAGGCTCCAACTCTTTCCGCCAAGCGTTCGGTGAGGCGTTCCACGACCCGGCCTGCGGCTCCACGTGCGGCCAGGCGGATCGCATTCGCGATCGCGGTCCGTGAACTGTTTCCGTGGGCGATCACGGCCAGCCCACGCAGCCCGAGAAGGTAGGCGCCTCCATAGGTCTCGGGGTCAAGCCTATGACGCAAGCGCCGCGCGGCCGGTCGGATGAGGAGGCCTCCAAGCTTCCCCCGGGGCGTCAAGGAGATCTCGGCCCTGAGGGAGTCGAGGAGGGTCTTGATCGTACCCTCCATCAGCTTCAGCGCGATGTTGCCGGTGAAGCCGTCGCAGACGACGACATCGGCCCCGTGCGAGAGCAGGTCACGACTCTCCAGATTGCCGATGAAGCGGAGCTCGCTCTCGGCGAGAAGCGGATACGTCTCGCGGGACAACCGGTTTCCCTTGTCGGGCTCCTCTCCGATCGAAAGAAGCGCCACACTCGGGTCGCCGATTCCGAGAATGTCCTGCGCGAAGACGGCCCCCATGTGTCCGAACTGGACCAGGTGCTCGGGCCGCGCGTCTGCATTCGCACCGGCATCGATGAGAACGGAGATGCCCCCGATCGCGGGCAGCGGAACGGCGATCCCGGGCCGGTGGACGTCGGGGAGCCTGCGGATCTCGAGCAGCCCTGCCGCCAGCATCGCGCCCGTATTGCCCGCGGAGACCACAGCGCCGGCAGTTCCTTCCCCCACCGCACGACACGCTGCGAACATCGAGCTCGAGCGCTTGTCCCGCGCCGCGTCGGTGGGCTTCTCGTCCATGGCGACGACGTCTTCTGCGTGAACGATCTCGAGTCCCTGTGCCAGCGGCTCGAGCAACTCGCCACGTCCGTACAGGACCGGTTCGACGTCGTCCGAGGCCGCCTGCAGCGCGCCCGCCACTATTTCTTCGGGAGCCCGATCGCCGCCCATCGCGTCGACCGCGACGCGGATTCTCGTCATGGGCTAGTGAGCCTTAAGGCGCCGGAGTTTCGAGCGGCTCGACTTCGCGGCCCTTATACGTGCCGCAGGTTGGGCAGACGTGATGGGGCCGCTTCGGCTGATGGCACTGCGGGCACTCGACGAGCGCGGGCAAAGAGAGCTTGTGCGTCGCCCGGCGCTTGTCGCGGCGCGACTTGGACGTTTTTCGCTTGGGGACTGCCATGAGCCGACGGCGAGTATAGCTAGAGCTTGTTGATCCCCCGGTGTTGTGTGAGCGTTACCGGGAGGCAACCGCGGCGAGACGAACGGGCCCGAGGATCGGGAACATGGAGGAGCAGAGGTCGTGAAGCTCTTGTTCGTGTCGGGGGCACTGCTCCTGGCGGTATTCGCCACGCGCTGCGCCGGCGGAACGGAGACGGCCTCCCAACCCGCAGGCTCGGGGCCCACGGCGTCCGAGCCGACAATTTCGACTCCGGCGACGAGCTCCTCCGAGATGAGGCCGAAGGCTCCGTGCGGCGCGGCTGACATTTTCCCCGCGGTACGAAGCAGGATCGGGCCCCAGGTCGTGCGCATCGAGATCCTCCGCTGCCGAAGCGACTACGCGCGTGTGACCGCCATACCAGACAAATCCGTCTGCCCACCGACGTGTTACGAGACTTACGAGGCCTACGTTCGTTGGACCGGCGAACGTTGGCATGTCGTCGACTTCGGCACCGGCATCGAGTGCGAGGACACGACGACCCTTCCGCCGCTCCCCGCGCCGATCAGTCGCGCGTGCCGTGCGCTCGGCTATCTCCAGCCGACGATCGTGACGACGTCGGCGTTTCAGATGCCTTCACGGAACATCGGATGCGCCCTGTCCGGCAAGGTGTTGCGCTGCGACGTCCTCAGCGGGCTCACGCCGGAGCCGAAGCGGCCTTGCGAGCTCGACTGGGTCGGACTCGTCCTTCCGCCCGACCGCCCGGCGGAGCCGAATTGCGCCGGAGACACCGTCTACGACCCAGGCGCGCCGACGCTCGCATACGGCGAGATGTGGCACGGCGCGGGCTTCTGGTGCGAGTCCCAGCCGTCCGGCCTTCTTTGCGTCAACCCGCGCAGCGAGCAAGGGTCGTTCTTGCTGTCCCGCGAGCGCTGGGAAGGCGGCTAGGGCTCAAAGACGGTCGCGAAGCTCCGCCAGCTTCTCCCAGCGCGGATCCGACTCCTCTTCTTCATGCTCGTGCGGCTCGGTGTTGAGGTCGCGCCCGCAGACCGGGCAGAGCCCCGCGCAGTCCTCGCGGCAGAGGATCTTGTCCGGCAGGGCCAGCGCGACCGCGTCGCGCGCCCAGGCCGAGAGATCGAGCGAGTCGTCGCTGACGTACGGCGTCGTGAGCTCATCCGATTCCCCGGGGCTTGTCGCCTGGTATTCGCGCGCCTGCACGTCGACCGTCAGGCCGGCGTCCGCCAGGCAGCGCATGCAGGGCCCGACCAGACGGACAGAGAACTCGAGCTCGAGCAAGAGCCCGGAGCTCATGCGCGTCACGGTCAGCGCTGCCTCGGGCTTCTCGGGAATGGCGATGTAGCGCTGCCCGCCCAGCGCGAGCGGCTCGAGCTCGACTTCCTTGACGTCCCGGAACAGCTCGCCCGACTGGAGTCGGACCGTGCGGAGATTGAAGGTGGTCACACGTCCAATGTAGCGAGTGCGGAGGCCGCTTTAGGGGACGGGCTGCTCGTCCGTAACGCCGGCCATCACGGACTCCTGCGAGCGCTCATGGAGCCGCTCGCGTCCGCGCCGGACAGCGCCGAGGAACTTGTCTAGGTTGACCTCAAGCGTCGAAAGAATCGAGTCGGCCCAGTCCTCCATTTCGAGCCGGGTCTCGCGCGCTTGCCGGCGCGCCTCTTCGACGATCTCCTGGGCTTGGCGCTCGGCGAGCTTGACGATCTCCGTCTGCGAGGCCTCGCGGACGGCCTGCTCCCGGGCCTCTCCGAGGATGCGGTCACTTTCCCGCTTCGCCTCGGCAAGCATCTCCTGGCGCTCCTTCACGATCCAGCGGGCTTGCTTGATCTCCTCCGGAATGGTCGCCCGCATCTGGTCGAGGATGTCGTAAATCTCCTCGCGGTCGATGCGAACCTGGTCCGTAAGCGGGACCGCTTTCGCGTTGTGAACGAGGTCGTCCAGCTTGTCGATGAGTACGAGTACGTCCATGGTTTGCGGGAGTTTACTCCTGCGGCGACACTGGCGCACCACCCTTCGGTCGCGGAAACATCTCCTGAAAACGGCGGGCTACCGGCTCCGGGACGAGATCCGCAACGCTTCCTCCGAATGAGGCCACCTCCTTGACGCCGCTCGAAGAGAGAAAACTGTATTGAGGGCTCGACATCAGGTACATGGTCTCGACCTCGGGCGCCAGGTTCCGGTTCAGGTTGTGCATCTGGAACTCCCATTCGAAATCGGAAATTGCGCGCAGGCCTTTCACCATCGTTTTCGCGCCCCAGCGGCGGGCAAACTCGACCACGAGCTCTGAAAAAACCTCGACTTCGACGTTGTCGGAGCCCTTCAAGGCGTCACGGAGAAACTCGACGCGGTCCTCAACGGAAAACATCGCCGTCTTGTGCTGTGGATCCCGGATAACCCCGACGACGACGCGCTCGAAGATCTCGGCCGCCCTGGTGATGATGTCCAGGTGACCGTTGGTGACCGGGTCGTAGCTGCCTGGGCAGATCGCTGTGAGGGGCGCCGAATCGCTCATGGCTGCGGGCCCTCAAAGACCGTCACCCGGGCGGAGCCGTAGCGGCGGCTCATCCGCTTTGGCAGTGGCAGCTCGGGCTCCTCGCGCGCATCCGTTTCCAGGACGACGATGCCGTCCGGCTCCACGACGGCAGGCAGATGGGTTGCGAGCATGGGCAGAATGCGAGGAAGCATGCGGTAAGGAGGGTCGATCAGGACGAGATCGTAACGCCTACCGGCCGTCGCATCGGCCGCGAGCTTCCGAGCCGCGTCCCCGCGGAGGACTGTCGCGCCGATCAAGCCGAGCTTGTCGAGGTTCTTGACGATCGTCTCGGCGGCAGCCCGGTCGGCTTCGACGAACGTCGCGCTCCCGGCGCCGCGGGAGAGTGCCTCAAGCCCCATCGCTCCCGAGCCGGCGTAGAGATCGAGAACGTGCAATCCGTCAATCGGCCCGGTGAGGTTGAAGACGGCTTCTCGAACGCGATCGCCGGTCGGCCTGGTGTCGAGACCCTTCGGCGCGAAGATGCGAGCGCCCTTATGCGAACCCGCGATGATTCTCATCGATCCAAGTCGCCTGGTGGCGAAGCGGATCGATCAGCTCATCCCGCTCGTCCATCAGCCGTTGTGCCCATTCTCGAGCCTTGCGGATGAGCTCGCGATCGCGCACCAGGCGCGCGAACTTGAGGTCCGGCAGGCCGGACTGACGCGTCCCGAGCAATTGTCCCTCTCCGCGCAGCTCGAGATCGACCTCCGAAAGCTTGAATCCGTCCGAGATCTCGACGAGGGCTTCCAGTCGGCGCTGAGCGTCCTCGGTGAGCTCCTCCTTCGGACGTGAGACGAGTAGGCAGTAGGACTGCTCCGCCCCTCGCCCGACGCGTCCTCGAAGCTGGTGGAGCTGCGCGAGGCCGAAGCGATCGGCCTCCTGGACGATCATGATCGTCGCGTTCGGGACGTCGACGCCCACCTCGATCACGGTCGTCGCGACGAGGACGTCGAGCTGGCCGCCCTTGAACTGCTCCATGACCGCTCGCCGGTCGGCGGGCCGCAGCTTGCCATGGAGGCAGCCGATGCGAAAGCCGCGGAGCTCCGCCTTGTTGAGGCGCTCGGCTTCCTGTTCCGCGGCTCGCGCCTCGATCGCCTCCGACTCGGAGACGAGCGGACAAACGACATATGCCTGCCGTCCTTCCTTCAAGTGGCGGCGGAGCCGTTTATAGGCCTCCGCGCTCCGCTCGTGCGAGACCCAGCTCGTGACGATCGGCCGGCGCCCCTTCGGCGGGCGGGCGATCTCGGTCACGTCGAGGTCTCCGTAGACCGTTTGCGCCAGCGTGCGGGGAATCGGCGTGGCCGTCATGTGCAAGACATGCGCCGCTCGACCCTCTGCGAGGGCGCGGCGCTGCTCGACACCGAATCGGTGCTGCTCGTCGACGACCGCGACGGCGAGATCGTCGAGGAGCACGCCCTCCTGGATCAGTGCGTGCGTCCCCACGAGGATCTGAGCGCCTTCGACCGCGTCCCTCACCGATCCCGTGAGAAGCGAGACGGACACACGAAGCTCTCGACAGATCTGCTCGACCGTGAGGAAGTGCTGCTCCGCGAGCGTCTGGGTCGGCGCCATGAGTGCTCCCTGATGACCACTCTCGACGGCGCGCAGGAGCGCGTAAAGCGCGACAACCGTCTTCCCAGAACCCACGTCGCCCTGCAAGAGCCGCTGCATCGGGCGCGTGCCCCCTAGGTCGGCGTCGATCTCCCTGATTGCCTGCTCCTGCTCGGGAGTGAGCTTGAACGGGAGCACGGCTCGATAGCGGTCGATCAGCTCTCCAGGCTCACCCAGCGCGGGCGCGACGGCGCCTTCCTCGAGCGCGCGCCGACGTCGCAGGAGCCCAAGCTGGAGAGCGAGGAGCTCCTCGAGGGCGAGGCGCTTCCGGGCCGCCTCGACCTCCTCCAGCCGCGCCGGGCGGTGATAGGCGGTAAGGGCGTCTGCCCGCAGCGGCAAGCGCTCGCGGGCGCGCAGCTCCGCCGGCAGCGCGTCCGGGAAGAAGCGCACTAGCGGGAGTGCGCGATCGCTCAGCTCGCGGAGCTTCACCGTCGAGATCGACTCGCTCGCGGGATAGAGCGGCACGAGCCCGACC
>Ga0307296_10001121_pt1 | contig 13312 bp, 11 predicted proteins | sample ER_DNA_153_FD_194467 | JGI IMG/M metagenome (GOLD analysis project Ga0307296, IMG submission 194467) | Bulk soil microbial communities from the East River watershed near Crested Butte, Colorado, United States - ER_DNA_153 | ecosystem: Environmental > Terrestrial > Soil > Floodplain | place... | reverse complement strand
CCCAATCAGATGAGCGCGTGGTCCCGAAAAGTGGTTCCCGGTTTTCGGATCAAAGACCAGGCGCAAACAATGCAAGAAAGGGGCTGTGCGGTGCTGCGCGACGACATCAACAAGGCTCTGACCGAGGCCATGAAGGCCAAGAACGAGCGGGCGGTTTCCACGCTGCGCATGATCAATTCCTCGCTCAAGAACGCCGATATCGAGGCGCGCGGGACCGGCAAGCCGCCGCTCGGCGATGCCGAGGTGCTGAGCCTGCTGCAGAAGATGATCAAGCAGCGCCAGGAATCGGTCGAGCTTTACCAGAAAGGCGGCCGCGCCGATCTGGTAAAGCAGGAGCAGGAGGAGATTGCGATCATTTCCGGCTATCTACCGAAGCAGATGTCGGACGAGGAAATGAAGGCGGCGATCGAGGCGGCGGTGACGGAAACGGGCGCCGCCGGCATGAAAGACATGGGCAAGGTGATCGGCGTGCTGCGCGGCAAATTTGCCGGGCAGATGGACATGGCGAAAGCCAGCGGCATGGTGAAAGCGCGGCTGCAGTAATTGTCATGGCCGGGCTCGTCCCGGCATCCACGTCTTGCTTCATTCGAAGGCCATGAAGACGTGGATGCCCGGCATAAAGCCGGGCATGACGAAGCGGACGGGGAAGACAATGACGCGCGTTGTAACTCTGACGGTCACGCTATTCCTTGCTCTGGCGTCGATGGCTCACGCCGACGACTACCCAAGCAAGCCGATCCACGCGCTCACCACATCGAGCGCCGGCGGCATCAGCGACATCTTCATGCGCGTGCTCGGCGAGGAACTGCACAAAAGTCTCGGTCAGCCGCTGATCATCGATAATCGTCCGGGCGGCGCCGGCAACATCGCCGCGCGCGCCTGCCAGGATGCACCGCCGGACGCTACACGATCTGCATCATCAATGCCGATCCGATGATCTACAACCAGTACCTCTTCAAGACTCTGCCGTTCGATCCCGACAAGCTTTCCCCGATCATCAACCTCTTCCACCTGATCCAGGTGCTGGTGATCAACTCCGACCTCAAGGCCAGAACGGTGGACGAGTTGGTCGCGGTGTCGAAGCAGAAACCGGGCACGCTTTCTTATCTCACGGCATCGGTGCCGATGGTTGTCTACATGGACAGTCTGAAAACCGAAAAAGGCGCCGACTGGGTGCGCGTGCCGTTCAAGGGCGGCGGCGAGGCGACCAATGCGATCCTCGGCGGCTCGACGCACGTGATCTCCAACATCCGCGCCGGCAAGATGACGGCGCTGGCGCTGATCAACAACATCCGCACGCCGCTCTTGCCGGATGTGCCGACGCTGGACGATCTCGGTTACAAGGGCGCGCCGTCGCAGACCTGGTACGGACTGTTCGCGCCGCCCGGCACGCCGCGTCCGATCATCGACAAGATCGCGAGTGAAGTGAAACGCGTGTTCGCCGACAAGGACTTCGTCGAGAAATATGTCATCAGCCGCGGCCAGGTGCCGGCGATCAACACGCCGGGGCAGTTCGCCGCGGAGATCAAGGCCGACCGCGCCGATGCGCAGCAGGTGGTGAAGGCCTCCGGCCTGCAGCCGCAGTAGGAGGCGCGCGTACTCTCTCACGTCATGCCCGGGCTTGTCCCGGCGAGGCAGTGCGGTCCCCTTTGTCATGGCCCGGCTTGTCCCGGCCATCCACGTCTTGTTGCAAGGCGTGAAGACGTGGATGCCCGCATAAAGCCGGGCATGACGGAGAACGTGAGGCAGGCTTCCATAACGTCGCGCCGTGGCCCAGACCTCACCCCAGCTCGAGCAGGATCTCCGTCAGCCGCTCGGGCGCGTCGATCATCACGTCGTGGCCGCAGGGCACTTCATAAGTGCGCCACGATGGGTCGGCCTTCGCGCGCGCATGCGCCTTCTCGAACGACACGTTCGGATAGCCCGAGGCGCGAATATAGGTCTTCTTCTCGATCCGCTCGCGCGCGCCGCTGAGCGTGAGTTTTTCCGTCATGGTGGCGATCGGCTGCGGCGTCGCGAGCGCGTCGACCCAGGCGCGGTCCTTCTCGTTCACCTTGAAAGCCGCGGCATCGCGCACGGGCACGGTGATTTCTCCGCGCGCGAGCGCGCCGCGGATCACCTCCTGCACCGCCGGCTGCACCAGATCGAATGTGGAATCGCCATTGTCGGGAATGAAGGCGTCGAGAAAGACGATCGCGTGGATCGCATCCGGCATCGCCTCGGCGACGCCGGTAATGACGCAGCCGCCATAGGAATGGCCGACCAGCACGAAGTCCCGCAGCTGCTCGTATTTGATCACGCTGAGCACATCGGCGATGTGCAAGGAGAGGTCGATGCCGGGCCGAAGCAGATGCGCGCGCTCGCCGAGACCGGTGAGCGTCGGCGCAAAGACGGTGTGTCCCCGGGCGCGCAGCCGGTCGGCGACGCGACGCCAGGCCCAGCCGCCATGCCAGGCGCCGTGCACGAGAAGGAAGGTTTTGGCGGTCACGTCAGGTTCCATTCAATGGTTCTCGTGAGCCGCAGTGTGTCATTGCCGAGCCTGATCCGACACGTTATTCCGGGGCGCGCCGAAGGCGCGAACCCGGAATCCAGAACAGGGCCTGTCCAGGCATCTGGATTCCGGGTCCGGCCCTTTGGGCCGTCCCGGAATGACGGCCCGGGCTGTGGGTGCGACAACGGTATTGGCACGCCAGCCTGTGGAAAACTCATCCAGGCGCTGACGCTCGGCGTTGGGATAACGGGGACGCTGTCATCGCCTCCGGCATGACCTTATTTGGACCCTAAGATAGAAGTCGATTCGGCGAAAAACCCATGCGCTTTACGCCCCAGTTCCTCGACGAGCTGAAAGCCCGGCTTCCGGTTTCGGAAGTCGTGGGCCGGCGCGTCAAGCTTGTGCGCGCGGGCCGCGAGTTCAAGGGCCTCTCGCCGTTCAACAAGGAGAAGACCCCGTCGTTCTTCGTGAACGACCAGAAGCAGGCCTGGTTTGATTTCTCCTCGGGCAAGAACGGCAGCATCTTCGATTTCGTCATGGAAAGCGAAGGCGTGACCTTTCCGGAAGCCGTGGAGCGTCTGGCGCAGATGGCCGGCATGCCGCTGCCGAAAATCTCGCGCGAGGACGAGGCGCGCGCGGAGCGGCGCAAGACACTGCACGACGTGATGGAGCTCGCGGCGAAATTCTTTCAGGATACGCTTGCCTCGCGCACCGGCGCGAAAGCGCGCGGCTATCTCGCCGACCGCGGCCTCGATCCGGCGACGCAGCTCAAATTCCGGATGGGTTATGCGCCGGGCGAGCGCTTCGCGCTGAAGGAGCATCTCGGCTCGTACGGCATTCCGGTCGAAGACATGGTCGAGACCGGCCTGCTCATTTCCGGCGACGATATTCCGGTGCCGTTTGACCGTTTCCGCGACCGCGTGATGTTTCCCATCACCGACCTGCGCGGCCGCGTGATCGCATTCGGTGGCCGCGCGCTGGAGAAGGATGCGCAGGCGAAATATCTCAATTCACCGGAGACGCCGCTCTTCCACAAAGGCGCGACGCTCTACAACATCGCCGCCGCGCGGCAGGCCTCTCACGACGGGGCGCCGTTGATCGCGGTCGAAGGCTATGTCGACGTGATCGCGATGGTGAGCGCGGGCTTTGCTGCGACGGTCGCGCCGCTCGGCACGGCGCTCACCGAAGACCAGCTCGGCCTGCTCTGGAAAATGGCGGACGAGCCGGTGCTCTGCTTCGATGGCGACGGCGCGGGCTTGCGCGCGGCGTATCGCGCGGTCGATCTGGCGATGCCGCGGATCAAGCCCGGCAAAAGTCTGAGGTTCGCGCTGCTTCCACAGGGGCAGGATCCTGACGATCTGGTTCGTTCGGGCGGACGCGAGGCCGCGAGCGAGGTGATTGCCGCGGCGCGGCCGCTGGCCGATGTGTTGTGGGCGCGCGAAACCGAGGGATATTCGTTCGATACGCCGGAGCGGCGGGCGGCGCTTGAAGCGCGCGTCAACGAGCTGACGGCGCTGATCGGCGACGATGCGGTACGAAAATACTATCGGCAGGATTTCGCGACGCGCCTTGCGAATTTCTTTGCACCGGCGCCGACGCAACGGGACGCGCGCGGGCGCGGCAACTGGCGCGAGCCGCGCGGGGGCGGGAATTGGCGCGAGCGTCGCAATGGCGACTGGCAGCGGCAGGCTGCGCCGCGCGGCGCGGGCCGGGGGATGCCCTATGTGGTGGCGAGCCAGCAGCTCGCCTCCAGCCCGGTGCATCGCGGCTATCGCACCACGGTCCCGCTGCGCGAGGCGCTGATTCTGCAGGCCGCGTTCAATCACCCCTGGCTGCTGCACGATCATCTCGAGGAGCTGGCCTCGCTCGAATTCCGCCATGCCGATGCCGAGCGGCTCAAGGGTGCACTCATCGATATCGCGGCCCATGCTTCGGCGCTCGATACGCAGGCGCTGCGGGCGGAACTCGCCGGGCGCCATCTCGCCGAGGCCATGGACCGGACCGCCCTCGCGATCACCACCCCATCGGTCTGGGGCGCCCGGCCGGAGGCCGCGCCGGACGATGTTCTTGTGACCTGGTCGCAGCTTGTCGCCTTGCATCGGCAATGGCATTCACTAACTAAGGAGCTCAAGGACGCCGAGCAGGCCCTGGGCCAGGACCCGAACGAACCCAATTACTTGCGGTTGCGCGATGTCAAAGCCCGCCTGTCCCGGATGGAAGGCACCGAGGCCCTGATTGAAGGGTTTGGAGCCTCTTCCGGTCGCGGCATTCGTAGCTTATGAGTCCCGCCGCCGTTCTTGTGGCAGGCAAGGTGTCAAGGCCGGCGTGGAATAAAGGGTCGATTCCAGCGGTATTCTTGGGTTAATCGGAGCTTAGCGGGTTCCGGGGAGACTTGGTGAGTGATTCGAGGCGGCGCCTCGCCGGCGCGGCCCTTTTTGGCCGTCCGCCAAGGGGCGACGTGCCGGGCGTGAAACGGCCAGGACGGTCCAGGAGAGGCGGAATGGCAAGCAAGGCAAAAGCGACGCAGGCGAAGGAAAAAGAAGAAACCCCGGAGAAGGAAGAAGGCGCGCCCGATACTCCGCTGCCGTTGCTCGATCTCTCGGATGCCGGCGTGAAGAAGATGATCAAGGCCGCCAAGAAGCGCGGCTACGTCACCATCGACCAGATCAATGAAGTGATGCCCTCGGGCGAGGTGTCCTCCGACCAGATCGAGGACATCTACGCCATGCTCAACGAGATGGGCATCAACGTCGTCGAGACCGAGGAAGCCGACGCCGACGAGAAGGCCTCCGAAGACGACGATGACGATGACGATACCGGCACGGAAGTCGTCGAGGCCAAGACCAAGTCGCTGGCGACGACCGAGAAGAAAGAGCCTTCGGAGCGCACCGACGATCCTGTGCGCATGTATCTGCGCGAGATGGGCTCGGTCGAGCTGCTCTCGCGCGAGGGCGAAATCGCCATCGCCAAGCGCATCGAGGCCGGCCGCGAGGCGATGATCGCCGGGCTGTGCGAAAGCCCGCTCACCTTCCAGGCCATCATCATCTGGCGCGACGAGCTTAACGAGGGAAAAGTCTTCCTTCGCGACATCATCGATCTCGAGGCGACTTACGCCGGCCCCGACGCCAAGCAGATGCAGCCGCCGGTGATCGGCCCCGACGGCAAGCCCATCATTCCCGCAGTCGGCGCGCCTGTTCCGGGCGCGCCGCACCTCCAGGTCGTGCAGACGCCGGCGCCGCCGGCTGCGCCGCCTGCCGCGACGCCATTCAACAAGGCGCCAGGCGCCGAGGGCGACGAGGAGCCGAAGGATCCGGGCGAGGCCGCTGCCGAGAGCGACTACGACGAAGACGACATGGAGAATTCGCTGTCGCTCGCCGCCATCGAGGCCGAGCTGAAGCCGAAGGTGGTCGAAACCTTCGACACGATTGCCGATTCGTTCAAGCGCCTGCGCCGCCTGCAGGAGCAGGACATCGAATTCCGCCTGAAGAATTCCTCGCTGTCGCCCGCGCAGGAGCGCAAATACAAGAAGCTGAAGGAAGAGATCATCTCCGAGGTGAAGTCGCTGCGGCTCAACCAGGCGCGCATCGATTCCCTCGTCGAGCAGCTCTACGACATCAACAAGCGCCTCGTCTCCAATGAAGGCCGGCTGATGCGGCTTGCCGAGAGCTACGGCGTCATCCGCGAAGAGTTCCTCAAGCAGTACATGGGCGGCGAGCTTGACCCGCGTTGGCTCAACCGCGTGTCCAAACTGTCAGCCAAAGGCTGGAAGAATTTCGTCGCCCGGGAAAAGGATCGCATCAAGGAGATCCGCTCGCTGGTGCACGACCTTGCCGCGCAGACCGGCGTCGAGATCGCAGAATTCCGCAAGATCGTGCATATGGTGCAGAAGGGCGAGCGCGAGGCCCGCCAGGCGAAGAAGGAGATGGTGGAGGCGAACCTGCGCCTCGTCATTTCCATTGCCAAGAAATACACCAATCGCGGCCTGCAGTTCCTCGACCTGATCCAGGAAGGCAACATCGGCCTGATGAAAGCCGTCGACAAGTTCGAGTACCGCCGCGGCTACAAGTTCTCGACCTATGCGACGTGGTGGATCCGGCAGGCGATCACCCGCTCGATCGCCGACCAGGCGCGCACCATCCGCATCCCGGTGCACATGATCGAGACGATCAACAAGATCGTGCGCACCTCACGGCAGATGCTCAACGAGATCGGCCGCGAGCCGACGCCGGAAGAGCTGGCCGAGAAGCTCGGCATGCCGCTCGAGAAGGTGCGCAAGGTGCTCAAGATCGCCAAGGAGCCCTTGTCGCTCGAGACGCCCATCGGCGACGAGGAAGATTCGCATCTCGGCGATTTCATCGAGGACAAGAACGCAGTCCTGCCGATCGACGCGGCCATCCAGTCGAACCTGCGCGAGACCACGACGCGCGTGCTGGCCTCGCTGACCCCGCGCGAGGAGCGCGTGCTGCGCATGCGCTTCGGCATTGGCATGAACACCGACCACACGCTGGAGGAAGTCGGCCAGCAGTTCTCGGTGACCCGCGAGCGCATCCGGCAAATTGAGGCGAAGGCGCTAAGGAAGTTGAAACATCCGTCGCGGAGCCGCAAATTGCGGTCGTTCCTAGATAATTGACCAAGCAAAACCCCGGCGGAAGCCAGGGTTTTTGTTTGCCACGCATCCAGGGGACGTGGTGGACGAACTAACGCAGTCGGAGATTCCAATCCACCTCAAATTGTCGCTGTGCTGACCGTCACCCCTTCTTCCGCGGCAACCCCTTGCGCTTCGTGTGCGCGAATTCCTCAAGCTGCTTCTCGCTCATCGATTGGGCCATCTGCCGTGAGGCGCCTTTGAGGCTCGAGATCAGGCGCTCGCCGCGTTTGGCGGACGTCGTTGATGGCGCCGCGCGGTCGGCTCGGTCGCGCCTACTTCACCCGCATCATCTTTTCCGGCTTGGCGCCGACGCGGGCAATGCTCTTGATCTTGAGTGGCGCGCGGCCCGACTTCTCCGCAATCTCGCGGTCCTGCTCGATGATGAAGCCGAGCGCGGGCTCGTCCTTCTCAAGGCCGCCGAGAAGTTCGGCCGGCACGCGCCGGTTGGAGCGTTGCGAACCGTCCTCATAGACCACGTCGAAGAAAACGAATTCGCCCTTGGGGTTGGTCCCCGGTTTTTTTGCCATCGGTCCTGTCCTGGTGCTTGAAACAGAAGCCCCATGGCGCGACGCGGGGTTTCCGTGCGGCGGAGTTAAACCATCCGCTGCCGTTTGAACAGGGCCTTTTCGCTTGAGGGCGTCAATTCGTCTTGGCCGCTTCCGCCACCGTCACCGGCTGATCGCGCCACACATCCGGAAATGTCTTCTTCAGGCTCTCGACCTTCGGCGCATCGTTGATGGCGATGTAAGGCTGGTAGGGATGCTTGATCGCGTAGTCCTGGTGATAGTCTTCGGCCGCGAAGAACGGCACCTTCATCGTCTGGGTCTTCGTCACGATCGGGCGCTTGAAGGCCTTGGCCGCATCGAGCTGCGCGATGTAGTCCTTCGCGATCCTCGCCTGCGCTTCGCTCTGCGGGAAAATCTCCGAGCGATATTGCGGGCCGGTGTCCGGCCCCTGGCGGTTGAGCTGCGTCGGGTCGTGCGCGACCGAGAAGAAGATCTGCAGGATCTTGCCGTAGGAAATCTCGCGCGGGTCGAACGTCACGCGCACCGCTTCGGCGTGGCTGGTGCGGCCTGAGCTGACGGCGTCGTACGCGGCGTCTTTCTGCGCGCCGCCGGCATAACCGGACACGGCATTCTTCACGCCCTTGACGTGCTGGTAGACGGCCTGGATGCCCCAGAAGCATCCGCCCGCGAGCACGGCGGTTTCGAGCCCGGTACTTTGCGCCGGCGCCTCGGCCGCGGGCGGCGGGATCGTCACGGCGGGTTCGGCATGTGCGGAAAGCGGCGTGAGCGCGATGGCGAAAGCGAGGACGAGGGCAGGGCGGTTGGTCATGGCGGATATCCCGGTGAATGCGGTCGCTCTCATATACGTATGACAGCGCCCGGTGGCATTACACGATGGTACACGTTGGCGTGAGAGGGATGTGTTTGGCGCAATGAGCCTCTCCACACCGCTCATTCCCGCGTAAGCGGGAATCCAGCAGCTGGGTCCCCGCTTTCGCGGGGACGAGCGGACAATAATAAAATAACGGCTGTTATCGCCGGGTTTTCAAATGTCATGGCCGGGCATAGCCGTTCGAAGAACGGCGTGCTTTCGCACGCCTATGTCCCGGCCATCCACGTCTTACTTGTTTGCACATCCAAAGACGTGGATGCCCGGCACAAGGCCGGGCATGACGGCGTGGGTGCGGTGTGCGCCGCCGCCCGCGCTGCACTATAATCCCACCCGCCACGTTCCTCCTGAGACCGGAGATGTCGTCATGGCAATGTATCTTTTGTTCGGGAAATATTCGGCTGAGGGTCTCAAGGGTATCAGCGCCAAGCGCTCCGAGGACGCAAAAGCGCTCTTCAAGAAGCATGGCGGCGAGCTGAAGGCAGCCTATGCGACGCTCGGCGGCGTCGATCTCGTGATGATCGCCGACCTGCCGGATAATGCGCGCGCGATGGCGGCTTCGACCGCGCTCGCGAAATCGACCGGCATCGCCTTCACCACCGCGCCCGCGCTCACGGTCGACGAGTTCGACAAGCTCGCGGTGTGATAGCGGCTGTTATCGTTGGGTCTTGGATCGGTCATTCCGGGACGCCGCAACGCGGCGGACCCGGAATCCAGAAACGGGCGCTGCGCTTAGGTCTGGATTCCGGGTTCGCGCCTTATGGTGCGCCCCGGAATGACAACGATGGGACTTCAGGGGCAAAGACGGCGCTCGCGCCTTTCGCCCGGCGATAACGGCGCGCGTCACTCAAGGCCTTCGATGATCCGGACATCGCGCACGGCGCCGTCGCCGAGCGCGCGCAGCGCTTCCGCATAGCCCGGGCTGTCGTGCCCGGCGATCGCCTTTTCGAGGCTGGGAAATTCGGAGACCACGAGGCGCTCTTTCAGCCCGGCCTCGAAGGTCGCGTTCGGGTTGCCGCGGCAGAGATAGCGCACGCCGTAAGGCGCAAGCGCGAGCGGCGCAAGCTTGGCATAGGCGGCGAGCTTCGCCGGGTCTTTGATCTCGCGGTAGGCGGTGATCCAGTAGGCCTTTGGCATTGCGTCACTCCCCGTGGTCGTTGTCGTTGTCGACCGATCCTACCGCGCGTGTGCGTGCGCACGGAAGTCACTGCGCCCGATGAATCGGGATGCGTCGGATTGTCGTCCTGATGTCGGCACACGATGGAAGGCGGGACAAGACCTATCCCGACAGTGTAATGATTTCACCCCGGCGGCAACACAGGTTGTTTTCATGATCAGGTTCTTCGCCTTATTTTTCCCGGCTCTTCTCCTTGCCTCTCCCGCATCGGCCGCGCAATGCGGCGGCGATTTCCAGACATTTCTCTCCGCGATGGGGCGCGAGGCGCAGACGGCCGGTGTCTCGCGCGGCGTCATCGACCAGGCTTTTGCCGGGGTGACGAGCGATCCCGCGGTGCTCAATTTCGATCGCCGCCAGCGCGGCACCTTCCGCAAGAGCTTCGAGGAATATGCCGCAACCCGCGTCGTCCCGGCGCGCATCAATCGCGCCAGGAAGCTGATGCAGAGCCACGCGGCGCTGCTGGGGCGCGTTGAGCGGCAATTCGGCGTACCGAAAGAGCTGCTGATGGCGATCTGGACGCTGGAAAGCGACAATGGCACCGGCGACATGGGCAAGCTGCCGGTGGTCCGCACGATCGCGACGCTGGCGCACGACTGCCGGCGTACCGAGCTGTTCCAGAACGAGTTGATCGCGGCGCTGAAGATCGTCCAGCGCGGCGACCTTCCGTTGCGCGATTTGATCGGCGCCTACGCCGGCGAAATCGGGCAGACGCAATTCCTGCCGTCGTCCTACATCAAGTATGGCGTCGACTATGACGGCAACGGCCATGTCGACCTGCGCCACAGCGTGCCTGACGTGCTCGCCTCCACCGCCAATCTTCTCAAGGTCAATGGCTGGCGCGCCGGCGCGCCGTTCGGCGAGGGCACCGAAAATTTCCAGGTGATGCGCGAGTGGAACCGCTCCGAGGTCTACCGCAAGACCATGGCGCTGTTCGCGGAGCGGCTGAGGTAGGGGCTCGGTCATTCCGGGACGGCCGCAGGCCGGACCCGGAATCCAGATACAAGCACAACGCCAATTTCTGGATTCCGGGTTCACTCGGCGGAGCCTGTCATCGGGCCGCGCTTCGCGCGGACCCGTTGGCTCGCGCCCCGGAATGACGAGAGCGTTTGTCCTGGCCGGGCATAGCCGTTCGAAGAACGGCGTGCTTTCGCACGCCTATGTCCCGGCCATCCACGTCTTGTTGACACCGAGGTGCGAAGACGTTTGCCCACCCCAACCGCAACGGAACTCTTTGAATGCCCCGGCTTTAACGCCTTTGAGCATTTCAACAACGACCGTGCGCGGCGGATGATCAAAGACCTTTGGTACAAAAATTCTGTTTTTACTGTTTGTCGGTCGCCACTTACATGGATTCGAACGCCGACGGCATCGGCGATTTCCAAGGCCTGATGCGCAGGCTCGACTATCTCAGCGGCCTGGGCATAACCGCGATCTGGTTGATGCCGTTCCAGAAATCGCCGGGCAAAGACGACGGCTACGACATCTCGGATTATTACGCCGTCAATCCGGCCTTCGGATCGCTTGGGGATTTTGTCGAATTCACGCATGGCGCAGCGCAAACGCGGCATCCGCGTGATCATCGATCTCGTCGTCAATCACACGTCGAACGAACATCCCTGGTTTCAGGAGGCGCGCCGCGATCCGAAATCGAAGTATCGCGACTGGTACATCTGGTCGAAAAAGCGTCCAAAGGGCTCGGACACGGGCATGGTGTTTCCGGGCGTACAGAAAACGACCTGGTCGCGTGATCCGGTGGCGAAGGAATGGTACTTCCACCGCTTCTACGACTTCCAACCCGACCTCAACACGTCCAATCCCGCGGTGCAGGCCGAGATCCTCAAGATCATGGGCTTCTGGATTCAGCTTGGCGTTTCCGGCTTTCGCATGGATGCCGTGCCCTTCGTCATCGGCACCAAAGGTCCCGACGTCAGCAAGCCGCGCGAGCAGTACGCCATGCTCCGCACTTTGCGCGAATTCCTGCAATGGCGCGTCGGCAATTCCATCATCCTCGCGGAAGCGAACGTCCTGCCAAAAACCGACATGCAGTATTTCGGCGACGACGGCGATCGCATGCACATGATGTTCAATTTCCAGGTCAACCAGAACCTGTTCTACGCACTGGCGAGTGCCGACACGCGGCCGCTCGTGCGGGCGATGCAGAAAACCAAAGAGCGGCCGGCGAGTGGGCAGTGGGGAATCTTCCTGCGCAATCACGACGAGCTCGACCTCGGACGGCTCACCGAAAAGCAGCGCCAGCGCGTGTTCGAAGCCTTCGGTCCCAATCTGGAGGACCAGCTTTACCACCGCGGCATCAGGCGAAGGCTCGCGCCGATGCTGGGCGGCGACCGGCGACGGCTCGAGCTCGCCTACAGCCTCATGTTCACGCTGCCCGGCACGCCGGTGCTGCGCTATGGCGACGAACTCGGCATGGGCGATGACCTGTCGCTGCCCGAGCGGACCTGTTGCCGAACGCCGATGCAATGGTCGACTGAGCCGAATGGCGGCTTCACGGAGAGTGGCAAGCCGGTGGTGTCGGTCATCAGCGGCGGCCCTTATGGCTTTGAACATGTCAACGCGGCCGAGCAACGGCGCAACATCAACTCGATGCTGAACTGGACCGAACGTATTATCCGCATGCGAAAGGAAATTCCGGAGATCGGCTGGGGCAATTACGAGATCGTGAAGACCGGCGACACCGCAGTGCTCGGCGTTCGCTACGACTGGCGCAACAATTCAGTGCTGTTCTTGCACAATTTCGCGCAGGATCCGCGCGAGATCGAATTTTCCACCGGCCTCACGGGCGAGGTCGGCGCCTACCTCATCAATCTATTGACGACGGATCACAGCCAGGCGGGAAAGAACGGCAAGCATCGCGTCTGCCTCGAAGGCTATGGTTATCACTGGTATCGCGTCGGCGGGCTCGACTATCTGCTCAAGCGAACGGAGTACTAGCGCTCAGGACGCCGTCAAAATCGTCAGCCCTTCGTTGGGGCGCAGAACGGTTTTCGGATCGAGGCTGGCGCGGTCCGCGTGCGTCGATGCGAGGATGAGCGCGTGGCCGAAATCTTCCACCGGCAGCGGCTGCTCGGTGTCGCCGAAATTGAGACAGACGACGATGCGCTCGCTGTCCGCCTTGCGTTCAAAGAGAAGCGCATTGCCCTCGACGCCGAGCAGGCGGAACGCGCCGCTGACGAGCACAGGATGCTTGCGGCGGATCGACAACAGATCGCGGTAGAGGCTGAGGATCGAGGCGGGGTCGGCGCGCAGAACCTTGACATTGTGCGACTTGTAGGACGGATCGACAGGCAGCCAGGGTGTGGCACTCGAAAATCCTGCATTCGACGTGGCGTCCCACTGAAAAGGCGTGCGCGAGGGATCGCGACCGAGGCCCAGACCCGGCTCGTTTTTTTCCCACGCGTCTTTCCCCGCCGCGTGCGGGATAACCACTCTGCCGATCGCGAGCTCGTCGCCGTAATACATTGTCGGCGTGCCGCGCAGCGTCAGCAGCAGCATGGCGGCAATGCGCGCCTGCGCTTCGCCGACGCGCGCCGCGATACGCGGTTGGTCGTGATTTCCCAAAACCCAGTTCGGCCAGCCGCCG
>Ga0307296_10001120_pt1 | contig 13318 bp, 15 predicted proteins | sample ER_DNA_153_FD_194467 | JGI IMG/M metagenome (GOLD analysis project Ga0307296, IMG submission 194467) | Bulk soil microbial communities from the East River watershed near Crested Butte, Colorado, United States - ER_DNA_153 | ecosystem: Environmental > Terrestrial > Soil > Floodplain | place... | reverse complement strand
GCCGGTGCTCGTTTCGCCGAAAACGATCTCCTCCGCAGCACGACCGCCCAGTGCAACCTTGATCCTCGCCTCCACCTCGGGCTCGCGGTAGTTGAAGCGGTCGCTCTCGGGCGCTGCGAAGGTGACACCGAGCGCCATTCCGCGGGGGATGATCGAGACCTTGCGCACCGGGTCGGCGCCCTCGGTGAGCATGCCGACGATTGCGTGGCCTCCCTCGTGGTAGGCGGTCCGGCGCCGGTCTTCGGGGCTGATCATCACCTGCCGTTCGGCGCCGAGCACGATCCGCTCGAGCGCATCGGTGAAGTCGGATTCGTCGACGACTTCGTGGTTCCGCCGCGCCGCCAGCAGCGCCGCCTCGTTGGCGAGGTTCGCGAGATCGGCTCCAACCATGCCCGGCGTCGTCGCCGCGATTCGGCCGAGGTCGACGTCAGGGCCAAGCGTGAGGCCACGCGTATGCACCTTGAGGATGGCCTCTCGGCCGGCCCGGTCCGGCGGCTGCACCGCAACCCGCCGGTCGAAACGACCGGGGCGAAGCAGGGCCTGGTCGAGAACATCGGGCCGATTGGTCGCACCGATCACGATCACGCTGGTGGAGGAGTCGAACCCGTCCATCTCGGTCAGGATCTGGTTCAGCGTCTGCTCCCGTTCGTCGTTGCCGCCGCTGAAGCCGGCAACGCCGGACGTACGTGACCGGCCGATCGCGTCGAGCTCGTCGATGAACACGATCGCCGGGGCGCCCTCCTTCGCCTGCGTGAAGAGATCGCGCACGCGCGACGCGCCGACGCCGACGATCGCCTCGACGAACTCGGAGGCTGCCAGCGAGAAGAACGGAACGTCGGCCTCTCCCGCGACCGCCCGGGCGAGCAGCGTCTTGCCCGTGCCCGGCGGACCGGAGAGCAGCACGCCATGCGGTATCCGGCCGCCGAGCTTCTGGTACTTCTCGGGATGGCGCAGGAAGTCAACGACCTCCGTCAACTCCGCCTCGGCCTCTTCGATCCCCGCGACATCGGCGAACGTGACCTTGTCGCCGGAGGGCTGATACCGGCGCGCCCTCGAGCGGCCGAAGGAGCCGAGGATGTTCTGAACGTTCCCGGCGCGCCGCATGAGCCAGAACAGCAGGACGAGAAAGAGGATCGTCGGGCCGAAGCCGAGCAGCAGGTTCTGCCACCACGGCGCTCCGGTATCCAACGGCTCGGCGTTGACGATCACGCCTTTCTCCTCGAGCAGCTGCGAGAGTGCGTCGTTGTTCGCAAACGCGGGAATCTCCGTCCGGAAGAGCGTCGTCGGCTTCGATCCCGCGTACCGCTCCTTCTGCGTAAAGGTCCCCTGGATCGCGGTGCCCTTCGACGTGATCTCCTTCACGTGGCCCGCGCTCACCTGCTTGAGGAAGAACGGGCTGTAAGGAACGCGGACGCGAGACGTCGGCTGGGTGGCACGCGAGCCCAGATAGAAGTTGAAGGCCAGGAGCGCGAGCGCGAAGAGGATCCAGCGGCTGCTCATGCGAAAGCGCGGCAGCTGCGGCGGTGGCGGCGTCGGCCCGCGCGGTGCCGGCGGCGGGCCCGCGTTCGTGCCCCGCTCCTCGCGCGCTGCGTTCACGGCGGCGGGCTCGCGTTCCTCACGAACCATGAAGACTAGCGCTGCCTATGTCGCCCGGGCCGCTCAGAAAGGCTGGCCGGTTTCTCACGCCGCTGCTGCTCCTCGGGCCGGTCGTTGTCCTCCTGGACCGGCTCGGTTATGCCGGCGAGCTGACCCTGTTCGTGCTCGCCGCCGCTGCGCTCGTCCCGTTGTCGTGGCTGATCGGCGAGGCGACGGACAATCTCGCGCTGCACACCGGTCCGGGCATCGGCGGCTTCCTGAATGCGACGTTCGGCAACGCGCCGGAGCTGATCATTGCGATCGTCGCGGTCTCCGACGGCCTGACCGAGGTCGTGCGGGCATCGCTGGTGGGCTCGATTGTCGGCAACCTCCTGCTCGTCCTCGGCTTCACGCTGCTCTTCGGGCGGACCGGCGAGATCGACCGGCGCTCCGCCTACGTCTCGCTCGGCCTGGTCGGCCTCGCCACCGTTCTCGTGCTCATCCCGGCGGTGGTGGGCTTCCACGGCGATCCGGACCGCCGCTCGCTCGCCGAGCTCGCCCTTCCGTTTGCGGTAGTGCTGATGATCGTCCGCGTGACCGTGACGCGCCTCGCGCTTCGGCGGCAGCGGCAGCTCTATTCGTCCGCGGAGCCGGAAGAGGGCGGCTGGCCCTTCCCCACGGCCGTCGGCGTGCTCGGGCTCGCCACGGTCGTGACCGCCCTGCTGACAGAGACGCTCGTCGGCACGCTGCAAGCCTTCGCGGACCAGGCGCACCTATCGGAGTTCTTCGTCGCGATCGTGATCGTCGCGATCGTCGGGAACGCGACGGAGCACGGAAGCGCGGTGCTCCTGGCGCGCCGCGGCAGGGTCAAGTTGGCGGTCGAGATCCCGTTGGCCTCGAGCGCTCAGATCGCCGGGTTGCTGATACCGCTGGTGGCGCTGGTCTCGTGGTTTTTCGAGCCGCTCGCTCTCAGTTTTCGACCTGTCGAGCTGGTGGCGATGGGAGCCGCGGCCGTCTTGCCGGCGATCGTGCTTGCGGCCGGGAGAACGACCCGCCTCGGCGGAACGATTCTTCTGCTCGCGTACTCGGCTTTCGTTGCCGCGTTCTACTTGGCGGGCGAACGCTGAGAGCTGGAGACGCGCCAAACCGCCAGCGAGAACCCTCCGAACGGCTAGGCGACGAGCACCCTGCCGTCAGCCAGCATGAGTGCAGGAGGGGGGTGCGGCGTTGGTCATCTGTGACATCTGCGGTGAGACGTACGACGAGAAGACGTACCAAGTCGTGGTGCCCGTGCTTCGTGCTTCCTTCGACAAGATCGAGTGCGCCGAACGAGCCCTCCAAGGGCACCTCCGCCAGACGAAGCGGCCCGCGCTCGAGGAAGCGCTCTTCGAAGAGGTTGAGCGGCTGCGAGAGCAGCTTCGCGAACTGCGGGGCCACGTCTACTGAGGCAGGCCTGTCAATACCACTTGCCTCGGGCGAAGCCGCCGAAGGCGATTAGCCCGATCAGCGTGACGATCAGCCCGATCCAGAAGCTCCAGACGATGATCAGGATGATCCCGAGAATGACGATGATCCCGCCGGTCGTGATGCCACCGTTCTTCATGTTCGTCCCCCTTTCAGATCCGATGTGCGCAGCGCCACCGTAACGCCAACGCGTTCTTCGAACCAGTTTCGCGGCGACCGCGCGGTCGCGATCCTCAAAGATGCCCCGGAATTGCCGATGAACCACGTGTGAGAAGGCGGCCCCGACAGCTCAAACGTCCCATCGGCGAAAAACTGGTCTTTGCAGGCGTCCTCTCGCTCGCACTCTGGGCGTGGGGGCTCCGCGAGATCAGGAACGCGCTCTAGGCGCTTCGCGCGACCCGTTCGCCATCAGTCAGATGGCTCGAGCAACCGCTCGAAGGCTCGCGATTCGGCTCGCCGCAGCGTGACCGGCTTCTCCTCGGCCAGCGCGCGTGTCAGGAGCACGGCGAGGTCATTGAGTGTCGACGACGAACCTGCGCCGGCCTGCGCCCTCTCGCGCAGCTCACGAACAACGGCTTCGTCGAGGGCGAGCTTTCGCCCGTTCAGGTCGAATTCAATCATCGTCGCAAGAAAACCCCAGGCGAGCTTACCCCGTGCAGGACGCGCCTACTCCTAGCAAAAAAGGCCCGCTGGTGCGGGCCTTTTTTATGGTGGAGCTAGCCGGGCTCGAACCGGCGACCTCCTGGGTGCGATCCAGGCGCTCTCCCAGCTGAGCTATAGCCCCGCGCGAGCGAATTGTAGCTAGCTCGCGCGCCGAATCATCGTCACGCCGTCGCGAACCGTGAGCTGTACGGCGACGACGCGCTCATCGGCTGCAATGCGGTCGTTCAGCTCACGAATGGCGCGCGTGTCTTCGGAGTCGTCGCTCTCGTCGAGCACCCGCCCGCTCCAGAGTGTGTTGTCGATCGCCATCAACCCGTGCGACGCGAGTCGGGGCAGCAGCGCTTCGTAGTAGGCGCCGTAGTTCTGCTTGTCGGCGTCGATGAAGACGAAGTCGAACTCTCCACCGAGCCGCTCGATCGTCTCCAGCGCCGGGCCGAGGTGGACGGTGATCCGGTCGGCGTATCGGCTGCGCCCGATATAGCGGCGAGCGACCTCGGCGTGCTTCTCGTCCACTTCGCAGGTGTCGACGTGGCCACCCTCGGCGAGACCCGCCGCCATCGAGAGCGAGGAGTAGCCGCTGTACGTGCCGAGCTCGAGCACGCGCTTGGCCTTGATCCCATGAACGAGCAGCTCCAACAGACGGCCTTCGATCGGACCGGTGAGCATCTGGGGCGAGCGCAACGTCGCCTTCGTCTCCTCGGCCAACTCGGCGAGGAGCTCCTCGGGCGGTGTGGTGTGCGCCGCGGCGTAGGCCTCGATCTCCTCCGGAACGATGAAGCTCATGCGGCGGGCGGCTGCGTGCGCGGCGCCTCGTTCAACTTGCCCTCCTTGATCCGCCGCGCCATCTCCTTCGACTCCTCGCGGTAGATCGAGCCGTCCTCGAACTCAATCCACGGATAGCCCGACTGCCCCGTCCTGCGCTTGGTCTCGTCTCGCTTCGAGCGAAGCCACGGCTCCTTGTTGAGTTCGTAGGGGATCCCGGCCTCGTCGAGCGCCTTCTGCACCTTCCAGCAGGGGTGGCCGCCGAGCTTGACCCAGACGTTGCTGCAGCGGTGGAGTTTGATCGCCATCGGTCGAGCTTATCCGCGCTCGAGGCGCGAGCCGCCGACGATCGCATCGCGTCCGTCGTCGAAGCGCACCCAGGCCTTGCCCTTGCCGTCGTAGTCTGGCGACCAGACGACCAGCGTCGCCTGCTCGCCACCGACGCGGACACGCTCGGTGCCTTCGGGCTGCGCACCTCGCCAGACGCGCACGAACGGGTTGTGCTCCCATTCGCGGCCGATCGTTGTCTCGTCGGTGTGGCCGGGCAGGAGGCGTGTCTCGGGAGCAAGCTTCATCAGCACCTCCATCACCGAGCTGCGGATCTGCTCGAAGTCGCCGCCCCCGACGGCGTCCTTGAAAAGCACGTCTCCGGAGCAGCACAGTTCGCTTGAGACGGCCGCACCGGCAGAGCCGGCACGGCCTCCTTTGTCGGCGTCGCGAGCGAGCGCCTTGATCACGAAGGCCAGGTGGTCGTCCTTGTGGCCTGGGGTCTCGAGCGCGCGCACCGAAAGCCCTCCGGTCTCGAGGTCGCCCTTCACGACCGGGCAGCTGTAGCGCGCCCGGATCTCGTCGTCGCCGGCGATGTGGTCGGCGTCGGCGTGCGTCGTGAGCAGATGCGAGACGGTCAAACCGTGCCGCTCCACGGCCTCGAAGAGTGGCTCGAGCGGTGCGCCGGAGTCGACGAAGACCGCCGTGCCGCCGGGCTCATCGCCGATCAGATAGGCGTTGGAGAGCCAGCCCGGGTGCATGCTCCGCTCGACGATCACCGGGCGCTAGGCTAGACGTTCCGCACCGAGAGGAGAACGGATGGCCGGTCTGATGTCACGCGCGTCGCTCGTGGTGAAGTCGAAGTTGTCGAAAGCGCTCGATCGCGCGGAGGATCCGGGCGAGACCCTGGACTACTCGTACGAGAAGCAACTCGAGCTGCTGCAGAACGTCAAGCGCGGCATCGCCGACGTCGTCACCTCGAAGAAGCGCCTCGAGCTGCAGGAAGCGAAGCTTCAGCAGAGCATCGTCAAGCTCGACACCCAGGCGCGGCAGGCAGTCGCCGAGGGCCGCGAGGATCTCGCACGCCAGGCACTCGAACGCAAGTCCGGCCTGCAACAGCAGCTCCAGTCACTCGACGAGCAGGCGAAGCAGCTCGAGGCTCAGCAGGAGAAGCTGATCGCGAGTGAGAAGACCCTGTCGGCGAAGGTCGAGGCCTTCCGCTCGCAGAAGGAGACGATCAAGGCCCAGTACTCGGCCGCCGAGGCGCAGGTGCGGATCGGCGAAGCGGCGACGGGGATCGGCGAGCAGATGGCCGACACCGGCCTCGCGATCCAACGGGCGAAGGACAAGACCGAGCAGATGCAGGCGCGGGCCTCGGCGATCGACGAGCTGACCGAGTCGGGCGCGCTCGAGGACTTCACCTCCGACCAGACCGAGCTCGACCGCGAGCTCGGGGCGATCGCGTCGAAGTCGCAGGTCGACAAGGAGCTTGCGCAGATGAAGTCCGAGCTCGGCTCCGGCGAGCAACAGAAAGAGCTCCAGTCGTGATCGTCCGGGTACTCGGCGACGGCCAGTTCGAGGTGGACGAAGAGGTCGCCAAGGGCCTCAACGACCTGGACGAACAGGCTGAGCGGGCGCTCGAGGCCGGCGACCAGAAGCAATTCTCGGAACTGCTCCAGCGCATGGCCGAGGCGGTGCGGACGAACGGCTCGCGCTTGCCGGACGAGGATCTCTCGCCGTCGGAGGCGATCATCCCGCCCGAGGACTTGACGCTCGACGAGGCGCGGGAGCTCTTCGAGGGCGACGGCTTGATTCCGGACTTGCCGACCTCGTAAAGGTTCACGCGCGCCTCCCCACCCGGGTGGGGAGAGGAAGATCCACCCGCCGCCCGGGCTGAGCGTAATCCGCAGAAGCGCGCGCGTCTGTGACGGGACGGCGCCGAAACAGAGCCGACTAGGCGACTTCGGCGCGGCGCGCGGCGGCCCGGAGCCAGCTGCGTCTGATCAGGCCGCTCCCGGGGCGGATCACGCGCCAGTAGAAACCGAAGACCCGTCTAGAGCCCTCGTCGGTCGCCAGCACCCGCGTCTCGGTCGTGAGCAGCGCACCACCCACCGCCGGGTCGGCCCTGAAGTTCATTGCCGCCTTGACGTAGCCCGGCGCCTCAAACTCCTTCCAGTCCTCAGCCGAGCTCACCCCGGCCCCCGTGCCTCCCGTGAGTTTCCACGGTTGCCCGGCGTAGCCGAGGACGATCTCGTCCTCCTCGTCGACGAGCGCCAGGAAGCCGGCGGATTCGAGCATCTGCTCCCACTGCGGCCGGCCCCTTTCACGGGGTAGCCCTCGCCCTCGGGCCAGTAGCGCCGGCACCGAGCGCAGCGCGTAGAGAAAGACCACGAGAGGCATCTCGCCCGGCGTCGCCGTCCGCGCAGCGGCCAACGCGGCGGCCGGCGAAGCCCCGACCTGCCGCGCGTGCGCTTCCTCGAAGTCGTAGTGGGAAAGCAGCTCGTCGAGCCTAGACGGGCGCATCGAAGATGCCGAACCAGCGCGAGAGGTCGGACTCAATCGGCAGCTCCTGCTCGAGCTTCGCCTTCAACTCGAGCTCCTCCGCGTTGTCGCGCTCCTTGTCCTCGCCCTTGGGCACGAAGGGCCAGAACTTCCCGCGCTTGAAGCCGTAGATCCAGTAGACGCGCTTCGCGTCGAAGCCCTTGCTCTCGAACGGGAACAGCGCGGCCAGGAGTTGTGGGCCGAACCCGCGGGACTCGAGCTCGGAGGCCACCAGATGCACCGAGTTGACCAGATCCTCGAAATCCTGGTCGCGGATGATCAACCACTCGAACCCGAGCTCGTCGCCGCGCCGTTCGACCTTCGAGCCCGATTCGTTCGCGACCACGTCCAGCAGCTCCTGGAGCTCGTTCTCGGCGCGCACGAACTCTCCGGCGGAAAGGGGTTTGAAGCAGACACCGGCCGCGCCCGTGGATTTCAGGTCGAGCTCGGTCTCCAGCGTGATCCGCGCTGTCGAGATCGCAAACAGCCGTTCGCCGGCGGCATCCTTGAGCTTCTTGCGCCCGAAGAGGACGTTCCCGAGACCCAATTACTAGGCGCCGCTCGCGGCGCTGGCATCAGGAGGCACGAGCTTGCTCGTGCCTCCGTCGGAACTGACCATTCGACCCACTTGGATTGCCACTCACGCCTTAGGAGACGGGCCGGCCCATCTCGCGCGAGATCTCGGCGAGAGCGGCGAGACGCTTCTCCATCGGCGGATGCGTCATGAAGAGCTCGGCGCCCCGCTTGCGCCAGTTCGTCGGGATGATGAAGAACGCGTTCATCGTCTCCACCTGACGCAGGTCCTCCTGCGGGATCATCGTGATCTGGCTCGCGATCTTCTGCAGCGCGCTCATCAGATGCTCAGGCGCGCCAGTGATGAGTGCCGAACCACGGTCGGCCGCGTACTCGCGGTAGCGCGAGATCGCGAGGATCAGGATCTGGCTCAGGAAGTAGGTCACGACGGAGACGACCACGACGATCAGCCAGACGGGCACGGAATTGTTGTTGCTGTCGCGGTTCCCGCCGAAGCCGCCGAACATCCCCGAGTAGAGCCCGAAGCGGGTCAGCAGACCGGCGAGCATCGCGAAGAAGCTCGCCACCGTCATCACGAGCACGTCGCGGTTGGCGATGTGGGAGAGCTCGTGCGCGAGCACCCCCTCGATCTCCTGCGGCTCGAGCCGGTTCCAGAGCCCGGTTGTGACGGCCACGGCCGAGTGCTTCTTGTTCCGGCCTGTGGCAAAAGCGTTCGGCACCTCGGATTCGATGATCGCCACGCGCGGCTTGGGCAGGTCGGCCATGCCCGCTAGCCGCTCGATCATGTCGTGCAGAGCGGGTGCCTCATCGCGCTCGACCACCTTCGCTCCCGACGCGCGCAGGGCGAGCTTGTCCGAGGTGAAGTACTGAACGAACGCCAACCCGCCGACGATCACGAGCATCAGCACGAGGCCCGCGTTGAGGACGTAAAACAGCGCGAGCGCGAAGAAGACGTAGAGCAGTCCGAGCAGCGAGCCCGTGAAGAGCATCCGCAGCGTCAGCCCAGCGTCGCGACCGTAAGCCTTGCGTTTCATCGAGAATCGGCCCCCTTGAAGGCGAGAAGGTTCACGACGATTGTAGCTTTGGCGATTGTTGCGACCGCGTTAAGCCCGGGGGCGAGCGCGGTTCCCGCTGATCGCGCGGTCGTGATCGTCGTCCCGCCCACGGCTCCCGTCTTTCGCTCGCCCGAAGCTGCCCACGGCCTGCTGGTGCCGGGCCAGGGCGCGACCGTGACGCGGCGCGGGGCACTCGCCTCGCTCGTGCGCGGGAAGATGGAGAACTCGCTCATCGGCGGAGTTCCCAGCGGCAAGCCGCTGATCTCACTCGCGAACCGGCCGGCTCGGATCACCTTCTACGTCGCCCTGCCTCCCCCCGGCAAGCACCACAACGTCCAGCGCTACCCGATCGCGGTCGTCGGCCCCGGCTACCGCGCGCTCCTGGTCTCGAGCTCCACACGACTGCCGGGGCTCGTCTCCCTCGCCGACGTGGCCCCCTCCGTGCGCGCACTCAACCGGGGCGACCGGCCCAGGATCCGGGCGCGGCCGGCCGGCGACCCGGTCGCACAGCTCACCCGGCTCGACCAGCGCCTGACCGACGCACACGACGCGCGCGTCCCGGCGATGATCGTGTTGGCAGCGTTGATGGGGTCGCTCGGGCTGCTCGCGCTCTGGACGCGCTCCCCTCTCCTCGGCCGGGCCGCGTTCCTCGTGGCGCCCGCCTGCGTCGCGATCGCCGTCCTCCTCAGTGCGGCCGCAGTGACCACCCCCTGGGTGGCCGTCCTGATGCTGGCGCTCGCTGCCACCGCGGCGGCTCTCGGGGCCGCGGTGCTGCTCCGCTCACGGCTGCCCCTCGTGCTAGGGCTGGGCGCGCTCTTCGTGTTCCTGTTCGCGGTCATGTGGGCCCGGCCGGAATGGAACACCCTCGCAGTGATCGGTCCGCATCCCGACGGAGGCGGACGCTTTCACGGCCTTACGAACCAGGTCGAGACGCTGCTGCTTTCGCCCGCGCTCGTTCTAGGAATGCTGCTCGCGCTGCGCGCCCTGCCGCTCGTCGCGCTGGCGATCTCAGCCGGCGTCGCCGCGAGCCGCATCGGCGCCGACGGCGGTGGGCTCGTGGTCTATCTCACCGGCTTCCTGGTGCTCGGCCTGAGAGTAAGCCGGATTTCGGCTCTGCGAGCGGCGGCGGCAACCGCGGTGGCCGCCGGAGCCGCGCTTCTCCTGGTCGGAATCGATGCGGCCACGGGAGGCTCGAGCCATGTCACCGACGCGGTCGGAGGCGGGCCCGGCTCGCTCGCCGGCGACCTGGCGCATCGAGTGCATCTGTCGGCCGCATCCGTCGCGTCGACGTGGAACAACGCACTGTTCTTCACCGCAAGCGTCGCCGCCCTGGTCTGGCTCGCTTTCCAGCGGCCGCGGCCGCCGGTGCTCGAAGCGCTCCTGGCCGCCCTGGCCGTCTCGCTCGTCGTCAACGACACGCCGACCGACGTCGCCGGCTGGGGCGCCCTCTCCGCGCTCGTCCTCTGGGCCTGGGTGAGAAGCGACGAGAGCGCCTTCCGGCTTGAGTAGACTCGCGCCCGAATGCGCCGCCTCGCACCGCTCATCGGGGTCACGTTCCTACTCGCCGGCTGCGGTGGGGAGCAAACGGTTCTGCCGACCGCGGAGACGGTCGTCGGTGCGGTCCCGACGACCACGACCACTGCCACCGCCGCAGGTGACCCGAAGGCCGGCGCTGTGCTCTTCAAGTCGCAGGGCTGCAGCGGCTGCCACACGTTCAAGCCCGCAGGATCCAACGCGAACATCGGCCCCGACCTCGACAAGCTCCCCGAGTACGCGAAGGCAGCCAACCAGCCGCTCGATCCGTTCACGCACGAGTCGATCGCCAATCCGAGCGCCTACGTGGAGAAGGGGTACCAGCCGACGATGCCCGACTTCGGCCAGACGCTCTCCGCGAAGCAGATCTCGGACCTCGTCGCCTACCTGACGCAGAAGGGTTGATCGACCTCAGAGCCGCGCGGGCCGACCCTGAGGGGTTCCGCTCTGCGCTCGCGCGCAAGGGCGCGGCCGAAGCCTTCGACGAGCTGCTCGCCGCGGACGAGCGTTGGCGCGAGCTCGAGACCCGGGCGAGCGACCTACGCGCGCAGACCAAGACGAAGGGCAAGCCCTCGCCGGAGCAACTCGACCAGCTACGCGAGCTGAAGGCCGAGCTGCAGAGCGTCGAGGCGGAGCACGAGGAGGCCGAGCAACGCCGGCAGGAGCTGCTCGACCGCGTTCCGAACCCGCCCGATCGGTCCGTGCCCGACGGCACCGCCGAGGAGGACGCGGTCGAGGTGCGGCGCGTCGGTGAGCCGCCCGCGTTCTCATTCGAGCCGCGGGACCACCTCGACCTTGCGACCGAGCACGGCTGGATCGACCTCGAGCGTGCCGCTCGGGTCTCCGGTGCCCGTTTCGCCTACCGCGTCGGCGAGGTGGCACTGCTGGAGCTCGCGCTCTACCGCTTCGCGCTCGACCGGCTCGTCGGCAAGGGATTCATTCCGGTCCTCCCGCCGGTGCTCGTGCGTGAGGAAGCGATGTACGGCACCGGCTTCCTGCCGACCGACGAGGTCAACATCTACGAGATCGAGCGCGACGAGCTGTACCTCACCGGCACCTCCGAGGTTGCGCTCGCCTCGTTCCACATGGGCGAAGAACTCGACGAGCTGCCGCGCCGCTACGCCGGCTACTCGACGAACTTCCGGCGCGAGTCGGGCGCGGCAGGCAAGGACACGCGCGGCATGTTCCGCGTGCACCAGTTCGACAAGGTCGAGATGTTCGTCTTCACCGAGCCCGGCCGTTCCAGCGACGAGCACGAAGCCCTGCTCGCGCTCGAGGAGGAGCTCGTCCAGGAGGTCGGCCTGCCGTACCGGGTCGTCAACGTCGCCGCCGGCGACCTCGGCGCCTCAGCCGCCAAGAAGTACGACATCGAAGCCTGGTTCCCGGGCCAGCAGCGCTACCGCGAGATCACCTCCACCTCAAACACGACCGACTACCAGGCGAGGCGGCTCGGAATCCGCTTCCGGCGCGAAGGAAAGCTCGAACCGGTGCACACGCTGAACGGCACCGCGATGACGGCCCGCTGGCTGATCGCGCTGCTCGAAAACTTCCAGGACGAAGGCGGCGAGATCGCCGTGCCCGAGGTCCTGACGGGCTTCGGCGCTCCGGCACGCCTGGCCTAGACTCGTCGCAGGCGGGGTGCCAGGAGCACGGGCAAAGCCCTGGTTCCCCGTGAGCCCCCTCCTTGCGAGCGACGGCGTGGGTTCACTCGTTTCAGGACCCGCCTCTTCTAGTGTCCAACTCCACCCTTCCTGGCGCAGCGAGCCTCCCGCCGGGCAAAGCCCGGCTCCGGCAGCTAGTCGAAGCGCAACCCGTTCCGCTGCGAGAATGAGCAAAGGCGGGGTGCCAGAGCGGACGAATGGGGCGGTCTTGAAAACCGCTGGCGGCCGAAAGGTCACCCGTGGGTTCGAATCCCACCCCCGCCGCTCTAGGCGAAGGCCTGCCCCTATCAGGGAGGTTCATGACAGAGACCCGGCCCTTGCCTCTAAGCGCGGCCAAGTGCCGCGCAACACCTTCGGGTGCTAACTTCGCCGGCAAAAAATGCCGACGGCACGAGTTACTGGAACGCGCGACTGTGGAGCACGAAGCACGACCCCGCTGCCGTGTCTCGCTTCCTAGTTCAGCGAGCGGAAGTGGTCTTGCGCCGAGCCGATTTGGTGCGACGCCGCTTGCTTCCGTTGCCTGAACTCTGCGATGGCGTACTCCGGCTGGAAGACGAACGGGAACCCTGCCGCACGAGGCCCATCAGTTCGTCTGGCAAGTCGGCCGCACGCGTCTTCGCCTCGTTTACAACCCCCTTGGCCTGGCGTGTGAAGGACCCATTGGTCGCCAATGCATAGAGTCCCGCACCGGCTGCCGGGAGAATCAACCATCGGCTCGCACCGCCCTTGCGAATGCCCTTCCCGTTTGCGGCGTCCGCGACGTCCGCTAGTCGCTCGGCAAAGTCGATTACCTGCTCTGAGAATTTGTGGACATTGGCCATTCTTGATCCCCTCCTCTTCCTCGATTGCGGCCGTCATTCCCATGGGCAAAGCCTTCAAACCGGAACTGATGGACTAGCGGTGCTGATGCCAAGCCGAAGAGAGCTTGGCGAAGGTATTCGCGACCCGGCTCGAGTTCTCGCTAGGCAGCCCGCACGCCAACTTCCAGACAGATCGAGGAGGAGTCAGCAGGCGCCCTGAAACGGCCCAGACGGATGACCACCAGAGCGGCTATGAGCCACAGAGGACGAGGCGATTGGTTCGAAGCATTCCGTGCCGCGGTGTCAATCGCTAGGCGGCGGAGGGGGTTGCAGGTGCATCCGATCCCACATTGCCGCTTCGTCTGAGATCGGCTTGATCAGGCCCTTTCCGGCAGCCCGCAACTTCTTCGGGCGCTTCACCGTTGTAGTCCCGAACGAAGAAAGGAGGCATCGATGTCGATTC
>Ga0307296_10001118_pt1 | contig 13323 bp, 9 predicted proteins | sample ER_DNA_153_FD_194467 | JGI IMG/M metagenome (GOLD analysis project Ga0307296, IMG submission 194467) | Bulk soil microbial communities from the East River watershed near Crested Butte, Colorado, United States - ER_DNA_153 | ecosystem: Environmental > Terrestrial > Soil > Floodplain | place: USA... | reverse complement strand
GGTTTCTTTTCCCGCTGGGTGAAGGATTTCGCTGCCGACCGGAATGCCAGAAGCCAGAGATTCTACCGTGTTATCAACGAGGTACCGACTATTTTAATGATCGGGATTGTGATCCTGGTGGTGGTGAAGCCGTTTTGATGGACTGGCCGTCAACAGTTCGAGCACTGGGCTGCTTGCGGAAAGTCAGGCGATTTTCTATATTGCTGAAATCCCACCCCACGCAGGCGGATGTGGTTGCGTTCCGGCTTCTCCGTTGAGCCGGCCGCCGCATCAGGTTTGAAGCCTCTCCGGCACTTTCCTTGCTCAGACCTGCGGACCTTCCTTCTTTTCGCGTCCGCATTTTCTTAAAGCCACCTCGCAACCCTTCCCAAAATTACTCCACAGGACCACCCCCATGCGGGAAATGAAACTTCAAGACCTCAAAGCCCAGACGCCAGCCGAGCTCGTATCGCTTGCGGAAGAAAAAGGGGTCGAAAATGCCAGCACCATGCGCAAGCAGGAGCTGATGTTCGCAATTCTCAAACAACTCGCGATCCAGGAAACCGACATTATCGGCGAAGGCGTCGTTGAGGTTCTCTCCGACGGATTCGGATTCTTGCGCTCGCCGGACGCCAATTATCTGCCGGGACCGGATGATATCTATGTTTCGCCCTCGCAGATCCGCCGCTTCGGGCTTCGCACCGGCGATACCATCGAAGGCCACATCCGCAGCCCCAAGGAAGGCGAACGCTATTTTGCGCTGCTCAAAGTCAATACGCTCAATTTCGAAGATCCGGAAAAGTCGAAGCACAAGGTCAATTTCGACAACCTGACGCCGCTGTTTCCCGACCAACGCTTCCGGCTCGAGCTGGAAGACCCCACCAGAAAGGACCTTTCTGCAAGGGTTATCGACATCGTCGCCCCGATCGGCAAAGGCCAGCGCGCATTGATCGTGGCACCGCCCCGCACCGGCAAGACCGTGCTGATGCAGAACATCGCGCACTCGATCACGGCGAACCATCCCGAGTGCTATCTGATCGTGCTTCTGATCGACGAGCGTCCGGAGGAAGTCACGGATATGCAGCGCTCGGTCAAGGGCGAAGTCGTCTCGTCGACGTTCGACGAACCCGCGGTGCGCCACGTCCAGGTTGCCGAGATGGTCATCGAAAAAGCAAAGCGGTTGGTCGAGCACGGCCGTGACGTGGTGATCCTGCTGGACTCGATCACGCGGCTCGGGCGCGCCTATAACACCGTGGTGCCGTCATCCGGCAAGGTGCTGACCGGCGGTGTCGACGCCAACGCGTTGCAGCGGCCAAAGCGTTTCTTCGGCGCCGCGCGCAACATCGAGGAGGGCGGCTCGCTCACCATCATCGCGACCGCGCTGGTCGATACCGGCAGCCGCATGGACGAAGTGATTTTCGAGGAATTCAAGGGCACCGGCAATTCCGAACTGATTCTCGACCGCAAGGTTTCGGACAAGCGGACCTTCCCCGCGATCGACATCTCGCGCTCCGGCACCCGCAAGGAAGAACTGATCACCGATCCGCAGCTGCTGAAGAAAATGTACGTGCTGCGCCGGATCCTCAATCCGATGGGCACCATGGACGCGATCGACTTCCTGCTCGACAAGCTGCGCAATACCAAGAACAACGCGGAATTCTTCGAATCGATGAATACGTGAGGCCGTGGGGCAGGCTTGAGGGGGCGCCTCTCCCAGCGGCGCCCTTTTTGTGCCCAGCTCCATGTTGCGGTTTATGCTGCAGCAACACTGCAGCATAAAATTGCCACCGCCTCGGCGGCGCACCTTCGGTAAGTATCTGAACTACCTAGTGATTAGGACATGGATCAGGGTCGACCGCCCCAAGTCGCCCGGATGGCCGCTGCATAAAATGCTGCGGAATTGCTGCAGCAATAACCGCACCATCAGCGCCTTTGCCCCGCCCCGTCTGAATGATTTGGCCAGCGGAAATTGCGTTGCCTTTTCAAAGGACTCTGGAACAAATAGGCGATGCATCCGCGGGAACAGACCATCTTCGCGCTATCATCGGGCCGGCCGCCGAGCGCGATTTCCATTGTCCGGCTATCCGGGCCGCAGGCCGGGGTGGCGCTGACCTCGCTCGCGGGGAGGATTCCGAAGCCGCGGATGGCGATGCGGGCATTGTTGCGGGACGGGAACCGGCAGCCGATCGACGACGCGGTCGTGCTGTGGTTTCCGGGACCGGCGAGTGCGACCGGCGAGGACGTCGCGGAATTCCACGTCCATGGCGGGCGCGCGGTGCTCGCGGCACTGTTCGCGACGCTGTCGGGTTTCGCTGATGTCCGTCCGGCGGAGCCGGGTGAGTTCACGCGGCGCGCGTTCGAGAACGGCAAGCTCGATCTCACCGAGGCCGAAGGCCTCGACGATCTGATCCACGCCGACACCGATCGGCAGCGCCGCCAGGCGCTGCGTCAGCTGAAAGGTCTGCTCGGCGACAAAGCCCGCGACTGGCGCGCGCAGATCATCGAGGCCGCTGCATTGATTGAGGCGGGGATCGATTTCTCCGACGAAGGTGACGTGCCTGCCGAGCTGATCGCGCCGGCGCTGGCAAAAATCAAAACGCTGCTTGGTGAAATCCAGGAAGTGCTTGCGGCACAGGGGCGAAGTGAGCGGCTGCGCGAGGGGCTGGTGGTTGCGATCGCGGGTCCCCCGAACGTCGGCAAGTCGATGCTGATGAACCAGCTGGCGCGGCGCGAGGTCGCGATCGTCTCGCCGCATGCCGGCACCACGCGCGACATCATCGAGGTGCAGCTCGATCTCGACGGCTATCCGGTAACGGTGATCGACACCGCCGGAATTCGCGAGACCGACGATCCCGTGGAGCAGGAAGGCGTGCGTCGCGCGCGGGCGCGCGCGGCGGAAGCTGACCTGGTATTGTGGATGATCGATGCGCAGCACGAACAAGGCCCGCAGAAAAGTGCCGCGCCGGTATGGACGGTGCGCAACAAGATAGATCTCGATGCGGTCGGGGCCGATTCGCCGAAGCCACGCCAAGCGGCGGCTATCGGGCAGGAGAGGCGGCGTGGCTCCGATTTTGGAATCTCCGCCAGTCGCGGCGACGGGATCCCGGAGTTGATCTCGGCCTTGGTTGGGTTCGCGCGGGACAATTTGGGCTCGGGCGAGGACGGCTTGATCAGCCGGGCTCGGCAACGAAAATTGCTGCAGGAGACGGCGGATTCGCTGCGGGGCAGCATCGAAGTGATCGGCAACGGCGAGGAGCTTGCGGCGGAAGAGTTGCGGGCCGCGGCTTATTCCCTGGGTCGGTTGCTTGGCCGCGTCGACGTGGAAGATATTTTGGATGTGATCTTCAGGGACTTCTGTATAGGGAAGTAATAGTTCTTCGTTCATTTCTTGGATCCTTGTTTCACGTGAAACGACAGGCGGTGTTGTCAAGGCACTGCGCTCTACACGAACCGAACTCCGCAAGAGCCAACTTCCCGCTTCCGGGTTTTCGTATCCCGCGATAGAAGTCCGCCATGATTGCTCGGCAAGAATCATTCGATGTCATCGTCATTGGCGGAGGCCATGCCGGCTGCGAAGCCGCGTCCGCCGCCGCGCGCATGGGCGCGAAGACGGCGCTGGTGACCCATCGGTTCTCAACCGTCGGCGCGATGTCCTGCAATCCAGCGATCGGCGGACTGGGCAAGGGCCATCTGGTCCGGGAGGTCGACGCGCTCGACGGGCTAATGGGCCGTGTCGCCGATGCCGCCGGCATCCAGTTTCGTATGCTGAACCGGCGCAAGGGTCCGGCGGTGCGGGGCCCGCGCGCCCAGGCCGATCGCAAGCTCTATGCCGCGGCCATGCAGGCTGCCATCAACGAGACCGCCAATCTCGAGGTGATCGAAGGCGAGGCGGACGATCTGACCGTTTCAAACGGCCGCGTCGCCGGCATTCGTTTGGCCGACAGCCGCGAACTTTCCGCGGCCGCGGTCGTCATCACCACCGGGACTTTTTTGCGGGGCCTGATCCACCTTGGGGAGACGAACTGGCCCGCTGGCCGCGTCGGTGAGGCGCCGGCGCTCGGGCTCTCGAAGTCGTTTGAGCGCGCCGGCTTCACACTGGGCCGGCTGAAGACCGGCACCCCGCCGCGGCTCGATGGCACGACCATCGACTGGTCGGCGGTGGAAATGCAGCCCGGCGACGACCCGCCGGAGCCGTTCTCGGTGATGACCGACAAGATCACGACCGCGCAGATCCAGTGCGGCATCACGCGGACAACGGCCGCAACCCATGATGTGATCCGGGCCAATGTGCATCGCTCGCCGATGTACTCCGGACAGATCAAGAGCACCGGACCGCGCTATTGTCCTTCGATCGAGGACAAGATCGTCCGCTTCGGCGACCGCGACGGACATCAGATCTTTCTGGAGCCGGAAGGGCTCGACGATCCAACCGTCTATCCCAACGGCATTTCCACCTCGCTGCCGGAAGAGGTGCAGCTGGCGATTCTGGCCTCAATTCCTGGCCTCGAACGGGTGCGGATGGTCCGTCCGGGCTATGCCATCGAATACGACCATGTCGACCCGCGCGAACTCGATCCGACGCTGCAGACCAGGCGTTTGCCGGGGCTGTTCCTGGCGGGGCAGATCAACGGCACCACCGGCTATGAAGAGGCTGCGGCGCAGGGGCTTGTCGCGGGTCTCAATGCAGCCTTGGCCGCAGCAGGTTCTGCGCCGGTCGTATTCGACCGTGCCGACGGCTATCTCGGCGTGATGATCGACGATCTCGTGACGCGAGGCATCACAGAGCCGTACCGGATGTTCACTTCGCGGGCCGAATACCGCCTGACGCTGCGGGCCGATAATGCCGATCAGCGCCTGACCGAGAAGGGAATCGCGCTGGGCTGTGTGGGGCAGGCCAGGTCGGCCCGTCACCGCGCCAAGATGGCGGCGTTGAATGCCGCGAAGGCGCTGGCGAAGTCGTTGACGCTCACCCCAAATGAAGCCGCGCGGTTTGGGCTGGCGCTCAACCGAGACGGCCATCGCCGCTCGGCCTTTGAGCTGCTGGCCTATCCGGAGATTGGCTGGACGGAGGTTCGCGGCATCTGGCCGGAATTGTCGGCCATTGAGCCATCGGTCGCGGTGCATCTGGAGATCGATGCCAAATACGACGTCTACCTCAAGCGCCAGGTCGCCGATGTCGATGCCTTCCGGCGCGACGAGGGGTTGTTCCTCGGCGATATCGATTACCGCGTGGTGCCCGGGCTTTCTAATGAGGCCCGTTCAAGGCTTGAGGCTGCGCGTCCGCGCACGGTGGGGCAGGCGGGTCGGCTCGACGGCCTGACGCCGGCCGCGCTCGGCATTCTGGCGGCGTATCTGCGCAGGGAAGCGCGGCGGAAGGGTTTATCATCGGCGACGGCGTAGGGTCTGTTTCACGTGAAACAGGGTTGCGTGTACTCCTGACGTCATCCTGGGGAGGCACCTAAGCGCCGTCTCGAAGGATGGCCACAAACACTCGTCGCCGTCCTTCGAGGCTCGCCGAAGAGGGCTCGCGCCTCAGGATGACTACCATCGAGCAAATGGCCAAGATGGCAAAACAGATCAACGCTGCTGTCGCCGCGGACAAAGCCGCTGCCCTCGCGCTGACGCCGGTTTCACGTGAAACAGAAGCGCGGCTGGATCGCTATGTCGGCCTGCTGCTGGAGTGGCAGGCGAAAACCAATCTTGTGGCGCCGTCGACCCTGCCAAATCTGTGGACCCGGCACATCGCGGATTCGCTGCAGCTTTTGGCCCTCGCCCCCGCGGCCAAAGTCTGGATCGATCTCGGCAGCGGCGGAGGCTTTCCCGGCGTGGTGGTCGCCTGCGCACTGGCGGAAACACCAGGCACGATCATCCATCTAGTGGAGCGCAATGCCAAGAAGGCCGCCTTCCTGCGCGAGGCTCTGCGCGTCACCGGCGCGTCGGGGATGGTCCATCTCGCCGATATCGGGGATACTGTGGATAGAATCACCGGCCCTGTCGATTGCGTCACTGCCCGGGCGGTCGCTCCGCTAGACCAGCTCATCGGTTTTGCGGCGCCTCTGGTGAGAAAGGGTGCAAAAGCCCTGTTTCTCAAGGGCCAAGATGTAGAGGCGGAATTGACCGAAGCCACTAAATATTGGAAAATAACACCGCATCTGCATTCCAGCCGCACTGGCGGAGGCGGCTGGATCGTCGAACTCGACCAGGTCGAGCGGCGCGACCAATCCGCGACAGGCAATGGCACCGGGCATGACCGTAATTGATGATATTTATCAAGAGGATAAGGCGACAACCCCGGCCGGCCATCCGCGCATCCTGGCGCTCGCCAACCAGAAGGGCGGCGTCGGCAAGACCACCACCGCGATCAATCTCGGCACCGCGCTTGCGGCGATCGGCGAGCGGGTGCTGATCGTCGATCTCGATCCGCAAGGCAATGCCTCCACCGGGCTCGGCATCGACCGCCGCAGCCGCAGCTGCTCGACCTATGACGTGCTGATCGGCGAGGCGCCGCTGCGCGATGCGGTGGTGCCGACCGCGGTGCCGCGGCTGCACATCGCGGCATCGACCATGGATCTTTCAGGTCTCGAACTCGAACTCGGTTCGGCGCGCGACCGCGCGTTCCGGCTGCGCGATGCGATCACCGCGCTGAACACCAACGCAACGCCCGACACCAATTACACCTATCTGCTGATCGACTGTCCACCGTCGCTCAATCTTCTCACTGTCAACGCGATGGCCGCATCGAATGCGATCCTGGTGCCGCTGCAGTGCGAGTTCTTCGCGCTCGAGGGTCTGTCGCAATTGCTGCAGACGGTGGAGCAGGTGCGCACCACGCTCAATCCCAATCTGTCGATCCACGGCATCGTGCTGACGATGTTCGACTCGCGCAACAATTTGTCGAACCAGGTCGTCGCCGATGTCAGGCAGTTCATGGGAGCCAAGGTCTACAACACCATGATCCCGCGCAATGTGCGGATCTCAGAGGCGCCGTCCTACGGCAAGCCGGTGCTGGTATACGATCTCAAATGCGTCGGCAGCGAAGCCTATCTCAAGCTTGCGACGGAAGTGATCCAGCGCGAGCGCGAGCTGCGCACGCATTGATTTACGCAACGTCATTCCGGACAATCCGCACAGGCGGATTGATCCGGAATCTCGAGAGGCGAAAATGAATAACTTCGAGATTCCGGGTTCGCGCGATTTGCGCGCGCCCCGGAATGACGGTGAACAATAAGACGAAGTGAGACAGGAGCGTTTAGGTTGAATCCAAGGGAGCTGGCGATGGCCGAGGAAGCGCGTTCGCGACTGGGGCGCGGTCTTGCAAGTCTGATCGGGGATGTCGGCGGCGAGGCCGCGCATCTGGATCGGCCGCGCGCGCAACGCAAGGTGCCGATCGAATTCCTGAAGCCCAATCCGCGCAATCCGCGCCGCGATTTTTCCGACACCGAGCTCGGCGAACTCGCCGACTCGATCAAGGAGCACGGCGTGATCCAGCCGATCGTGGTGCGTCCGGTGCGGGGGGTGCAGGATCGTTATGAGATCGTCGCGGGCGAGCGGCGCTGGCGCGCGTCGCAGATCGCCGGGCTGCACGAAGTGCCGATCGTGCCGGTCGATGTCAGCGACTCCGATGCGCTCGAGATCATGATCATCGAAAACGTCCAGCGCGAAGACCTCAACGCGATGGAGGAGGCGCAGGGCTATCACGCCCTCGCCAACGAGTTCAAACGCGGTCAGGACGAAATCGCAAAAATCGTCGGCAAGAGCCGCAGCCATGTCGCCAACATGATGCGGCTGACGAAACTCCCCGCCGAGGTGCAGGCCTACATCGCATCGGGCCAATTGTCCGCCGGCCATGCGCGCGCGTTGATCGGCGTGCCCGATCCCATCGCCGCCGCCAAGCGCATCGTCGAGCAAGGCCTCAACGTGCGTCAGGCCGAGGCGCTTGCGCATGTCGAGGGCGTGCCGGTACGCAAACCGCAGAAGGCGCGTGGCGGCAAGGCGAAAGACCCCAATACGGTCGCGCTGGAAAATCGCGTCAGCGACGCGCTCGGGCTCGCGGTCAGCATCGATCACCGCGATCCCGGCGGCACCGTGCACATCCGCTACCGCGAACTCGAGCAGCTCGATGATATCGTGCGACGGCTGGATAAGGGGAACTGAACTCGGCTGCGCTCGCAGAATTATTCGTAGCCCGGATGAAGCGAAGCAAAATCCGGGAAATGCGAATCCCGATGGATGATCCCGGATTGCGCTGCACTCCATCCGGGCTCCAGGATTCTTTCATCCCCTTCGCTTCGCATTCGCCGCGATCGACAACAGCGCGCGCTGGGCGATCACGGCCGCCAGGGCTGGCTGCTTGCGCATCTCGAGCGCCGCGGTCGCGAGTTGATCGATGATCGCGACCAAACGCTCCGCATTGAAATTGCGTAGCGCGGTCTCGACATTTCCTTTTCGCGAAAAGTGCAGGCGCGGAAATCCGCTGTCGAGCAATGTCGACAGCGGCGCCCCTTCCGCGACCGCGAGAGCGGATTTGTGCAGCCACGCCGCCTGGCGCTGGGCCGCGGAAATTATCACGCCGGGGTAAATGCCTGACGTCATGGCCTTGGCGAATTCGGCTTCGACCAGGTCGGGCTTTCCGGCAAATGCGCCATCCACGATCGGATCGATCTTCAATTCGGAAGCATCGGCGACCACCGCCACCACGTCATCGAGCGTGACCTCACGCTCGCCATGCGCATAGAGCGCGAGCTTCTTCAACTCGTTGCGCGAGGCCTGGCGGTCGCCGCCGAGCAATGCCGTCAACGCCGCCCGCGCGTCCGGTGCGATGCGCAGACTAGAAAGCCGCAATTCATCGTCGATCAATTTTGCCAGCTCGCGCTCGCCATCCGGATAGCAGCCGATCGCCACCGCCGTCTTGGCGCGCTCGCAGGCCTTGCGCAACGGCGATTCCGGCCTCAGCTCGCCGGCCTCGATCACGATGCGGCAATCTTTTATGGGCGTTTCGGCCAGCGTGTCGACGCCGCTCGCAAAACTGCGGGAGCCGGCGCGGACACGGATCGCGCGGCGCCCGCCGAACAGCGGCACCGTCATCGCTTCATCGACCAGCCGCGACGGTTCGGCCGAGAGTTCATCGCCATCCAGCTTGACCAGCGAGAACGGATCGTTGGGGTCGTCGACCGCGGACGCCAATAGCGCCTCGGCGCGTTCGCGCACCAGGCCGGCATCGGGACCGTAGAGCAGGATGATGGGACGGCCCGGATCGGGCCGGGCGAGAAAAGCGTCGATCTCTTTTCCGCGGAGCGCGACCACGAGCAGGCTATCGTTTGTCATTCCGGGGCGCGCGCCAGCGCGAACCCGGAATCTCGTGCCAATAGACTTCCAGATTCCGGGTTCGCTCGCTGCACTCGCGCCCCGGAATGACAGTTGCCATCAGGTGCCGGCGACGAAGAACGACGCCAGCCGGGTCTGGATATTTTCGGCGATTTCCCGGGCGGCGCGATCCTCGGCGTCCCGGAAGGCGCGGGAGCGGGCGAAACGCTGGTAGCTGCCGGGCATGTCATAGGACACGCGGGAGAACGTGGAGCCGGTCATGACCGATTTATTCGAAGCGATTTCGATCAGATTGTATTGCGCATCGATGCCGTAATTCTCGCTGGTGGGCAGCGCGGTGTTCGGATCGGTCATCAGCGACGAACGGCTGGTGTTGAACCGCAGCACCAGCCGGTGGGTGGGCGGCATGCCGGTGGCGTTGCCGTAGAGCTTGAACGCCAGCGCATTGCGGATTTCCACCCCGATCCGCGCCTCGCGCGAGGCGTTGGGCTTGTCCACGGGCGGGAGCTCCACCCCCATCAATTTTTCCCGCAGCCCGGGCGTGCCGTCACCGCGCTCGGCATACATCGGCTGAAAACAGCCGGCCGTCAGCGCCGCGAGGGCGGCCACGGCCAAAAGCCGAGCAGCGATGCCGGTCCTAGCCAACGACATTCACGATCCTCATCGGAACAATAATCACTTTGCGGACAGGTTTGCCGCCGAGCGCCTGTTTTACCGCATCGAGGCCCAAAACGGCAGCCTCAATTTCCGGATTTTGGGCGCCGCGAGCCACCGTGACCTCACCCCGTTTCTTGCCGTTGACCTGAACCACCAGCGTCACCGTGTCTTCAACCAGCAAATCGCGTTCGATTTTGGGCCAACTTGCCTCCGAAACCAGGCCGGGTTGTGCCAGCAGCTGCCAGCTTTCCTCGGCCAGATGCGGCATCATGGGGGCGAAAAGTTGAACAAGGATGACCGCGGCCTCGCGGATGGCCCACGCCAGCTCCGGCGACGGCTGGCCCTCACGCGCCAGCACGTCGCCCAGCGCGTTCGAAAATTCCCGGATATAGGCGAGGCAGACGTTGAAATGCAGTCTTTCGATGCCGGTGGAGACCTTGTCGAGCGCTCCATGCGCGGCCTTGCGCAGCGCCAGGGCATCGGCGCCGAACGACGCCGGCCGCGCCGCCGGGGCAGTCCTGGCGATGTCAGCGGACTCGTTGACCAGCCGCCACAGCCGCTGCACGAAGCGCGACGCGCCCTGCACCCGCTCGTCGCTCCAGATCACGTCGCGGTCCGGCGGCGAATCCGACAGCATGAACCAGCGCGCCACATCGGCCCCGTAAGTCGCGATGATGTCGTCCGGGTCGACGGTGTTACGCTTCGATTTCGACATCTTCTCGATTCCGCCGATCGAGACTTCTTCGCCCGTTTCAATCACGAGTGCGCGGCGGCCGTTGGCGCCGGTCTCGATCCTGACCTCGGCCGGCGTGACGTAGGCGCCATCGGCCTTTTGATAGGTTTCGTGCACCACCATGCCTTGCGTGAACATGCCGAAGAACGGCTCGTCCATGCCGATATGGCCGGTCGCCTTCATCGCCCGGGTGAAGAAGCGGCTGTACAACAGATGCAAAATCGCGTGCTCGACGCCGCCGATATATTGGTCGACCGGCATCAGCCGGTCCGCCACCGCGCGCGTGGTCGGCGCGTTCTCGTTCCACGGATCGGTGAAGCGCGCGAAGTACCACGAGGAATCGACAAAGGTATCCATGGTGTCGGTTTCGCGGCTAGCGCGGCCGCCGCATTGCGGGCAGGCGGCGTGCTTCCAGGTCGGATGGTGGTCGAGTGCGTTGCCGGGTTTGTCGAAGGTCACGTCTTCAGGGAGCACCACCGGCAGGTCTTTGTCCGGCACCGGCACCACGCCGCATTTCGGGCAGTGGATCACCGGAATCGGGCAACCCCAGTAGCGCTGCCGCGAGATACCCCAGTCGCGCAGACGAAAATTCACCTGCCGTTCGCCTACGGCCCCCACCCTTCCCTCCCCCGCTTGCGGGGGAGGGTTGGGGAGGGGGCGTACCTCACCTTCCAGCCGCTTCGCCACTTCTTCCTTCGCCTGCTCGATGGTCATGCCGTCGAGAAAGCGCGAATTGATCATACGGCCGTCGCCGTCATAGGCGGTGTCGGTGATAACAAAGGTTTTTGGATCGACGTCGGGCGGGCATACCACCGGGGTATTGCCGAGCCCGTATTTATTGACAAAATCGAGGTCGCGCTGGTCGTGCGCGGGGCAACCGAAGATGGCGCCGGTGCCGTATTCCATCAGCACGAAATTGGCGACATAGACCGGCAGCTTCCAGTCCGGATCGAACGGATGGATCGCCTTGATGCCGGTATCGAAACCGAGTTTTTCGGCGGTATCGATGATTTCCTGCGCGGTGCCGTGACGCTTTGCTTCCGCGATGAATTCGGCCAGCTTTGGATTTCTTGCAGCAGCCGCCTGCGCCAGCGGATGATCCGGCGCGATCGCCATGAATTTGGCGCCGAACAGCGTGTCATGCCGCGTGGTGAAAATCTTCAGCTCGCTCTCGCGATTCGGCGCGGTGGCCGGATCGAGCGCGAAACGGATCAGCAAACCCTCCGAGCGTCCGATCCAGTTGCGCTGCATCAGGCGAACCTTGTCGGGCCAGCGATCCAGCGTATCGAGCGCGTCCAATAATTCCTGCGAATATTTTGATATCTTGAACACCCACTGCTTCATCTCGCGCTGCTCGACCGGCGCCCCGGAGCGCCAGCCGCGGCCGTCGATCACCTGCTCGTTGGCGAGCACGGTCATGTCGACCGGATCCCAGTTGACCTTGCGCTCTTCGCGCTCGGCGAGCCCGGCGCGCAGGAAATCCAGAAACAGCTTCTGCTGATGCTTGTAATAAGAGGGATCGCAGGTCGCGAATTCTCGTGACCAGTCGAGCGACAGCCCGATCGACTGCAGCTGCTTTTTCATCGCCGCGATATTGTCGTAGGTCCACGCCTTCGGCGCGACCTTGCGCTCGATCGCGGCATTTTCCGCCGGCAGCCCGAATGCGTCCCAGCCCATCGGGTGCAGCACGTTATGGCCCTTGGCCCGCATGTAGCGCGCCAGCACGTCACCGAGCGTGTAGTTGCGGACATGCCCGATATGGATGCGCCCGGACGGATAGGGGAACATCTCGAGCACGTAATATTTCGGCCGCGGGTCGTCGTTTTTGGAGGCGAAGATCGCCTGCTCGTCCCACCGGCGTTGCCAGCGCGGCTCGGCTTCGCGTGCGTTGTAGCGTTCGGAGGTCATGGAATCGGTCTTTTGGCGCGTCAAAATGGGGCCGAGTAGGACCATAGGGGGGCGGGGAGGTCAACGGGCGGATGGCGGTCGGGGCCTCGGATGGGGGCCAGCAGATTTAACCGCGAGACCTTGTCGGTTGTCGCTCAAGACATGAATCTGGCGCGGCGGAAGCGACCGGGCTTACGTTTGAATCACGCACGGGATGTCTGACCATCCGGCAGCGATGGCAACGGCGGATGTTGAATTCCCGTCAAGCACCAGAAATTTTCCATCCTCCATGGCTCTTACGCTGATAGGCGGCCTGGGGTCGTGGCTTCCATGGTAGGCAGCCGCCATTTTTTTGAGGGCGCTATCAATTCCGGATTGCCGGACATGACTGAGCACAAGGCTCGATACGGGAATAAATACCGTATCCGGAGCGACCTCAAAGTACCGGCGGGGGGCATCGACCAAGCAGGTTGCTGCCGCCACAACAGCGTCAGGCAAGGGAACCTGAACTGTTTCACCCCTGCCGTCTGTCACTGGCATCCCAAGGCTCATTTGGTTCACTTTGTTTTGTTTCCGGCGGGCTCCTGAAAAGGCACAATTTGGTAACTAAGTGAAGCACATGGTGGAGTGCCGGGGTATGCTTGGGTCGCTCCGCGACGTTGCATTTCGTGGACGGATCAGCTACTTAAACCGTCTTGACTGGAGTTCGCACTCGCTGTGACAGGAATGGGAAAGTGCCATGC
>Ga0307296_10001117_pt1 | contig 13324 bp, 14 predicted proteins | sample ER_DNA_153_FD_194467 | JGI IMG/M metagenome (GOLD analysis project Ga0307296, IMG submission 194467) | Bulk soil microbial communities from the East River watershed near Crested Butte, Colorado, United States - ER_DNA_153 | ecosystem: Environmental > Terrestrial > Soil > Floodplain | place... | reverse complement strand
GGACAACAAGGGCTCGTCGCAGAGGAGCAGGCGGGGCTCGGTAGCGAGCGCCTGGGCAATCCGCACCCGTTGCTGCTCCCCCCCGGACAGTTTCGCCACCGGTGTGTCCGCCAACTCACTCGCGCCAACCGCGGCGAGAATTTCGGCCACCCGCTGGCGCCGCCCACGGCCCTCGAACCAGCCCGGCCCCAACCGATGGCCGTCCAGGCCCATCTCCACGAGATCGGCCGCCCGGAGCGGCGCCGGCGGTTCCAGCCGCCGCTCTTGCGGCACGTAGCCGATGAGGTCGCTGCCCCGTTGAGCCGGGCGTCCGCAAACGGTGATGGAGCCATGGGTGAGCGGCTGCAGGCCGAGCACAGCCCGCAGCAGGGTGGTCTTGCCGGACCCGTTCGCGCCCAGTACCGCGAGGAACTCTCCCTCCCGCACGTCCACGTCGAGCCCGGACCACAAGGTGCGGCTCGCGAGGGTGAGCGACGCCGAGCGCACCGCAAGCACCGGGTCTGACGTCGTGGTCATGGGCGAAGCGCTTTGGCAACGGCGGCGACATTGGCGGTCATCCAGCTCAGATAGTCCTGGCCGGGCGGGAGCGTCTCCGTGACCGGCACGACGGCAACGCGGTGCTGGCGCGCCGCGTTCAGAACTTTCTCGGTTTCCGGGCTGGAGGTCTGCTCGTTATAGGCGAGTAGGGCGACCTTCCTCTCCTCGACCAGGGTGAGCATCTGATTCAGCGCCCGCGGCGGGACGCCGGTTCCCTCCTCGATCGCGTGGCTGAAGGCGGCAGGCGTGCGGTTGTCGAGGCCGCAGGCGTCAAGTAGGTACAGCGGCACCGGCTCGGTCACCGCGTCGCCGACACCGGCGAACTTGGCTCTGATCGCCGCCTCTGCCTTCTCCAGGGCACCAAGCTTGGTCGCAAACATGGCGGCGTTGACACGGAAGGTGGCGGCCGATCCGGGATCGGCCTGGATGAGCGCTTCGGCGAGCTTCGCTGATAGCTCGCGCATCGACGGGAAGTCATACCAAACGTGTTCGTTGAGTCCTGGGTCTGCGGCACTTCGACCGGAGATCTCCACCGCATAGAGCACAACCACGTCGGGACGGGCTGTCGAGTGCCGCATAACATCCACGAAGTCGTCGTATCCGCCGCCATTCTCGATGATCACGCGGGCCTTGGACAGCGCCAACTGATTCTGCGGACTGGCCTCATAGGAGTGCGGGTCTTGGCTCGGGTCGCTGATGATCGAGGTGACCTGTACCTGGTCGCCCCCGATCTGCTGGGCGATGTCCCCGTAGACGTTGGTCGACGCCACGACCCGCACTGGCTGGCCCGCTGCGCCCGCAGCGGCGGAGTCGTTCGGGTTCGAGCCGCAGGCCGTCAGAGCGATCAACACCGCCGCCGGGGCAAGTACCACAGCGGCAATTCGCCGGACCATCGCCCGCGAACGTAGGGCAGCGCGGACGCCTCGCCACGAGCGAATGAAAGCCAAATTGACAATCATGTTCATTAGCATAGCGGCACGAGGCACCACGGATGGAACCTTCACCCGGGCACGGGGTCCGGTTCTGCCGCAGCGGTCTCCCGAGTGTCAGACGTTGCCGTAGACGCGCTCTACTCGCAGCCGGAAGACAAGCCGTCGATCGGCGACCATGGCCCGTCGGAAATCGTCCCAGTCCGGATGCTCCCCCGCGATGGCGCGATAGACCTCGATCAGCTCCTGGACAGTCGCGTCCTGCGGATCGGTCGCGACTGGCGTCAGCTCGGCAATGCCGTCGGCTACCGCCCAGCGCCAGAAGTCTCGACTGGTCACATGGAAGCTAGCCCGCGGATCGCGGCGCAAGTTGCGCACCTTGGCTCGAGTGTCGGTCACAGAGACGCGCACCAGGCGCATCCCCGGATCGAACGTATGGCTCACGTTCGACAGCTGAGGACGCCCGTTCGAGCGCAACGTAACCAGGACGCCATGGTGCGTGTCAGCGAGCAGCCGGGCGAGGGCATCGTCAGTCATGACCGTTCACGATATGACGAATGGGTCTGCTGGGGAGGCGAAATCGGCCGAGCCGGGATCGTCACTCAGGTTGCTTCCGACCAGGTTTCCGGCAGCCGGCGCGGAATCGGATCGATAACAGACGGGGTGTCGTCGTCCAACGCGTTCGCTCGGGCCTGCGCGGCCGCTTCTGCCTTCCGGCGCGCCTTGCGCCGGTCGTGCAGGACGGCGAAGAGCACGGAGCCCTCGAACAGCAGCACCATAGGTATCGCCATCGCACACATCGTGAACGGGTCGGTGCTCGGCGTCGCCACGGCAGCGAACAGGAAGATCAGGAAGATGCCGACGCGCTGGAACCGCTTGAGCAGCTTGGCGGGAAGCACCCCAACCAGGTTGGCCATGACGATCAGCAGGGGCAGTTCGAAGGACGCTCCGAAGATGACAAGCATGAGAATGACGAACGACAGATAGCTGTTGACGGTCAGCGTCGCGACTGCGCCGGAGCCAGCCGCCCCGATCAGCACCTGCAACCCCTTGGCCAATACGACGTAGGCCAGGCACACGCCCGCGGCGAACAGCACGGTCGACACGGCAACGAAGATCAGCGTGTATCTGCGCTCGTTCTTGCGTAGCCCCGGCGTGATGAACGCCCAGATCTGATACAGCCACAATGGCGCGGTCAACACCGCGCCGGCGATCACCGACACCTTCAGCCGCGTGGTGAAGCCATCCAGCGGCGCGGTGAATATCAGCTCGCAGTCCCTCGAGTTCGGCGGAAATCGGTGCGAGGCCGGGACGCTGCAGTACGGGTGCTTCAGGATGGTCAATATCGGATCGTAGAAAACCCAGCCCACCACAGCTCCCGCCGCGATGATCAGCAAGATGATCACTATCCGGCGGCGGAACTCACGCAGGTGGGACATGACCGACATGCGGCCTTCGGGATTCCTGCGTCGACGGCTACGCAGCCGCAGCCGGACCATCAGTTCAACGTTCCAATCGAAGGATCGCCAGGCGTTCCTGCGCCGTGTGTATCCGGGCCTGCAACGTGGCGAGCTCGGCCTCCGTGTCGGTGAGCAGGGCGACGTCCTTCCTCAGCCGTTCGGACTTCCAGGACAGCTCATACAGACATGAGCCGAGAACGACGACGGCAACGAGCAACGCAGCGCCCCACGCGATCGCCACCACCCACCACACTCCGCAGACTTTACTGCGGCCGCGTGGATGGGGCCTGCTAGAACGTCGCGTACGCGTCCATGGCTGCGGCCGCCTCGCTGGCCACCGACTCGGCCAGCCACTCCGGCGACAACACTTCGACCTGCCCGGCCGACCCGAGGACGAGTGCCCGCACCCAGGCCGGATCCGCAACCCGCACGCTGATCTGGCGCTGCCCGTCCCCGATCGCGGTGTCCTCGGTCACCGGGTAGTAGTCGGCCACCCAGCCGTATGCGGGTGCTACCCGCAATACGACGAGCAGATGCTCGGGAGCCGGCGTGTACACGCCCTCGGACAGGTCACGCAGCTGGGCCTCGGCCGGCGGCCGGGCCGGTTCGTCGAGAAGCCGGGCGTTCTCGATGCGGTCCAGCCGAAACACCCGCATTCCTTCGGCCCGCCGGCACCAGGCCTCCAGATAGAACCGGCCGTCCATGGTAAACATCCGCATGGGATCGACGGTCCGGTTGGTCGTCTCGTCACGGGTGGCCGTGTAGTAACGCAGGGCCAGCGCCCGCTGCTCCGCGACCGCCTGCTCCACGACGAGCTGCAGCCGATCCACCTGGTCGAACGCCACAGCCACCGTGTCCGCTGCGTCGATAGATCCGCCGGCTGCGGCCTCAACCTTGGCCAGGGCCCGCTCGACGGCGGCCCGGTCGGTAAGGCCGGGTGTCTCCATCAGGGTGCGCAGGGCGACGACGAGAGCGAGGGCCTCTTCGGCGGTGAGCCGCAGTGGCCGAGAGATTCCGGCGTCGAAGATCACCGATACCGAGTCACCCTCGAACGACAGGTCGATCAGATCTCCGGGCCCGTGTCCGGGCAGCCCGCACATCCACAGCAGCTGCAGGTCGCGACGCAGCTGCTCCTCGCTCACCCCGAAATCCGTGGCCGCCGTCCCGATCGCCACGCCGGGGTGCGCCTGCAGGTACGGCACCAGTGATAGGAGCCGAGGCAATCGCTCACGCTCGCCGGTCATCGTCCGACTCCCCCTGCAGCCAGGTGATGTGCCGCTCGCGCGGTGGGAGTGAGTCGCGCAACGACGGCGTCAACGAGTTCCGGTGGGCCCAGCACCCGAGCCGATCGCCCCGCGCTGGCAACGATTCTCGCCATCCATCGCAGGTCGGCGTAGTGGATGGTCAGAACTCCCTCCGCTTCGCTCGCAGCGATTCGTCGAAGCTCGCCCAACCCCGGTCCGTACACCGCCACCCGGGCTACCTGCGTGGAATCCGGGCCGCGGCTCGCCACGTAGCCGAGCAGGTCGACGTCGGGCCGCTGGAACGCGCCTGGTGGGCCACTGACATCGACTGCGCCTACCACGCGAGACAGCCGGAAGCTGCGCGCCTCACCGCGGTCGAGATCGTGTCCCACGACGTACCAGCGGCGCCGCCACGACAGCACCCCCCACGGCTGGACCGTGCGTCGTTCTGGATCGTGCTCGCCCGCCTTGAGGTAGTCGAAAGTCACGACTCGGGCATGCCTGGCCGCATCGAGCAGCGGTGGCAGGGCCGGATCGCTGGCATCGACGTGCGGCTGCGCGCCCGGTGCATCGCCCGCCGCGACATCTGTGCCGCCCGCGCGCAGCTTGATCAGTGCGTTGCGGGCCGGTGCACCGAGGGTCGCGGACTGCCACAGGCGAGCAGCGAGGCCAACCGCGGCCGCCTCCGCCGGGTCGAACGTGACAGGCGGGAGCTCGTACTTGCGCCGGGTGATCCGGTAGCCGTCCTCGGCGTCGAAAATGCTGTTCCGGCCGGTCTCGAGCGGGATGCCGAGGTCACGCAGTTCCGCCTTGTCGCGTTCGAACATCCGCTTGAAGGCCTCGTCCGTCCTCGGATCCCCGTCGGCCGGCTCGTACCCCGGCACCGCGTCCCGGACCCGTTCCGCCGTAAGGAATTGACGGGTCGAGAGCAAGCAGATGACGAGGTTCACCAGCCGTTCGGCGCGTCGCGCTGCCATGTCCTCGAAACTAATGCGCCGCCTGGCCCGCCGGGCGGCGGCTCGCCTACCCGCCATGACCCCACCTGCCCGGTACGGACCGCTTCGCTACGGGCCGCGCGAGGCCGCAACAGCGCAGACTCATGGTCCCGATCATTGCTGATGAGAGCGGCATCACGCACGGCAGTTACAGTGTGGTCGGTGATCCGCTGGCGGGCCGGGACCGTAACTGCGGTCGGACGGCAGTGGACCGGGGTGCGCGAGGTCATCGTGGACGTAGCTGGCGATGGCTTGACACCGGCGCTGGCCTACGTTCCGCTTGTCGGCTCCCCGGAGCTGGGCGACCGGGCCGTGCTCAACACGACGGCCCTCGAGGGTGGTCTGGGTACCGGCGGCCACGCGATTGTCGTTGCTCTGCCCGATCGGCTTCCGGCGGACTCATCGGGTCCAGGACATCTCGTCAAAGCCCGTTACACCCCGACCCAGGCCTCCGTGTTGGGTATTGACGAGCCGGATTCGCCGCATCACGCGACGATCGCGGCGGCGACCTCGCTTTCCGGCATGCCGGTTGTGGTGGCCGATCTGCACTCGGCACTGCCGGCGATCCTCGCCGGCGCGCTGCTCGATCGGCCGGGCGCCCGCATCGCCTATGTGCTGACCGACGGTGGCGCGCTGCCCCTGTGGTACTCGCACACGCTCGCCGACCTGCGGGGCTTGCTCTGTGGCACCGTTTCGACCGGACAAGCCTTCGGCGGCGACCTGGAGGCCGTAACCGTCCACACCGGCCTGCTGGCGGCTCGCCATGTTCTCACTGCGGACATCGCAGTTGTTGCTCAAGGACCGGGCAATCTGGGGACCAACACCCCGTGGGGGTTCTCCGGAGTCGCCGCTGGCGAGGTCGTCAACGCCGTAGGTGTCCTTGGCGGCCGGCCGGTCGGCGCGCTGCGGATCTCGGACGCGGATCCCCGGGAACGGCACCGGGGGGTTTCCCACCACGCTCTCACTGCCTTCGGTCGGGTAGCGCTGGTGGCGGCCGACCTCGTCGTCCCTGCCGGTATGCCGGCCGCGCTTGCTCAGGCGGTGGCGGCCGACCTCGCGCCACTCGCCGAACGCCATCGCATCGTCACGGTGGCGACCGATGGCCTCGATGCTGCCCTTCGGAGGCTGCCGGTGGTGCTATCGACAATGGGACGAGGCGTCGACGAGGATCGCGCGTATTTCCTCGCTGCCGCGGCAGCTGGTCGCTACGCCGCCTCGCTGCGGTGATCGGTGATCCGAACATCGGGGGCTTTCTTAGGAGGCTGCAGGCGGCCCGAGCTGCACGTGCCGGGTGAGCTGGCGATATCCGAGCCGCTCGTAGAAGCCGATCAGATCTGCTTCGCAGTGCAGCCAAGCCAGTCCGGTCTGGCTCACCGCCTGGGCGGTGGCGGCAGCGGAGACAACAGTCCCGAGGCCCTTGCCCCGCCGGTCCGGTCGGACGACAACGCCAGAAAGACACTCGCAACCCGCCGCCGCACTCAGCCGGGCGCAGGCCAGGGGCCGATCGCCGTCCCGCAAAACCAGGAAGTCTTGGCCGGGTCGGCCGAACTCTGCGGTGACCGCGGGAGCGAGGTCGGCACCAAACACGGCCAGGAACTCCGCCACGCTCGAAGCGGGGCCGATGGTGACGCCGTCCGGCGTACTCGGCGAGGGAGACGCATCGGTAATCAGAACCGCCAGCTCGCGCAGTACGTGCAGACCGCGAGCGGCCATGGCTTCGACCTGCTCCGGCCGGACCGTGACCTGCCATGACCCCGGACTCCTCTCATCAAGCCAATGGCATACCGCGGCGACGATCTCGTCGGAGGGAAGATCGGACCGTTCGGTGAACGACGCATGGGTCCCCCATGCCTGTGGGATGTCGACGTGTACGCATGGGACACCTCCGACGTCGACGGCAGCGACCGCGTTTCCCTGACGCGCTCGAACCTGCTCGGCGTCGGACCGGCCGACGAGGTCGATCAGGTCACCGGGGTGAGGCGCCCGATCCGGGTCCCCGCTCCACGATCGCAACGTCCACCGGCCGTCGCTGTGGACGATCTCGGCGACGCCGCAGTTCGCGAGCGGATGGGTCATCGCGTAGTCGTCGGTGACGTTGTCGGCCAGCATCGAGACCACCAGGCCGATCGCGCCACCGTGGCTTACCGCGACAACCGTCCCACCGGGATGAGCGCTAGCCAGCGTCGCCAGGGTCGCCGACATCCGGGCGACCACATCACTGCCTGACTCGTCGCCGTCGAGCCCTTCGGTGAGGTGACCCGACAGCCACCGCAGGTATTGTGCGCCGATCCGGGCAATGTCCGATTCGGCCGTGCTTCCCTCAGTCAGGCCGAGGCCGATCTCCCGCAGTTCGTCGCGAGTGGAGATTCCGCGGCCGAGCGTTGCGGCAAGAATTTCGGCGGTCTGGTGGGCGCGGAGCAACGGTGACACGTACACCGCCGCGACATTGCGGCAAGCAAGCCGAAGCGCCAGCGCACTGGCCTGAGCCCGGCCCCGGTCGGTCAGTGGTGCACCCGGGCCGAGCGAGCCCAATCGGCGGGCGACGTTGTCGGTGCTCTCGCCATGGCGGACAAGCAGGATCGTTGTTTCCGTCCCTCCCGCCACCTGCTTACTCCTTGTTCGGCGCCTCGGAATTACATCGAGTTGATGAGCTTCTCAACCCGGTCGTCGACGCTGCGGTACGGGTCCTTGCACAGCACGGTGCGCTGGGCCTGGTCGTTCAGCTTCAGATGCACCCAATCCACCGTGAAGTCCCGACGCTTCTCCTGCGCCCGGCGGATGAAGTCGCCCCGCAGCTTGGCGCGGGTCGTTTGCGGTGGCACGTTCTTGGCCTCGAATATCGCGAGGTCCGTGGTCACCCGGTCGACCGCCCTCCGCTTTTGGAGCAGGTAGTACAGGCCGCGGTTGCGTTGGATGTCGTGATAGGCCAGATCCAGTTGGGCAATGCGAGGTGAGGACAGGGGAAGGTTGTGCTTGGCCCGATATCGCTCGATCAGCTGGTATTTGGTCGCCCAGTCGATCTCCCGGTCGATGCGCGACAGATCGCCGGCTTCGACGGCATCCAGCGTGCGACCCCATAGCTCGAGAACCTGCTTGGATATCGGGTCACCGCCAGTCCGCTCGATGAAGTCGACGGCGCGGCCGTAGTACTCGCGTTGGATCTCGAGCGCCGACGCGGTGCGTCCGGCGGCGAGGCGGACCGAGCGAGATCCGGACAGGTCATGCGAGATCTCGCGGATTGCGCGGATCGGGTTCTCCAGCGTCAAGTCACGGAAGGTGACGCCCTGCTCGACCATGCGAAGGACCAGATCGGCGGATCCGACCTTGAGCATGGTGGTGGTCTCACTCATGTTCGAGTCGCCGACGATGACGTGCAGGCGGCGATAGCGCTCCGCATCGGCATGCGGCTCATCACGGGTGTTGATGATCGGACGGGACCGAGTCGTCGCCGAGGACACACCCTCCCAGATGTGTTCGGCGCGCTGACTCACGCAGTAGACGGCGCCTCGCGGCGTCTGCAAAACCTTCCCCGCCCCGCAGATCAGCTGACGGGTGACCAGAAACGGGATGAGCACGTCGGCAAGCCGACTGAACTCGCCGTGCCGTCCGACGAGGTAGTTCTCATGACAGCCATATGAGTTGCCCGCCGAGTCGGTGTTGTTCTTGAACAGGAAGATGTCCCCCGCGATGCCCTCGTCGTGAAGGCGCTTCTCGGCGTCGAGCACCAGCCCCTCGAGGATCCGCTCACCCGCCTTGTCGTGGGCGACCAGGCTTGGCAACCCGTCGCACTCCGGTGTCGCGTACTCCGGGTGGCTGCCGACATCGAGGTACAGGCGTGCTCCGTTGCGAAGAAAAACGTTGGACGAGCGGCCCCACGACACGACCCGACGAAACAAGTAACGCGCGACTTCATCCGGAGACAGCCGGCGCTGGCCATGAAAAGTGCACGTCACGCCGTATTCGTTCTCGATGCCGAAGATGCGCTTGTGCACGTCCCCAGCGTAGGCGAACGAACCTCACCAGTCGTTGTGCGAGGGCGTCGCGTGAGGCACAGCACCCGCGAAACCCGCCGTGCCGCCCGAAACGCGCTGGATTAGGGCCAGCCGACGAGCAGATCCTCACCGTTGAGCGTGGTGACCTTTACCTCTTGGATGCGTTCAACGGGGAGCGATGTGCCTCCCGTGAACGTGATGTCACGCCCTGTGGGCAGATTCCAGGTACCCAATGTCTGCGTGCCGCCAGTGCGGTCGACGATCACCAGTTGGTAGGGCGGCGCCTTGCCGGCATACGGAGTGCCGCCAGCGATCTCCCGGCACGACAGATCGATTCGGGTCCCCCACCTGACTGTCTGGACGCGCGCAGAGGCCGCAACGCCGACTTCCTCACCGGCGGGGGCGGACATCGCTACCGCTCTGCCCGGATTGGGAGTGGGCGGCGACGTGGCGTTCTGGCTCGACGGCCAGGCCAAGACCAGGGCCAGCACGACGCATGCGGCAGCCACCCCAGCAACCACGGTGATGATCAGCCTTCGCTGGCGCCGGGATCGCCTGACCCGGTCGAGCAGCATTGGTAACAGGCTGGCGGGCGGATTCTCGGGCTTCTCCTCGAGCACCGTTGGCGGCACGGTCGCCAGCAATGCCGGCAACCCTCGTAAGGACCGGACCGATTCGGCGCAACTGTCGCAGACCAGAAGGTGGTCCTCGAAGCGGCGACGCTCATCATCCGACAGCGCCCCCAAGAGGTAGGCGGCATCGTACGTTGCGAACTCGTCGTCGGTCATCGCACGCCTCCCATCTCGTCGAGGGCCAATCTGAGGGCGTGCAGGGCGTAATGCGTGCGCGACTTCACGGTGCCAACCGGAATGCCGAGTCGCGTCGCGGCCTGCGCGACGCTCGAGCCGCGGTAGTAGCACTCCAGCAGGACTTGGCGGTGCTCCGTCGACAGCCGGCGAAGCGCAGCGGTCACCACGGCGCTGTTCACCCGATCATCGGCACCGTCAGACACCGGGTTCTCGGGTAGCTCGGCCGTCACCAGCTCTCGCTGATGTCGGGTCGCCCGCCAATCGTCAATGACGATCCGGCGGGCCACTGTGAACAGCCAGCCACGGGCTGAACCGTCCGTCTGATCGAGCACGGCTGGATGACGCCACGCTCGGAGCATCGTCTCTTGCACCACGTCTTCGGCGCGAGCACGATCGCCGCCGGTCAGGCTGACGACATACGACCACAACGCCCCGGCATGTTCTTCGTGCAGGGCGCGCAGGAGGTCGGTCTCGCTTCCGGCCACACCACCTCCGTATTAGACACGGTTCGAACGGCCGTCGGGTTCAACCGGGCGCCCCGTCAGTGGACCGATCGGCTGGCTGGTCGAGCGCTACGTCGTGCGGTGGCGTGTCTGCCGGGGCGGGGGTGGCGGCCTGCTCTGCGGTTGCGGCTGGTAGCAACGCCGTCAGAGCTGGCCCTACATACCGCCGGAACTTCCGATTAGCTCGGGTCCGATCCAGGACGGCAACTTCGAGCTGGGTCGCCGGCAGGTCGCGCGCCGCTCCATTGCCGCCGACCGAGCCTAGTGCGCCCACCGCGACGTGCAGCGCGGCCTGCAGCGGCAAGCCTGCTTTGTACCTCTGACGGAGTGACGACGTCAGAGCGTCGGCTTGCCCGCCCATCACCAGGAACTGCGGTTCGTCGACAATCGTGCCGTCATAGGAGAGGCGGTACATCTGGTCCTCGCTCGGCTCAGCTCCGACCTCAGCGACGCACAGCTCGACCTCGTACGGCTTCTGCTGCTCAGTGAAGATGTTGCCCAGCGTCTGCGCATACGCGTTCGCCAGCGCCCGTGCAGTGACGTCCTGCCGGTCGTAGGAGTACCCGCGCAGGTCGGCGAGCCGGATTCCAGCGACCCGTAGGTTCTCGAACTCGTTGTACTTTCCCACCGCCGCGAAGCCGATGCGGTCGTAGATTTCGCTGACCTTGTGTAGCGCCGAGCTCGCGTTCTCCGCGACGAACAAGACACCGTCGGCGTAGGTCAACACAACCACGCTGCGACCGCGGGCGATGCCCTTGCGCGCGTATTCCGATCGGTCGCGCATGATCTGTTCGGCAGACGCGTAGAACGGCATCGTCATGACGGCGCCTCCCTTCGGTTACGTCGGCGGGATGTCAGCCGGGCCCCGGTCAGGACCCGGGTCGCGTGCGGCGTTGCTCGACGATGTCGAGGACCACTCCGCCGAGTTCGTCGTCGGGAACCCGAGCCGTACCCTCCGCGGACGCGAGACGTACTACCGGGAAAATGCCCCGGGTCAGGTCAGGACCGCCCGTCGCGGAGTCGTCGTCGGCAGCGTCGTAGAGAGCCTCGACGGCCACCCGGACGGCGCCCGTCTGGTCCAGGCCGGGCGTCCACCGCTTCTTCAGGGAACCCTTGGCGAACAGTGACCCCGAACCGATCGACTCGTAGTACTGCTCCGGATATCGGCCGCCAGCCAGGTCGAAGCTGAAGATCCGCCCGGAGGCTGGGGCGGCGCGACCATTGTTGGCCCCGTCGACGTCGAATCCGGCGAACAGCGGCACAACCGCTAACCCCTGCAATGCCTGACCGAGGTTGCCGCGAATCATCGTCGCGAGCCGGTTCGCCTTCCCGTCAAGCGTGAGCTGGGTCCCCTCGATTTTTTCGTAATGCTCGAGCTCGACCTGGAACAGCCGGACGATCTCGACGGCCAATCCGGCTGCGCCCGCGATACCGATCAGTGAGTTTTCGTCGGCAGCGAACACCTTCTCGATATCCCGCTGCGCGATGAGGTTGCCTGCCGTCGATCGCCGATCACCAGCCATCACGACCCCGCCCTCGTACACGGCGGCGACGATCGTGGTGCCGTGGGGCATCGCGTCGGCCGGTGTTCCGTGCGGGAGAAGGTCGGGCGCGGCAGCAGCCAGGAAGTCGGTGAACGACGGCGAGCCCGGCGTCGTCGCGTACCGCAAGACTCCCGGCGCGGCGGACGGCAAGCGAAGGTCGCTCACTGGCCCCCCGCTCGCTCCCGGGCGCGGTGATGCATGGTCACTGGCCGCCCTTTTGGACGAAGGAGCGAACGAAGTCCTCGGCGTTGGTCTCGAGGACGTCATCGATCTCGTCGAGGATCGCGTCGACGTCCTCGGTCAATTTCTCGTGTCGCTCGGCGACGTCCGACGCGGTGTCAGCCTCGACCTGGTCGACCTCGTCGGATTGCCGTTGCGCGCGGCTCTGACCACTGTCATGGGTCGGCATCCTGGCACTCCCTCGTTCGTACTCGATCTCACCCTAACGTGGCGGCGCGCATTCGGGTCGCCGGTGGGAGAGCGGAGAACAGAGAAGACCAGCGGCGGACAGGCCGACCGTTCAGGCGGCGTCCGTCGCCTTCGTAGCTGGCTGCGGCAGTGCCGCGAGACGCACGGCGTTACGACCGGCATCCTTCGCGACATACAAAGCCCGGTCGGCGGCGTGCAGCAGCTCGTCGAGCGTGTCCCCGTGCGTGCCGGTGACCGCGACCCCGATCGACGCGGTTACCGTCAGGGGTTTGGCCGAAGAGATTACATCGCTGGTAATTCGAAGGGACTCGATACGCCGTCGGACCCGCTCGGCCACGCCGGATGCCGTCTCCACGTCGACCCCGGGGACCAGGGCCACGAACTCTTCGCCGCCGAACCGGCCAACCGCGTCGTGCCCGCGGAATTCGTCGGCGAGCGCCTCGCCGACCGCCCGCAACGCAGCATCGCCGCCCAAGTGGCCGTACTCGTCGTTGATGCGCTTGAAGTAGTCCATGTCGATGACGAAGACGGCTGCACTGGACCTGCGGCGTCGCGCCGTGGCCAGCTCCTGCTCAGCCAGCTGGCGCCACGACGCGGCGTTGAGCAGCTCGGTTTTCACGTCAGTCGTCGCCGCTTCGACCAGCTCTCGAATCAGTGCGTGGTGCTGGAGCAGAAACACGGCCGGCAGCACCAGGACGGCAAGCCACGGCTCGCGAGCCAGGCAGATCGCGGTAATGCCACCCAACACGAGCGTGCCGAACTCGAGGCCGTTGTCGAACCGCGAACCGAACAGGGCTGACCTTCCCGCCGACGGGGAGGTCAGCCGGACCGCGACGCTCACCAACGCGGCGTTGCCGATCCGGAAGATCACGATGCCAACCG
>Ga0307296_10001115_pt1 | contig 13327 bp, 14 predicted proteins | sample ER_DNA_153_FD_194467 | JGI IMG/M metagenome (GOLD analysis project Ga0307296, IMG submission 194467) | Bulk soil microbial communities from the East River watershed near Crested Butte, Colorado, United States - ER_DNA_153 | ecosystem: Environmental > Terrestrial > Soil > Floodplain | place... | reverse complement strand
GAATCTAGCCGGGGTCGCCAACAATATCAAACACTTAGCTGGGATTCGAACTCTAAAAGATCCGGTAAGAACGGCCCTGGGGTAAGCAGTGGGGTAAGGGAATGGTTCGGAGGCCGGGAACCCCAGCGAGGGCCGCCTGCAGCCTCGAACGCGAATCGGGGGCCTGAGCCAGACCCCCTGCCGAGCTGACCGGCGGCGACCGGCGCGCGCGGCTCACTCGGCGCGAGCAGCAACACGGGCGAGGGAGAGATCAGCTCACTCCGGGAAGCAGGCTCGACGGCGTTGTCTTGAAGCGTGGTCATGTTTGCCCCCCTCTGGAGAATGGCCGAAAGCTCAGCCGGCGACTTCAGGTTGGCAACAATACAGCTCGAGACTTCGCGGCAGCGAGTTGCGAAACGTCCGGTCAACAGAAAAGGAACGTCATTCACATATCATCAACAGCCTATGAACAGGATCACTCTGGCGCACCCCCGAGCTTCGATAGCCAAGCCCGGACCGAACATGGCTCGCCACGAAGGAACACCTCGTGCACCGAGGTCCGGTCAGATCCAATTGCTCGGTTCGTGCGACGCCGTTCGGGGGCCGCGGTGTCCGCCGCTCTGAAGATCGTCTGCTGAAATGTTGGCCGGAGCTGCAAATCTGTATCACGCAGCTCACACGCGAAGGGTCTCCGCCGCCGGGCTTGCACTACTTCAGGCAAAGTTGCCACGGAATTCCAGTCAGATAGCTCGCGGACGGATTCGCCGGTTCGAATCCTACATGCCCAGCCACGCAGTTCGGTCTCCGAGGGTCGTCATTGGGGTGCCCATGCCGTTGGCTCCTCTGCGCTTCGCGCGTGATCGGGTATAACTATCGGGGGGCAGATGAGAGGCGCCATGAGCGCCGAACCACGGCAGCCAGGTCCACCAGATGTCGGGACGCCGGCATCGACCATCCCGATGGGGCTACGAATACTGGCCATGGTTCTGCGCGCGCTGTTTATCGGGGCGCTGGTGGCCGTGACTGCTCGCATCAGCAGCCCCCAGAGCGAGTCCATTTTGACCGTATACGAGACTCCCGGCGATCTGATCAGGCTTGCTTTGGGAGTCGCGGGGTGTCTGTGGATGGTGATCCAGCTTTTCATGCTTCCCGAGGACGAAGAGGGATATCGGATCTGGCTCTACCTCGGCCCTGTCGTCGTCCCGCTCGCATTGGCGGTCGCCATCGCCATCTGGTGAGGTGCGCCGCGCCATCAGACCCGCCGCGGCACCGTCGGATGCCTGGCGGCCATAGCGCCGGCATCGGAAGCTTCCGAATGGCCCCCGCCACCGAGCTCCCAGAGCCGAGCTGTGCTAGGAGGGGTTTCGTCGTCCGGACTCCGCGGGGAGCATTAAGAGGCGGAGGAGGATTGAGGCTGATGAAGTTGGCAAATCCACCGGGCGCGCAATTTGAAATCCTCGTTGACGGCAAGCCGCGCTCCTATCGTGACATCAAAGCCGTTGCGATCGCGTCCGCTGAATTTCTCAAGAGCAGAAACCCGCACAGCGAAGTTGCGGTGAAGGATTTGCAAAGCGGGGAAGTTACGGTCGTGACCAGGGGGTGGGACCGCTGATGCCCCTCAAGGAAATCCCTGCTAGGCTGCCAGAATGAGCGAACCCAGTCTCACCCCTAAGGGCCGATTGGCCGCGATCTGTATGCTGGTCTGCGTCCATACGAGCACCATCTCACTATCGTTGGCGGTACATGTGACATCGAGCGAACCGGCTTCTGTTGAGAGCGCACCATACTTTATCGAGTTCGTAGCCAACTCATGAACTACAAGTGCCATCGCGGTAATAGCGCCCTCGCCGACAAGAATATCGGGTACAGAGACTTGAATGCGGCTGCCGATAATTCCTTTGTCATCGTAGGGGGCGAGAAGGACAGCAAGCAAGTCGCCAAGAGGTGCAGCCCTTTTTTGCTGACCCAGGACCGGACGCACGAGTTCGTGGGCTTGACCCAAGGCAATCAGTCTTTCGGTAAGGTCACGAGCCATTTCCTTTGGTGTGTCCGCCGATCGTGATGCAATCACCGTCAATGCGGCCGCGATGGCGAACAGATTCTTAACCCGATGACTCATCTCATTCGAGAGCATTTCACGGGCTTCCTCGGCCAGTTTCCGCTCAGTCACGTCGAGGAAGACACCGAACATAATCCGGCCGACAATGCCTTGATCTTGTCCCCGGCCACGAGCGGATATCCAATGCACCTCACCGCGATGCAAAATACGGAAGTCGATCTCGTAGGCCCCAGATTTTTGACGGGTCGCAGCGAAAGCGGCTCGAACCCTATCAAGATCTTCGGGATGGATACGTGCGGATAAATCCTCAAACGTAACCGCCTCGCCGGCTGGCACGTCCCACAGGTCGTGCGCCCGTTCATCCATGGCGATGCTGTTGGTCCGACATTCCACGACCACAGTGCGACTCCGGCGGCATCTGTGGCAATTCGAAGGCGATTCGCATCCCACACAGGTGGCGTCGCGTCTTGCGATGACATCGTAGCAAGTCCTTTGGTTGACGAGAACTTCGGCACGGCCTTCTACCCCGGATTATGCGTGACGGTGAGGAATTGAGAGACGGCTGTGGCAAGAAACGAGCGATTCACGTAGCAAATCGGTGTTCCAGCGAATTGCAATGTGCATCAGCCCTCCGCCACAGCCGCCATGAGCCACGATAGGCTGCTTCCCTTCGACCTTCCTGCTACAGCTCCCAACACAAGCTTACGGTCGAGCGAGTACGGCCCCCACCGCGAAGCGCGCAATGGCGAACAGGATGAGGTCCCAGAAAAGTGATATTTCCCAGCCGCCCCGTCCAGCGGAAAAACCCTACTGGCAATGGAGCTATGCAGGAGAGTTGCTGCCATCAGCGTTGGTCCAAGCGTGAGGGGCATTAGTTTCAAGATAGCCTGCGGGATGTGGCGAAACCCGATCCGCACATGCGCAAGGATTATCCGACGCGAGCCAACAATTCGGCAGGACTCCCTCTCCCTGTCGCGGAGAGGGGCCACAGCGAGGGGCGGGTGACTTGCGATAGGTGATCTGTTCCTCACCCGTGCGCTACGCGGGAATGGTCTCTCAGGAACGGCGGACACCCGTACCTCGCGATGCCAGTATGGGGCGATCTTGGCGCTAAGCGTACCCGTCCGGTAGCGCTTTCAATTACCCACAATTTCTGCCCTCGCAATGAAACGTTTCCGCGGCCGTGCGGTGAACGACCGCACCAGTACCCGGCAGAACAAAGACGCGATTGACGCGATCTTTCGAGCCGCGAATCCAGAATACCTCATGATCCTTGGCGCGGTACGGTACCGGCTTGAACTCGGACATGTCGATATGGTGCTTGGAGATGAACGGCTCAATCTCGCGACCACTCCACCGGCTGTTCTGATACGCAGCGATCAGCCAATCGTACAACCGGCGGGACTCCAGCCATTGGGTCAGGGAGCGCCGGGGCCGGCTGTCGTAAGTAGCCGGGTGATCATCCATGAACTCCTGGACTAGCTTGCCCGCTTGACGGTCCCAAACTGGCAAAGGGAGAGGCTTTCCACCCACGCGTCGGCTCCTTCCAGAGCTTTTGTTGACAGCTTCCTCAATGCAGCCAACTGCCGCGGAGCACGCTACGTTCCACTGGAGTCCGGGGGCGCACTACCTTGCAGCGCCAACTCGCTTTTTGGTGGCCCGATTTAGGAAACCAGAGACACTGACCCACCTTGTCCTTGCGGTTCTGGCCCCGTGGTGCGTGGAACTGGAACGGTCGTCCGGCATTCGTGCCGCACGTAACGTGTAGCGAGGTAGATGGTGGACGCAAACTCAGGCGAGCCCTGGTCCGAGATGGACATCAGCGACCTGACGAACGAAGTTTCCGACGGCCGCACGTGGCTGAGACTGCGCGCTTCCTTTGCAGGGACCGGGACGAGGTCCGCGACAAGATGAAGGAACTGGGGTTGATCGAGCGAAGTCCCCTCCGGTAGCCTAAATAGAGCCTTGGTCTGTCCCGGCCTCGTCAACCCAGCAAAAGCGTCCCGCCGAGGGTCTTGCTTTTTTCCGGACCGCCAGTCGCTGTGCCCAGCTTCCACGCGTTGGCCTCGGCACGAGCCTGAAGGAGCATTACGGCGAACGCTTCCCGCATCTTCAAAGGCATCCCGACGACTGACCGTATTCAGTCCTGCACTAGCTGAGGGCCGTTGGGATGCCCCGTCATCTGCGCCATTTCTAGGGCTGTCGCAGCCGTCAACACGCCCCTTCAGCGGCAACTATTCGGTTTCCGCAGCGTTAGATCCGTGCCCGGAGGTCCAATGCCTGAAAGCCGCAACAGCGTCCAAGATATTTGGGGCGAGCGAACACCGTTCAGAGGTCAAGGCAAATGGCCGGAACGGGTCGATTACCGGGTCCCTGAAGAGCCGGAGCAGTGGATCCAATCTGCTTGTGTCCTTTGCTCTAACGGTTGCGGCATCGATATCGGTGTTAAACAGGGACGGATCGTTGGAGTTCGAGGCCGGGCAATAGACGAGGTCAATAAAGGGCGGCTAGGGCCCAAAGGCCTGAACGGTTGGGAAGCCAACCACTCACCGGATCGCCTGACTTCCCCGCTCATCAGAAAACAAGGGAGCTTGCAGCAGGCTACCTGGGATGAGGCGATGGACCTGATCGTAGGTCGGGCCCGCGACATACGTGAGCGCTATACAGCAAGCGCGATTGGCTTCTACACCACAGGCCAGCTTTTCCTTGAGGAGTACTACACACTGGGCGTGATCGGAAAAGCCGGCCTTGGCACCCCACACATGGACGGCAACACCCGGTTATGCACGGCAACAGCGGCGGCAGCCCTCAAGGAGACGTTTGGATCCGACGGACAGCCCGGCTGTTATTTCGATATCGACGAGACGGAGTGCATCGTACACGTCGGCCACAATATCTCCAGCACCGACACAGTCCTTTGGATGCGCATTCTCGACCGGCGGAGGGGCCCTAATCCCCCGAAGCTGATTGTGATTGATCCCCGCAAGACGGCGACTGCCAAGGAAGCGGATATCCAACTCGCGCCGCGTCTCGGGACCAACGTTGCGCTGCTCAACGCTATCTTGAACGTGATTATCCGAGAGGGATGGATCGACCAGCGGTTCATCCGGGAACACACGGTGGGCTTTGAAGATCTCAAGAAGGTCATTGCCAAGTATCCTCCCGAGCGCGGTGCCGCGATTTCGTGCGTCCCAGCAGAGAAGATCGAAGCAGCCGCCCGCCTGATTGGCGAGGCAAAAAGTCTGGTCTGCACATGTCTTCAGGGCGTCTACCAATCGAACCAGGCGACGGCTGCCGCAGTCCAAGTCAACAACATCAATCTTGTACGCGGCATGATCGGGCAACCGGGCTGCGGGATCTTACAGATGAATGGACAACCGACGGCGCAGAATACGCGAGAAACCGGGGCTGATGGAGATCTGCCCGGATTTCGCAACTGGGAGAACGAACAGCACATTCAGGAGCTTGCCCAAATTTGGAATGTCGATCCCTCGATCATCCCGCACTGGGCGCCGCCTACCCACGCGATGCAAATCATTCGCTATTGTGAGACCGGCTCCATTCGCATGGTGTGGATTCAGGGAACCAATCCCGCCGTCTCCATGCCCAACCTTCCGCGCATGCGCAAAATACTGGGTAACAGGAATCTGTTCGTAGTGGTGCAAGACTCATTCATGACGGAGACCGCCGAATTTGCGGACGTGATACTGCCTACTGCGCTCTGGGGCGAGAAGACCGGCTGTTTCACCAACGTAGATCGCACCGTGCATATTTCGCACAAGGCCATCGATCCGCCTGGCCAAGCGAAATCCGACCTTGATATCTTCCTCGATTTCGCCCGCCGCATGGACTTTCGTGACAAGGACCGCCAGCCCCTGATTAAATGGCACACGCCAGAACAGTCTTTTGAGGCCTGGAAGGCCTGCTCACGCGGACGGCCATGCGACTACACCGGCTTGAGCTACGAACAGCTGTCCAAAGGATCAGGCATTCAATGGCCCTGCAATGATGAGCATCCCGATGGTGAGCCAAGGCCATATAAGTCCCAAGTGTTCCCGTCTGATGCCGATTATTGCGAGACATTTGGGCACGACCTGATCACCGGAGGAGCCGTTTCACCAGAAAAATATCGCGCCAACAATCCGCGGGGACGCGCAATACTCAAGCCGGCAAAGTACGTCCCTCCAACCGAAGAGCCAGACAAGCAATATCCGTTCTTTCTGACGACGGGCCGACTCGTCCATCATTTCCATACCCGCACCAAGACCGGGCGCGCGGAGAAACTCCAGGCCGCTTCGCTTGATTCATTCATCCAGATCGCGCCGGAGGACGCCACGCACCTCGGTATCCGGGATGGGGATTGGATCCGTATTACTTCACGACGCGGCAGCATCGAAGTTCAGGCCACCATTGGTGAGATCGAGCCCGGTCACCTCTTCGTGCCCTTCCACTTCGGCTATTGGGACAATCCAGATCGAGCGCGTGCCGCAAACGAACTAACACTCTTTGAGTGGGATGCGGTCAGTAAGCAACCACACTTCAAGTACGCTGCGGTAAAACTGAAGAAAGTATCGAAGCCGTCGCTGCCACAACCCGAGACAGTTGATCTGCATCCAGAAGATCATCCTGCTTCTGCAATGACGCATCTGGCAGAACAGGCCAGCGAACTCGCCCAGAATGTCATTGCGGGCGTCGAGAAGAGAATCAAGCCAGAGCGTGCCCATCTCGCCGACTACCTTGGTCTTCTCGATGAGAGCGAGAAGCGGCTGGTCAAGGGATTCGAGCAAGTCCGAAAAACACACCCCGATGAACCGGACGTAGACGCCCTTTGCAAGTTGTTCGCCCGTTGGTCCAAGGAAGCGGAATCGATGCTGAAGTCGTTTATTTCCAAGTATGGCAAGCGACAGGAAGGCGAGCCGAAACGACTCGATAAGGCCCTGCTCGTGAAACGAAGCCAAGGGGGATTCGATATGCTCCGTGACTTCCACGATCTGTGGCTGCTTGTAAATGAGAGCATGATGTCCCTGATCGTCCTTGAACAAGCGGCGCGCGCTCTTCGGGATCAAGGATTGCTTGACACTCTCAAGAACATGCAAGACCGCAACGAGCGTCAATTGACTTGGCTCAAAACGCGGATCAATCAGGCGGCTCCTCAGGTGCTCGTTGTGCCTATTTGATTGGGGGAGCTCGACGGCTGGAAGCGGCAGCCCTCCCAACAGGAAGCTCGGCTTCATCGACTAAAACGGCGATCTCAAGGTACAGCGCGCTGCTGGACGTCCTTCTGAACGACGGAGAGAGCAAACTTAGATCCCGCTCATCGTCTCGACCAAATCCGGGATGTCGGAAATGAAGAATAAAGAAGCGTTCTCGCATCCGAATGCACGTAGTTCAACGCTCATCGCCACGCGAAACGCAAAGATGGCGCGCTCGGCTCACGCCTACGTTCGCGGAAACACCGGCAAATTCTATGAGTGGCTTGAGGGCCTGAAGCGTGGCTCGCTGCCCGAAGGCCCCGCAGTGTGGATTTGTGGTGACTGCCATCTCGGAAACTTGGGGCCAGTGGCAAACGCAGATGGCAAGATTGATATTCAGATTCGAGACCTCGATCAGACGGTCATCGGTAAGCCGCTCACGACCTCGTTCGGTTGGGTCTTTCGCTGGCATCCGCAGCGCGGGGGTCGGACTTGCCGGGCGTGATCACGGCGAGAATGCTCGAAGAAATGATGGAGAGCTATGAAAACGCTTTCGAGCGGGATTTCCACGAAGAGAGCGAGAGCAAACGGCCCGAATCTATTCGCCTTGTTTCAAAACAGGCTTCCGCGGCATCGTGGAAAACTCTTGCGAAGAAGCGAATTGAAGACACGCGTCCGGCCATACCACTCGGCCGACGTTTTTGGTCTATCTCGAAGGACGAACGCCGGCAAATTGAAAAGCTGTTCGACAGCGAAGAGATGCGCAAGCTTGCGACCATGCTTCGGTCAAGAGAAGACGACGCGCGCGTAAAGCTCTTGGATGCCGCTTATTCGATGAAAGGATGCAGCTCCCTCGGTCGCCTGCGATGCCGTCCTGCTTCGGGTCGGGGATAAGAAGGGCAAGGATTCTACTTATTGCATAATGGACGTCAAAGAAGCCGTACACCCGATAGCTCGCCATGCTTGGTGCGTCAAAATGCCCTCGGACCCTGCGGAACGGGTCGTGGAAGGCGCACGCCATCTATCGCCTTATCTCGGGAAGCGCATGCGCGCGATGAGGCTCATGGATAAGGCGGTATTCGTGCGCGAACTTCTCCCCCAGGACCTCAAAATCGAGGTGGAGCAACTGACCCAAGATGAGGCCATGAAAGTGGCTCGATTTCTGGCAGCCGTAGTTGGCAAGGCGCATAGCCGGCAGATGGCCTCGGGCACGCGGAAGCAATGGCAAAAGGAACTCCGACGAAATCGCACAAAGTCCCTCGACGCGCCGACCTGGTTGTGGACCAGCATCGTAGAACTTTTGGCTGTTCATGAACGTGCTTACCTCGAGCACTGTCGCACATACGCGTGGGATGCCGTACGCTAAGCGGCGCAGATTGATGGAGACCTGGCAGGCGCTAGACCTGCTCGCGCGAGATCAGATAAAAACTTTCAGGAGTTGGCCGACCAGGCCTTCGCGGCTCCTAGAACAACCGACCAGTCGGCCTCAACGACGGAAAAGCGCTGGCCACCAGCCACCGTGCATCACCTGCGGCCGGCCGAAAAGAAGGCGCGCGAAAGGCGCTAGGAGGCGTGCGTACATCCGGCATCGCATCCTAGCGCTGGGTCCCTATCGGGACGACTAAGCGGCCTTGAGTTCCTTCTCGACCGCGGAAACGGAATTGCCGACCTTGTTGACCGCGGCCTTTAGCTGATCCCGCGATACGCCGAACTTTTCCGACCAGTAGCGAAGCTCATAGTCCTCGCTGGTATTGATCCGGGTGCGATCCTGCATTCCCTTCTTTGACGTGTCATCGCTCATTGCTGGGCTCCTGCTCCGGAGACGATCTCTGCCGGTTTCGATATAACGGACGTCTCGGGCGTATCGCTGGCATCGGCACAGAATTCGCTGCAATAGAAACGGCTGTCGTTGGCTTTCCATTCCGTCAATGGCCGCAGCGGGTTGTTACAAAATGCACAGTAATGCATGTCTCGGCTCCTTCCGTCCGAAAACGCATGTACTTACCTGAGGTTCCAGGTCGGGCTGAATTTTGCGTAGCCGGATGGCGCGGCCCGGCAAGGATGGAACATGCGCCGCGCCAGGCCCGTTGTTGCAAGTCATGGCAGCCGACAAACTCATCCTTTATCAGGCCAAACGGGACTTCACGAAAACCGCGGAGCCGAGCGGCAAAGCGCGTGTGAGGGCCGCGGAATACCTCCGGTTCGTCGTCCAAAAGCACGCTGCTTCCCGGCTTCACTACGATCTGCGTCTCGAGGTGGACGGTGTCTTCAAGTCCTGGGCCGTCACCAAGGGCCCGTCACTTGACCCCCGTGACCGGCGACTTGCCGTCGAGGTCGAGGATCACCCGCTCGACTACGGAGATTTCGAAGGGACGATTCCCCAGGGGGAGTACGGGGGCGGTACCGTCATGCTCTGGGACCGCGGCTTCTGGGCGCCTGACGAGGGGGGCCATCCGGAACGGGGACTTCGCACAGGAGACCTCAAATTTACGCTCGCGGGCGCAAAGCTGCAGGGAAGCTGGGTGCTGGTGCGGATGCGGCATGACCGCGAGCGCGATCGCAGTAACCGCAATAACTGGCTCCTCATCAAGCACCGCGATGGCCGCGAGCGCGAGGGTGGAGAACCGGTCACCACCACCGAGGACCGGTCAGTGGCGTCCGGACGCAGGATGGAGGAGATCGCCGCGGGCAAGGGTCGGCGCCCAAAGCCCTTCATGCTCGCGGGCAAGGCTGCTGCATCGGACGCGGTCTGGCATTCGAACCGGGAGGCCAAGTCGGACAAGTCATCTCTTCTGAAGCCGATCCAGCAGCCGAAGCCCCCCTCCGCACCTCAGAAGCAGACGCGGTCAAAGATGCCGCAGTTCATCGCGCCACAGCTGTGCAGGCGAGTGAGCCGCCCTCCTGTCGGCGCTGACTGGGTGCATGAGATTAAGCTCGATGGCTATCGCATGCAGCTCCGTGTTGCCGGTGGCGAGGCGGTCCTGCGCACGCGCAAGGGGCTCGACTGGACTTCGGATTTCGCTGCTATCGCAGATGCGGCGGGTGCCCTGGACGACTGCATCATCGACGGCGAGGTCGTCGCGCTCGATCACAATGGCGCGCCGGATTTCGCTGCCCTGCAAGCCGCTCTGTCGGAAGGGCGGTCCAAAGACTTGACCTACTTCGCGTTCGATGTGTTGTACGCCCAAGGTGAGGACCTGCGGCGCTTGCTACTGACTGATCGCAAGACCCGCTTACAGCACCTATTGAGCCGCAGCAGCCGAGCCGGGAAGGTCATCAAGTACGTGGAGCATTTGGCTGAGCCCGGCGACGCCGTGCTTCAATCGGCGTGTCGGCTCAACCTTGAAGGCATCATCTCAAAATGCGCCACAGCCCCTTATCGGTCGGGACGCACGGACACTTGGCTTAAGGCCAAATGCCGAGGCGGACAGGAGGTGGTGATCGGCGGCTGGAGTGGCAGCTCGCGCAATTTGCGTTCGGTTCTGGTCGGTGTTTACCGAGGAGATCATCTGGTCCATACCGGCCGGGTCGGGACCGGCTTTAACAAGAATAATTCAAGCGGCCTCCTCACGAAGCTCGTTGCGCTTTCCACCAACAAGAGCCCGTTCACCGGCAAAGGCGCGCCGCGTAGAGCAAAAGACGTCACGTGGGTACAGCCGAAGCTGATCGCCGAGATTGAGTTCGCCGGTTGGACTGGCGACGGAATGGTTCGGCAGGCTGCCTTCAAGGGCCTTCGCGAGGACAAGCCGGCGAAAGAGGTTCGGGCCGAAGAGGCGGTGCCGCCGGAAGAGCTTGAAGCGACCGCGCCCGAGAAGCTCAAGGCACGAACACCGCATCGTGCTAAGCCTCAAGACAATGTCGTACTCGGCACCGTAATCTCGAATCCCGATAAGTTGCTCTGGCCTGCGGAGGCGAAGTTAGAGGGATATTCGAAAATCGATCTGGCACGCTACCTGGAAGAGTTAGGCCCGTGGATGATCGAGCATCTCAAAGGCCGGCCGTGCTCCATCATCCGCACGCCTGATGGAATTAATTCGGAGCGGTTCTTCCAGCGCCATGCCATGCTGGGGATGTCGAACCTCATCAGTCTAGTAAAGGTGGAAGGCGACAAAAAGCCCTATTTGCAGATCGATCGAGTCGAGGGTCTGATCGCCGCGGCCCAGATCGCAGCCGTCGAATACCACCCTTGGAATAACCAACCGGGTCACCCGCCGATCCCCGGCCGATTGGTCTTCGATCTGGATCCGGCGCCGGACGTCCCATTTGAGAGAGTTATCGACGCCGCCAAGGAAATGAAGGCAAGGCTGGAAAAGCTCGGCCTTCTAACCTTCTGCAAGACCACAGGTGGCAAGGGCCTGCACGTTGTCACGCGGCTGACTGTAAAAGAAGGGGATGGGCTGGGCTGGAAAGAGGCAAAGGCATTCGCGCAGGCCGTATGCTCACAGATGGCGAATGACAGCCCCAACCGTTACCTGATCGTCATGACCAAGAAGCTGCGGACCGGCCGCATCTTTCTCGACTATCTACGCAATGACCGAACCGCGACTGCCGTCGCACCCTTATCTCCACGCGCCCGTCCGGGAGCGCCCGTCTCGATGCCGCTCAAGTGGAACCAGGTGAAATCCGGGCTGGATCCACAGCGTTTCACGATGCGCACCGCGTGGACATTATTGAAAAAGAACAAGCCCTGGCAGGATTACTGCGACGGCGAGCGCCCGCTCAAACAAGCGATCGAAAGGCTTGTCAAAATCAGGTAGCCGGACTTTAGTTACGGTTCCCACCACTGCATGATAGTCGCAGCGCCAGCGACCTCGATTTGCTCGGTGTAGCGCTGGTGGTAGACCGTCATCAGCGCATCATGTCCTTCGTCCGATGAGCTGCAGACGGCGTCTCGAACGACGATCACGCGATAGCTAAGATCGACTGCGGCGGGACCTCCAGGAGTGCGGGGTCGAGTTGCTCGCGCGTGGCGGCGCCGCGGTCGCTGCAACCGGCTAGCTGTCTCCGCTTCAGGGCATGGGTCGCGTTGTGTTAGAGCCCGTACGCCTTTTCTTTAGATAAGCTGTGAGCTTAGGTAGGGTCAGGCAGTTGAGAACCCGCTCTTTCGGGACGCCCCCTTTTCGAGCCATTTCGACCCCCCAATGGGTCAGGTCGATTTCAGAGGTCGAATGAGCGTCCGGGTTGATGCTCATCGTGCAACCATGCTTCAGGGCTGCCCAGTGCCAGCGCCAATCCAGGTCGAGGCGCCAAGGGTTGGCATTTATCTCGACCGCGACGCCGTGTTTGGCGCAGGCGCGAAGAATTTTATCGATATCAACGTCGTATCCGGGGCGGCGAAGCAGTTGCCGACCTGTCATGTGGCCAAGGATCGTAGTGTGGGGATTTGCGACGGCCCGCAGGATCCGATCCGTCTGTTCCTTGCGGCCGAGCTTAAATTGGCTATGGACGCTGGCGACCACGAAATCGAAGCGCGCCAACACCTCGTTGTGATAGTCCAACGAGCCATCCGAAAGGATGTCAGACTCGATGCCCTTCAATATGTGGAAGCGGTCGCCGTAATGCGCGTTCAGGCGGTCTGCTTCAGCATGCTGCTCGCCAATCTCGTCCAGCGATAAACCGCCAGCATAGTGTGCCGACTGGGAATGGTCGGCAACGCCGAAATAGGGGTATCCCCGTCGACGCGTGGCTTCAGCCATCACGTCCAGGGTGTCGGCACCGTCGGATCGGTTCGTGTGGGCGTGCAAGATGCCTCGGATGTCCCCGTCGGTAACAAGGCGAGGCAATTCTCCGGCTTGTGCTAGTTCAATTTCGCCACGCCCCTCACGCAGTTCAGGCTCGATGAAGGGGAGGCCCAACGCAGCATAAATGTCTTGCTCGGTGCGAGCGACGACCTTTTTGCCGACGTGCAACCCTGCCTCGTCAAGCAGCATTCCCGCATTGTCGGCCAGCGTCCGCAATTGCTCGATGTGCTGGTCTGAGCCCGTGGCCATCAGCAGGGTCGCGCCCAGGTGGCGCTTATCTGTCACGTAAACGCTGAGCTGAGAACTCGGGTTGAGTTTCCGAGGCTTGCCGTCGATGCGACTGGCTTCAGCCACAA
>Ga0307296_10001114_pt1 | contig 13337 bp, 7 predicted proteins | sample ER_DNA_153_FD_194467 | JGI IMG/M metagenome (GOLD analysis project Ga0307296, IMG submission 194467) | Bulk soil microbial communities from the East River watershed near Crested Butte, Colorado, United States - ER_DNA_153 | ecosystem: Environmental > Terrestrial > Soil > Floodplain | place: USA... | reverse complement strand
TCCGCGACCGCGAGCCCAGAGTCCGGCGACTGCATCATCAGAAGACTTCTTCCTCCCCGTTGTCCTGACTCAAACCTCGCACTCCCGCAGGCGCTCAGCCGAGCACGAGAGGTTGCGCCTGCGGCGTAAGCCTGACCCTGACCGTCACTGCTCAGGGGCCAGTTGGGACTCGTCTTTGCGGCGCATCGCCTCATAGACCGCGTTCCAATGACCTGAAATCTCCCCGAGGGCGCGCGCTGTGGTCAGTGCAGCTCTTCCAGCCGCGCGTTCACTCTCTCGACCTCGTCGAGCCGCTTCTCGATCGCCTCGAAGCGAGTGCGATACCCGCTGACCTCGCGCGCGATGATGTCGAAATCAGTCAACTCTGAACATGGGAACGCGGATCGCTTGTAACCCGGTCGATCCAGCAAGGGCTGGCCCCGCACGCGAAACTCCGTTCGCTCGAAGCTCCTCGCCTCGCGCGCATCGCGCGTTGGTGGGTTGCGGGCTCGGGGCCGGAACCTGAGTGCAGGGCCAGTCAGCACACCTTACGCCGTTTGGGACGTGAGAACGGTTAAGTCTTCTTCTCCATCCCGAACCACTTGCGGATCTTGTCCATGAGACTCGCCATAGGGCGAGTCTACGCCGTTATCAATCGAAATGCCCTCGCCCCTCACCGTCGAACGTACACTCAACAGGACGCCCGAAGAGAAGCGACCCGATGTCCGTCCACAGCTCCGCGAGTTCCTCGCGTGGTACGAGGAGGTGTTAGGGCGGATCGAGTCCGGGGCCGTCGTCGCGCCAGGAGAGCAAGAGCGCCTCACGGAAGAGGCGTCAGCCGTGGCTCACCTGCTCGATCTCCTTGACTCCAGCGCGGACGAGCCCGCCAGCTAGACCGGTAACAGGACGCGGTCAACTCGAGGCTTGGCGCAGGCGGGCCTGACAGTGGGATGATCCGACTTGTTGAGTTGGGCTCTTGTCGAGTTGCTAGGTGACGGAAACGTGCTCCTTAAGGAGTACGAAACCGAGGGGGGAAGCGCAGGCAGCTCTATGGAAGATGCTTGACGATGCGCCCGGCCAGGAGCAGCGGGACAGCCTCACCGATGTTCTCCGCATCGAGAAGTGGTAGAGCGCTCCAGCTAAGACGGGGTACAGAGGTCTGCGGCACGCCTCCTTGTACCTTCGCCGCCCTTGGGTGAGAATCGACGTGGGGCGGGCCTGCGGCCTCTGCAACGCGAACGATTGTGTCCCCCGTCGCCGCGTTGCGACTGTGGCATAGGACGACTGAGGGAGAGTCCTTGGGAAACTCTCCCCGCCCGCCCCATTTGTGCCGCGGCGCCAAGCGTCCTCGCAAGAGACGTCTTGGTCGCAATTTGCGAAAAGAAGTTCTTGACACTCTTTTGGTCCGGGCGCACACTTTTGGAGGCGAACAGGCCCAGCGCGGAGGTTGGGGGGATAGGTTCTTTCCATCGAGCTGTGCGAGCGTGAGCGCCTCGGGCGGCGGAGCGGCCGCCTGAATCGGCTAAGGGGAGGGCCGAGCCTGCGGTTTCAGCAAGTCGCTCCGCTGTCCTTGTCGGTGGAAGGCGCAAGGAAGAGGGGCATCGGAACTCGTGGGCGGTCAGCTCGAGACCCAAGCAAAGATCGTTCCCGACAAGCCGAGGCAGGCCTCCTCCTCGCCGGCGGCTCCAAAGGGCTGCCGGCGCGCGTTCGGCGATGCCGCAGGTGCCGGGCGCTCTCGCCGGCAGTAAAGGGGCGGCGCGCCGGGGCGGCTCCAACGAGCCGCTGGACTCCCCGCCGGTGCGCCGTTCCGAGAACGCCGGGCGCGCACGTCCCTTTCATGCCGAGGCTCGTCGCTCCTTCTAGAGCTACCACTTCGCCCCGACTGTTAGAAGTAGCCATCGGTTGCAGATCTACGCACTTACCAGCTCGCAGTTACTCCGCGAAACGTTGAACCTCTTCCTGTCCCGCGAGGCCGCTGAGGCAGAGCTGCAGGAGATTCTCGTGGACGAGCCCGAATGGGTGAACGTCCTCCGCGTGGTGCCGATCGAACTTCACGGACGGGACTTGTCGGCGAACTAGTCCTCAGCCCCGTCGCCGCTAACAGGGTCAGGGCCGGGGCGCGGGGCCTGCGGCCAGACCCGCACGGAGCCCGACCCGATTCTCCGCGCGGTAGCCAGAATGTTCAACTCCGTGACTGCGTGGGTAGATGTTCAGTGGGGAGAGTGGGGGGCGTCGCCTGAGGCGGCCCGAGGGACACGTTGTCCGCTCCCCCCTATGGCTCGGCCCTTATGGCAAACGGGACCGCCAGGTGGTCAAAGCGGCAGCGGCCCACCTCTTTGGCGCACCCGGCGGTCGGGTCAGGGGATCGGAATTCTCTCCACCTGGCCCGTCAAAACGCGACAACCACCCTGTGGGGTGCATTCGTGTGGGTGTTGCGAACTGAGACCGGCAAGCCCGCGAAAACTCTCCCCGGGATGCCGACAGGCACCCGAGCGCGCGAACAGCCAAGCTCACGTTGCCTCCGCGGAGGCCGCGCGCCAACGTGCGCGCAGCCAGCCACCACCATCGGCTCGCGGCGGCATCCGGGAGAGCGGATTGAGCTGCACGCGCACGCGCGGATATCGGATCCCAAGCAGCCTCGCAACCAGCCTGTCTCGTCGGATCGTTCATGCGACAGCTGGTGCTGAGGCGCTCTTCCACCCCGCGGGCGGCATCTGGATGCAGGGGGCTGCTCAGGAGTAGCTTGCTCCCTACACTGGACTGGTGGAGCGGAAGCTCGCAGCCGTTCTCTTCGTCGACCTGGTCGATTCGACTGAGCTGGTGGCAACGGTCGATCCGGAGGTCGTTCGCCGCCGCGTGACCCGCTACTTCGAACGCGTCTCGCAGCGAATCGAGGAGCACGGCGGGACGGTCGAGAAGTTCGCCGGTGACTCGGTCATGGCCGCGTTCGGCGTCCCGCGGGCGCACGAGAACGACACCGAGCGTGCGGTGCGCGCGGCATTCGCGGTCATGGATTCGGTGCGCGAGCTCGAGTTGGAGGCGCGCGTAGGCCTGGAGGCGGGTGAGGTTGTGGTCGAAAGCGGGGACTCGACGTTTGCAACCGGAGAGGCGGTCAACGTCGCGGCGAGACTGCAGCAGGCTGCGTCGCCGGGCGAGATCCGTCTCGGCCCGGGTGCGCGCCGGCTCGCGGCCGGAGCGGTCGAGGTCGAGGACGCCGGGCCGATCGAGATCAAGGGCCGTTCGGAGCCGGTGTGGACGTGGCGTGCGGTGCGCATGCTCGAAGCACGGCGTCGCCTGGTCGAGGCGCCGTTCGTCGGCCGCGAGGCGGAGCTCGAGCTGCTCGAGAACACGTTTGCGCGCGCCGTCCGCAACCGGCGCGCACAGCTCGTCACGGTCTTCGGCGAGGCCGGCCTGGGAAAGACACGACTGGTCAGCGAGTTCGTTGAGGGCGTCGAGCGTGCGACAGTCCTCTCCGGCCGGACGCTGCCGTACGGGGAGGGCGTCACGTATTGGCCGCTCGCCTCGATGGTGAAGGCAAGCGCTGGGATCACGGACGACGACCCGGCTAACGATGCGTTCGAGAAGCTGCGCGTGAGTTGCGAGAGCGAAGCGGTCGCCGACCTGCTTGCGGTGGCGGTCGGTGTCGTCGGTGCCGCCGAGGGGGAGCGGTCGCCGCAGCAGCTGACGTGGGCGGCGCTGCAGTGGGCCGAGCAGCTCGCGGACGCTCAGCCGCTCCTGCTCGTATTCGAGGACGTGCACTGGGCGGAGGAGCCGCTGCTCGATCTGATCGAACATCTCGCGCGCTCGCTCCGCGCCGCGCCCGTTCTGATCCTCGCGATCGCGAGGCCGGAGCTGCTCGATTGTCGGCCGTCGTGGGGCGGTGGCAGCCTGCGCGCGACTGCGATCGAGCTCGCACCACTCGACGGGCAAGAGAGCGAGGCGCTCGCCTCGGCGCTTCTCGCCGACCGCGACGTCCCGCCGGCGCAACGCGCTCTCGTGCTCGAGCGCGCGGGAGGCAATCCGCTGTATTTGGAGGAGATCGCCCGCGTCCTAGGCGACGCTTCCCTAGTCGGGCGCATCCCCGACACGGTGCAGGCGTTGATCGCGGCGCGCATCGACCGGCTCGCCGTCGACGAGAAGCGGGTCTTGCAAAGCGCCGCGCTTGTCGGTCGCGTCTTCTGGCCAAGTGCGCTCGACCGACTCGCGCCGGACGTCGACGTGGCTGCCGTCATCGACGCGCTGCTCGCGCGCGATTTCGTTGTCCCAGAGGAACGGTCGACGATCTCCGGCGATCGCGCCTTCCGCTTCAAGCACGTCCTGATCCGCGACGTCGCGTACGGCGGCATCAGCAAGACGCAGCGCGCCGAGGAGCACCAGGCTTTCGCCGCGTGGGTCGGCGAGCGCGCACACGACGAGCTCGCGGAGATCCGTGCCTACCACCTCGATCAGGCCGCGCAGCTGCTCGCCGAGCTCGAGGGCGCCGTTCCCGACGACCTCGCCGGCGCCGCAGCCGAGGGGCTTGAGGAAGCCGGGCGCCGGGCGCTGCGACGCGGCGCCTTCGTCGTCGCCCGCAGGACGTTGCTGCGCGCGGCGGAGCTCGAACCGACACCTGGGCGCCGCTATCTCGCCGCGCACGCCGCGTGGCGTCTCTCCGACGTTCCAACGGTCCGCGACGAGGCCGAGGAGGCTCTCGCCGAAGCGCGGGTCGCCCGCATGCCGGACGTCGAGGGCCGGGCGCTTATCCTCTTGGCCGAGCTCGCGCTGCACGCCGAAAGCGACCTCGCCCGGGCCCACGACCTCGCCGACGCGGCGCTTGCGATCCTTCCGGTCGACGAGCTGGCCGGGCTCTACGATGCCCACTCGCTGATCTCGACGATCTTCTGGTGGCTCGGCGACGCGGCGGGGGCGACGCGTCACGGAGAGGCGATGCTGGATCTAGCGCACCAGGCCAGCCGACCGGAGCTCGAGAGCCTCGCGCTGACACAGCTCGCCGGCGTCGAAGGCGTCCAGGGTCACAGCGAGGAGTCGCTCGACTTGCTCGACCGCGCAACGGAGCTGGCCGAGAAGAGCGGAAGTCGCGAAGCCGCCGCGTTCGCGCTCGCGGTTCGCGCACGGCGAGCGGCCGAGGTCGACCCCGAAAGCGCCGAAGCAGATCTCCGCGCCTCGCTCGAGATGTTCGGCGAAACGGGCGCGGCCGGACGCTACGGCTGGGCGCTTGCCAACCTCGGGCAGGTGTACAACCGCCGCGGCGACACAGCGCTCGCGGAACGGACACTGCGCGATGCGGTACGCCGCCTGCGCACCACACACGAGCAGGGCTTCCTCGCCGAAGCGGAGCGGCAGCTCGCCGAAGTCCTCGTCAAACAAGGGAAGCTCGCAGAGGCCGAACGGCTGGTCAACGAGGCGCAGCGCCGCGTCGGTCGCGAGGACGCCTGGACGCGAGCCTCGCTCCTCCACGCGCTCGGCGTCGTACGAGCGGCTCAGGGCCGAACCGACGAAGCGGAAAAGGCCTTCGAGGACGCACTGGCCATCATCGAACCAACGATGTACACGATCCTGACCAACGACGTCCGAGCGTCGCTCGAGTCGCTCGGCGCGAGGACCACAGCCCCGACGCAGCCTTGAGCGCATTGATCGCAGCGGAAGGATCACCGTCTCCGCGCGCGCACCCCCCACCTTTGACGCCGAACAGGGATCAGCTGGCGGCCGTCAGGTACGCCACCTCTACCTCCCACTTCGAGGGGTCGCGCTCGACCGAGGGGTCGCTGAGGTAGCGCTCGACACGGCCGCGCCATGCCGAGCCGAGATCTGTGTCCCAGCTGTCCCACACGATGCCTTGCTCCTCCGCCCACTCCTGGAGCGCCACGTTGCTCGCGACGAGATCGTCATACGGCCCGACGTGGAGGAGCGTCCCGTACCGACCTCCCGGGAGGACGTCGGCGCGGAAGCGCCCCTCGCCCGAAACACCTTCTGCTACAGGCACCGCCAGCTCGATCTCAAGCTCGCCCTCCATCTCGATAACGAGGAAGCGGATAAAGGGCGCGCCTGCGGGTGCGACGCCGTGCTCCTCCAGCCAACCGAACAGTTCGGAGAAACCGCTCTCTACCTCTTCACCGAACCCGCCTTCCATCGTCACCGTGAGCGGGATCGCAAGGTACGGCTGGTCGGCACGTTCTTGGATCCGTGGTTGATGCTTCATTAGCGGATGCGCCTACCGACTTCGGTTCGCGCTCGTCACCAACCGAATCATCTCAGAACCGAGCGCACGGACGAGGCTCACCGCCCGAATCGTTGGTGGCGAACCCTCGGCTAAAATCGTGCACGGAAGGTAAGCCTTCAATAAGGGGGACATGACCGCTTGACCAGCGGTTCCGGTTCGAGTCCGGTGCCTTCCGTCCCAGATTCCAGCGGCGACACGCGCCAAGCGTCTGGAAGCAGGGCTGGGTTTCATTGCTCGCGGGATGTCATGCGGCAAGCGGCGGGCGGCTGCTCTCGGCTGAAGACGCGCTTCTTTCTACACGGCCGGCATGGCAACTTGAGTCGTTGTCGTGTTTCCGCCAAGACGCGACATCCGAGGCCTACGCACCCCGGTCGAAGGCATGAGCGTGGCAAGGATGGTCATGATTCGCTGTTTCGGCGTTTCGGCGTTTCGGCGTTTCGGCGTTTCGTTTTTTGCAGATTCCGGTGCTCGGTGGCTCTCGACAACCCTGGCTGCGCCGTTGCCTGTTCTGAATACAGACTTGCGACTTGCACGACTGCGGGTCAGTGCGGGTCAGATTGCCGTAAAGCCAGTCCTAGAGCCAAATCAGGGAGTGTTCGTGAAACCGAACTTCAGGAGCCTCAATCGAGCCGTTTTTTGGTTCTCGAGATTGCCCCACATCTTCGAGCGTTTCTACCGGCTTCCCGCGCGCGGTTGCGCGGCGCCGAGAGCTTGCTTAACCCTGGCTATCTCGCCCGCCTGCTCGACCTGCGCAATTCGATGGTGCCGCTTCTCGACCGCGCGACCCAGGGGCTCTACCCGACCGGTTCGACCTTCAAGCCGATCGCGGCCGAGGCGGCCCTTGCGACCGGACTGATCACGCCACAGTCGATTCTGCCCTGCACCGGTTCGCTCACCGTCGGCAACATCGTCTTTCACAACGTCGAGCCCGCGATCAACGCCGACCTGAACCTCGACCAAGCGCTCACGATCTCCTGCGACACCTATACGCGCTCGGGCCTGATTCGTGCCGCCGCTAGTTCGGTAGAAATTAGCTGGATGATCGCCTGTCCACGCTGCGGCTGGTTCGCCGACGTACCGCGCGATCGCGAGAACGCTGTCTGGGCCGAGCACCAGCGCGACCCGTTCTGTGCAGACGTCGAGCCTGTCCACGCTCCTCCTGCATCTCCGTACCGCGCACGCTTGTGCATCAAGGGCCATCGACGAGACGCCTTCGGTATCTGCTGGGAATGCCTATCGGCCAAGGCAAAGATGCCTCTGCGTGTCCGCCCTCGTCACCGTAATCGAACGCGGCGCGGATAGTGACCTCTCGCACGTCGCCGCGAGGCTTCGGTAGACGGTTGGTACATCGAGCTGCTTGTTGAGTGAGCCGCATCGCGGCGGAACCGCCGGAGTGCAGGGGTGTATTGGAGTGGAGCTAGCCGGACTCGAACCGGCGACCTCCTGGGTGCGATAACGCCGCGTGGTGGCTCGCTCAGGTGTATCGCGCTTGGACGAGCGATTTGACGCCCTCCCAGTTCTCTGAGGTTTTCTCAGTTCGGTAGCACGGCCGGTAGACGGCTTGACGGCCGCATCGTCGTGGGCCGGTTTCATCGCGAGGGATGTTGAAACGTTTGTTGCGGGTGTGGACATGGACAGCATGAGCGCGTCAGGCGCGGCGAGGAGGTCGATGTGACCGAGGTAGACGCGGCCGCAGCGTCTTGAATCTACTCTCTGCCGATGACGCCGATCGATCAACGTGTACAGCGCGGGCGTTAGCCGCGCTTCATGGGATCGAAATGGGCGCGCTCGTCTGCGCGGTGCTGCCGGCCGGGTTTATCGCGGTGACGCGGCAGGTGTAGTTGCCCGGAGCGGAGGGCGTGTAGGCGCTCAATGTCGCACCGGCGATGTCGGTGCCGTTGAGGGCCCATTGGAACCTGAAGCTCTGCGGAGAGCGATAAAGGGCGGCTCCGCCCAAGTCCCGTGACCACGTCCCTCGCGAGCAGCGAAGCGACTGGCCGACTAAGGAGATCGCAGGCGGACCCGCCCCGACCGGGGCCTGAAGCACCGCAACGAAGTTCGGCCAATACACACCTCTGTTCGCGCCGTCGTAGAGGACGTCGACAGGGCCGCTCCCGTCGAGCGGCGCGCCGCAGATCTTGTTGTCTTCATGATTGGCCCAGTAGACGCGGCCGGCCGGACGTTTGCCCGGCCAGTGCTGGTTGAGCCAATTCATGACCGGGTTGGCCAACTGAGCGAGAGTTGATCCGCCGGACTCGTCGAGGATCGAGAAGACGGGCTCCGGGGGGTCGATCGCAATTCCGGACGGGCCGCTTACACCGTCCGCCGAGTCGTACAGGACCGTGACGCCACCGCCGATGGTCAGGGGCGCCCCGCGGATCGTGTAGTCGCCGAGGTTCGTCCAGTAGATCCGCCCGCCTGCGACGTCGATCGCCAGGTCGACGGGACCGTTCACTCCGTTGGACGCACCGTAGAGAATGTCGGGTGGGGCGCTGGAAAGCGTGCCTCTGCGGATCGTGTTGTCGCCGGAGTTCGTCCAGTAGATACGTCCCCCGGCGGGGTCGATCGCCACCGCTCCTGGGTCCTTCACCCCGCTATGTGCGTCGTAGAGGGCGTTGGCGTTGGGGCCGCCGGCGAGCGGCCCGCCCCGGATGGTGTTGTCGACCTCGTTCGCCCAGAAGATACGCCCTACGACGGGGTCGATCGCCACTCCGCCGGGACCGCTCACGACTCCAGACGGGCCGTACAGCCTGTCGTCGAAGCCGCCTGCCAGCGGCGCACACCGGATCGCGTTGTCGCCCTGGCTGGACCAGTAGATCTTTCCCGCAGCGGCGTGGATCGCGATTCCCCGAGGCCCGGCCGCCATCCACCACTCGTACAGGGTGTCGACGTAGCCCCCGCCGGCGAGCGGCGCGCTTCGGATCGCGCTGTCGGCGTGGTTGCTCCAGTAAACGAGGTCGGCCAGTGCCGTCGTCGAGCGTATCAGGGCTGCGCGGGTTGGGAGCAGCCGCGTGGGACTCGTGCGCCAGCTAAGCCTTTTGCAGTCTTCCTTAGACGGCCGGCACTTCTCGACGGATCGGCCGGCGGTACCTCTGCGGACGAGTTGGGGGCGCTACACGATCGCACGGCGACCGGCGCGCGACGACTCGCGCGGCACTCCGATGGCGTCGCAGGTGCTACCGCGCTGAATCCACCCACATCTCGCAACAAGGGCAAAGGACTGCATCGCCGAAATGCAGCCTGCGGCCGAGGCCCGCTGACGAAAGTCGCGCCTCTCCCCGGCGCCTGATTCGTACAGGGCCTCGTGGAGCAGACGCTCCGCTCTGGCGGTAGGGGGCAGCCTTGCCACTTTGGTCGCCGGGGTTGGCTCCGACGATGCGGATTCGTTGGGAAGAACCCTGTCGCGCTCCGCGTCTTAGGAGTGAGGAATTCGTGAACTGCGGCAGGGGAGAAAGGTCCTATGAGCCGCGCTTACGATTCCACTGGTCGATCGAGACAGGCTTGGATTGCGTTCGAGGGCGCTGGCTCGTTTGTGGCTCGCTGGGTTCTCTGTCTTGCTGTGGCGCTGTCGCTTGCCGGGTGCGATCTCCATGGAAGCGACAACCACGCCCACGCCGTCAAGGGCAAGACCGTGCCACAAAACCTGAGGATTCGATCGCTCGCCGATGCCCCAACGGCAGAAAACTATGTCGCTCCAGGCATCAAAGGGCTCGACGCACAACTGCGTGCACGCGCGACACGAACGCAGTCCGGTGCGTGTCCCTCGACGGTCAAGTTCCATACGCCGAAAGCCAAACTCGCTCGCTATACGCCCTACAAGTCGCCGACTACGCCGCCGGACCCGGGGGCATTCAACATCCGCCAGATCGTGATCAAGTTCGTCGAGGGCAGCGGCGTACGTCTACGCGGCCACTACCTGCTCCAGGAGAAAGGCGACGGCGCGACCGACGCCCGCGCGCGACTGGCGCGCTCCGGAATCGAGAACCCCGAAGTTCTCCGAGAGCTACGCCTGTTCAAAAAGGCGGTCGCGTCCATGCGTGCGGTGATCGGACGAGCTACTCCCTTTGTTAGCGAACAGGAGCTCGTGCGCCTCCGCCGCTGCGCGGAAAGTCACAGCCGGCAAGAGTTGCCGGACCTCAACCTCTTCTACTTCGTCCACTTGCCGAACATCGACAGCGAGAGCGCCCAAAGGTTTCTCAAGAGGCTCCAAGCGTTTCGTATCGTCGAGTCCGCGTATTTCCAGCCGATTCCATTTGATGCGGCTGACATCCCACCACTCACCACAATCGACGTCACGCCGTCGCAGGGCTACCTGCAGGCGGCACCAAAAGGGATTGACGTCGACTGGGCGCGCCACTTTAGCTCGGGTCGCGGCAACACAATGCGCATCGTCGACATCGAGTCGGCCTGGAACCTGACCCACGAAGACCTTCCAGCGCCAAGCTTTGGCTTTGGCACTAACTGGGGAAGCTTGGCAGCAGGTGCGGCGGGTGCGCACGGGACTGCAGTCTTCGGCGAGCTCGTAGCCGAGGAAAACGGCTTCGGCGCGACCGGGATCGCACCGCAGGCGTCGATTGGCTGGTCGGCGACCACGAACCTCGACCCGACCGGTGGGATTTACCTCTACAGCGTCGGCAGCGCGCTGCTCAGCGCCCAGCGATTCGCACGAGCGGGTGACATCGCGCTGATCGAACAGCAATTTTCGCAGTACCCGTTCGAGGGCGAGATCGGTACCCCGAGGGGAGCGAGAGTGCCTCCCCCTCCGTGCCCGGCGGGACTGCCGCTCTGGGTCGCAGTCGAGGAGTACCCGCTCGAGCACGCTGCGATCGCGAATATCACGCGTGCCGGAATCATCGTCGTGGAAGCCGCCGGAAACGGCGCAACGCAGGTGGAACCGGCGTCCATGACGGACTCTGGCGCGATCGTCGTCGGCGCGAGCGACACCGCGCTGGGACCCATGTGTTTCTCGAACTTCGGCCCGCGCGTCGACGTGCAAGGTTGGGGAATGTCAGTCGCGACGACGGGCTACGGCGGCGGGCTCGCCCCCGACGGCAGCCTTGCCGTCGACCCGACGCTGCGCGCCAACGGCGCCGACGCCACCCAGTTCTACACAAAGACTTTTGGCGGCACCTCGAGCGCCTCGCCGATCGTGGCCGGCGCCGCAGCACTCATTCAAAGCACCCGGAATGAATTCGGGCTGCCCCTGCTCAACTCGTTCGACATGCGCAGCCTGCTGGCATCCACCGGCACACCGCAACTCGCGGGATCTACACCAAACATCGGGCCCCTGCCCAATCTGCGAAAGGCGATCGCAAGCTATCTCCCCGATGCAGCACGGTTCGTTAGCCAAACCAACGCTCCCACCCTCGTGATACCTGGGCAAAAGTTCACGATCCAAGCCGTCACATTCGCAAATGTCGGTGGAAGATCATGGACGGGCGACCACACCATGGCAGCAGCTCCGTCCTTCCAGACCGGCCAACAGCAATTTCAGGGGCCACCAATCCCGCTCGGAGCGCCCCCAGACGCGGAAGTGTTCCCAGAAGACGAAGTTACGAAAAAGTTCGACATCACCGCCCCGACCCAGCCGGGAACCTACCGCCTTGCCTTCCTTCTTCGGACCGCGGCCGGGCAGCAGCTCGCGTCCTCACCGGCACAGCAAGTCGTGGTCGCAATGCCGAACACACCGATCGACAACGCCCGCATCGTCATCACATCAGCGCCCAACTCTCTGCCAGCCGGGGGGAGCGCACCGGTGACCATCTTCGTAATGAACACCGGCACCTCAACCTGGACCCAGACGGCCTACTCTATCGGCCTGCAACGCGGGATGCGCATCTCGATCCCACAACAAGCTCTCACCCTGCCCGGGTCCTTCGGGCCCGGCGCCGCAATCAGCATTCCGTTCACCATCAGCTGTAACGGCAACGGACAGGGATGGTTCACTGCACAGATGCAAAAACCGACTGGCGGATTCGGCCAAGCGGCATCACAAACGGTCGTCTGCCACTAGGAGCGACACTCGGAGTCACACCGATCCGCCTTAGGAGATCGCGCGCTGGAATCGTCCGTGCGTCGTTCCATGGCTGGTCACCTTCGGATGCCGCTGGGGCGACGGTCGGGCGGACAACAGCCACGGCTTACGGACCGCATTACCTGTCCCGCCGTGGGCGGGCGGGTCCTTCACGCGAGCCCGTGACCCACCGGATAGAGCAGTGGTTCCCTTAACCGGGTGAGTGTCGCGTTGCACAGTCGGTAGCGCCGCGAGTAGAAGGCGGCGACTGGGCGTGCAAATGCGTGCCATCCTTCCTGATCACGTACAAGGAGGCCATGCGCTCTCCGGAGAGGCCCACCACGTTCGCCCCGGCCAGCAGCCCGCTACCGATCGCGTCAGCGTGCGCGGCGTGAGCCACCGCTGTCACCCTGCCGAGCCGGCGCCGACGTCGAGCGGCGCCGTGGTTTGGAGGCCGGTTCCGCGACGGCTTTGCTCGGCTCGAGACGCCGTACGACCATCGTCAGGCCGGGCCCCGCGAGCCCGGGCACTGTTACCTCTGCTCGGTATGCCACGCCCGGCTCGAATGCCTCGTCCACGGTTGCAACTACGCGGACCAGAGTCTCCTCACCGGCCGCGAGGACGACGACCTCAGGGTCGAACACCAGCCCCGGGCGAAGCTCGTGTCCGTTGTCGCTGACGAACGCGGAGACGACGACCGGCGACGACATTCCCTCAGCGAGGAGATTCTCCACAACGAACGCGCCGGTCGCGCTCCCGCCGTCCTCGGCCTCGAGGACGAGCGCCGGTGCGCTTGCCGGGGACTCCACTGTTGCGAGGTGCGAGTCTCGCCTCGTCCTTGTCTTGTCGGCTGTGCGAACAGCCATCTCCTTCGGCAGCCACGCGCCCAGGCTGCCGACGGCTCCCGCGACGGCTCTCACGTAGTCGACGCTGAGACGTTCGACGGCTTCGTAGTAGCGCAGGTTCGCCTGGACGACGCGCCGCAGGGCATCCTCGACCTGGTCTCGGTCGGTCATCGCCACTTCAGCGCGATCCGCCCGAGCCGGGCCGCTCGCAGTAGAAGTGGACATACCAGTGGTGGACAAGGTCAGGGCAATCCGCGACGTCGACCTCGTGACAGCAGTT
>Ga0307296_10001113_pt1 | contig 13342 bp, 15 predicted proteins | sample ER_DNA_153_FD_194467 | JGI IMG/M metagenome (GOLD analysis project Ga0307296, IMG submission 194467) | Bulk soil microbial communities from the East River watershed near Crested Butte, Colorado, United States - ER_DNA_153 | ecosystem: Environmental > Terrestrial > Soil > Floodplain | place... | reverse complement strand
CAGGGAGGCCGCGTACCAGTTAGGTACGTGGCCGACTGAGGACGCCGCGAGGGGGCGAGCAGCGCGGTCCGGCGGCTCAGCGTGTTTTGCGCCAAACCCTCCTGGTAGCCGCCGTCAGACCAGTGGCGCCACGCCCCGGCGAGCCGGTCATTGCCGCCAAGACCTCGAGCTCATCCGCGCGAGAGGTCCCGATCAGCCGGTCGGGAACGGAAGCTCCCGATTTCGACTGCTCCGCGCGCGAGTCCGAGCGCTCGACAGCCCCCTTGGGGCCGCGAGCGCCGGGGGCCGGACGCGACGCATGAAACGAGCCTACGGCTCGCCCATGCGTGCGTCCACGGTCTCTCAGGAGATTCTTAAGGAGCGGACTTCTCGAGCTGAATCGCGGACATCAGTTGCTCGACGTCCTTGACTTCGAGAAGTCGGCGCTGATGCTCGTAATGGGCTCGCCTGGCATCCGCCCGCCTGCGCTCCGGCGACTTGCCGTCGCCGAGGTCGAGGAAGTCTGGTTGCGCTGGAGCTCGGTGTCGTCTGAGTCGGAGCACGGCTTGACCCTCCGGGGGTTTCGGCGTGAGCCGCTTTGCGCCTTTGGTTACCTGTCCCTACGCACTATCGGTGATCCCGGCCGCGCCGAGAATCCCCCGATCAGGTGAGGTAACCGACGACCGCCGCGAGGGCAAAGGCTGCGAGGGAGAAGACGGTGAGAACGGAGAGCGTCCTTGCGTACTCCGTCATCGTCACGCCGCGCTCGAGGTGAAGCTCGCTGTTCCGCATGGTTCAACCATCGGCCGATCGCGCTCTCCTGCGGATCCCCTTGTCGCGTGATCCCGCATACCGCAAAGCGGTGTCCGGCAGCGGCCGGAAGCTCGTCGCGCAGCCTCATCGAAAGCAAACGAAAGCGGCGGGGTGGAAACAGGGTTCCAGCCCCGCCGCAGGCCTTGCTGAGCGCGACTACGTGATGTAGCCGGCGACGCGGGTCAGCGCGTTGACGATGTTGCCCGAGAGCAGGGCAAGAGCGCCGAAGACCGCGATCGTGATGACTGCCAGCACGACGGCGTACTCGGCCATCGTCTGCCCATCTTCACGGGTGAGCCAGTTGTAGAGCTTCTGCATCGGAGCAGACCTCCATGGTCGAAGCGACGCCGACGGACGCGTCTGATTGCTCCCGTGTCATCGGCCGCGTGTGAGGCCTGGAACATCCCCCTGCGAGGTGATCCGGGCTACGTCGAAAGTGGAAGGGCGTGGCTCGGAATCGGACGATCCCAAGCCACGCCGCTGGGTCTTGCTCGAGCTCGACTACGTGATGTAGCCGGCGACGCGGGTCAGCGCGTTGGTGATGTTGCCCGAGAGCAGGGCAAGCGCGCCGAAGACCGCGATCGTGATGACGGCGAGGACGACGCCGTACTCGGCCATCGTCTGCCCGTCTTCACGTGTAAGCCAGTTGTAGAGCTTCTGCATTTGAAGCAGACCTCCATGGTCGAATCGACGCGGACGGACGCGTCTCTTTGGTTGGCGTTGCTCCCGTTTCATCGGCCGCCGGACGAACCCGTATATCCCCCTGGGAGGTGATATCGGATACGCCAAAAGGAAAAGGCGCGGCTCGGATCAGGCGATCCAGGCCGCGCCTCAGGTCAAACTGGTGCTGACTACTACGTGATGTAGCCGGCGACGCGGGTGAGCGCGTTCACGATGTTGCCCGAGAGCAGGGCAAGCGCGCCGAAGACCGCGATCGTGATGACAGCAAGGACGACGCCGTACTCGGCCATCGTCTGCCCGTCTTCACGGGTGAGCCAGTTGTAGAGCTTCTGCATCGGTGCAGACCTCCATGGACGATCGGTACGGAAGGCCGCACCGATGATTGCGTTGGTGGCAACATCGGCCCTCCACGGGGCCCGGTCCATCCCTCAGCCGAGCGTTCCTCTCTCAAGACAAAGCCCGCCTCGAGAGCGGGCTTTGAGGGGCGAGGCTGAGGGAGGGGGAGATAGCCGTCGTCCTGTGCGTTCTAGTGAACATCCCGTGCGTGTGCAGAGGGTTTGCGATCTCTGAGGATTCGGTAAGGCTCAGCCCGAGCCGTAGTCGAAAGTCGCGGCGTATCCACATACGCCCGCGTACTCGAAGCGGAGCTGCGTGTCGTCCACGCTGAGCTCGCGGGCGACGATCTCCTCCCCGGATCGGTCGTGGCCCGGAATGACGCATGTGATCGTCTCGTCGCCTTCATACGGGCCTGAGACGCGGACGGTGACGACGTCACGTACCTTGAACCACTGGCGGCGCGGGGTGTGGTCGAGCTCGATCTGCGCCGGGTGGACGCCGAGGAGGTTGCTTGCCTTCCAGGCCCACGGGAAATGCTCGAGCTGCTCGCCGGCGACTCGGCCGGCCCAGATCTGCTCGAGTGCCTGGTGCTGCTCGGCCGAGCCGCGCTCGTCGAGGTAGAGGATCCAGCTCCACGGGGAGCCTTCCTCGTCGTCGCTGTAGCGCGTGGCCATTACGACGTTGAGGTCGGAGAGGTCGAGGCCGTCGGCTTCGCCTTCGACTATCCGCCAGCAGAGCGCGCCTTCGCAGATGCCGTGCGTCGATCGCCCGCCGGGCACGCCGTTGATGCGCCGACACGGGCAGGGGGCGTCGCAGTTGCACGACTCGAGGTACGTGCCGGCGATGCGCCAGCTCACGCTGCGTCGAGTGCGATCACATGCTCGGCGCGTTCGTCGCGATAGCTCTCGCCCAGTGCGTCTGTGAGCTTGCGCTCGAGCTCGCCGGTCGCAGCCAACTCCTCGACGATGTCTGCGCCGCCGACGAGCTCGCCCTTGACGAAGATCTGCGGGATCGTCGGCCAGCCGGACAGGCTCGACAGCTCCTGGCGGAAACGTGGGTCGGGGAGGATGTCGACGGCCGTGACGGGCGCCCCTGCGGCGCGTAGCGCTGAGAGCGCCCGCTGCGAGTTGCCGCACGCGACGAAGCTCGGTGTTCCTTTCATGAAGAGCGTTACCGGCTCGGTCTCGATGATGTCGCTGATCTGGTCTCTGAGCGTCATGTCGTCCCTTTCGTTTTGATGCGTAGCTCGTGGATCGAGCCGTCTGCGAGCGGCATGGCGAGTGCGTCGTAGACCAGGCGGTGCTGGTCGACGAGGGACAGCCCTGCGAAGCGCGGGCTCGCGACGGTCACCTGGAAGTGGTCGCCGCCGCCCGTGCGGTCGACGACGGCAAGCTCCGTGGCGTCCGGAAACGCCATGCGCAGCAGCTCCTGCAGGGGCTCGGTCGCCACGCTCGCCATCGTAGCCCCCGATTTCGGTCCTGCGGGCCGTCGTGCTATGACCCGCGTCCACAACGAAGGAGAGACGAATGAAGAAGCTCGCACTGCTTCTCGCCCTAGCCTGCGTCGCGCTCGGCGCGCTCGCAGGAGGCGGGAGCGCGAGCCCTGCGGCAGGCCCAGCACCGGTGATGACCGGGCTGCACAACCCTCGGGGACTTGCATTTGACAACCACGGAAGCCTCTACGTCGCGGAGGCTGGCCAGGGCGGAAGCGCCCCCTGCGCCGTCTTCTCGGACGGAATGACCAAGTGCTACGGCCCGACCGGCCGCATATCGCGGCTGAAGAACGGCGTCCAGTCGGTCGTCGCGGACGGCCTGCCGTCGAACGCGCCAGACGGTGGCAACGGCGCGACCGGTCCGCACAACATCGCTGTCGAGGGAGGTCACCTCTTCGTCACGGACGGCCTGGGCGGGAACCCGCTCGACCCGAGCATGGCGCCGTTTCGGGCACTCGGCCAGGGAACGCTGATCAAGGTTCATCCGAACAGCCACTGGGACTCGGTAACCGACATCTCCGCTTTCGAGGCGGCGCACAACCCGGTCGGCCCGCCTGACAGCAACCCATATGGGCTGCTCAACACCGGAGGCCATCGCGTGCTCACGGACGCGGGCGGCAACGACCTGCTCGAGGTCCACGGCAAGCACATTCAGGTGCTAGCGACCTTCCCGTCGCGTCCGGAGCGGAACACCGATGCTGTTCCGACGAGCGTCGCGCAGGGGCCTGACGGGAACTACTACGTCGGCGAGCTCTCGGGCGCTCCGTTCAACGCCGGGGAGGCGAATGTCTACCGCGTCGCGCACGGTCAGGCGACGGTCTACTGCTCCGGCTTCACGGCGATCATCTCGATCGCGTTCGGGCCGGACGGCCACCTGTACGTGCTCCAGTTCGCGAGCGCACCCGGGCTGAACGGGCCGGGAGTGCTCTATCGGATCGACTCGGGCTGCCAGAAGACGCCCGTCGTCACCGACCTCTTCACCCCGGGTGGTGTCGCGTTCGGCCCTGACGGCGCCGCGTACATCAGCCAGGGAAGCATCCTCGCGTCAGACGGAATGGTCTGGCGCTTCGAGCTCGGGTCCTAGCGCCTCGAGCCGCCACTCGCGTCCGTACGTCCGCGTCCTCCGTCTCGTGCGGAGGCGCGGACTGCGGCGCGGCGGTAGGAGTGGGACGACTCTCCCCCGCGTGCGAAGAGTGGACTCCACGGCCGTGCGGAGCGCATGCGGCGGGTGCGGGAACCCGAACGCGTCGAGCAGCCGCTCGTCCATCAGCGCATAGATCGCCTGTGAGCCGAACCGCCTCGGCAGCCCCGGGAACCAGGACAGGAACAGGTCCCGGGTCGCGAGGCCCACGCGCTCGGTCGCCTCCGTGCGCCGGAAGTGCTCTCGCTCGTACTCCTCGTTGAACCGCTCCAGCTCCGCGTACTCGTCCGGAATGTCCCGGATCGCCATGCGCCGGCCGACCTCCCGCCAGAACTCGAACGTCGCGAGCTTCTCGGTCTCGATCAGCGGGCGCCAACCGAACCGCGCGTTCCAGCGAATCGGCTCGAACACGAACGACGAGAGCACGTACAGGAAGTCCTCGTTCGCGATCTCGAAGCGCCCGTGGATCCGGTTCATCCGGCGGATCGCCCGCTTGCCCGCGTCGCTGTCGTAGCCGGCCTCGACGATCGTAGACAGGATCAGGTCGGTGTCGTCGTAGCGCTTCTGGGCGGCCCGGCCGAACTCGCCGGTCCGGTCGAGGAGCTCGGCGATCGACGGCACGGCGAACGTTCGGAACAGCGCCAGCTCGAGCGACCGCGTCGTGTCCCATGGGAACTCGAAGCACGTGTCGAGGTAGACGATCCGCGAGTGGTCGGCCACGGGATCGAGCCGGCGGATCTCGCGGAGATACGACGACTCGCCCACGAGCGAGGAAGCTAGCCCTTCCTGCAAGCTACGGGGATGAGGAGTCGCACGCTCTGGATCGTCGTCTTCGGCGGGATCATCGCGCTCGGGCTCGGGGCGGCGGTGGTGACCGCGTTCGTGACGGACAACAGCGGGTCGTCGGCGACCAGCACCTCGTCGTCGGTTTCGGACACGTTCGACCTACCGATCGGGCTGCAGAAGGACACGCTTGCGCTGGCCAGGCATCAGGGGGACCTGCTCGTCGGGCTTGCGGCTGAGCCGGGCGGCCCGGTGGAAGTCGCGGCCGTCCGCGGCGACACGCCCGTGGCGAGCGATGCGGTTCGAGTGTCCGTCGACGGCCGTGACGTCCCGACCGAGTCCTGCGGAACGGGCTGTTCCCGCGTACAGGCTCCCGTCCTCAAGGGCCGGCCGAGCCGCGTCACGGTCAGCGCCGGTGCGGCGCCGGTCTCGTTCCAGTTGCCGGCCTCGCTGCCGGCCTCTGGCCAATGGGCGTTCGACCGGGCGCGGCGGACGATGGCTGCGCTCCGTTCGTACCGGTTCACCGAACGCCTCACCTCGGGCGGCCCCGTCGTCTTCACTCGCCTCGCGGTGCAGGCGCCCGACCGGCTCAGCCTGCGGACGAACAGCGGCTTCCGCTCGGTGCTCATCGGACACAAGCGGTGGGACTACCAGGACGGTCGCTGGCAGGAGGGCCCGTTCCCCGGCCTGAACGTGCGCGACGTCCTCATGTGGTACGACGCCAGGAACCCGCGCGTCGAGCGCCGCCTGCCGAACGGGGACGTGCAGCTCACCGCGTACGGGCTAAAGCCGGTTCCCGCGTGGTTCCGGCTGACGGTCGAGCCCTCGGGTCGCGTCGCCGAGGCCGAGATGACGGCTCCCGCACACTTCATGCTCCACCGGTACAGCGATTTCAACAGCGCACCCGCGATCAAGCCGCCCCAATGATCGAACACCAGCACGAGCACGGATACCGCGCGCAGAGCCGGCGCGCGCTCGGTCTCGTCCTTGCGCTCACGGTCGCCTACACGGTGTGCGAGATCGTCGGCGGCTGGCTCACGGGGAGTCTCGCCCTGCTTGCGGACGCGGGACACATGCTCGGCGACTCGGCGGCGCTCGCGTTGGCTCTCGTCGCCGCGTGGCTCGCCGCTCGTCCCGCGACGCCCGAGCGGAGCTTCGGCTACCGGCGCGCGGAGATCCTTGCGGCGCTCGTAAACGGCGTCGCGCTGGCGGTGATCGCGATCTGGGTCTTCATCGAGGCAGTCCAGCGGCTCGACAACCCCCGGGAGATCCTCGGCGGCTGGATGCTCGCGGTCGCGCTGATCGGGCTGGTCGTCAACGTGGTCGCGGCGGGCATCCTCTCGCGCGCGGGCGACAACCTGAACGTCCGGGCCGCGCTCCGGCACGTCTTCGCGGACCTCGCGGGGTCGGTCGGAGTCGCTATCGCGGCGGTCGTCGTGCTCACGACCGGCTGGGACCGGGCCGACCCCGTGGCGGGAATGGCGATCGGCGTGCTGATCCTCGGCAGCTCATGGTCGATCGTGCGCGACGCGGTGTCGATCCTGCTCGAGGCGACCCCGACGGGAATCGACGCGGACGAGGTCGGGCGGCGCATGGCGTCGGTCGACGGCGTCGTCGAGGTACACGACCTGCACATCTGGACGATCACGTCCGGCTTTCCGACGCTCTCGGCTCACGTCCTCGTGCGGCGGGGCGACGACTGCCACCTACGGCGACGAGAGCTCGAGCAGCTCCTCGCCGAGGAGTTCGGTCTCGAGCACACCACGCTTCAGGTCGAGCACGTCGGCGAGCGGAGCGGGCTTCAGATCGAGCCCTTGCGCCGCCGCGCCCGCTAGCGCTGTTTCCGGCGGGCTCGGCGCTCGCTGCTTGCAGACGCCATCGCGTCGAGCCCGGCGAGGAAGCCCTTCTCGGCCGGGGCCGGCTTCTTCGGCTCCTCGACCTCAGCCTGGGCTGCGGACAGCGCCCGTTCCCGCGCGGCGAGCTCGGCGCTCTCGCGCCGCACGCGCTCGGCCTCGTCGGCGCCCGCCTTTATGGCCGCTTCGGCCAGCTGCTCTTGCTCCGCAACCGCAGCCGACCGTGACTCGAGGTCGTTCTCCGCCTGAGCCACAGCCTGCTCGCGCGACTCGATCGTCCGCATCGCCTCGGCCGCCGCCTGGCGCTCCCGTTCGACGTCCGCCTGGAGCCGCGTCAGCGTTTGCTCGATCTCCGTGAGCGTCGCCGCACGCTCCTCGAGCGCAGCTTCGCGCTCGGCGATCCGGTTCTCCACGCCTTCGATCCCGGCCGTCCGCTGCTCGAGGTCGCTCTCTCGCGCCGATAACGCGGTCTCGACGTAGGCGGGATCCTCGGGCTCCTGCTCGCTCGCGGGCTCTCGTTTCCGACGCGTCTTGCGCTCACGCTCCTCGACCTCTGCCTGTTGTGCGGCAACCGCTGCCTCGCGCTCGCCGACCTGCCGCTCCCGCTCCTCGAGCAGGCGCTCACGCTCCGAAGCCAGTTCGACGGCGGCGTTGACGGTCGCCTCACGCTCGATGACGGCGGCGACCGCGATCTCGCGCACGTCGACCCCACGTGCCCGTTCCGAGAGCTTCTGCTCGGATTCGACGAGCTGCCGGTCGCGGCGCTCGAGCTCCGCGAGCCGCTCCTCGAGCTCTGCGCGTCGGGCGTTGAGGTCCACCGACTCGCGCTCGAGCCGGTCGCGTTCCTCGACCGCGGAGCGCTCGCGCCGCTGCTCGAGCTCGGACTCCCCGCGCCGAACCTCCTCGGCTCTCCCCGTGAAGGCCGACTCGCGAGCGGCGAGCTCCTGCTCTCGCCGCGCCACGTCAGCCCGCATCCGCTCGACCTGCTCGACCTCGCCGGGACCGGCGCGCCGGTTCTTCACCGGCGTGAACCAGCTGCGTTCCGCGCGGAGAGCCCGAAGCCGCCGACCGAGGCGCCGCTCACGCAGCGCGAGTTTCCGTTCCACACGGTCGAGCTCGCGCTCGCGAACCGCAACCGCAGCGGCCCGTTCCCGCAGCGTCCGCTTCAGGTCTTCGAGGTCCTCGTTCGCTCGAAGCCCGTGCTGATCGTGCTCAAGAACCTGCTTCGCCACCGGACCTCGAATGTACAGGCTCTTTGCGGAATCGGACACCGGGAATACGATCAACTGTCGTGAGGGAGGGCTGGCCCAGGGCGGTACTCGCCGGCATCACGGTCGCGCTCGTAACGGCCGCGACCGCAACTGGCGGAAGCGTGGTCGCGACTCCGATCAGCTCCGACCCGTACACGAACCCGGAGAGCCAGCACCGGACGCAGGTCGAGCCCGACTCGTTCGGCTTCGGCAACACCGTCGTCGCCACCTTCCAGACCGGACGCTTCAATGCGGGAGGCGGCTCGAGCAACATCGGCTGGGCGACGACGACGAACGCGGGCCGCACCTGGACGACCGGCATGCTGCCCGACACGACGATCTACCAGGGCGGGGCCTGGTCGCGGATCAGCGACCCCGCGGTCGCCTATGACCCGATGCACGACGTCTGGATGATCTCGACGCTCGCGTTCGGGATGAGCCTGACCCCGTTCGGTGCGCCGAGCGCGATCCTCACGAGCCGCTCGACCGACGGCGGCCTGACGTGGGGCAACCCGGTCACGACCGCGCTCGGCCAGACCAACTTCTACGACAAGAACTGGATCACGTGCGACACGTGGCCGCTGAGCCCGCATTACGGCAACTGCTACACGGAGTGGGACGACAACGGGCTCGGGAACCGCATCCTGATGAGCACGTCGATGGACGGCGGCCAGACCTGGTTGCCGCCAGTCTCACCCGGGGGCCTTCCGTCCGGCCTCGGCGGCCAGCCCGTCGTGCAGCCGAACGGGACAGTGGTCGTGCCGTACACGACCGGGAACGAGATCAAGGTGTTCCATTCGACGGACGGCGGCGCCAACTGGACGAGGCCCGTATCGATCCACCTCGTCCAGGAGCACTCGGTCGCCGGGAATCTCCGCACCTCGGCGCTTCCGTCGGCCGAGGTCGACGCCGAAGGTCGGGTGTACGTCGTCTGGCAGGACTGCAGCTTCCGGACCGGGTGCAGCTCGAACGACATCGTGATGAGCGCGTCAGCGGATCCGTTCACCTGGCCGCAACCCGTCCGGATCCCGATCGATCCTGCGAACAGCGGGGCCGACCACTTCATCCCTGGGATCGCGGTCGACCGCTCGACCTCCGGCAGCAGCGCCCGCCTAGCGCTCGCGTACTACTACTACCCGGTCGCCGCCTGCAACGGCAGCACGTGCGACCTGACCGTCGGCTTTACCTCATCCACCGACGGTGGAGCGACCTGGGCGCCGGCGAGACGAGTCGCGGGGCCGCTCAAGCTCTCCTGGGTAGCCCTCACCGACCAGGGGCCGATGGTCGGCGACTACATCTCGACCTCGTTCGCGGGCGGGCCGCTCGCGTTCCCGGTCTTTGCGATCGCCAAGCCTCCTGTAAACGGCGTGTTCAACGAGCGCGCGGCATCGGCGAGATTCGACGTCATGATCCCGCAGGCCGGAGCGCTGATCCCGGTGCGACGCGACCCGATCCGGTTCCGCGGGGGCACGTCTGTGAGGGCCCCGCTCGAGCTCGCCACCAGGCGCTAGCCGATTCCCGCCGAAAGGCGTACGATCAGGATGCTCGTGGGGAGGGGAAAGCGAAGAAGGGTTGCGTCGGTCGCCCTGCTCGTGCTCGTGGGAGGCCTCGCGCTTGCCGCCAGCGTTTATGCAGGCAGCGTCGTCGCGACGCCGATCAGCTCCGACCCGTACACGAACCAGTCGAGCCAGCACCGGACGCAGCTCGAGCCTGACTCCTTCGGCTGGGGCAACACGGTCGTCGCCACCTTCCAGACCGGCCGCTTCTTCGACGGCGGCTCGAGCAACATCGGCTGGGCGACGACGACGAACGCGGGCCGGACGTGGACGACGGGCATGCTGCCCGCGACGACGATCTTCGCGAGCCCGGCGGGACCGTGGTCGCGCATCAGCGATCCGGCGGTCGCATATGACCCGCTCCACGAAGTCTGGATGATTTCGACGCTTGCGATCGACGCCTCAGTGTCGGGCGCGGCGGTGCTCACGAGCCGCTCGACGGACGGGGGCATCACGTGGTCGAACCCGGTCACGACATCGGAGTCGACAGGAACCTTCTACGACAAGAATTGGATCACCTGCGATACGTGGGTGCAGAGCCCGCACTACGGCAACTGCTACCAGGAGTGGGACGACTCGCGGATGACGATGAGCGTGTCGACCGACGGCGGACTCACCTGGGGCACGCCCAAGTTCCCGGGCGGCAGCGGCGTCGGCGGGCAGCCGGTCGTCCAGCCGAACGGCAACGTCATCGTGCCGTACGAGGGCGGCGCCGGGATCCGTTCCTTCCGTTCGATTGACGGCGGCGCGACCTGGCAGACCTCGGTCCCGGTGGCCAGCGTCAGCGAGCACGGCGTGGCCGGCAACCTGCGCACGTCGCCACTCCCGTCCGCCGAGGTGGCCGGGGACGGAACGGTGTACGTCGCCTGGCAGGACTGTCGCTTCCGCAGCGGCTGCTCGTCGAACGACATCGTCTACAGCACGTCGACCGACGGTCTGGTTTGGTCGTCTCAGTCGTCTCCGCCCACCCGAGTTCCGATTGACCCGACGACCAGCACGGTCGACCACTTCATCCCGGGCTTCGCCGTGGACCGCTCGACGTCTGAGTCGACCACCCGGCTCGCGCTTGGCTACTACTACTACCCGGTCGCGAACTGTGGCGGATCGTGCGCGCTGAGGGTCGGCTTCGTGTCGTCGACCGACGGCGGGGCGTCGTGGACGCAGCCGCGCCAGGTCGCGGGGCCGATCAGCGTGGCCTGGATCGCGAGCACGAACCAGGGCGTGATGGTCGGCGACTACATGTCGACGTCGTTCGCCGGAGGCAATTTCGCGTTCCCGATCTTCGCGGTCGCCAAGGCCAAGACCGGCGCGACCTTCGACGAGCGGGCCTACAGCGCGAGGTTCGATGTGACGATTCCGTCCTCTGCGTCGCTCGTCCGCGCGCGCAAGGACCCGATCCGCTACTCGAAGCACAATTTCGTGCCCGACCTCGAGCTGCCTCCGGTCACGAAGTAGAAAGCGGCGCCGGAGCTGATTAGGATCAGAGACGTGGGGGAGAGAGGGCGCAGAGCGAGATCGGTCTGGACCGCGGTCGCAATCGCCGCGCTCGGCTTGTTCTTCGTGGCGACGGTGTCCGCCGGAAGCGTGATCCCGACCCCGATCAGCGACGACCCCTACACTGACGGCGGAAGCGCGCACCAGCACAAGACGCAGGTCGAGCCCGACTCCATTGCGTTTGGCAACACGATCGTCGGAGTAAGCCAGTCGGGCAGGTGGTTCGACGGCGGCGGCTCGAGCAATCTCGTCTTCTCGTCCTCGCAAAACGGCGGACGCACGTGGACGACCGGCGGCCTGCCCGGAACGACGGTCAACGCGACCCCGCCCGGGCCCTGGCCACGGATCAGCGATCCCTCCGTCGCCTATGACCCGCAGGACAATGTCTGGCTCGCCCTCGGCCTCGGGATCGACGCGAGTGGGGACGGCCACATCCTGCTCGTAAACCGCTCGACCGATGGCGGCGTGACCTGGTCGAACCCGGTGGTCGCAGGGACAGCACCCGGGACGTTCTGGGACAAGACCTGGATCGGCTGTGACACGTGGGCGCAGAGCCCGCACTACGGCAACTGCTACATCGAGTTCGACGACAACAGCGCGGGAAACGTGGTGACGATGGTCACCTCGACCGACGGAGGGCTGACCTGGGGCTCGCTGCATAGCGTAAGTGGGGCGTCGGGCCTCGGCGGCCAGCCGGTCGCTCTGCCGAACGGGACCGTCGTCGTGCCTTACACGGCGAACTACTCGGCGGTCTACGCCGCGGTCTCGACAGACGGCGGGAACTCGTGGTCGACGCACTTCGCCGCGAGCCAGGTCTCGACCGGTGACCAGGGGATGCGAGACCCGCCGATGCCGACCGCCGAGGTCGACTCCTCCGGTCGCGTCTATGTCGCCTGGAGTGACTGCGTCTTCGAGTCGGGCTGCAACGCGAACGACATCGTCATGACGACCTCGACGGACGGCGTCAGCTGGACTTCCGTCGTACGGATCCCGACCGACCCCTTGAACAGTGGTGTCGACCACTTCATTCCGGGCCTCGCGGTCGACCGCAACACCAGCGGGAGCTCGGCACACTTGGCTCTGACCTATTACTACTTCTCGGCCGGCTCGAGCAACTTGAGCGTCGGCTTCTCTTCGTCGCTCGACGGCGGCGCGAGCTGGACCCCAGGATTGAGGATCGGCGGGCCGATGCACCAGCAGTGGGTCGCGAACACGAACCAGGGCTACATGGTCGGCGACTACATCTCGACCTCGTTCACAGACGACGGGAAGGCGCACCCGGTCTTCTCGCTCGCGAAGGCTCCGGACTCAGGCGTGAACGGCTCGTGCTATCCGAACAACACCGGGTGCCACCAGCGGCTGACGAGCGCGACCTTCGACATCACGCTTCCGCCGCCGACCCCGCTTGTGAAGACGCGCAGGGAACCGGTCGCCCGCGGGCTGCACAGGCATCCCGAAGACGCGCCGCTGACGCTGCCGACGGCGAACTAGCCGCTCGGAACCGCGTGCTCCAGCCAAGGTCGGAGCTCTGCGAGGAACGACGGGTCGACGGTGTGCGGGAGCGGATACTCGCGGTAGAGCACGTCGGCGCCTGCACCTTCGAGCAGCTCCTTCGCCTGCCGGCCCCATTCGACCCCGATGATCGGGTCCTCCGTCCCGTGGCCGATCGCGACCGGCGGCAACGGCGGGTCGAGGTCGTATTCGAGCCCCTCGACCCGGGGGAAGAAGCCGCTCATCGCGATCAGCCCCGCAGGCCTGGGCCGTCCCGCGGCCAGCCCGAGCGCATAGCTCATCATCGAGCCCTGGGAAAAGCCGCCGAGCACGGTCCGCCCGGGCGGGATACCCGTCTCGGCGGCCAGGCCGTCGAGAAACTCCGACGCCGCGCGGAACGAGGGCAGGAAGGTGTCCGGAGGCGGATAGCCGAGCTCGCCGAGGACGTACCAGTGCCGGCCGCCCGGCGGTAA
>Ga0307296_10001112_pt1 | contig 13358 bp, 9 predicted proteins | sample ER_DNA_153_FD_194467 | JGI IMG/M metagenome (GOLD analysis project Ga0307296, IMG submission 194467) | Bulk soil microbial communities from the East River watershed near Crested Butte, Colorado, United States - ER_DNA_153 | ecosystem: Environmental > Terrestrial > Soil > Floodplain | place: USA... | reverse complement strand
GACGATCTTGGTGCGGGGAGTGTAGATGCCGGTCACTTCCCGCCAGGTGTGAGTGATCCGATCTTCGATTCGAGTCCGGCGATCAGCTCGTCGAACGACTTCTGGAAGCTGGCGATTCCATCCACGAGGAGTTTCTCGGTTACTTCACGCACGGAGATTCCGACCGCCTCTATTTCCTTGAGCAGCCCTTCGGCGACGGGGACTCTTTTGTCGACGGTTTTCTCAACTACGCCATGATCCGCGAACGCTTCGATGGTGGCCGGCGGCATGGTATCGACCGTGTCGGGGCCGATCAGCTCCTCGACGTACATGACGTCGCGGTAGGCGGGGTTCTTGGTGCTGGTGCTGGCCCACAGCGGACGCTGCACCCGTGCGCCCTGCTTCGCCAGCGCTTCCCATCGCGGTCCGGAAAACTTCTGCCTGAAGAGTCGGTAGGCGAGCTTCGCGTTCGCAATAGCGGCTCGGCCCTTGAGAAGCTGCAGGCGCTCCTTCTCCGCGGGTTGCGCCTTTGCAATCATCGCATCGAGACGCTTGTCGATCTCCGTGTCGACCCTGCTGACGAAAAAGCTCGCGACGGACGCGAGTCCGTCGATCGGCTGGCGGGCTTTGACGCGGTCTTCGAGGCCCGCCATGTAGGCTTCGATCACCCGATCGTGTGCTTCGATCGCGAAGAGGAGCGTGATGTTGACGTTGATCCCTTCGGCGATGAGACGTCTGACCGCGACTGCGCCCTCAACGCTGCCAGGCACCTTCACCATGACGTTGGGGCGATCCACAGTCTTCCACAGGCGACGGGCTTCCTCGACGGCGGCATCGGCGTTGTGGGACACGCCGGGAGAGATCTCGATCGACACGTAACCATCGGCGCCGCGAGTTGAGCTGTAGACTCCCGCAAAGGAGTCACAGGCGTCGCGCACATCGGTTGTCTCGAGCAGCTCGAATAGCTCCCAACTCGTCAGCCCGTCTTCTTCGGCGCCGACTATCTGGTCGTCGTAGGCGTTGCTCGACGCCAGCGCCTTCTGAAAGATCGTCGGGTTGGATGTCATGCCGGTCAGCGCATCGTCACGGATGCGACGGTCCAGCTCGCCGTCGTGCAGTATCCGCCGGTCGATGCTGTCGAGCCAGATCGATTGCCCAACGTCGTGAAGCTCCTGCAGCCTGTTCTTGGCCATGAAAGTCCCCCTCTCCAATTCTAACTATCCTCGCGGCCCAGCGCTCCCCGCCAGCGCGGCGAAAAAATTGCTTGAGCCCCGATCGTGGACCAACGGCGAATCTTTCTGCTATCACCCGCGAGCTGCGGCGGGAAGCGTGCTGCTCTCCTGTTCAACGACAGGGCCGAGTTCGACATCGCCCGTCGGGTCCGCCAGCAACCGGGGGCGCCCCTTGGCGACGTCTTTAGCTTCCTGAGCGGCCTTTATTTCCGAGGCAAGCTCGCCTATGCCCGCGAATTCCAGAACCCGCCGCCCCGCGGTGCGCCAGGAATTCAGATCATAACTCCCACCGATGGGCTTTACTCGCCTGGCTCTCTGGTCACCCTCAAGGACCTGGAGCGCTTCGCGGGGGTCCCAATTGACGCCGAGGAATCACGGTACCGCTACCCGCTCGAACGCGACGCGACCAAGATCGCCGAGAGGATCGGACCGAAGTGCCAGGTCGTGCTGCTGGGGAGCGTGGCTACGGGAAAGTACGTAGATGTACTGTCGCCCATCTTCGGGACACGACTGGTATTTCCAAAGGAGTTCATCGGTCACGGAGACATGGCCCGCGGCGCGATGATGCTGCAGCGCGCTGCCGCGGGGGTCGAGCTCACCTACATCCCGGTCTCCGACCCATCCCGCCTGGGGACTCGGACAACAAAAAAGGCGCGCGCCGAGTTCGACGCGCGCCTTTGAGCAACCATTAGCGTCCGACTCGCCAGTCGGTAGAGAGCTCGGTGGTGCCCCACGCGAACTTCAGCACGCCGTGGGGGAATGTTTTCGACGTAGGAGCCTCGATCGCCGGAATGAGCCAGAAGGTCAGACTCTCGACGGGCTCCGCCAACGTGCGCTGGCGGAGGTCGATCCGCGCGAAATCCTTCGACCGGTCGTAGTCGGTACCCCACTGATTGACCTCTTTGCTCACGACCAACTTCCAGCCGGTCCGGGTCGGAAGCGAGAACAGGGTGTAGATCCCGCGCGGGATGAAGGTGTTCCCGATCGTGATGTCGACTTCCGTGCTGAGCTGGGTGGCCATGTTGGCGCCCGTGCGCCAGACGCTGTCCCAGGGGACCACACCGGGCATTCCGATGACGTTTCGGCCCCGCAGATGGGGCTGGCCATAGTCGATGACGATCCTGGCTGGTCCCGCCAGGTTCAGCGCACCGAACCAACCTCCTTCCTGCGCGTCCCAGCGGCTGTCGACCAGCAGGGCGACCGACGCGCGTGTGCTGGCGGTAGCTCGGGGAATTCTTGGTGCCTGCTGAGCCGGTTGGGCTGGCGGTGCAGCCTGGCCGGCCGGAATTGGCTGCCCCTGTGCGCCGAGCTCAGTAGCGGCGAGCACAACCGTCACAGAGACGATGAAACGCGAAGCAATCATCCTGCTCTCCCCTTTGAGTTAGTAACGGCTGAATCCACAACGAATCCGGGATACTCCCGGATCAACTCACATTAGAATTCGCGCTTGCGCATCTCCTTGAAGAAGCGCTCGTGCTCCTGGCGCTCCTTCAGCGTCGCCTCGTCCGTCGGCAGATCGGCGAGATTCTTGTCGTATTTCTTCCCGAAGCCCTTTCTGCCGCTCGACTTTGCCGCCTTGGCGGCGTTTTTCTTGGCCAGCGCCGCGATCTTCTTGTCGTCCATAGCCCTCCCTCAGTCCAAGGTAAACGTGCGCTTAAATATGTCACCCCTGCGCTAGTCGCGTTACAATAAGTCGTGGCCAACTTTCCAGACCCCATTGCCGTCCTTTCGGCGATGATCACTCCGGCAGTGCTCATCTCAGCGTGCGGATCACTTATCCTCGCGACATCCGATCGTCTCAGCAAGGCAGTGAGTCGGACGCGGGAGATCTCGCAGGCGTTGATTCCGCGGGCGAACGACCAGCGGGCCGATGGTCGCGAGGAAGAGCGGCGGATGCTGTTCACCCAGCTCGATTTCGTGACGACGCGGGCGCGCCTTCTCCAGCGCGCGCTGTCGAGGCTGTATGCGGCGGTCGCCTTTTTCATCGGCACCAGCGTGGCGATAGCGTTTCTGGTTGCGATTACGACCTCCGACATGAATCTGCAAGTGCTTCTCGCACTGCTTCCGATCGGACTCGGACTCTGTGGCGCTGGCCTCCTTCTCTACGCCGCGTTCCTGCTGATCAAGGAATCCCGCTTCGCGCTAGCCGCCGTGAATGAGGAGATGGATTTCACCTGGAAGCGCGGCAAGGAGTACGGCCCTCCGGATCTGGTCAAAAAGGGGATCAAGCGTACGCGCTGGTTTGGCGGGGTGAAATAGGACTGCGGACTACTAACAGGTTACGGACTGAGCACTGCAACTGCGGACTGTAATTAGCTGTTGGTCGGCCAAAAAAAAACGCCGGCGATTACCCAGCGTTTTTTGCTTTCTGAGCGAGGTTTCTATCTCAGCCGCACTCGCTGAAGCCGCACACGTGGCACTTGGCGCAGCCCTCGGCGAACTCGAGCGACGAGCCACAATCCGGGCACGTTCCTATGAACGACTCGCTCCGATTCACAGCATCGAAGCGGTACTGACCCTGCCCCGCCTCTCCAGTCACTGGTGTAGGCTTCGGCTGAATTCCTTCGACCGACGGGCTCTCTGAAGGCGAAGCACCGAGCAGCTCCTGCTGCACGCCAAGTTTTTCCCGCATCCACTTCTCGAGCGCAATTCCGATCGCGTCCGGAACGGAGAGTACTTTATTCGGCCCGAGTCCGATCGCCTTGTCCGACGCGATGCCGCGCAGCTGGCGATGCACCTCGCGGATCGGAATTCCAGATCTGAGCGCCAAAGAGATCAACCGGCCCATTGCCTCGGCATCCGCCATCGCGGCGCCACCCGCTTTGCCCAGGTTGATGAAGACCTCGAATGGCTGCCCACGATCGTCCTCGGTGATGTTCAGGAACATCGTGCCGAGCGGCGTCTCGATCCGAGTCGTGATTCCACGCAGCGTATCGGGACGGGCTCTCTTCGCGCGGCGCTGAAGATTCTCCGCCTCCGCATCGAACAGCGCCTGCTTCAGTCTCGCGTTGTCGGCCTCGAGCTCCGCAATCGTGCCGTGCAGCTCCCCACGCTCAGCTCTGGCGTCGGCCTTGCCTTCGCGCTCGGCCTTGGCCTGTTCAGTCGCTCCGGTGGAGAGAACCTGATTGTCGCGCGAGCCATCGCGGTATACCGTCACGCCCTTGCACTTGAGCGCGTAGGCGAGCTCGTAGATCGCCCTCACGTCTTCCGGAGTCGCGACGTGCGGGAAGTTGGTCGTCTTGGAGATGGCGGAGTCGCAATTCTGCTGGAAGGCCGCCTGCATTCTGACGTGCCACTCCGGCGTGATGTCGTGGGCCGTGACGAACACGCGCTGCCACTGGGCCGGCACCTCGTCGAAGTGGATGTGCCCTTCCTTCGCAATATTCTCCATCAGCTCTTCGGAGTACCAGCCTTCCTTCCTGGCGATCGCGACGAAGTCTTCGTTCACGTCCGGCATGAGCACGCCCGCCTGATTCCGCATGAACGCAACGGCAAAGAGCGGCTCGATGCCCGAAGAGCATCCCGCAATGATCGAGATGGTACCGGTCGGAGCGATGGTGTTGACGTTGCAGTTCCGAAGGAGCTGCATCGGCCGGATGCGATTCCCTCTCGTATCGCGCGCGCACGTCTCGTCCGGACCCCAGATCGATCGTGCCCACTCCGGGAAGGGGCCCCGCTCATTGGCGAGCCTCTCGCTTTCGCGCTTCGACTCCACGTCCACGAACTTCTGCAGCTGACGTCCGAACTCGACGCCCTCGAGGCTGTTGTAGGCGATGCCGAGGCGGACCAGCGCATCCGCGAAGCCCATTACACCGAACCCGATGCGACGAATTCTCTTCGACAGCGCGTCGATCTCTGGCAGCGGATACTTGTTGACGTCGATGATGTTGTCGAGGAAGTGAACCGACAGATGGATATCGCGCTTGAGCGCGTCCCAATCCATCTGACCGTCCTTTACGTAGTAGCCGACGTTGATAGAGCCGAGGTTGCAGACGTCGTACGGCAGCAGCGGCTGCTCGCCGCACGGATTCGTCGCCTCGTACTGTCCGACGTGCGGCACCGGATTGTAGCGGTTCGCTTCGTCGATGAAGAAGCAGCCCGGCTCGCCGGTGCGCCACGCTCCATCGATCATCCTGTCCCAAACGCTGCGAGCATCGAGCTGGCCGGTGACCTTGCCGCTGCTCGGATCCCTGAGCTCGTAATTCGTGCCGGTCCTCACCGCATCCATGAACTTGTCGGTGACGGCAACGGAAATGTTGAAGTTCGTTATCTGAGTCAGGTCTTCCTTGCAGGTGATGAAGTCCATGATGTCGGGATGATCGACGCGCAGGATTCCCATGTTGGCGCCGCGCCGCGTACCACCCTGCTTCACGGCGTCGGTCGACGCATCGTAGAGCTTCATGAACGACACCGGACCTGATGCAACTCCGGTGGTCGACCGGACCATCGACCCCTTGCCGCGCAGCTTGGAGAAACCAAACCCCGTTCCGCCACCAGACTGGTGGATGAGCGCCATCGCCCGCAGTGTGTCGTAAATGCCGTCGCGCCCGTTGGAGAGCGCGTCCTCGACCGGCAGCACGAAGCACGCGGAGAGTTGCCCGAGGGGGCGTCCCGCGTTCATGAGAGTCGGAGAATTGGGCTCGAAGCGACGCTCTACCATCAGCCGGTAGAAGTTCTCGGCCATCCCCGTGACTTCGCCGTCGTTTGCACCGTACCGGCGATCCGCCTCGGCGACTGTTCCCGCCACTCGCCAGAACATCTCTTCCGGCTGTTCCACTGGCGTGCCCGTGCCGTCCTTGATCAGATATCGCTTTCCGATCACGGTACGTGCGTTGTCATTGAGCTGGGCGTCGCCTTGCGGCGGTGCGACGGGTATGGGCATTAGTTACAACTCTCCGCTTAAAAAAAAGGTTGTCAAGAACTTGACGACTGGACTCGGGACGGCGTGCTTGTGCATCGTTGGTTTCGATGCGGGCACGGAAGGTATCCTCATTCGTGAGTCCGCACCAGCCATGAGTTATCGTCTGTCCTGACAACGACTTACGTAATCCACATCACAGATGGTCGGGTGACCTCCGGTTTTCCACGCGCGGGAAAACGAGCAAGCTTTCTCGGACATTCAGCACGGGTCATTCCGAAGCGTTCCGCGTAGGGCGACTAGCCGCCTCACTGTAAGTACACCAGAGGGCAGCGGTTAGATCGCCGTCGAACAGCCGAAAGGGCCTCTCGTCACCAACGACCGATGGGAGCAGAGTCGCGCCACTCCGCGCGTTATCAGGCCTATGACAAACGTCCGTTTGCTTAGACACACGTGCCGTTGCGTGACCCTAGAACGAAGCTCCAAACGTCACGTACGCCTGCGCCGTGCTCGCGCCCAGTTGCTCGCGATTGGCGAGTGCAAACGCCAGCCCCAGGCGCAGCCTCGCCTGAACATCGAGCTGCAGACCCGTATCAACATTGAGCTCAGCTCCGGCCGAGCGCATCGTCGGATTCAGGACATCTGAGACTCGGCATACTCCATTTGTCGTGTCCACGCCAGCGGGGCAGAACGCGCGGCCTGCTTCGCCAAAGAGGGCCAGGGAAATCTTGTCGATGAAGACAGGTATGAATCTGAACCCGCGAGACGGGGCCGCGAGCGGAGCCCGATACTCGATCGTGCCCGAGTATGCGCGTATTCCCTGCTCCGCACTGACCGGATATCCGCGAACGCCAAAGGTCCGCCGGCGCTCGCCGAGCTCGACGCCTGGAAAAACTTCGAGCTGGGTGCCGCTGATTCCTCCCGCTGAAAAGAGGTCGGCGCTGCGTTCGTCGGTGATTCCACCGGCTGCGCGTAGCGCGATCACATGGTGTGCAAAGCCTGGCAGATCGAGTGATTTGTACGCCGACGTTACGCCGATGGCGCTGCGCGTCGAGCTTCCGGACGTTCCGCGCTGCCAACGCTGTCGGCCACTGACGCTCGCTCCAATTCCATCCTCAGCCGAGATGCTGAGGCTGGGTCGGCGCGCGTTCGACCAGCCAGCCGAACCGATGAGCGCCGGATAGGAATGCGCCGCGTTGTAGAATCCGGGAAGCTGCGGAAGGAGCGTGGCGGGAGCAGTCGAATAGGTGATGCTCTCGATCTCGGCGCCGACGGATGCGATCGTGTAATTCCGGAACCGGGGACGCACCAGAGTCGTTTGCAGCGACGCGATACGGGACCGCTCGCTGATCGTCCCGACCGCAGCCGAGGTAGTCGGGCTTGCGTTTAGGAAGACAGATCCGTGTGAGAAGCTCTGCGAGGCGTAGACGTCGATGAGCGGAAGCCCGAGTCCGGCGTAGCGGTACCACAGCCACGCAGAATTCTCATGGAATTCGTTGTTGCGCAGGGCCTCGACCGTGTAGTCATGACGTCCGACGATGTCGTAGCCGCTCGTAACCGCTCCAAACGATGTTCCATCGTCGGTAGTGCTCTCGATGACGGGCAGCCAGTACCGAGGGAGGAGCGAGAGCCAGGGTGAGTACGGTCGCGAGCGGGATGTGTCGGCGGTGCCCAAGGGTGGCACGCCACTCACCAGGTTCAGGCAAGTTGTGCAGCCGGCTCTCGGACTTGTTCTCGAGCTGTCGGCGGCGGACAGCCGCAGCGAATCGGTGAGAGGCGCGACTCCGATGTGGTATCCGTCCGCGCTGAACAAAAGTGCAGCCAGTTTGGTGCGGTCGGGCGATGCCTCTGGGGAGAACACGCCGGTGGCTGCGTCGGTGACCCGCGAGATGGTCGGCGAGAAAGTCGTCACGTCCGCGACATAGATCTGAGGCGACCCGCTACGCTCCGATGAGAAGTAGATGCGTCTTCCATCACTGGACCAGCTCGGCCCCGAATTGACGGAGTGCGTTGCGCCGAACGAATCAACCCGCTTTCCAGCGCTATCGAGTATCACGATCTCCGATCGTCCCCTGCTCTGCATCACCGCTGCGATGCGCGAGCCATCCGGAGACCAGCTCGGATCCGACCATTGCTCGTCGAGATCCGCCTGGGTAAGCGCGGTGATCGTCCGACCATCGCGCGATACCCGGACGAGCCGGGTGGTCGCCGGAACGTCCTGGACGGCGACGATCTCTCCATCGGCCCGCGCGTCGGGTGCACTCAGCCTGGCGCCGTTGGTGAGCCGCACTGCAGCGCCGTCACGTTCGACGTACAAATCGTTTCTGATGTGGTAGGGCCCAAGAAACTCCGGCTGCGAGAACAAGATGCCTCCGCCTGGCATCCGCACGTTCGGGCTCATGCCATTTCTCCGGCCGAGCCGGTGCTCTTTTCCTGTTAGCGTTACTTCGTAAGCGCCGGGCATCTCCCGACCTTTGTTCCCCGAGTAAATGAGCAACGTGTCGTTGAGCCACCGCGGGAAGAGCGCGACGCGCCCGGCGCTGGTGACCTGTCGCCACCCCGGCATCACCTCGTGCGGTGCGCGCATCTCGCGCTTGAGCGAATCCCGCCACTGTCGCCACGCCGTCTCGAACGACATTCCAAACGCGCCTCGAGATGTGGGCGTGAGGAAGAACGGAAACGGGGTCCTGGCGCCGCGCTCGACGAATTCGCGAATGCTTCCCGGCCCACGTGTCCGCGACAGGTAGTCGAACAGCAGCGACCCGTAGATGTAGACGACCTCGCCACCGGGAAATCGAGACGTTCCCGGAGACAGCTCCTGCAGTGTCGGGAGGCGATTGGCGAGCGCGGCTGCGCGTGCGATCATCGAGTGTTCCGAGCCCTCGAGGCGTCCGTATCCTGTCAGCCTCGACTCGAAGTACACAGCGAGTCCCTCGACGACCCAGCTCGGCTCATAGGCGTTTGGAAAGAGCAGTGGGTTTCTGCCGAAGATCGCCTGACCCACGCGCCAGATTCCGCGAGAGCGATCGAGGTGGAAGATGTGCGTGAGCTCGTGGGTTATGACGAGCGCATTCCAATCGCTATAGCTCTGGAGACCGGAAGCGTCTGTCGGCGGATGCGCGAACACCACGATGCGGTTGGATGGAAACGGTGTGGCGTAACCGTTCACGTAATCGACGTTGTCGGAGACGACGAGGTCGATCGTGCCTCGCGGCGGCACCAGCTCTGTCGCGAGCTCCGTGTAAGCTCGCTCCGCGTTGACCGCAGCCCGGCGGGCCTCCTGCTCCAGCGGCGGGGTGAAGTGAATGCGAAAGTGCCGCGTCTGGATCGTGCGCCAATCGTCGTTCGGCGGAAGTTGTGCGCCGGCCGCGCGTGCCGCGCAGAAGGCCAGCGCGGCTGCGAGTGCGATCGGCCTCACTGTGATCGTGCCAGTGATGTAAAGTAGGTCTCCAGGCCCTTGAGTATTCCGCGGGCGTAGGCGTCCTGATACGACGGCGTTCTAAGCGCCGCTTCCTGGTCAGGCATAATGATGTAGGCGCCTTCGGTCAGAACGGATGGCATCCAGGTGCCACGCGCGACGGCGATGTTCTGGAATTTGATGCCCTTGTCGCGAAGCCCCATCTCCCCGAGCAGCGCATTTTGTTCAGCCCGCGCCAGTGGAATGGAGTGAGGCCAGAAGTAGAGCGTCCACGTGCCATTGTTGGTGAAGGGGTTATCACCGTCGGGAAGCGCGTCGAGGTGGATGGAAACAAAGGCGTGTGCATTTGCGCGTCGACTGATGATGGGACGGAGTCCGAGTTCTACGGGATCCGGAGTAGTGCGCGTCATCACGACGTTCACGCCACGTTCGGCGAGAAGATCGCGCAGTTTCAGCCCGACCGCGAGTACCGCATCGCCCTCGTAGAGAGCGGTCGGGCCTGTAGCGCCGGCGGGGGGATGTCCAGGATCAACCGTGATCGTCAGCCCGCGAAGTGGAGAATTCGCATCCGCGATCCGGGGCGGGCGTCGCACTCTGAATGTGAGCGTTCCGTTTTGCCATAAGGCGAGGTACCCATACGGAGCGCGATGCAGGTTGACGGTATAGCGCACGCGAGTCGACTCCGGAGTCGAGCTCACGCTGTTGAGATAGGAGTCAGCCGGCTGGGGCATCATCGAGACCACCGGTGCATTGCTCACTCCATACAACAGGAGCGAAATCGAGCGCTCGCCGTCCTCAACCAAATAAGGGGGCGGTGGACCCGTCATCGGGATGACGATGTCTATCCACTCCGGAGTCGGTTCAACGCGGACTGCTCCAACGCTTCGCACCGGCGCAATGGAGTCCCCGCCGAACATCCCCGGGGACGTGGCCGAACTGTCACGTGAGAGCTCGCTTCTCAGCACCCACGCCTCCTGCCCAGAATCAAGCTCAATGCGCACGAATTCGACGGAGCCGAGTTTCCTGTACCCAGTCACCTTCACTCGAGTGCCTGGAAACAGAAACCACTTGTAAACCTGTCCACTCTCGCGCGGCTCGGGCATGGCAATCGTCACACGGTCAGTGTCATTCACGGCTGACGACGGGTTGCCAAGCGCTCCGTACACATTACCCGGGACAGGGACAAGGCTGTCTGGTGGCGGCACCGGGTTCAGTGTATCTCCGGGCTGTCCGCGACGCGTCGTATCAGGCACGGGCGGAATCTTTACAGGCAGCGTGAGACGCGCGGTTGCGGTCCTGTTGCCCGCGAGTAGCTCATAACGCGGCGCGCTGTCCGGCGGAACGGGCAGCCACCCCATGAACGCCCCATTGGGCCAGACCGGAACGGCAACCCCATTGATGCGAAGGGCCGCGTCACCAGTCCCAACGCTTCCAAAAATGAAATTGGAATCGCGGACCGTGAGGAGCTGCTCCGGCTTCGGATACATCACAGTTATCTGCAGCGGGCCGCGAACCTCTGGAACGGGCGGAAGCTTGGGATTGGGCGCCGGGATCGCCGCCGGGATGAGAGGAGCCGGCGCTGGAGCGGGTGCGGGGGCCGATCGTCTCCGTGCCGGGGCGCAGGACGCGCTCGCGAGCGCGATGCAACAGGAAAAAACCCTGATCGTCGAAGCTTTCATCTCGAGAATGTAGGTTGCACGTGTGATGGCGGGCCAGTCTATGTAATACGCATGGATCCGCGTAATACGCATGGGTAGTGCCCCAGTCCGTTCGCTCGCGCTATCTTTTCCCCACCGGAAGAGCAGCCTTCTCCCGTGACCTGATTACAACGCTCTTTTCGAGCCACAATTGATTGCAGAAATCTTCGGGATCTCGAATGTCGGCCTGATCAGGCACGACAATCAGGATTCCTTTTTGATTGCGAATCTGGAGACGGGCGACATCGCGACGATGAGCGCGCCTACTCTCGTCTCCGTCCACACCGCGCCCTTCATACTGATCGTCGCTGACGGAGTCGGCGGGGCGGCATCAGGCGCGCTTGCCAGCTCGATCGCGACCGAAACGATTCTGAGCGAGCTCCATCGTTGGTGGCACAAGGTGCCGAAGCGCACGGCTGAGTCCATCGAGGGGGCCTTGAAAAGGGGCGTCGACGTCGCGAACAAGGCCATCTACCAGAAAGCAACGACATCCCCCGAGCACCACGGCATGGGCACGACGACCACACTCGCCCTCGTCCTCGACGGCGAGGCGTACATCGCACAGGTAGGGGATAGCCGGGCGTATCTGGTGCGGAAGGGATCGGCCAAGCAGCTCACCAAGGATCAGTCGTTCGTGCAGCGGCTCATCGACGCGGGACGGATGACACAGAAGGAAGCCGCGCAGAGCGAACACCGGAACATCATCCTCCAGGCGCTCGGTCCGGAAGAGAAGGTCGTAACGGATTTCTACCGCGTGAAACTCGAGAACGACGATTTTCTCGTGCTGTGCAGCGACGGTCTCTCCAATCAGGTTTCGCCCGAAGAGATTGGGCGCATCACACGTACCGCTGGCCGGCCGATGGAGATCTGCCAAGCCTTAATCGAGGAGGCGATGCACACCGGGGCGCCCGACAACGTCACGGTCGTCGCGGCTCGCCTTCGCTCTCCCGAGTCGGACCGTCTCGCTACGACAAACGGCGGCTAGGCGACTTTCGCCGGCACCGTTTCACCGGTGTGCGGCGCCGCACCGATCGGCACGTCGCGCGACCACGGCGCGATGAATGGCAGCAGCACCAACGGCGGGATCGCCATGGCGACGGTAATGAGGAAGAAGCCCGGCCATCCTGATGATTCCACGAGCTTCCCCGCAGGCGCAACGAGAATGTCCCTGCTCGCCGCCATGAGGCTCGAGAGAAGCGCAAACTGCGTGGCGGTGAACCGCTTGTTGCACATCTCCATTAGGTACGCGGTCATCCCCGCGCTCACGAGCCCGAGTCCGAAGTTCTCGGTAATGATCGCGGCGACCATGAAGGTGTGATTCTTCCCGGACAGAGACAGACCGTAGTAGGTGAGATTGCTCAAACCCTGAAACACCACGAAAACCCAGAGCGCGCGGTTGATGCCCACCTTCCCAATCATGGCTCCGCCGACGACGACGCCGGCAATCGTCGCGACGACTCCGACGCCGAGAAAGACAGCGCCCACTTCGCTCTGTGAAAAGCCAGCCTGCAGGAGGAAAGGTGTCGTCATACTGCCGGCCAGGCTGTCGGAGTACTTGTACACGACGATGAAAACAAGCACCAGCACTGCGCGGGGGCCGACGCGCTGGAAGAAATCCGCAAATGGGAGAACGACCGCTTCAAACAGTGTTCTTGGTGGAGCGTCCCTCAAGACTGGCTCGGGCGCAATGAAAGTTGTGGCAATGCCCACCACCAACAGCGTCGAAAGAACCACGTACACCGCCGGCCACTGAATTCGATCGGCGAGGAAAAATGCAAGCGCCCCGGTCGAGATCATGGCGATCCGATACCCGAGCACGAACACCGCGGCTCCCGCGCCCATTTCGCGGTCCTGCAGCACGTCGGTGCGGTACGCATCGAGCGAGATATCCTGCGATGCGCTGAAAAAGGTGATCGCGATCGCGTTGATGGCGAGCATTTGCAGGCCCCGAGCCGGATCATGGAGCGCCATCGCTGCGATAGAGAGGAGGAGCAGAATCTGGGTGATTAGCACCCAGCCCCGGCGTCGTCCCAGAAAGGGCGGGATGTAGCGGTCCATCACCGGAGCCCACACGAACTTCAGCGAGTAGGGCAGCGTCACGAGGCTGAAGAATCCAATGGTGGCGAGATCGACATGAGCCGTCGTCATCCACGCCTGCAGTGTCTTGCTGGTCA
>Ga0307296_10001111_pt1 | contig 13361 bp, 11 predicted proteins | sample ER_DNA_153_FD_194467 | JGI IMG/M metagenome (GOLD analysis project Ga0307296, IMG submission 194467) | Bulk soil microbial communities from the East River watershed near Crested Butte, Colorado, United States - ER_DNA_153 | ecosystem: Environmental > Terrestrial > Soil > Floodplain | place... | reverse complement strand
CGCCGATCGCGTGCCGGAGCGTCGCCGAGGTCCCGTCAACGTCCTCCGCGTCGTGGAACACGTTCCGCCCGTCGCCGTCGACGAGCGAGAGGTGCAGGTGGCACGACGAGCCGGTCGTGTCGGCGAACGGCCGCGCCATGAACGTGACCGCCATCGCCGCGTTCGCCGCGAGCGTGCGCATCGCGAGCTTGAACAGCAGGTGGCGATCGGCCATCTCGAGCGCCCGCTGGTACTCGAGGTTGATCTCCCACTGGCCGAGGCCCCATTCGACCTGGCTGGTCCAGGGGCCGAGCTCGGATGCGGCGAGCGCGCCCCGCACGCCCGAGAAGAAGCCCTCGTACCGGTCGCCCGCCTGGATCGTGTAGTCGGCCCGGGCGACGGTGGTGGGGACGAGGGTCTCGTAGCCGTTCGCGCGGCCCTCGTCGTAGCCGCCGTGGTACAGCGCGAACTCGAGCTCGCTCGCGACCTGCGCGGTCAGGCCGGTCTCCGCGAGCCGCTCGACCTGCCGCCGCAGGATCGTGCGCGGCGCCACCGGCGCGAGCTCGTCCGAACCCATCTCGGCGAAGTCGGCGATGCAGATCGCCGTGCGTTCGAGCCAGGCGGCCGGCCGGAGGGTCCCGAGATCCGGCACGAGCCGGACGTCGTGCCACCCGGTGTGGTGCCCGGTGTACTCCTGCACCGGTCCAGGCCACTGGTCGACGTCCCACCCGAGGACGCAGGAGCTGAGCGGGATCCCCTCGTGCACGACCTTGCGGAACAGGTCGACGGAGACGCGCTTGCCGACCGGCCGTCCCGTGACGTCGGCCGAGGTCACGATCACGGTCGCGAACCTGTTCAGGTCCGAGAGGTCGAGTGTCACCGGGTGAGCCACCCCCCGTCGACGGGCAGCATGGCGCCCGTGATGTACGAGGCGTCGTCCGAGAGCAGGAACGAGATGGCCGCGGCGACGTCCTCGGGTTCGCCCACGCGCGGGACCAGGAGCCGGTCCTTCATGGAGTCCCACGCCTCGGGCGACCGGATGTCCCCGCCGGGGATGAACGAGGTCGCGATCGCGCCGGGCTCGACCGCGTTCACCCGGATGTTGCGGTCGGCGAGCTCGACCGCGAGTGCCTTCGTCAGCATCTTCACGCCGCCCTTCGACGCGTTGTAGTGCACCTGCGGGTGACCGGTGGAGGCGACCACGACCTCGGACTCGATCGTCGCGAGGTTGACGATCGCGCCGCCGCCCGCGCCGGCGATCACCGGCGCGATCGCCTGAGTCACCAGGTACATCCCCTTGAGGTTCGTGTCGAGCACGAGGTCCCACTCGTCCTCCGCGAGCTCGTCGAGCGGCGACATCCGGACGAGGCCGGCGTTGTTCACCAGGTAGTCGATGTGCCCGAACGCGTTCACCGCGCCGTCGCGCGCGCTCTCGATCTCGGAACGGTCGCGGACGTCGGCGTCGAACGCCACACCGGTCCCGCCGCCGTCGGCGATCGCCGCAACGGTCTCCTCGGCCGTCTCGAGTTGGATGTCGACCACGGCCACCGCCGCGCCCTCCGACGCCAGCCGCAGCGCGGTGGCGCGGCCGATGCCCGAACCGGCCCCGGTGATCATCGCGATCCGTCCCGAGTGGTCGAAGCTCACGGCCGCTCCTGCTGCCACGCGACCTCGGTGAGGTCCATGGCGAGGCCGCCGCCGTCGGCCACGAGGGCGGTCCCCGTGACGATCGAGGACTCGTCGCTCGCGAGGAACAGGCAGCATGCGGCGATCTCGTCGGCGGCGGCCGGTCGCCGGAGCGGCGTATACCGGGTCACGAGCGCGTAGGCCTCGTCCGTCGAGATCCCGCGTTCGGTCACGAGGTCTTCCATCGCGCTATTGCCCATCTCGGTGATCACCCAGCCGGGACAGATCGCGTTCGCGCGGATCCCCTTCGGGCCGTAGTCGACCGCGAGGGAGCGCGCGAGCCCGTTCATTGCCGCCTTCGAGGTGCCGTAGGCGGCGCTCTCGCTCCCGCTCACGAACGCGTTGACGCTCGAGATCAGGACGATCGAGCCGCCGCCTCGCTGGATCAGCGCGGGGATCGCGGCCCGCGCGAGCCGGAACGCGCCGCTCAGGTTCACGTCGAGCGTCCGGTCCCAGCGTTCGTCGTCGACGTCCGCCGCGGCCCCGCCGAACCCCAGACCGGCGTTGGCGACCACGATGTCGAGCCCGCCGAACTCGTCGACCGCCGTCGCGACCGCCGAGCGCACGTGCTCGTCATCCGCCGTGTCGCCGGCGACGGCGAGGCCGCCGGTCTCGGCCGCCACGGCCTCGAGCGGCTGGTGGCGGCGGCCGGTCACGACGACCTTCGCGCCCTCTTTCGCGAACATCCGCGCCGTGGCGGCGCCGATCCCGGTCCCCCCGCCGCTCACGATCGCCACCTTCCCCTCGAGCCGCATCTGGCCTCCCCGCGATGGGGATAGTGTGCCCTACCGGCGGTCGATGAGCGCGGGGAGGTCGGTGCGTGGCGAACATGCAGCCGCTGCGGCGCGAGGAGCATCCTGAGCTGGAGGAACTCTTCGGGCTGTACGACGACACGATGTCGTTCGTCCCGAACAGCCTGTTCACGATGGCCCGCCGCCCCGAGATCCTCCGGGCGTTCAGCGAGCTCATCACGCAGATCTGGCGGACGGGCACGGTCCCGGTCGGGCTGAAGCCGCTCGTCGCGATCGTCGCGAGCACCGCCGCCGGCTGCCGGTACTGCCAGGCGCACGAGACCGTCGACGCGAAGATGCGCGGGGTCGACGAGGCCAAGATCGCCGAGATCTGGGACTTCGAGCGCTCGCCCCGCTACTCGGAGGCCGAGCGCGCGGCGCTGCGGTTCGCGCGCGATGCGAGCGTGGTCCCCAACGCCGTCACCCCCGAGCACTTCGAGGACCTCCGCGAGCACTGGGACGACGGCGAGATCGTCGAGATCCTCGCGGTCGTCGGCCTGTTCGGGTTCCTCAACCGCTGGAACGACTCGATGGCGACCGAACTCGAGGAGGTCCCGACCGCGTTCGCCGGCAGGACGATCGGACCGCACGGGTGGGAGCCGGGGAAGCACGGATGACGTTCGGCGAGCAGATCACCCTCGAGGAGCTCGAGCGGGACCCGTACCCGATCTACGCGCGCCTGCGCGACGAGGAGCCGGTCGCCTGGGTCCCGGCGGTGCAGCTGTGGCTCGTCACGCGGTACGAGGACGTCCGGACGGTCGATCTCTCGCCCGAGGTCTTCACGGCCGCGACCGACCCCTCGACGCTGAACCGCACGATGGGCGTGAACATGCTCGGCTCGGAGGGCCCCGACCAGCAGCGGGTCCGTCGCGTGGTCGAGCCGCCGTTCCGCCCACGCGACGTCGAGGAGCGGACCAAGGGCATGATCCCCACGCTCGCGAACGAGCTGATCGACGGGCTCGGGGCGCGAGGCGAGGCCGACCTGTTCACCGAGTTCGCCGACCCGATGAGCGTCCGGTCGCTCCGGTTCATGCTCGGGCTCGACGAGGTGGCGTGGGAGGACCTCCTGCGCTGGAACCAGGGACTGATGCTCGGGCTCGCGAACTTCGAGGGCGACCCCGCGAAGCAGGCTCCGGCGGACGAGGCGAGCGCCTCGCTCTCGGAGGTGATCGAGCGCGTCCTTGACCGCCTCGAGGACGAGCCCGACGGCTCGGTGCTCTCGGCGATGCTCCACCACGACGAGGACGGCGACCGAATGACGCGCGAGGAGATCGTCGCGAATACGAAGCTGATGCTGTCGGGAGGTCTCCAGGAGCCGCGCGACGTGATCGCCCTCGTGCTCCACGCGCTCGGCTCGAACCCCGAGCAGCTCGACGAGGTGCGTTCGGATCGCCGGCTGGTCAAGGCGGCGGTCGAGGAGACCCTCCGATGGGCGGGACCGGTCGGCACGTCGACGCGCCAGACGACCGAGACGACCGAGCTCGGGGGGATGAAGCTCGAGGAGGGCGCGCTGATCGGCGCGGTGCTCTCGAGCGCCAACCGCGACCCTCGGCGGTTCACCGACCCCGACCGGTTCGACGTCCGCCGCAAGGAGGGCGCACACCTCGCGTTCGCGGTGGGGAACCACTTCTGCCTGGGCGCGTGGTTCGGGCGGCATCTCTCGCGCGTCTCGCTCGAGATCCTGCTCGACCGCCTTCCGGGTCTGCGCCTCGATCCCGAGCGCCTCGCGACGTTGTCGGGATGGGAGTTCCGCGCCCCCGACTCGACGTGGGTGCACTGGGACGTCGCTTGACCGGGCGCACGCCGGCCCGGGCGGAGGTGGTCGGCTCGTTGCTGCGGCCCCCGTCGCTGCGACGCGAGATCGAAAGGTTCTACGGCGAGGGTCACTCGGCCGTGCTTGCCGACGAGCGCGGGAAGGATCGGAGCGAGCTCCGCGCGCTCGAGGACGAGGCGATCCGCGACGCCGTCCGTCGGCAGGTCGAGCTCGGGCTCGACGTCGTGACCGATGGCGAGTTCCGGCGCTGGATGTTCCTGAACTCGTTCTACGACGCGGTCGAGGGGTTCCGCACCGACAACGTCGTGAACTTCCGCAACGCGCGGGGCGAGGACGTCCCCCTCCGCGTCCACGAGATCGTCGAGCGCCTGCGTCATGTCGACTCGCCCGCCGCTCGCGAGGCGGCGTTCATGAGCGCCATCGCGGACGGCCACCCGTTCAAGGTCACGTTCCCCGCGCCGTCGCTGTTCGGCCACCCGTTCTCGTACAAGCCGGGCGTGACCTCCGGCTACAGGTCGCTCGAGGAGTTCGTCGGGCACGCGATCCGGATCGAACGCGGGCTCGTCGCGGACGCGATCTCGGCGGGTGCTCGGTACGTTCAGTTCGACTTCCCGCTCTACCCGTACCTCGTCGACCCGACGTGGGTCGAGCGCTTCGAGGCGCGAGGTCATCGCGTCGCCGACCTGGTCGAAGCCGCGATCGCCGCCGACACCGCGGTGCTCGAGGGTATCCCCGACGACGTCACCGTGGCGCTCCACATCTGCCGCGGGAACTACCGTTCGTCCTGGATGTGCGAGGGCTCGCTCGAACCGGTCGCCGAGCGGGTATTCGGCGAACTCCCGTACGACGCGTTCCTCGTCGAGTGGGACGACCTCGGGCGCGACGGCGGGTTCGAGCCGGTGCGCTTCCTGAGGAAGGGTTCCACGATGGTCATGGGGATCGTCTCGACCAAGACACCGTCGCTCGAGGACGAGGACGAGCTCGTGCGGAGGATGGAGCAGGCGGCGAGCCTCGCCGGCGGCATGGATCGTCTCGCGATCAGCCCCCAGTGCGGGTTCGCGAGCGTGATGGTGGGCAACGAGATCGACGAGGACACCCAGTGGCGTAAGCTCGAGCTCGTCTCGCGCGTCGCCGCTCGGATCTGGGGCTAGGTGCAGGCCTCGGCAACCCGACCTCCGCGAACGCGGTCAGGCGTTGGGTGGGTGGCCCGGCCCCGCCCGGTCCTGCCACCAGTCCACGAGATCCCGGGCATATCCGGCGCCGGCGGCCCGGGCCAGGGCGAGCACGGGCAGGTTGGCGTCGGTCCATGCGATCCAGGGACGCTGCGTGGCGTCGCGCCAGCAGGCGAATCGGCCCGTGCTCGGGATCCCCAAGACGATGGGCTGCGGCTCGAACGTGTGACGGATCGTCTCGCCGTTCGACTCGAGCACTACGTACCAGCGTCGCTCCACGGCCGTTCCGGCCGCGCAATCGCCTCGTTTCGCGTTGACGTAGAAGACCGTTTCCTCTTGACCCATGCCGGCGAACCCGTTCGCCGACAGGACGGCCTGGTAGTCGAACGCGACGTCGATCCGATCGTGTTTGAAGAGGTACCAGAGGTCGATATCGGTGCCGCTGAAGGGGACCGAGCACTTCAGGAAGACGTCGGCCTTGAGCTGCGCCACACCGAGCTCGGGGGGAAGGTCCGCGCTCGAACCGCTGACGTCGCCGGTCCCCATCTCGCATCTCGCCCGGATGTCCTTCGGGATGTGCTTGCTCAACAAGCAGCTGAGCGTGCCCTCGCTCAGCGACGTCGACGACCCGACGGTGACGGGGTTGCCCGCGATGTCGGTGCACGCCGTCCCGCCCGCGGCCGGGCTCGCGACGTCGGCCGCGGCCGTCGAGTCGGGGCGGGTGAGCAGGTACGCGATACCGCCGCCGATCACGGTCCCCACGAGGAGCGCGATCACGGCGACCACGGCGAGGCCACGCCTCGCAGGGGGCCTCGGGGGAGTCGAAGCGGGCATCACCGGCGTCGGGGCCGTGGAAGGAGCGCTCGGTCCATCTCCGCCCGGCCCCGTATCGGCGACCGAGGCATCTCGCGCGGGCGGGAACGGGAAAGGGTCGGGCGCGTCGGCCAGGGAGGTCGCCAGTGCGTGCGTCTCGGGATCGCCCGTGGGAGCCCCGGGATCGGCGGGAGCCTCTAGGTGTGTGGCCACGCCTGCATCCCCGGCGAAGGCCAACCTCAGGGCATTCACCATGTCAGCGCAGTGCTGGTATCGATCGTCGGGGAGCTTGCTGAGTGCCTTCTCGATCACGACATCGATCCCGGTTGGGAGCCCCGGGTTCATCTGCGTCACGGGAACCGGCTGCTCTTGGATATGCGCCCACAGGACGGCGGTTTCGGAAGACTTCCTGAACGGAACCGACCCGGTGAGGCACTCGTACACGACGCATCCGAACGAATAGATGTCGGTCCTCGAATCGACATCCTTGCCTTCGATCTGTTCGGGGGCGATGTAGTCGATCGTTCCGACGAACTGGCCCGTTCGCGTCAGCCCGCTGTGCGAGGAGGTCTGCTTGGTCAGACCGAAGTCACACAGGTACACGTGATCCGTCCGCTCCTGGCCGAGCAGGGGATCCACCAGGACGTTCCCGGGTTTGACGTCGCGATGGATGAGGCCGCGGGCGTGCGCCGCGTCGAGCGCACCCCCCACCTGCGACAGGATGGGCAACAAACGATCAGGCGGTAACGCTCCGGTCGTTTGGATGACGGCCTTGAGCTGCGGGCCCTGTACGTACCGCATCGCGATGAACAGCAGCCCCTCGAACTCCCCGGCGTCGTAGATCGGGATCACGTTCGGGTGGTCCAAGCTGGCGGCGATCAGGGACTCGCGGACGAACCGCTCTCGGAACGTGTCGTCCTCCGCGAGGTCCTGGGCGAGGATCTTGACCGCGACCTTTCGCGCCAGACGGAGGCTCTCGCCGAGGAACACGGTGCTCATCCCTCCCCGCGCGATGATGCTCTCGAGGCGATACCCGGCGAACTCTGATCCGACGCGCGGGAAACTCACCTCGCCCCTCCTCGGCCCGAGGCCTAGACATACCATGGCTCTGGTTCAGGGGCCAGGCATAGCATCCGAGCGTCGATCCGGCGGCGGCATGGAACGGCTCGCGGTCAGCCCCGACCCCTCTGGGACCCGGGCACGACGCCCGGCTAGGCTTCCCGACGTGACGGAAGCGGGCGAACGGAACGCTGGACCCGACCGAACCACGCTGGCGGCGTTCGTCACGTTCGTGACGCTTGCCGGCGGCAACGTCGTCGCGGTCAGGTACGTCTCGTGCGAGGGGTGCGAGCTCGACCCGTTCTGGGCGGCCGCCACGCGCTTCCTGTGCGCATCCCTGATCCTCGCCGGGATCGCGTTCGCGGTCCGCGCGGGGATGCCTCGGGGCCGGGCCCTGTTCGGCGCCGTCCTGTACGGCGTGCTCGGGTTCGGCGCCGCGTTCGCCTTCGCGTACTGGGGCCTGCAGCGCGTGTCGGCGGGGTTCGGCGCCGTGTTCCTCGCGACCGTGCCGCTGCTGACCTTCGGGTTCGCGCTCGCCCATCGGCAGGAGCGGTTCCGGTGGGACGGCCTGACCGGCGGGGCGTTCGCCGTCGCCGGGATGGCGGTGATCTTCCGAGAGGGGATCGGCGCCGGGGTTCCGTTCGCCTCGCTGCTCTCGCTCTTCGCGGGCGCCGTGTGCTTCGCCGAGACCGCGATCGTGGTCAGGGCGTTCCCCCGCGTGCACCCCGTCTCGATGAACGCGATCGGGTTGGGCGTGGGTGGCTTGATGTTGCTTGCCTTTGCGATGCTCTCCCGTGAGTCGCTCGCGGTGCCCGAACTCGCGAGGACGTGGTTCGCGCAGGTCTACCTCGTGATTTTCGGCTCGGTCGTCGCGTTCACGTTGTACGTGTACGTCCTGCGCCGGTGGACGGCGAGCGCGGTCTCGTACGAGGGCGTGCTGATCCCGATCGTCGCGATCTTGCTGGCGTCGTGGCTGCAGGACGAGGAGATCACCTGGGCGTTCGGGGCGGGCTCGGTCCTGGTGCTGATCGGCGTCTACGTCGGGGCGCTCCGCCGGCCCGCGGCTGCTCCGGACCTCGAACCCGGCCGGGTAGCATCCGAGCCGTGACCGAACCCGACGTACCGCTGCGACTCGACGCCCCGCGCGAAGAGGTGCTCGAGCACGCGGCCAAGCTCGTCGCCGAGGCCTGGCAGAGCTTCGACCGGTACCGGCCCGAGGAGCCCCCGCTCGACGAACGCGTCCGGCGGCTCCTGCAGACCGAGCTCCCCAGGACGCCCGGGGCGGCGCACGAGGCCGTCGACGATGCCGCACGGATCCTCGACGAGTCGATCGCCCAGCCCCGGCCGCGGTACTTCGTCGGGGTGGGTTCGAGCGGGCTCGAGATCGGGACGATCGGCGACCTGCTCGCGCATACCTACGACATCAACCTCGCGGTCGACGCGCGCGCCGCGACGCTGATCGAGAAGCAGGCGGTCCGATGGGCAGCCGAGTTCATCGGCTACGCGCCCGACGCCGCGGGGGCGTTCACGAGCGGCGGGACGGTCTCGAACACGACCGCGCTCGCCGCGGCGCGCGAACACGCCCTGCCCGGCTCGCGCTACGAGGGGCTCGGTGGCAAGCGCGTGGCGATCTACTGCTCCCAGGAGGTGCACTACTCGGTCACCCGGGCGGTCGAGACGCTCGGCGTCGGCTCGGCGAACCTGCGCGCGATCCCGCTCGGCGCCGAACGTGGGCTCGAACCCGACGCCCTCGCCGAGGCGATCGACCGCGATCTCTCGGACGGCGTGACGCCGATCGCGGTGGTCGCCACCGCCGGCACCACGCTCACCGGCGCGATCGACCCGCTCGAGGCGATCGCGGACATCTGCGAGGAGCGCGGGGTCTGGTTCCACGTGGACGGGGCGTACGGGCTCCCGGCGGTTGCTGTGCGCCCGGAGCTGTTCGCGGGGTTCGAGCGCGCGCAGTCGGTCGCCATGGACGCCCACAAGTGGCTCTACCTGCCGAAGGCCTGCGGGATCCTCCTGGTGCGGAATCAGGAGGACCTCGTGGCGTCGTTCGGGCACGAGCAGGGGTACCTGCCGCACCAGAGGCACGAGCTGCACGCGATGGACACGACGTTCGAGTACTCCCGGCCCTTCCGGGCGCTGAAGTTCTGGCTCGCGATGCGCGTGCACGGGGCCGCGGCGTTCGCCGAGGCGATCGAGCGCAACCTGGCGCAGGCGCAACTGCTGTACCGAACGGTGTCGGCGCGGGACGACTTCGAGGCGCTCAGGCCGCCGAAGCTGTCGATCGTCGCGTTCCGTCACACGCCCGCGGGGGTCGACGACGTCGGCGCGCACAACGAGCGGCTGGCCGACGCGATTCAGGCCGACGGGCGCGTCTGGATGTCGAGCGCGCTGATCGACGACGAGGTCTGGCTGCGCCCGTGTTTCGTGAACTTCCGCACCACCGAGGAGGACGTGCTCGACGTGGTCGAGATCGCCGCCGAGATCGGGGAGCGGCTCGCCCGGGGCTGAGAGACCGTCCGCCCGTCTAGACTGCTCACGCCCGAGTACGCAGAGGGGAGCTCACCGGAGATGACCGAGCCGCTGGTCGGCGTCGTGATGGGGTCGGCGTCGGACTGGGACACGATGAAGCACTGCGCCCAGCAGCTGGAGGCCTTCGGCGTCCCGTTCGAGACCCGGGTGCTGTCAGCGCATCGGACGCCGCGCGAGCTCGCGGCCTGGATCGAGGACGCCGAGACCCGCGGCGTGGAGGTCTTCATCGCCGCCGCGGGTATGGCGGCGGCGCTGCCCGGCGTCGTGGCCGCCCACACGACGAGACCCGTGCTCGGGGTCCCGATGGAGACGAAGCTCGCGGGCGGGCTCGACTCGCTGCTCTCGATGGTGCAGATGCCGGGGGGGATCCCGGTCGGCGTGCTCGCGGTCGGCAAGGCGGGCGCGGTGAACGCGGCGATCCTCGCGACCCAGGTGCTCGGTCTGTCGAACCCCGGGTTCGACGAGGCCGTTCGGAAGCAGCGCGAGGCCAAGGCGGCCGAGATCCTGGCCAACCTCGACCCCTCCGAGGCCTGACCCGGTGGCCTACCTGACCTGTCCGTGGTGCCTCACGCCGCAGCTGATTGCGGATGAGGCGCCCGAGTACCGGTGCTACACCTGCGCGGCCGAGGTCCGGTTCTTCAAGTGCCCGAACTGCTCCCTCGTTCAGACCGTGAGCAAGCAGTGGCGGATGTTCACCTGCGGCAAGTGCGACACGAAGCAGGACCTGCCGTTCCGGTGGGGCTACGACCGAGCGTCGACGGCGGTGCGGGTCGAGGGGACCGGGAAGTCGTGGCCCCCGCTGTGAGTCAGCTCCGGCGCCGGTAGGCCCACCAGGCGAGGCACGACGCGAACAGCCCGAGCACCATCATCCCTCCGAAGCTGAGCATGCCCGGCAGGCGTTCGATCACGACGATCGGGATCGGCTGCTGGTCCAAGAGCTGCGTCATCTCGCGCGTCGTGAGCCCTGCCGCCTCGGCCCGCGCGATCATCGCGTCCTGCCAGACGAACCACACCTCCGACGAGAGCAACGCGACGGCGAGACCACCGATCGTCACGAGGATCGCGAGCGCGGGGCTCAGGATCCCCGGCATCGACCATCCGCGTTGGAAGCCGTAGAAGAACCAGGCGATGCCGAACGCGGCGAGGAGCACCGCGAGGACGGTCCCGGCGGTGCCGACGAAGGCGGCGGCCCCGCGCACCGTGACCTGGACGACCAGGGCGTCCTCGAACTCGGTCGCCGGCTGGGTGATCGTGAGATGTGCCCACGGCTCCTTCACCGCGAGGAACGCGAGGATCCCCGCGGCCGCGGCCGCCATCCCGGCCCACAGCATCCACATGTCCGGGCCGAACGCTCGGCGTGACTTCGGGATCGCTCGGTGCGCCGCCGGGTTCGCGAGCGCCGAGGTCGGAGGGGTGGAACGTGCCCACGTGTCGCGCGCCGGCGCGGAGCCGAACGGCGCGGCCGTCGGCTTGGTCGGCGCCGCGACGGTCGCGGACGATGGGTTCGCGAGCAACGGCGCCGCGGGCTGAGCACCCGATCGCGACCCTGCCGGACCCGGAGGGGTCGCGGAAGGCGCGGTCTCGAGGTCGACCTCGCCGTCGCGCAGATTCCGGCGACAGTGCGTGCACCGGACCACCGAGTCCCGGATCTCGCTACCGCAGTGCGGACAGGTCTTCACCTGATGAGTTTCGACGCGCCCGGATCGGCCCTTGAGGCTCAGGCGTCCGGGGAGGGGCCCGTGCCCGGCGGGTCGGGGGCGGCGAGCTCGCGCAGCCTGCCCTCGGCGGCCGTGTGCGCCGCCGCGTGGGTGGGTTCGTGCCCCGTCATCGTGCGCAGGAACACGTCGCGTTCGAGCGACAGGAGCCGGACATGGGTCGCGGCGACCACGGTGGCCGTTCGGGGCACGTCGCGGAGCAGGGCGATCTCGCCCACGTGCGCGCCGGGCCCGAGCCTGGCCACGTGGCTCCCGTTCGAGGACACGTCGGCCTCGCCCGACGCGATCACATAGACGCGGTCACCGATGTCGCCCTCGCGGATGATCGTGGTTCCGGCGTCGACGACGAGCGGGACGCTGTTGCGGGCGAGCCGTTCGACCGCGGCGACGGGCAGCGGCTCGAACAGCGACGTCCGGCGCAGCAGCGCGAGATCGTCGGCCGGGACCCTCGCGCCGACGTCGACGGCCCGCAGCCGGCGCCGGAGCACGAGGAACGTCACGGGGATGATCGCGCCGGCGATCGCGAAGGTCCACCGGGGGCCCATCGACGTGACGAGGATCGCGGCCGCGAACGCGCCGAGCCCCTCGCTCCCCATGTAGACGGACTCGAGGACGCCGAGGGACCGGGTGAGCTTCTGGTCGGGGATCAGGCGTTGGAGCATCGTTCGCCCCGAGACGTCGTATAGGACGGCGCCCGAGCCCGCGAGACCGAGCAGGAGCGGCGCGAGCGCGGGGAAGGCCCCGATCGCCCCCACCGGCACGCCGTACAGGAACGAGCCCGTTCGGAACGCGGGGAACAGCCGTTCGCGGCTCCCGGCGACCACCGCGAAGGCCGCGCCGATCACCCCGCCGACGCCCAGGGCGGCGTTCAGCGCGCCGACGCCGGTCTGACCGATCCCGAGCACCTCGAGCGCGAGCACGACGATCAGGGTGTCGATGAACCCGAGGACGAACGTCCACAGTCCGAGGGTCCCGATGAGCACCCGAGGCCGGGGGTCCGACCAGACGTACCGGAACCCGGCGCCGAGCTCGCTCAGTCCGGAGGTCCGTTGTTGCGGATCCGGCGGCGGCGCCTGGCTGTGAACGCCGGACAGAAGGACGGCGCCGACGCCGAGCAGCACCGCGAGCGCCGCGTAGACGAGCCCGACACCCGGGACGCCGAGCGCGGCCCCGAGCGCGAAGAAGGCCGTCGCGATCAACGGGCCGAACAGGACACAGCTGCTCTCGATCAGGCCGGCCGCCGTGTACGCCGTGGTGAGCTCGGTCGGGTCGCGCGCGAGCCAGGGGAGCAGCGCCCCGTGCGTCGGCCGCACGAGCGTGAGGAGCCAGCCCACCGAGCACGCGGCCGCGTAGATCACGATCGAGGGCGCGTCGAGCAGCGCCGCCACCGCCGCAAGCACGCACGCGACGCTCATCGACGCCTCCGCGAGCAGGAAGACCCTCTCGCGCGGGAACCGGTCGCCCAGGACCGAGCCGAGCGGAGCGATGATCGCCGCGGGGATCAGCTGGACCAGCGAGATGATCCCGACCGCCGCGGCCCCGCCCTGGTCGAACGCGAAGACCATGAGCGCGATGAAGCTCGCCCACTCGCAGATGCTGAACGCGACGAGCGCGAGCTGCGCGCGAGCGAGGTCGGGGTTGCGGAACGAGGCGGCCAGCGCTCGCGCCGAGACGACGAGGTCGCGCTTGATCTCGGAGAGCGCGGAGGTCGCTTCGGCGGGCGGATCGTCGATCGGGGTGCCCTTCTCGTTCGGGTCGGCGGCCCGTGGGTGGGCCGCGGGGCTCACGTTACGCTCCAGGGCCCCCTTCCATCCCGCCGCGGGACCTCGGTAGC
>Ga0307296_10001110_pt1 | contig 13362 bp, 13 predicted proteins | sample ER_DNA_153_FD_194467 | JGI IMG/M metagenome (GOLD analysis project Ga0307296, IMG submission 194467) | Bulk soil microbial communities from the East River watershed near Crested Butte, Colorado, United States - ER_DNA_153 | ecosystem: Environmental > Terrestrial > Soil > Floodplain | place... | reverse complement strand
TACGACCGCGGTGCCGTCGAGACGTACGTCAAACGAGTCAATCGCGTGATCGCCGAGCTCAAGGTGAGGAGCTCGCCGCCGGCCGCCGTGAGACACGCAGTCGAAGGAGCAGAGGAGACGGTTCAGGGACTCCTCCAGGCCGCGCGCGAGGCCGCGCACCAGATCACGCAAAGTGCTCAACAGGAGGCCGAGGAGAACACGGCCCGCGCGAAGGCTGAGGCGGCGACGCTCACCGTCGACACGAGCGCCGACGCGGATCGCATCAAGGCCGAGGCAGAACAGGTCATGGCCAACGCGAAGCGGGAGGCGGAGGCAACGGTCGCAACGGCGGAATCCACGGCAAGTGAGTTGCGAGCGAGCGCGAAAGCAGACGCCGAAGACATCGTCGCGCGGGCCCAGGCCGAGGCGGACGAGCGCATGCGGCGATTACAGGAAGACCTGACCGCGCGTAGGGAAGAGGCGGAGGCGCGAATGCGTGACCTTCGGGCGGATACCGACGTGGTCTCGAACGAGCGTCACGAATTGCTCGAAGACATCCGGCAAATGTCGGGCGACCTCGTGAATCTCGCGAATGCCGCGGCTACCCGCATCAAAGGTGAGGAGAGCGAAAAGGAAGCCGAGAGCGAGCCGCAGGAAGTGTCTCAGCCGTCGAATTCCTAATGGCGCGTGAGGTGACGGCGGCAGGGTAAGCGCCAGCGTCATACGCTTCGCGGGTGAGCGAAGCCCGCCGAGAGCGCAAGGTCGTCACGGTGCTCTTCGCCGACCTGGTCGGCTTCACGACGCAGGCCGAGCAGCTGGATCCGGAGGACGTCGAGGCGATCCTTCGGCCGTACCACGAGCGGCTGCGGTACGAACTGGAGCGCTGGGGTGGAACGGTGGAGAAGTTCATCGGCGATGCGGTGATGGCGCTCTTCGGCGCGCCGGTGACGCGTGAAGACGATCCCGAGCGCGCGGTCCGTGCTGCGCTTTCGATCCGCGACTGGATCGCGGAGGAGGGCGAGCTGCAAGTGCGGATCGCTGTGAACACGGGCGAGGCGCTTGTCAATCTCGCGGCGCGGCCCGAAGCCGGTGAGGGCATGGCGGCAGGCGACGTCGTCAACACCACGGCACGGCTTCAGTCCGCAGCGCCCGTGAACGGGATCCTCGTCGGCGAGACGACGTATCGCGCGACGGCGGAGTCAATCGAGTTCCGCGAGCACGCCGCGATCGAGGCGAAAGGCAAGGAGCAGCCCGTTGCCGTCTGGGAAGTCGTGGAGGCACGCGCACGCTTCGGTGTCGACCTCGCGCCGGAGACGCGGACGCACCTCGTCGGGCGCGAGCGCGAAGTCGACTTGCTCGTCGGCACGCTCGCGAGGACACGACAGCAGCGCTCGACGGAGCTCGTCACGCTGATCGGAGTCCCGGGCATCGGCAAGAGCCGACTCGTCGGCGAGCTCTTCCAGTCGATCGAGCGCGGCGGCGAGCTGACGTACTGGAGGCAGGGACGTTCGCTGCCGTATGGCGAGGGAGTCAGCTACTGGGCGCTCGGGGAGATGGTGAAAGCGCAGGCCGGCATCCTCGAGACGGACAGCGACGACGAAGTGGCCTCGAAGCTCGCGCGCGCCGTCGAGCAGCTGGTCGACGAGGACGCGGACTGGGTGCTGACACACCTGCGTCCGCTCGTCGGGCAGGCGGGCGACGCCACCGGATCACAGGACGAGGCGTTCGCAGCCTGGCGCCGCTTCTTCGAAGCGCTCGCCGAAGATCACGCGCTCGTCCTGGTCTTCGAGGATCTGCAGTGGGCCGATGAGGGGTTGCTCGACTTCGTCGAGCATCTCGCTGACTGGGTGCGAGATGTCCCGATGCTGATCCTCTGCACCGCGCGGCTGGAGTTGCTGGAGCGACGCCCAACATGGGCTGGAGGGAAGCTCAACGCCGCGAATGTTGCGCTGGCGCCGTTGTCCGCCGACGAGACGGCAAGGCTGATTGCAGCGCTGAGTGACCGGCCGCTGCTCGAGGCCGCCGCGCAGGCCGAGCTCCTCGACCGCGCCGGCGGCAATCCGCTCTACGCGGAGCAGTACGTGCGCATGCTGGTCGAGCGCGGAACCACCGTCGACCTGCCGGAGTCCGTGCAGGGCATCATCGCCGCGCGCCTCGACGGGCTGCCGCAGGAGGAGAAGGCGGCGCTGCAGGACGCCGCAGTGCTGGGCAAGGTGTTCTGGCTCGGGGCGCTCGATGTCAGCGAGCGGCAGCTACATGCGTTGCAGCAGAAGGAGTTCCTGCAGCGCGCGCGGCGCAGCTCGGTCGCCGGCGAGACGGAGTTCGCCTTCAAGCACGTCCTGGTGCGCGATGTCGCGTACGGGCAAATTCCGCGCGCCGAGCGGGCGCAGAAACACGCGCGCGCCGCCCAGTGGATCGAATCGCTCGGTCGTCCCGAAGATCACGCAGAGATGGTTGCTCACCACTACGCCAGTGCGCTCGAGCTCGCACGCGCGGCGGGCCAGGACGTCGGCGACCTCGTCGTACGCGCGCGGTCTGCACTGCGCGAAGCCGGGGAGCACGCGCTGACGCTCAACGCACTCGCGCAGGCGGAGGAGTATTTCCGTCAAGCTGTCGCGCTCACGGAGTCAGACGATCCCGAACGACCCCGGCTACTGCTGCAGTACGGCCGGGTCCGCTATCTGCAAGACCTGGAGGGCGCCGACGAACTCACCGAGGCACGCGATTTCTTGTCCGAAGCGAGCGACCGCGATGGAGCGGCCGAAGCGTCTCTGATGCTGGCCGACATCGCATGGCAGGGAGGCAGTCGCGATGGGATGCTGAAAGACCTAGAGGCCGCTCGTGCGTTCGTCGACGGCGGGCCGCGTTCCCGCACCCAGGTCGCGGTGATCGCCGAAGTGGCGCGCTACGAGATGCTCGCCGATCGGCTTCAAGAGGCGCTCGAGCTTGGTCGGGAAGCCCTCGCGCTCGCCGAGGAGCTCGGCCTCGAGGATCTTCGCGCGCACGCGCTGAACACCATCGGTGTTGCGCGAGCGGACATAGGCGATCGTGGTGGGTTCGACGACCTGGAGGAGAGCATCGAGATCGCGTCACGGGGAAACTTCGTCTCGGATCTGTTGCGCGGGCACAACAACCGGCAGGCCCTGTATTTCCTGTACGGCGAGATCGGGAGGGCGCGAGCGGCCGAGGAGGTCACGCTCGAGCTGGCCCGCCACTTCGGCCAGCAGGCATTCGTGCGTTTCGTCGAGGCCGGGCCCTCGGTGGGGAACCGCTATCTGGCGGGCGAATGGGACGACGCCCTTGCACGTGCCGAGGCGATTCTCGCTGAGGCGGAAGCGGGCAAGCGCTTCTACTCGGTTGGTGCGATGTACTGCTTCCGGGGCTTGATCCGGCTCGCTCGCGGCGATGACGGCGGGGCGGAGTCGGATGCGGAGCGGGCGATCGAGCACGCGCGTGAGAACAGGGACCCTCAGGCGCTCCATCCCGACCTGTCGATGGCAGCTCTCCTGTTGCAGTCGGCCGGCAACGACAAGCGCGCGGAGGAAACGCTCTCAGAAGCCCTGGGAGGATTGCGGGAGTTGCACCGGTTCGGCTTCGCGGCGAACGATCTGCCGTCGCTTGCGTGGGTTGCCGTGATGCGCGGCCGGGAGCCGGAGCTGATCGAGCTGGTCGAGCGCGAGTCCTTCGTCTCGCCGTGGCTGCGCGCAACGGCTGCCGTTCTGGAGCATGACTTCCGCGCGGCGGCGGAGATCTACGCCGAGATGGGGACTCCCGTGCACGACGCGTTCTACCGCCTGCGCGCCGCGGAGCAGCTGGTGGCCGAGGGGCGACGTGCCGAAGCAGACGAACAGCTAGGGCCTGCGCTCGCGTTCTACCGGTCAGTTGGCGCGACGCGGTACGTGCGCGAGGGCGAGGCGCTGATGGCTGCGTCGGCGTAGCAAGTCACGACGGATGGGTGAGATCGAGTACCCAGGCGTCTATGTCGAGGAAGTTCCCCTCGGCGTAGCGCCGATCGCAGGCGTGGAGACGTCCACGACGGGCTTCATTGGCGCGGTCGAAAATGCGGAGCCGCGCGCTCCGATGCACGTGAGGAGCCTCGTCGAGTTCGAGCGCGCGTTTGGTCGCGTCGAAGCTGGCTCCGAGCTCGGCCCAGCCGTTACGCGGTTCTTCGAGAACGGCGGGAGCGATGCCTGGGTCGTTGGATTGCCGGACGGCGTGCCGCTGTCAGATGGTCTGGAGTGTCTTGACGCAGCCGAGACGCTCAGTCTGCTCTGCCTTCCCGGTGAAACCAACATTGAAGTCCTGAGTGCCGCGATCGAGTACGCCGAGCGGAGGCGTGCGTTCGCGTTGATCGATCCTTCTGGAACAGAGGTCGCCGACGTGTGCGCGTACGTCGAAGCTCTGGCGCAGAGCAGGAGCGCCAACGCGGCTGTCTACTTCCCGCCGTTCGAGGGCGGCGATCCTCCGAGCGGGGCAGTTGCCGGGGTGTACGCGCGCATCGACCGTGAACGTGGCGTCTGGAAAGCGCCCGCAGGTGAGGAGGCCTCTTTGCGCGGAGAGGTCGCGCCCGCCATCGACTTGAGCGACGCCGAAAGCTCGAGGCTGAACTCAGCCGCGGTGAACGCGATCCGAAGATTTCCGGGCAAAGGTGTCCTGGTGTGGGGTGCGAGGACGATCCAGGGTGCGGAGCAGGGCGGTTCCGAGTGGAAGTACGTCCCAGTACGACGGCTCGGTCTCTACGTCGAGCACAGCATCGACCGTGGCACTCAGTGGGCCGTCTCCGAACCCAACGACGAGTCGACGTGGGCGAAGTTGCGACAGCAGGTCACCGCCTTCCTGACCGGGCTCTTCCGCATGGGAGCATTCGCGGGCCGTACGCCCGCCGAGTCCTACTTCGTCCACTGCGGGGACGACACGATGACCCAGGACGACATCGACAACGGGCGGCTGAACATCGTGATCGGCATCGCACCACTGAAGCCGGCGGAATTCGTGATCCTCAGGATCGGTCAGTGGCGGGACAAGTCCGATCCGTTCCTGTAGCAGACGCGGGCTCCTAGTGTCCGAGGATCTTCGCATCGCACTCCACCGTCTTGCCGCGGACCTTGGCGATCCGCTGAAGATAGGACCAAATGAGCCGTGTGGCCTATAGACAGCGAACGAGCCGACCGATACAAAGGTAGAGCGGCGAGGCAATTCGCCTCGCGCTCATCTTTCGGGGGATGGTTGTGCTTCGGAGAATTGTGATCGCCTGCGTGCTGTGGCTCGCAATTGCAGCTGGTTCGGCAGCCGCGCAGACCAATGTGTCGCCGGGCGCACACTTCGCTCAACATCGCAGTTCCGGTTCAGCAAGTGTGATCGCACCCGCGTGCTCCGCGAACTACTACAAGAACGTCAATGGAGTCTGTGTTCATCGACCATCTAGCAGTCCAAGAGGGGCCACGGCGCGGTGCCGGGACGGGACCTACAGCTACTCGAAGCACGCTTCGGGAACATGCTCCCATCACGGGGGCGTTTCGCGCTGGATCCACCACCCGTAGCTAAAACACGCGCTTTGAGCGGGGGTGGGTGCGGTCCTGAGCCAGCATTAGGATGGGCTTCCCGTGCCTGAAGCGCCGTTCGTCCACCTTCACGTCCACTCCGAGTACTCCATCCTCGATGGGGCGTGCCGCATCCCCGCTCTCGCGGCTCGCGCCGCTGAGCTTGAGATGCCTGCCGTTGGGCTCACCGACCACGGCTCGCTCGCCGGGGCCGTTGAGCTCTACCGTGAGGCCGGAAAGGTCGGAGTTAAGCCGGTTCTCGGCTGCGAGATCTACGTCTGCGACGACCGCCGCGCCCAGACCAAGGGGAACGCTCACCTCACGCTTCTTGCCGAGGACAACACCGGCTACTCCAACCTGATCAAGCTCGCCTCGGCGGGCTACCTCGAGGGCTACTACTACAAGCCGCGCGTCGACTGGGAGTTGCTCCAGGCAAACTCCGCGGGGCTCATCGCCCTCTCCGGCTGCCTCTCCGGTCGTGTCTGCAAGGCGCTCGAGGAGGCCCGACCCGCCGACGCGGCGGCCGAGATGGATCGGCTCGTCCAGATCTTCGGCAAGGACTCGACCTACGTCGAGATGCAGAACGCGCACCTCGAGCCGCAACAACGAATTAACCCTCTCCTTGCGAAGATGGCCGAAGGCACCGGGCTCGGGCTCGTCGCGACCGGCGACGTTCACTACCTCCGCCACGAAGACGCGCGCGCGCACGAGGCGCTGCTCTGCATCCAGTCCGGCGACTCGCTCAAGAACCCGCAGCGCTGGAAGTTCGACACCGACCACTTCTACTTCAAGTCACCGGAGGAGATGGCGCTCGACTTCCCCGGTTACGACCACGCGCTTCGCCGCACGCTCGAGGTCGCCGAACGCTGCAACGTCTCGATGGAGCTCGGCGGGATCCTGCTGCCGAAGTTCCCGACGCCCGACGAGCGCGACAGCTTCGACTACCTCGTCGAGCTGACCGAGCGCGGCCTCGAGAAGCGCTACGACAAGATCACCGACGAGCTCAACGACCGGCTCAAGTTCGAGCTCAAGACGATCCGCGAGATGGGCTTCGCCGACTACTTCCTGATCGTCTGGGACTTCATCGCCTTCGCGAAGAAGAACGGCATCCAGGTCGGTCCCGGCCGCGGGTCGGCCGCGGGAAGTCTCGTCGCCTACTGCCTCGAGATCACCGACATCGACCCGATCAAGTACGACCTGCTCTTCGAGCGGTTCTTGAACCCGGGCCGCAAGTCGATGCCGGACATGGACATCGACTTCGCCGTCGACGGACGCGACCGCGTCATCAACTACGTCGCCGAGAAGTACGGCCGCGACCGCGTCGCACAGATCATCACCTTCTCGACAATGGCCGCGCGCGCCGCCGTGCGCGACGCCGGACGCGTGCTCGAGATTCCCTACGGCGTCGTCGACAGGATCGCGAAGTCGATCCCCGAAGGCCCGGGACAGACGCTCGATGCCTGCCTCAAGCCGGGACAGGAGTTGAAGACGCACTACGACGCGGATCCGGTCGCGCGCGAGGTCGTCGACCTGGCCCGACCGCTCGAAGGGCTCGTCCGCGCGGACTCGATCCACGCAGCCGGCGTGGTGATCGGCGACAAGCCGCTGACCCACTACGTCCCGCTGCAGCAGAAGGGCTCCGACCAGGAGGTCGTCACGCAGTTCGCGATGGGCGACGTCGAGGCGCTCGGCCTGCTGAAGATGGACTTCCTCGGCCTGCGGAACCTCGACGTCCTCGACAAGGCGAAGGCGCTTGTCGGCAACGGGCTTGACTACAGCAAGCTGCCGCTCGACGACAAGAAGGTCTACGCCATGCTCGCGAAGGGCGAGGCGACCGGTGTCTTCCAGTTCGAGTCGTCTGGCATGCGCGAGGCGCTCCGCTCGGTGAAGCCGACGGTGTTCGAGGACCTGATCGCGCTCGTCGCGCTCTACCGCCCGGGCCCGATGCAGTACATCCCGGGCTACGCGCGGCGCAAGAACGGCCAGGAGCCAGTCACGTTCATCGACCCGCGCCTGAAGCCGATCACGGGGATGACCTACGGGATCTCGATCTACCAGGAGCAGTACATGGAGATCGCGAAGCAGCTCGCCGGCTTTTCGCCCGCCGAAGCGGACGACCTGCGCAAGGCGATCGGCAAGAAGATTCACAAGCTGATGGCGTCCCTCAAGGACAAGTTCCTCGAGGGGTGCGCACAGAACGGCGTCGCCGCCGGCGTCGCGCAGCAGCTCTGGAAGGACACGGAGGCCTCGCAGGACTACTCATTCAACAAGTCTCACGCCGCCTGCTACGCGCTGATCGCCTACCGCACCGCCTACATGCGTGCGCACCATGCGCGCGAGTACATGGCCTCGCTCATCTCCTCGGTGATGAGCACGAAGGACCGGGTGCCGTTCTACGTCAACGCGTGCGACGAGATGGGGATCGAGGTGCTGCCGCCCGACGTGAACGAGTCGCAGCTCGACTTCGCTGTGGTGGAGGGGAAGATCCGCTTCGGACTCAGCGCCGTGAAGAACGTCGGCGAGCCGGCGGCGCGCGCGATCATCCGCGGCCGCGAGGAGGGCGGGCCGTTCACGTCGATCTGGGAGTTCTGCGAGCGGGTCGACCCCCAGGCGTCGAACAAGCGGGCGCTCGAGTCTCTGGTGAAGTGCGGCGCTCTGGACTCGACCGGGGCGACGCGCCGTGGGATGCTCGAGGCGCTCGAGGCGGCGCTCTCGCACGGCGCGCGGGCGCAGACCGACCGGCTGCTCGGGCAGAGCTCGCTCTTCGGCGAGGAGGAGAAGCTCGAGAACGTGCCGATCTCCGGCGAGGAGTTCGAGAAGTCGGAACTGCTGCGGCTCGAAAAGGAAGTCCTTGGCTTGTACGTCTCGGAGCATCCGTTGCACGCGATCCGCGACCAGCTGCGGCGGAAGACGGACTGCGCGCTGGCCGACGTCGAGCGGCGCCGCGACGGCGAGATGGTGACCGTCGGCGGGATCGTCTCCGCTTTGAAGCACCTGACGACGAAGAAGGGCGAGCCGATGGTGTTCATGCGGCTCGACGACGTCACGGGTGGGGCGGAGGTCGTGGTCTTCAACTCCGTGTACGCGCACGCGCGCGAACTCTGCGTGATGGATCGCATCCTGGTCGTGAAGGGTCGTATCGACCACAAGCAGGAGGGCGAGACGAAGCTCCTTGCGATGGAGGTCGCGCCGTTCGAGGCGGTCGCGGAGCGGAAAGAGGTGACGATCAAGATCGACGCGCGCCGCGCGCGGGCGGGCGTGGTGCGTGACCTGGCGCTGCTCGTCAAGGACTTTCCCGGGGAGACCCGTGTCAACTTGCTGCTCGAGATGACCGAGGGTACGAAGCAGCTCGTGCTCGGCCCGCAGTACAAGGTCAAGCCAGTGCCGGACTTCTTCGCCGAGGCGAAAGCGCTCCTCGGCGAGGCCGCCGTACTCTAGGACCATGGACGAGGAACAGATCCTCGCCGCCTCGGTCGGTGAGCCGCCGCCGACGTTCCGCGAGGTCGTGCTCGAGGACTACTACTCCGAGTGGCCGCTCTGGTTCGAGCGGGCGGAGCGAGAGATCCGCGCCGCCTTGAGTGATGCAGTCTTGGAGCTCGACCACGTCGGCTCGACCTCGGTGCCCGGGCTCGCGGCGAAGCCGTTGATCGACATCAACCTCGTGGTCGCCGACACCACCGATGAGGATGCGTACGTGCCCAAGCTGGAGGTAATCGGGTACGTCCTGCGCGTGCGTGAGCCGGACTGGTACGAGCACAGGCTGCTGCGAGGACAGGATCCTCCCGTGAACCTGCACGTATTCCCGCCGGGCTGCGAGGAGGTCGAGCGCATGCTCGTCTTCCGCGACCACCTGCGCTCGAACGCCGCAGACCGTGAGCTCTATGAACGCACGAAGCGTGAGCTGGCGGCGAAGGAGTGGAAATACGTGCAGAACTACGCCGACGCAAAATCGGAGGTCGTGCAGCAGATCCTCGAGCGAGCCAAGGGCAACTCGGCTGATTGACGGCGACGCGGAGCGCGGCACGCTCCGCGTCGCCGGTTCCCCCGATCAGCTCGGGGAGCTTGTGCTGACCTCCTGCGCCTTGTCGCGCAGGCTCGAGGCCATTTCCTCTGCCTGGTCGCCGCTCTTCTCCTGAACCGTCTCTCGCGCGTTGTCGACCGCCTCGCGGGCGACGTCCTTCGTGCGGTCGAGCGCTTCCTGCCCGGCTTCACGGGCCTTCTCGCCGACCTGGTCGGACACCTCGCCGAGTCGCTCGTCCTCGACGCTCGTCGACGGCAGCATCGTTCCGGCCACGAAGCCCGCGGCGGCTCCGGCGATCGCCAGGCCGAGCGGGTTCTGCCTCGAGACGCCGACCTTCCGCGCCCCCGACTTGACCTGCTGCTTGTCGGGAACGGCTCCGGACACGCGCGATACGAGCGCGTCCGCTCCACCGACGACCGCGTCCTTCTTCTCCACGATCGTGTCTTTCATGCGTGACTTCACGTCGGCCTTGTAGCCGATCGCCTCGACTGTGTCTCCCATCCGCGCGCGAGTCTCCTCTATGTCTTCGCGGATGTGGTCGGGTGTTTCGCCCATTGCACGTCCTCCTTCAGTGTCTCGACGGTTTGTTCAGGGACTGGTGATCCGGCCTCTTCCACACGCTGCTTGCCGCGGAGGTAGAGAACCCCGGCGATCGCCGCATACGCGATGCCGACGATGAGGGCGGCGAGCCAGTTCGGCATGACGCCGTCCAACGCGAGGATCAGGAACGCGGTGAGCGAGCCGAGCGCGAGAAGCGCTGTGACTCCGGCCGCGCCCCACATGCCGGCTCCCGCGCCTGCCTTGCCGGCCTTCTCCCGCATCTCGGCCTTCGCGAGATCGAGCTCTTGCCGGACGAGCGTGGTCGTCTCGTTCGCGAGCTGCTTGAGCAGCTCCGCGACCGGACGGTCGCGCAGGTCCGCAGTCTCCGGTCCGCTAGACGTCGCCAACGTCACCGCCTCCTCGCACTCCCGCACCCGTCGTGCGCGGCAGCGCCTGGTGCGACTGGGTGCCGCCGTTCTCCTCGAAGCGGCGGCTGCTCGATGCCTTCGTGAAGCGGGCGGCGAGGAAGCCAAGCACCGTTCCGCCTCCCGCGACGAGCCACGGGCGATTCCGCGCGATCCGCTCAACGTCGTGGAGCAGTCTGTTGCCGTCTGTCTCGGTCAGATAGCGGCCGAACCGCTCGACACGGTCCGCCACCTGCTCGAGGATCCTCGCCTGCTGGTCGCCTTCCTTCTGGCGCAGTTGTTGCGCGGTCTGGCGTAGAGCGGATGCGGTGCTCGTCATCTGCTGGCCCACGTCCGACGACCGTGTGTCGATCTGCTCCTGCAGGCGCTCGCGCGTCTTCGCCTTCGCCTGAGAAGCCTTTTCCTGGACCTGCTGTGCGCCTTCTTCGAGGCGTTCCTTCGCCTGATCGGTCGTCGAGCCCGACGACCGAGCCGGTTCGGTAGTGACTTCACTCATGTTTCTCCTCTCCTTCGTGCGGCTTACGCCGCATCGCTGATTCCGTTGATGTCCGGGTACAAGCGCCGCGGCAGTGGTGTCGATCCGTCGGTGCAGGACTCGACAACGGCCATGGCAAGGTCGGTGACGTCGCGACCCTGGGCGCGTGACACATCCCGGAGAATCGCGTCGGCGGTGCTGACGTCGACGCCGAAGCGCTCGGCGAGGACGCCCCGTGCGTGCTCGACGACCACGCTGACGCGTGCGTGTGGTGAACTCGACCCCATAGAGGACGACCCCTTTCTTCGGTTGACGGCTGTCTGTTCTCGAAGGCGGAGTCTTGGCCTCTGGAGGTCTCCTTGACGGCCCGCACGGCGGTGAAACATCGCGGCTGAGACTTGGATTAGCCGCCCGGTGACTCGCCGCGTTACGGCAGGATGTTCACTGCGCGCGCCGCGACCAGGAGCACGGTGATCGCCGAAAGGGTCGATTCGGCCGCCATCAATGTCTTGGCGAGGCGCGTCAGGGGCATCGCGTCGGTCGGGCTGAACGCCATCGCATTCGTGAGCGAGACGTAGAAGTAGTCCAGGAGTCGCGGCGCCCAACCCTCGCGGGCCAGTTGCGGGTTCTCGTCCTGGGGGAACTGGAAGTCGGGTTTCCGCGGTTCCGCCGCCATGGCTCTGGCAACGGGGCCGCCTGAGTCGAGCTCCCAGTACGCGAGCCCGAATGCGATCGTGTTCGCGAGCCACACGACGCCGCCACTCAGCAGCAGTTGCCGCCCCGTGATGTTGACCGCCGTGTGTGACACCAACGACGCCACCAGCACGGAGACGCCCACGACGTTGAAGAACCAGACGATACCGAGGAGCCCGATCACGATCTCGCGCCGACGGTCGTGCCGGACGAGGCGCCCGAGTCCAAACAGCAGCGTCGCGGAGAGAAGCACATACGGGGCCGCGACGAGTAGCCACATCCACCAGAGCCGGTGACCCAGCAGTTCCCAATTGGCATGCATGCTCACGAGCGCCAACACGATGAGAATTCCAGCGGCTCCGAGGGCGAAGGGCGCCGCATCGTCGCGTGCTTCGCGCACCGCTGCCTGCAGGCGATCAGGGTCCCCCATCGCTGGTCAGAGTGCAAGCATCGTCGGACAGCGGCTCGGGCCCACTGTTTAGCCAGGGCAAACGGGGGGACCCTTCTTCTGTCTCAGTCACATCAAAGAGGGGTCTTGAATGCGTCTACTTGCGATCGGGCTTGCAATCGCCATCATCGTCTTCGCGCTGACGGCGGGGCACGTCGTCTTCCTGCCTTTGTTGTTCCTGCCCTTCGGCCTGTTCTCGTTCGGCCACAAGCGGCGCAGGGAATCGGCGCCCGCGCTTAGGCGCGGCGAGGAGGTGGGGCGCTGATGTGGCTTCTGGGCAGAGGTTTGTTCCGGCCGTTCGGGCCGCTCGGGCTCGCGCTCCTGGCCTATCGCCTGTGGCGTCGCCTGCCGCCGGCCCGCAAGGCCGAGCTACGGAGCCGCGCGCGCGACGTCTCGCGTCGCCTTCAGGGCGCGGCAAGCCGCTAGGCGGACTTGCGTTTGTAGCCTGGGCTGAGGCGCTCGACCTCGCGTTCGGTTATGCGGCAGAGCGTTTCGATGGGCTCCCGCAGCGCGTTTTCGGACTCTTTCGGGAGCTGCGGAAGGGACTCGAGCCCGATGCGACAGGCGACCTCCATCTTGATGAGGGCCTGGAGGGTCTGGTCGTCGTAAGCTCGATCCACCGGGAAGACCGAGATGCCCGCCGGTTGAGCGCGTGAAACTACCTCTGAGGCGCGAGCATGTACGAGTGGTCGTCGAGCTCGACGCGCACGCTCCGAATGTCGTTCGCAGTCAGGCAGGTCTCGAGAGCAGAGAAGAGACCCAGTAGAGCCGTTTCGGAACGCTCCTCGACCTCGACCACGATCGTGCGTCCCGCGCGCCGCGGCGAGTAGACCGCGAGCTCTCGCATCAGGCACTCGGCGTCCTCCGCCTTGGGCGTTCGAATCTGCAGTAGCCGCATGACCCCCCCGATCTGACAACCCCTCTTCCCTAACTCTAGGCAGGGCGGGCTCAATTGCAATCCCTTGATCTAGGCTCGTCAGGATGCTCACCGCTCATGCCACGGTCCTGCTCGTCGACAATGTGCAAGTCGCCGGGGACTACTACCAGGACAAGCTCGGCTTCGAGGTCACCTACTTCGACAAGAACCCGAGCCACTACGCCTACGCGAACCGGGGCGAGGTATGGATGCACTTCGCCTGCTTCGCCGACGCGGGTCCCGAGCCGAACAGCATTGCGGCGCCGCCCGACATGTTCGACATCTACATCTATGTCGACGACGTCGACGCCCTCCACGAGGAGCT
>Ga0307296_10001104_pt1 | contig 13379 bp, 9 predicted proteins | sample ER_DNA_153_FD_194467 | JGI IMG/M metagenome (GOLD analysis project Ga0307296, IMG submission 194467) | Bulk soil microbial communities from the East River watershed near Crested Butte, Colorado, United States - ER_DNA_153 | ecosystem: Environmental > Terrestrial > Soil > Floodplain | place: USA... | reverse complement strand
GGCGATGACGATAACGAGAGCGCTGATCGCCGGGAGCAGCCCGATGACGCGGCCCTGGAGCTCGAAGCGGCGGAACGTGCGCTTGGCGAGGATCGCGGCCAGCCCGATCCCGGTGATCGAGAGTGCGAGCCCCGCGCTGAAGGCGACGATCAGCCCGAGCCCGAGGGCGATCCGGTGCAAGGAGATAGCCGCGAGGAGCACGACGAGCGCGGACGGGCAGGGGAGGAGCCCGCCTGAGATGCCGACGGCGGTCAGCGAGCGCCAGCCGAGCTCCCCGTGGTCATGGCTGTGGTGGTGATGGTGGTGCCCGTGGCTGTGCGCGCGGCGGTGCCGGACTCGCGCGAGCAGCACCGACGCGCCGACGCCGATCACCAGTAGCCCGGAGACGAGCCCGATCCACGGGTACAGCTGCTCGGGGACGATGAACTGCGAGAGCCCGAGTGTCACGAAGCCGAGCGTGAAGACGCCGATCGTGTGCGTGGCGGTCACGATCAGCCCGAGCGCTGCAGCGTGCCGCGGCTTTCCGCGCTGGCCAACGAGATACGCCGTGACGATCGCCTTCCCGTGGCCCGGCGAGAGGGCGTGCGCGGAGCCCCAGAAGAACGCGAGCGCGAGCGAGACGAGGATCACGCCGACGCCGAGGTGGTCGCGGGCTATCAGGCTCGCGAAGCCGCCGTCGCCGGTCGCTCGCACGGCAGCGCGCGCTGAAAGCTCCGCACGAGACTCCAGCTTTGGCGGATCGCCGGCGCCGTCGCCGGGCCGAACGGTTGCCGTCGCGGTCGTGACCTCGAGCGGACTGCTCAGCAGATCCTTCGGGTAGGCGGCGAGCTGGTGGCTGACGCTCGTCGAAGGCACCGAGGACGCCGTCGCGCTCGCACCGTCGCGGGCCGTGAGCACGATCTCCTTCCAGCCGATCCGGTTCGCGAAGTTCGTGTCGCGGAGCTCGAGCCTCCCGGAGCTCGCGGCAGCCGAGTAGACGGCCTCGAAGCGGAGCGTGCGTAGGCCGGCCGCCCCGGGTGGGAACGCGAGCGCGTGGTCGAGCGGAGTGAGCGCGACCCTCCGGCCGTCGAGGCGCAGATCGAGCCCGCGGCCGATTCCAGCGGCCAGATTCCGCTCGTACACACGCTCGTCCGTGATCTTCTGCCGCTCCTGGAAGGCCGGGATCTCGGCCATGTCCAGGACGTACTTGACGTAGACGCGGTCGCCGGAGAGCTCGATCCCGCTGAAGCGGTTGACCGTGAAGTTCCCGAGTGGGTGAGCGTTTGCAGCAGCCGGCGCGGCGAGGGCGGCGACGAGCCCCAGCAGAAGCGCAAGGCGCTTCACGACGCATACCTCCGGGCAAGCTGGCTCCAGAGGAGCGAGAACTGCGGATTCAGCTGCACTGCCTTGACGAACCACGGGCGCGACTCGTGTCCAAGGCAGCGCTCGATCATCGCGCGATGGAAGTACTTGAGCGCGTCGTGCGTGCCGAGTCGGAGCGCGCGCCGGGAGTAGGGGAGCGCCTCGGCGCACCGGCGGTTCCGCTCGAGCGCCCACGCCAGGACGTCGTCCCCGTCGATGCTCGGGCGCGCGCGTCGCGCCTGCCGCGCGGCCGCAAGCGCGCGCCCAAGCCTGACGCCGTGGTCGGCGTCGAACTGTGCAATCTCGAGGTCGGTGCGCACGCCGTTCGCGGCGAGCAGCCGCCGGATCACGTCGACGAGCGCGTACTGCCGCTGAGCGGCGCGACGATGACCGTGCCGCGCGTACAGGTCGCCGAGCGTCGCGACTGTCTGCGGAAGCGGAAGCGCTTCGGCCGCGCGTCGCGCGAGCGAGAGCGCGGCGCGGTGGCGGCCCTTCGCCTCTTGGACGAGCGCGAGCGGCTCGAGTGCGTAGACGTAGCCGGGAAAGACCGAGAGCGCGGTGCGGTAATGCGACTCAGCCTCTCCGATCCGGCCATGCGACCAGGCGAGCTTGCCGAGCTGCGTCTCCACCCAGGCGGTCGGCTCCGGCTGGCCGCCGGCCGCGTCGAGCGCGAGCGTCATCGCCTGCCTCGCCGCATCCGTCCGGCCGAGCAGCTCACGTGCGTACGAGATCCGCGAATACGACGAGAGGTCGGGTCGCAGTGAGCTCATGTGGTCGAAGGTCCGGAACGCCGCGTCGTAGCGGCCGAGCTCGATCAGCGCGTCGCCGACGACGCCGTAGTTGCGGGCCGTGTACGGAGCGAGCCGCACCGACTCGCGTCCGAAGACCAGCGCGTCGCGGAACCTGTGCCGGGCCAGGGCGAGCGATCCGAGGGCGCTCGCCGTCGCCGAATCGCGTGGGTCGAGCTTGCGCGCGCGGTCGAGCGCCTGCTCGGACTTGGTGTAGTACGCCGGGTTCCCTGTCTCGCGGGCGCGCTGCTGGTAGGCGAGCCCGAGCAGCGTGTAGCCCTTCGCCTCGCCGGGGTGAGAGCGCAACTCGTCGACGAGCCGCCTGACGAACGACGCCGTGTCACCGCCGGAGAAGCCTGCCGCGAAGCTCTCGCCCGCGGCCGGGGCCTTCACGGGCAGCGCGCGAGCGCTGCCACCCGAATCCCGGAGCGCCCCGCCGACGAGCGAGACGGCGGCGACGAGTGCCGCCGCCGTCCCTGCGAGAACGAGTCTCGTCTGCTTCGTCACGTTCCTACGGGTTGCCGTGCTGTCGGTTTCGCCCGTCGAACGGCGTGGCGAGGAACGGGAAGCTGCCGGAGAGCGCAGCGTCGTCCGTGTTCACCCCGTCAGATGCGCGGGCCGCGACGTAGTTGGGACCGCCGACGACGCGGATCGCGATGTCGGTGACGTCGTCCTTCGGGCGTCGTCCGTTCGGCCAGCCGGCCGGATCGGGCGTGTCCGCGAGGACCGTCATCCGCTTCTGATCAGCGAACGGCGTGGGCGGGACCAGCAGGTTCAGCCGCAGGAGCTCCGAGAGCCGCCGGTCGCTCGGCTGGTACTTGAGCAACAGGTCTCGGAGATCCGTGCGGTTCGTCTTCGCCGCGGGAACGCCGAACACGAGCTCCAGCGCCAGCGCCAGGCGCGGGTTGAGGTAGTAGTCCTCGAACCTGCTCTCCTGGTCGGGCTCGAGCGAGTTCCAACGGTCCTTGTCGACCGTGCCGATGATCGCCTCGTTGACGAGCGGGTTTGCAAGTCGCTGGACCTGCCTGAACCCGCCATGGCCGTCGCCGTCGACCTCGACGTGCGGCCGGCTCGTGCTGGCATATCCGCCGATCGTCGTCGCTCCCGTGTCGCCGGTCAGCATCGACGCGGGCAGTTCGATCGCGATCGAGTGGACGTTGAAGCCCGACAGCATGTCCGTGCCGAACGGGTTCACGTTGTCGTTCGCATCCTCGGCCGGAGTCTCGATCGGAGGGACGCGCCTCAGGTTGAGCGTGTCGAAGACACCGCCGAGGTCGATGTAGAACGGATCTTCCCGTTGGCCGGCGAAGACCTTGATCCCGTTGCCCAGGTCATACGTGCCCTGAGCCGCGAGCGCTGCGTAGTTCGGCATCGTCCGCGGGCCGACGTTCGACGGGACGGCGATCAGTCCATCGGCGACCTGCGTGCGGTGATGGCCGCGAACGAGCGTGACCGTGTAGCGCTGGCGCAGGCCGAGGCCCTCTGAGCCTGGGCCGTCGAGCGCCGTGATCGGCGGCAACCCGCCCGCTCCGCCCACATACGAGAACGGAAGCGTGAACTGGCGCGCGATGCCGCGGATCGGCTCGGTCCTGAATCGGAACTCGAGCTCGACGTCGTCCGCCTTGCCGTCCCCGTTGTTGTCGACCGAGAACTTGTAGAGGACGTTCGGGTCGAAGTTCCAGTAGTTCGGCCCCGAGCTCGGCTCCTCGCCCGGGATCACGTCCATGATGAGCGCGACCTTGTCCTGCTGGCCGGGCTCGTAGTCGCGGAACATGAAGAAGTCCGTGATGTCCGCGGTCGGATCGAGTGCGATGAGCGGTGCTTCTCTGTGGCTCGCCGCCTGAGCTGCCTGCGGGCCCATTCCACGCGCGAAGAGCGCGAGGAAGAGGGCGCCGAAGGCGAGCCCCAGTGCGATGACGATCTTTCTCCTCTCGACGGCTGTGGTCACTGCCGCCTCACCTCCCTGACCCCGTTCGTTTTGCGTTGTTCGCATGAGTGCCTCCACCGGTTCGATGGCTATCCGAGCCACGTCCTGGGACCTGGTCCCGAGACATGTCCCGGGACCAGGTGCACGGACATGGCTCGACGGCCTACTTGCTTTTCTCGTTCGCGTAGCCCGAGGCGGGATCCGTCTCGTACGGGAACACCGGCAGCCGCGGGCGGTCCGGTCCGTCGACGCCGTCGCCGAGCGGCACCTTCTTGCCGACGAGTGCGCCGGCCACCGCCTGCTCCGCGATGTCGACGACGTCGTCGCCGAGCCGCCGGCCGTTCGGCCAACCCTGCAGGTCGCCGCCGAGCACGCCGAGCCTGCTGAAGTCACTCGGCGGCGTGACGGGAACCGAGAGGTTCACGCGCAGCATGTCCGCGAGCGTCGGGCCTGTGTAGTTGAGCTTCGGGTCGTTGACACCCGTGAGCAGGACCGAGACGAGGTCCTTGCGGTTCTTCTCCGGGACGCCGAGGTGGTAGAGCTGGTTCATCACCTTGGCGAGGATCGGGGTGCGGTAGAAGCGCTGGAAGTACTTGTCTCGCGAAGGCGTCCAGTGGTTCCAGAGGTCCTTGAGCGCCGTCGGGATCACGACCTCGTTCACGAGCGGGTTGCCGAGGCGAGAGACCTGCGACCAGCGCATGCGCGCGTGCCCGTTGTGGACCTTCACCTGCTGGCGGTCCGTGGTCGCCCAGACGCCGACCACGTGGCTCTTCGTGTCGAGCTGCGAGATCGGGATCTGGAGCGCGATCGCATGCACGGCGTAGCCGGCGAAGAAGTCCTTGCCGCCGCCCTGGTTGCCCGTGCCCTTGCGGATCGCGAGCAGGTCGAAGATCGCCCCGATGTCTGCGTAGAACGCGTCGTCGCGCTGACCGGCGAAGACCTTGCCTCCGCCCGGCAGGCTCGTCACGCGCGAGGCGGCGAGCTGTCGGTAGTCCTTGCCCTTCAGCGTTCGCGGGCCGATGTTGTTCGGCGGCGTCATGCCGCGGGCGACGATCCGGGAGCTCGTTCCGACGATCTTCTCGACCGTGTACGGCTGCACCGTGTTGCCGAGGAAGAGGTCGCCGGTCTTGCGGCCGAAGTTGAAGCGGTAGATGACCTCAGGCTTCCCGTCGCCGGTCCGGTCGATCTTGATGTTGTACCGGGCGCGCGGTGAGAACGTGTAGTAGTTCGGCCCCGCGGCCGGATCCTCACCGGGAATCCAGTTGGAGACGATGGTGAGGGTGTTCGGCTTGTCCGGGCTGCGGAACGCGTAGAGATCCGTGTTGTCCGCTGACGGATCCTCCGAGATCAGCGGCGCCTCCCGGTGGCTTGACGCCTGGGTCGCCTGCGGTCCCGCGTCTCGCGTTGCTGCTGCGAGAACGGCGGCGCCGGCGATCGCCAGGACGATGAGTGCGAGCTTGCGCATTGGAATTGCGGCTCCTTTCGGGTTGGGTCGCCGCTTGTTCGCGCGAGCCTCGCGGGCGGTTCAGGAATCACGCAGTGACGCGTAACGCAGGGATGCGTCAGGAGTGGCCGCGGAGCCAGTCAGCGAGGAACGGCTCTGCGATCCGGTACTCGTTGCCGGACCGGGTGACGAGCTCGTTGCGCATCAGCGCCTGGAGCGCCCGTTGGACCGTCGATGCTCCCGGCAGCTTGTGACGGCGGCGGTAGTCGCCGCTCAGCGGACGTCCGCGCTGTTGCGCGAGAGCCTGCAACGTGAGCCGCTGGGCGGTCGACGCCTGGTCCCAGATCAGCTCGAAGTGGGCGTGTTCCGCGCGGAGGACGTCGGCGAGCGCGCGCTCGAAGTCAGCGAGCCTGGCGACGCGAGCCTTCGGAGTCTCCTCCCAGAGGAAGTAGCAGAGCTCCTGGGTCGCGTACGGATGGCCGCCGGTCGTCTCCAGCACTGCCACGATCGTCTCCGGGTCGATCTTCTTGCCCGTGCGCTCGAAACTGGACGCGAGATAGCCCTCGAAGCGGGGCGGGTCGATGACACCGAGCTCCATCTGCCTGGCGCTGCGCCAGAAGGGCTCGTTCTCGTCGTTGAAGATCCGCTCCATCATGTGCCGCTTGCTGCCGAGGTAGACGTGCGCCACTTCGGGCTGCTCCTGGAACACCGAGCGCATCAGCTTCGGGAGGTCCGGATCGATCGTCACGACCTCCTGGAACTCGTCGAAGACGAGCGCGACCTTGCGCTTGCGCTCCGCGGCCAGCTGCCCGGGGAGCTCGAGCAGGCGCTCGATCGTCGCGTCGACGTCCTGCCGCGGGTAGCCCGCGTCGAAGCTGAAGCTCGGAGTGCCCGTGTCGGGGTCGATCGTGACGATTGGGCGGATTCGCAGGTCGGCGAAGATCCTCAGCCGCTCGCGCGCGCGGAAGAGGGCGGAGGCGATGTGCTCGTAAATCGTGTCCGCGAGCTTTTCGGCGAGCCGCTCCTTCGTCGGCGTCGTCATCAGGTTGACCTGGGCGACGAGGACTTTCTTCTTGATGACCTCCTGCGTGACACGCCAGACGAGTGACGTCTTGCCGTAGCGGCGGGGTGCGAGCACGACGACGTCCTGGCCGTTCAGGATGTCTCGGGTCAGCTCGCGGATCTCGTCCTCGCGGTTCGTGAACGCCTCGTCGAGGGCGAGGGCTCCGTACCGGAACGGGTTCATGGCCGAAGCGTAACAGTGATTACGCTAAGTTGCGTTACGCGTTGATGCGTTATCGACGGATTGTCAATGTCTCGCCGCCGCCGCGGGCGAAGGCGGCCGCCCCCCGATCGCGTTTCCGCCGAAAGCGACGACCACCGTCACACGAGTGCTGCGTGCTCGCCGATCAGGCCGTAGTGGGCGAGCACGTCGGCGAGCGTCGGCTCACCGACCTCCTGCAGGCGGTACGTGATCCGAAGCGCCGGCCGGCCGAAGTCGATCAGGCTTCGGAGGTCGATCGGCGTGCCGATCAGGACGAGGTCGGGATCGCAGCGCTCGATCGTCTCGCGGAGGTCTTCCCGCTGCTTCTGGCCGTAGCCCATTGCGGGCAGGAGCGCACCGACGTGCGGGTACTCCTCGAAGGTCGCGGCGATCGAGCCGACGGCGCACTCGCGTGGGTCGATCAACTCGGCGGCCCCGTTCGCCTTCGCAGCGAGCACCGCCGCTCCGAAGGTCATCTCGCCGTGCGTCAGCGTCGGGCCGTCCTCGATCGCGAGCACGCGCTTGCCCGCGATCTGCGAGGCATCGCCCTCGACGTGGAACGGCGAGTCGGCGAGGACGACCTGCGCGTCGGGATTGTGCGTCCGGATCGACCCGAGCACCGCGTCGATTCCCTCCTGCGTCGCGCTGTCCACCTTGTTCACGACGCAGACGTTCGCCATGCGCAGGTTCGTCTCGCCCGGGTGGTAGCGCAACTCGTGCCCGGGCCGGTGCGGGTCGACGACGACGATGTGAACGTCTGGCCGGATGAACGGCGTGTCGTTGTTGCCTCCGTCCCAGACGATCACGTCCGCCTCGCGCTCAGCGGCCTCGAGGATCGCCGCGTAGTCGATTCCCGCGAAGACGAGGTTGCCCTCGGCGATATGCGGCTCGTACTCCTCGCGCTCCTCGATCGTGCAGTCGGCGGCCTCCAGATCCTCGTAGCGTTCGAAGCGCTGGACGATCTGTTTCGTCAGGTCGCCGTACGGCATCGGGTGGCGGAGCACGGCCACGCGCTTGCCGTCCTCGCGAAGCAGCTGTGCGACCCGGCGCGTCGTCTGGCTCTTGCCCGAGCCCGTGCGCACGGCGCAGATCGCTGCGACCGGCTTCGAGGACGCGATCATCGTGTCGTGTGGTGACAGGAGCCGGAAGCTCGCGCCGGCTGCGAGCGCGCGCGACGCGATGTGCATCACGTGCTCGTGCGTTACGTCCGAGTAGGCGAACACGACCTCGTCGACGTCGTGCTCGCGGACCAGCTCCTCGAGCTCGGCCTCCGGACGGATCGGGATGCCGTACGGATACAGCTCGCCGGCGAGCAGCGCGGGGTACACGCGCCCGGCGATGTCCGGGATCTGCGTCGCCGTGAAGCCGACGACGTCGTACTCGTCGCGTCCGCGGTAGACGACGTTGAAGTTGTGGAAGTCGCGCCCGGCCGCGCCTGCGATCAGAACTTTCGTCCGCATGTATACGAAGTATGCATCTACACACCGGATAGAGTCGTCCCTTGATGGCGAGCTTCCCCGAGAAGCTGAACGAACAGGTCGCGCACGAGTTCGCTGCGTCGCAGCAGTACGTCGCGATCGCTGTCTGGTTCGACGCCGAGACCTTGCCGCTCCTGGCCGCGCACTTCTACCGGCAGGCGGTCGAAGAGCGGAACCACGCGATGATGATCGTCCAGTTCCTGCTCGACTCCGACCACGAGGTCGCGATCCCGGCCGTCGAAGCGCCGAAGACGGCGTTCGGGGATGCCCGGCAGCCGGTGGCGCTCGCGCTCGACCAGGAGAAGCGGGTCACGGAGCAGATCGCCGCGCTCGCCGCGCTCGCCCGCGAGGAGAACGATCTCGTCGGCGAGCAGTTCCTGCATTGGTTCTTGACCGAACAGCGAGAAGAGGTTTCGAGTATGTCGGCGCTCCTGGCGGTCGTCGAGCGCGCGGCAAAGACAAACCTTCTACTGGCCGAGGATTACCTTGCCCGCAACCCGGTAGGGGATCAAGGGGCGCCAGAGGCGGGCGCGCCACCGGCAGCTGGCGGCCCGCTCTAACACATCTCGGTCGGCAAGTAGAGAGGCGAATCGGCCGGTCAAAGGACCGCAGCCCTAGATCATCCGTCGCTTTGCTGCTCGGGTAGGGGCGTGCTAGCCGTCGAGTTGGCCGGCGAGCTCCGCAACCTGTGGCCTAGTCGCGTGCCCGGCTGCTTGAAGGATCGCCGGGACGTCGGGGTCGGAGATGAAGTTCTGCCAGCCATCCGCGTCCCAGTCGAAGAGCACCCAGACCCGGCCCTCCTCATTCGGGTCGCGAAAGACGTGCGAGCCCTTGGACCCGTGCTGCTTTCGCTTCTCGAGGCTTGTGGTTGAGAAGATATTCATCCAACGGTCGAAATCTTCGACCTTGCTCGTTGCGAGAAACACTCTCTCCTCCTCCGTCGCTCTCGGCGCCGCCGCTCGATGCCGATGGAGCGGCGAGTGTATGGCCTCGACGCGCGGGGCGGCATTCGGGGAGCGCCTCTTGTCGTCGTGTCGAGCTAGGAGTGGCGGGCAGTGTCGCCAGGAAGGAGAGGAGGCGGGGCGGACCCCCGCCTCCTCTGCTTCGCAAAACGCCTACTGGTTCACCGCCTCACGGAGAAGTCGGCCGTCAAGTCCCCGACCTGAACCTGGTATGAGCCTGTCTCCACCTCGCGCCTACCCGCGCCGTCGATGTCACCTGACGTCACGGCCAGCTCGGAGACAGGGAACGAGACGTGAACGACTCGCGACGCCCCTGAATCGAGGTTCACTCGCGCGAATCCCACGAGGCGCTTGGGCGGCGCGATCACTTCACTGACCGGCTGGTGCACATACACCGGGACGACGTCCGCTCCAGCCCGGCTGCCGGTGTTTGCCACCGTGAACGTAGCGGTTACGGTGCCCCTCCGCGACACGGTGTCCGTGACCGACAGGTCGCTCAGCTCGAAGGTCGTGTATGAGAGCCCGAAGCCGAACGCGTAGCGCGGGTTGTAACCCGAGCCCGGGCCGAAGTTCGTGCCCGGAAGCTGGTCGAAGAACTTCGGCTCGTCTCCGGCCGTCGAAGGACCGCCGGTGTCGAAGTCTCCGGCATTGTGATCCGCGGCGGATGGCCAGGTGACAGGCAAGTGCCCGCTGGGGTTCACGTCGCCGAAGAGGACATTGGCCACGGCCGCGCCGCCTTCCGTCCCCGGCAGATAGGCCATCAGCAGGGCGTTCGCATCCTCCGCCGGGCCGAGGCCGAGTGGGCGGCCCGCGATGACCACCACGATCACCGGCTTGCCGGTGCCGATGAGCGCCGCGATCAGCGACCGCTGGTCGGCGGCCAGCATCGGAGTGGGGCTGTCACCGAGCCCTTCGGCATAGGCCCGCTCGCCGACGACCACAACCGCCGCGTCCGCCGATTGGGTGGCCTCCACGGCCGCCTGTTCCTGCTCGGGCGTGACTATCTGGTCGGTCGGTACGGAGACTGCGTTGCCGTCGGCCGCCTGGATCCCTTCGAGCACCGTCGTCGCGGGCGGGATCTGGTCCGGCGGGCCCATGCAGCAGACGTGGTTGCCGGGGTCGTACACGCCCTGCCAGCTCACGCTCCAGCCGCCGAGCTGGTTCGCGACCCGGTCCGCGCTCGGACCGGTGACGACGAGCCTGGCGGTCGTGGAAAGCGGCAGAGTCGGGGGCGTCCCCTCGTTGCGGAGCAGTGTGATCGACTCCTCGGCGGCCCTGCGGGCGAGGTCACGGTTGGCGCGGATCGCCGCGTCGGCTGCGCTCGGATCGACGTAGGGGTGGTCGAAGAGCCCGAGCTGGAACTTGAGCGTCAGGATCCTGCGCACCGACTCGTCGATCCGCCTCCTCGAGACGATGCTGTTGCGGACGTTCTCGATGAGGCCGGTGTTCCAGCCGACGTAGTCGAACGGCGTCATGCTCACGTCGACGCCGGCGTTGACCGCCTTGGCGATCGCTTCAGGGAAGTCGGCAGCGACGTGATAGGTGTTCTGGAGTGCCGGCACGTCGCCGTAGTCGCTGATCACGACGCCCTCGAAGCCGAGGCGGTGCCGGAGCTCCTCGGTCAACAGGAAGTGCGACGCGGTGGCCGGTACGTTGTTGATCGATCCGGAATTGACCATCACCGTCGCTGCGCCTGCGTCGATTCCACCCGCGTACGGCGGAAGCAGGGTGTCCTGCAGATAGCGGATCGGCAGCTGGGCTTCGACGCGGTCGTGCCCGTTGATCGACTGCGAGTAGCCTGCGAAGTGCTTCACCGTCGCCGCTATCTGCGGTGACCTGAAGCCTTCGCCCTGCATTCCGCGGATGTTGGCTGCGCCGATCGCCGCGGCGAGCGCAGGCCCCTCGGCCCACGTCTCGTAGTAGCGGCCCCAGCGGTTGTCACGGGCGAGATCCTGGACCGGGGCAAAGTTCCAGTTTCCTCCTGTCGCCAGCAGCTGCTCGCGGGTGGCCGCCCCGGCCGCCTCGGCCAGCGCGGTGTCCCAAGTCGCACCCATCCCGATCGACTGCGGAAAGAGCGTCGCCTCGAACGGATGACCGAAGCCGTGCACGGCGTCGACGCCGTAGATGATCGGAATGTGCAGCCGCGAGTTCTCGATGGCATAGCGCTGGATGGTGTTGTACTGCTCCGCCCAGCCTCGCCCCGTGTTGTCGGCCGGGTTATCCGTGCCACCGGAAAGGATCGAGCCGGTGTGGTACTCGATCAGCACCCGCTGGAGGCAGGATGTCTGCAGCGGGTCGTTGTTCCCACCCGCGTTGTTGCAGTCACCGTCGGCGGGCGGATTCGTGTCGCGCAGCTTGCCGATCACGATCTGATCCATCTGCCCAACCTTCTCGTCCAAGGTCATCCGGTGGAGCAGGTCGTTGACACGAGACCCGATGGAAGCGTGGGCATTGAGATAGAGCGGCTGCCCGGCTCCAGGCGCGGACGCCGCCGTCACGCCGAGCGCAACACCCACGAGCGCGACCGTAATCACGACACACACGGTCAGCATGCGTCTCATTGGTTCCCCTCCTTCGTCGTTTTCGTGGCGCGAAGAGCGCAGTCGGCATAGACCAACCAGCCCCGGACCGTCCCCCGAGTCGGTCGCCACAGCAACGATCCCCAAGTCCGAGGCGGTCTCACCCCTCGCTCCCGTTGCTAGCCCGGGAGGCGTAACAGCCCTGGGCCGCCACGTCAAGCCGGCTCGTTCGGCGTGGTGTCTGCGCGCCCCCTGGTGATCTCGTCCTACCACTGGTTCTTGACCGAACAGCGAGAAGAGGTGTCGAGCATGTCCGCTCTTCTGGCGGTGGTGGAGCGCGCGGCGCAAACGAACCTCTTACTGGCCGAGGATTACCTCGCTCGCAACCCGGTGAGGGATCAAGGTGTGCCTGATGCAGGTGCGCCGCCGGCAGCGGGCGGCGCACTCTAATTCGCAGCCCGATCAATCGACGACACCGACTCGAGGAAGGCGCGTCGCCGGCGGCTCGCTAACTGCTGCCGGGCCGGGCGAATCAGGATCGCATCGACGCGAGAACCGCCAACGCTCGACGAACATCATTCGGCGCCGTGTCGATCTCGAGCTTGGCGAAGAGGCCCCTGACGTCCTCTTCGACACCGTCCGGGTCAACTCCAAACCGCTCCGCGATCGACTCGTTCGAATGGCCCTCTGCTACCAGCGCGAGCAAGTCGCGCTCGTCGTCCGTCAAGGCGGCGATCGCTCCTCCCCGACGCCGGCGGTTCATCAGCTGGGAGACGATCGTCGGGTCGATGACACACTCACCGCGGTCGATGCGGCGGATGGCATCCGCGAGCACCGCGATGTCCGATACTCGGTCCTTGAGCAGGTAGCCCATCCGCTCGGGGTATTCCTCGAGTAGCCGCGTGGCGTACCGCGGTTCAATGTACTGCGAGAGGACGAGGACGCTCATCTCCGGATAGAGCCTGCGGATCTCGTGGGCCGCGATCAAGCCCTCGTCGGTCTGCGTCGGCGGCATGCGGATATCCGTGATCGCAATCGACGGCCGCAGTTCCGCAACCTTCTGCAGGAGCTCGTCAGCATTCGCGGCCGTGCCGACGACCGCGAAGCCCGCGTCGCGGAGAAGCCGTACGAGGCCTTCGCGCAGGAGGACGGAATCGTCGGCCACCACGACCCGCTCGCCTGCCGACGCTTCTGCCTCGTCTGGCACGGTCGAATCGGCACTTCGCAGTGACGGGAAGTCGCTCGGCAGGTCGGGAGCGATGAGCTGGTAGATGCGCTCGGGGCGATCGAGGTCCTTCAGCGTGTGTTCGCCGAGATCGCGAAAACGTAGGTCGGGGAGCATCTCGTCGGCCAGGACTGCGTAGGTCGCGTGTGAAAGGAGAATCTGGCCGCCGTGCGCAACCGAGCAGATGCGGGCGGCGCGATGCACGCCCAATCCGATGTAGCGCTCGGCTGCGAGCGCCGGCTCGCCGGTATGCATTCCCATCCGCACTCGCACGTCGAGTTGCTGCGGCCACGAGTGTGCAGCCACGGCCCTCTGCGCCGCCAACGCTGTGGCGACGGCGTCCTTCGCGCGCGAAAACGCCACGAAGAAGGCGTCTCCTTGGGTATCAACCTCGCGGCCACGGTGCTCGGCGAAGAGCGCACGGAAGAGGT
>Ga0307296_10001102_pt1 | contig 13387 bp, 12 predicted proteins | sample ER_DNA_153_FD_194467 | JGI IMG/M metagenome (GOLD analysis project Ga0307296, IMG submission 194467) | Bulk soil microbial communities from the East River watershed near Crested Butte, Colorado, United States - ER_DNA_153 | ecosystem: Environmental > Terrestrial > Soil > Floodplain | place... | reverse complement strand
CCCGGCGGGATCGATCCCGCTTGTTGCAGTTTGACGCCTCACGGCCTTGTCTCCCCGCCGGGATTATGTTCCCGGTCGATGCGTGAGACTTTGCCATAGCCGGCTCCGAAATGGCTTAAAAAGGCTGGTTAATCTGATGTCACCTGCCCTGCAATCGCCGGCATGATTGACAAGACCTTGGTTCACATGATTGACGAGAGCTTGCGGCGTTGATGAAATTCTTTGGCTTTCGACGCCTGAAAATGCTTGAAGGACGCGTCAATCGGGCACATCTCAGGGATTCGTCGATTCCCCGCCACGCCGTTCAATGCCTCTTCAATCCTTGGGATTTTGTTCGTGATTGCTTCACCATCAGCCGCTTCGCCGGCTTCGTCGAAACCAGCCACGTCAGACCTGTTCGATCAATCCGCCCTGAGCACGCTGGCGCAGCGTCTGGTCGAGGCCGCCAGACGCGCCGGCGCGGACGCCGCCGACGCAGTGGCGGTGCGCGGCGTTTCGCAAGGCGTAGAGGTACGCGATGGACGCGTCGAGGAATCCGAGCGCTCGGAAGGCGACGACGTCGGGCTGCGCGTGCTGGTCGGACAGCGCCAGGCGGTGGTCTCGACCAATGACGTCAGCGGCGATGGCGTCGCAAAGCTTGCGGAGCGCGCCGTCGCCATGGCGCGCGTCGCGCCCGACGACAAATATGTCGGTCTCGCCGATCCATCATTGCTGGCGCGAGATTTTCCCGATCTCGATCTGCTCGATCCAAAAATCCCATCGACCGCAGAACTTGAGCGGCGCGCCTGTGAAGCCGAAGTGGCCGCGCTCGCGGTCAAGGGCGTCACCAAATCGGGCGGCGCGTCGGCCTCGACGGGAATTGGCGGCATGGTGCTGGTGACCTCCACCGGCTTCCATGGCTCCTATCTGCGCTCGAGCCAGAGCATTGCGATAACCGCGATCTCGGGCGACGGCACCAATATGGAGCGCGACTACGATTACACGACCGCGCCGCATGCGTCCGATCTCGCCTCGCCCGAAAGCGTCGGCCGCAAGGCCGGCGAGCGCACGGTCGCGCGCGCCAATCCGCGCAAGGTTGAGACCTGCAAGGTGCCTGTCGTGTTCGATCCCAGGGTTTCCGGATCACTGGTCGGCCATCTCGTGGGCGCGGTGAACGGCGCCTCGATCGCGCGCAAGACCAGCTTCCTGAAAGACCGTCTCGGTGCGCAGTTGTTCGCAAAAAACATCCGCATCATCGACGATCCGTTGCGGGTGCGCGGATTGCGCTCGCAAACCTTCGACGCCGAGGGCGTCAAGGTCAAAAAGCTCGCGATCATCGATGACGGCGTTCTGACAACGTGGCTATTGGATAGCGCGACCGCACGGGAGCTCGGACTGGTCACGACCGGCCACGCCCACCGCGGCGTTTCATCGTCGCCCTCGCCGGGGCCCTATAACCTGCATCTCGAAGCGGGCGAACCCACGGCGGCCGAGTTGATGTCCGACATCGGAGCAGGATTTTACGTCACCGACCTGATCGGCTCCGGCGTCAATGGGGTGACCGGCGACTACAGCCGCGGCGCATCCGGCTTCTGGATCGAGAACGGCAAGGTCACCTATCCGGTGAGCGAGGTGACGATCGCGGGCCATCTGCTCGACATTTTCAAATCGCTGGCGCCCGCCAACGACCTGGAATTCCGTTATGGGGTCAATGCTCCGACGGTGCGCATCGAAGGATTGACGGTTGGCGGACGTTAACGCCGGCGGCGTTCACAACAGGATTTTGGCTGACAATATTCTGACGCGCGACGCCGCGCTGCTTAAGGATACCGTGCGGGAGGCGGGCGCGCTGGCGCTATCGTTATTTCGTACCGAGCTGAAAAACTGGACCAAGGGCGCATCTTCGCCGGTGTCCGAGGCCGATATCCGGGTTAACGACCTGCTCGAGACGAAGCTGCGATCCGCCACGCCGGATTACGGCTGGCTGTCGGAGGAAAGCGCCGATGACGAGATGCGTCTCGGCAAACGTCTGGTCTGGATCGTCGATCCGATCGACGGCACCCGCGGCTATCTCGCCGGCCGCGAAGACTGGTGCGTGAGCGCAGCGCTGGTCGAGGATGGCGCGCCACTGCTGGCGGCCGTGTTTGCGCCGGCCAGCGATGAATTTTTCTTTGCTGCGCGCGGCCATCGCGCGACGCTCAACGATGTACCTGTTTATGCGACGGCTGACACTGAGCTGGATTTTTCCCGCGTCGCCGGTCCGAAGCCGCTGGTGCAGCGGCTCAGTCAGGCATCAGGTGAAATTATCCTCCATCCGCGAATCGGATCGCTGGCGCTTCGGCTGTGCCGGGTCGCACAAGGAAGCCTGGATGCGGCCTTTGCGGGCGGCCAAAGCCACGACTGGGACCTTGCCGCGGCCAATTTGATCGTGCAGGAAGCGAATGGTAACATGACCGCACTCTCGGGGGAGCCGATATCATACAATCGCCGGGAGGTGACGCACGGGGTGTTGGTGGCAGCGGGGCGCGATCGTCATGCACGCATTGTCGAGCATTTTCGAAACCGCGCGCTGCCCTGAGCGCCGTCGCTGGGCGTCGGGAATTTTGCTTGCCGGGCACCGCGTCAGGAAAAGGAATCATGCCAGATAATGCCCAGCAATTGCTTCATCTCGTCATCGGGGGCGAACTGACCGATCTCGGGAGCACGACGTTCAAGGATCTCGATCAGGTGGAGATCGTCGGCGTGTTTCCCAATTACGCGACCGCTTATGCGGCCTGGAGAGCCAAAGCGCAACAAACTGTGGACAACGCCCACATGCGCTATTTCATCGTTCATCTCCACCGGCTGCTCGATCCAGGTCAAGACGCGAAGCCTGCCCGTTGAAGAGATTAGTTCGCAATGTGCTGCGCAGCAGCTGGCTCCAGCGCGCGGTGGGTTTCCTCGCGGCCGAGTACTTGCGGCTGGTCTGGCGGACCAACAAATTCAGCTTCGATCCTCCCGAGGTCTATGAAATCGTCGAGCCGCAGCAACCGGCGATCTTCGCATTCTGGCATGGCCAGCATTTCATGACGCCGTTTATCAGGACCAAGGAAAGCCACCGCGGCAAGGTGCTGATCTCGCGGCATCGCGACGGCGAATATAACGCGATCGCCGCCGAACGGCTCGGGATCGGCACCATTCGTGGCTCCGGCGATCACGGCTCGGCGTTTCACCGCAAAGGCGGCGTCGGAGCGTTCAAGGAGATGGTGCGCGCGCTTGAAGATGATTATAACATCGCGCTGACCGCCGACGTGCCGAAGCGCTCGCGCGTCGCGGGGCTGGGCATCATCATGCTGGCGCGGGAAACGGGACGGCCGATCATGCCATTTGCGATGGCGACCAGCCGCTTCGTCCGCCTGCACAACTGGGACCGCACCACCATCAATTTGCCATTCGGCCGAGGTGCATTGGTCGGAGGCGAGATCATTATCGTTCCCCCCGACGCGGATGCCGAGACGATGGAAGACTTGCGCGCGCGACTGGAGGCAACCCTGAACGACGCGACCCGTCGGGCCTATGCGCAAATCGGCCGTCCGGAAGGAGCCGGTCATGGCTAACTCGCTGCCGATGACGCTGCGCATCTACCAGAAGCTTTCCGCCGCGGTGGTGCCGTTGGCGCCGGCGCTGATCAAGCGGCGGCTGAAACAGGGCAAGGAGGATCCCGCGCGCGTCAGTGAGCGCCGCGGCATGAGCCGGGACATCCGGCCGCATGGGCCGCTGGTCTGGATTCACGGCGCCAGTGTCGGTGAAGTGCTGGCCGCGGCGGCCTTGATCGAGAAACTGCGCGCGCTCAATATCCGCATCCTCTTGACCTCGGGCACGGTGACCTCGGCGGCGATCGTCGCCAAGCGGTTTCCCGCCGACATCATTCATCAATATGTGCCCTACGATTCCCCGCGTTACGTCGCGCGCTTTCTCGATCATTGGCGACCGAGTCTCGCGCTGTTCATCGAATCCGATTTGTGGCCCAATCTCATCCTCTCAAGCGCTGCGCGGCGTCTGCCGATGGTCCTGATCAACGGCCGGATGTCGCATCGTTCGTTTCCGCGCTGGCGCAGGGTCGCCGGCACGATCTCGGCGTTGCTTGGCCGCTTCGACATCTGTCTGGCGCAATCGCATGTCGACGCGGAGCGCTTTGCGGCGCTGGGCAGCCGCAACGTCATCACCACGGGCAATCTGAAGCTGGATGTTCCGGCGCCGCCCGCCGACTCCGCCAAGCTGGAGCGGTTGATGTCGGTGACGCGCGGCCGCGCGATCATCGTGGCGGCCTCGACCCATCCCGGCGAGGAAGACATTCTGCTTGATGCGCATCGCGCGCTTGCAGGATTCTTCCCGTCGCTGTTGAGCGTGATCGTGCCGCGCCATCCGGCGCGCGGCGAAGCGATCGCCCGTAGCGTCGCGGCTTCCGGCCTGCACGTGGCCCAGCGTTCGCGCGAGGAGTTGCCGACCGCAACCACCGATATCTACGTCGCGGACACCATGGGCGAAATGGGATTGTTCTACCGGCTGGCGCCGATCGTGTTCATGGGCGGTTCGCTGATCGAGCATGGCGGGCAGAATCCGATCGAGGCGGTCAAGCTCGGCGCGTCGATCGTTCATGGTCCTCACATCTTCAATTTCACTGATGTTTACGAGGCGCTCGATAGCGCGGGCGGCGCCAGGCGGGCTGATACGCAGGAGGCACTGGTGAAGCAGCTCGGCCAATTGCTGGCCGATCCGGCGGCCCGTGAATTGTCGGTTGGCGCCGCCGAGCGCGTCGTCGAACAGCTCGGCGGCGCGCTCGACCGCACGCTCGCAGCCCTCGAACCGTATCTTTTGCAATTGCGGCTCGAGATGGGAGCGGCGAATGCGTGAGCCGGCCTTCTGGTACCGGCCATCGTCATGGATATCGATCGTACTGTCGCCGCTCGGCGTATTCTATGGCTTGATCTCGGCTCAGCGATTGCAGCGCGAGGGCTTTGATGCCGGCATCCCCGTGCTTTGCGTCGGTAACTATCATCTCGGCGGCGCCGGCAAGACTCCGACCGTGCTGGCGCTGGCAAAACTGCTGCGCGAACTCGGCGAAACGCCGGTCGTGCTCAGTCGAGGCTATGGCGGACGATTGCGCGGGCCTGTCATGGTCGATCCCATGCGGCATGGTGCGGCCGATGTCGGCGACGAGCCGTTGATGCTGGCGCGGACGGTTCCGGTGACCGTCGCACGCGACCGCGTCGATGGCGTCGCATTGGCGCGGTCGCAACGCGCCAGCGTGATCGTGTTGGACGACGGTTTCCAGAATCCCGCGATTGCCAAGGATGCCTCCCTGATCGTGATCGACGGCGAGCGCGGTCTCGGCAATGCTTGCGTGTTTCCCGCCGGTCCGTTGCGCGCGCCGCTGCCGCCGCAGCTTGCCCGCACCGATGCGCTGATCGTCGTCGGCGATGGCGACGCCGCCAAGACGGTTGCAGCCGACATCGCCGCTCGGGGCAAACCGGTGCTGTCCGCGCATCTCAAGCCTGAGGATGCCTCGGTGGCGGCATTGCGAGGCAAACGTGTCCTGGCCTTTGCCGGGATCGGCGATCCCGGCCGATTCTTCAGGACGCTGCGAGCCAGCGGGATCGATGTTGTCCGCGAGCGCGCCTTCCCCGATCATCATCCATTTTCGAAAAGCGAAATCGAAAACCTCACCGCCGAAGCAAAACGCGATGCGTTGACGCTGGTGACCACGGAAAAGGATCTGGCACGGCTGCGCGGCAGTGAGGGGGCGGAAGGCATTGTGCCGTTCCCAGTGACGCTTGAGTTCGATGATGCCGCGGGGTTGCGGACGTTCCTGCGGGAACGGCTGTTCAAGGCGCGCGAGAAGAAATTTCGGACCAGCAATTAACACGTCAAATTCTATGTCGTCCCGGCCAAGCGAAGCGCGAGCCGGGACCACAAGAACTTTCAGCACTTACGCCTTCAGTGCGCCGGGAAAATGCCGCTGCAGCACGGCAGTGGGGACGGCGTAGGCCTCCTGCAGGTCGACACTCCAGTATTTCAGTTCGTCGAGCGGTATCCGCACATCGGTCACCGCGCAGCGCACATAGGTTCCCGGCGAGATCACGCGGAAATCGCCGTCCAGATATTGCACCTGCGCTTCGCCATGGCCCGAGGGACCGAATTTATTCAGCACCGTTGATCTCTCCGACTAACCTCGCCCGGCTGTTCAGGCCGGGTTCATGTTCATAAATGCGATCTACCATAGATAGGCCATGGTGTCCGCCGGTAAAACCCACCGATTTGTGATGAATTGCCGCCGCCGGCACATGGTAATTTCACGTCATGGACGCTGCGTTTTCCAGCGCCATAGCGACCCGGCAAGCCGATGCGCCTCCTGTCAGCCATTGCATTCCTGACGCTACTTGCCCTGGCCTTCGCAGCGGACGCGGCGCCGGCACCTTCCGCGCGTCAGATCGACATTCCCTTAAGCGGCGGGACATTGCACGCGCAGCTTTACAAGCCCGACGGTGACGGCCCGTTTCCGGTCGTGATCGCTCTGCACGGCTGCGGCGGATTGGGCGGCCATTCCGAACCGGTGCAGGCGCGCTATCGCGATTGGGCCGAGCAATTGTTGAAAGCGGGCAACGCGGTGCTGCTCCCCGACTCTTATGCTTCGCGTGAGCTCGGCCCGCAATGCCGGGTCAAGGAGCGCCGCATCTTGGCGCGTCGCGAACGGGTGGCGGACATCATGGCCTCCAGGGAATGGCTGGTGCAGCAGGCCTGGGCCGCCCGCGACCGCATCAGCCTGATGGGATGGGCCAATGGCGCCAGCGCGCTATTGTGGGCGGTGCGTCCGCAATTACCGTCGCGCAATATCGAGCCGGACTTCCGCTCAGCGATTGCGTTTTATCCGAACTGCCGGATTTCGTCCGGCCTGGGATGGAGCGCGCGCGTCCCGACGCTGCTACTGATCGGCGCCAAAGACGATGTCAGCTCACCGCCGGCCTGCCGTCAGATGGTCGACGGCGCGCGTGGGCGCAGCGCCCTGGCGCGGATCGTGGTTTATCCCAGCGCCTATCACGATTTCGACCGCGCGAACTTTCCACTGCACGCGATCGGGGGCGGCTCCGACGCTGCCCTGCCAGAGAAGGGCCATGTCGGTACCGACGCGGAAGCGCGCGCCGATTCGCAAAAGCGCGTCGCGGATTGGCTGGCGCGGTGATGATTCTTCTTAACCTCTCCCAGCAGGCGGGGAGAGGCAAGGGGGCGCGCAGCTTCTAGAACAAGCTACCCTGACCGACCGGCTTCGCGGCGCGCTTGGGCGTTGCGGGCTTGGGCTCACTTGCAACGGGTTTCCTTGCACTTGCCACCGCCGGCCGGCCGGCATCCGCCGTGGCCGCGACGTGGCCGTCGGCAAATTCCAGATCGAGCCGCGCACCCGGTCCGATGCCCGCTGTGGCGTGCACGGCATGGCCCTGTTCATCGCGTACCAGCGCAAAACCGCGCGTCAGCACGCTGCGATACGACAGCGCTCCCAGGAGCTGGCCGCTATGGGCGACCCGCGCCTCGAGCCGCTGCATCGCGGTTGCGAGCGCACGCCGCGCGCGCTCGCCCAGGCGCTGGGTGCGTTCGCAGTCGCGGGTGATCGCGTTGCGCTGGGCCTGCGCGTTGGAGAGTTTTGAGGCCTTCAGCCTGATCTCAAGGCCGGCATAGCGATCCCTGCGGCTTCGCAGCAGCGATCGCGCCGAATGCGTCATCCGTTCGCCGCACACGGTCAGCCGATGGTTGGCCTGCGCGACCTGGCCCCGCAGCACCCGCAATGTGAGCCGCGCGCTGGTTTGTGCGAAGCGGCGGAAATGGGCGTGGGTGTTGGCTCTCAATCCACGGGGCAGGCAAGCGGTCGCGCTATCCAGCCGCTGCCGCGGGATCGCAAGCAGTTCGCCCGCGGCGGGCAGCGCCCGCACGGCGGCGCGAAACTCGTTGCGGCGGCCTTCCTGGCCGCGCCGCCAGCACAGCATCGTGCGCCGCGCCAGCGCCGTGACCTCGACGAACAATTCGCTGCGCACCGGCACCGCCATTTCGGCGGCGGCCGTCGGCGTCGGCGCGCGCTTGTCGGCGGCGAAGTCGATCAGCGTGATGTCGGTCTCGTGGCCGACCGCCGAGATCAGCGGGATCATGCTGTCGGCAGCGGCGCGGACCACGATCTCCTCGTTGAACGACCACAGGTCTTCCAGCGATCCGCCGCCGCGCGCGACGATCAAGAGATCAGGCCGCGGAATCCTGCCACCCTCTGGCAGTGCGTTGAAACCGCGGATCGCAGCGGCAATCTGTTCGGCCGAGCCGTCGCCCTGCACCCGCACCGGCCACACCAGCACGCGGCGCGGAAAGCGATCCTGCAGCCGATGCAGGATGTCGCGAATCACCGCGCCGGTCGGCGAAGTGACGACGCCGATCACCTCGGGCAGCCAGGGCAAAAGCTGCTTGCGCGCCTCGTCGAACAGCCCTTCGGCGGAAAGCTTGCGCTTGCGCTCTTCCATCAGCGCCATCAGCGCGCCGACCCCGGCGGGCTCGAGCGCCTCGATCACGATCTGGTATTTCGACGAGCCGGGATAGGTCGTGAGCCTGCCGGTGGCGATGACCTCAAGACCTTCCTGCGGCTTGAAGCGCATCCGGGCATGGGCGGTTTTCCAGATCACCGCCTCGATCTTGGCGCTGTCGTCCTTGAGCGCGAAATAGCAGTGCCCGGAGGAGTGCGGCCCGCGGAAACCCGAGATTTCGCCGCGCACCCGGACATGCCCATAGGCGTCCTCCACCGTCCGCCTGAGCGCGGAGGACAGTTCGGACACCGTGAATTCCGGCGCGTTGATGAGGGCTTCAGCTAGGGTCATTAGGACAATCGATTTCGGGCTTTTCAGGTCGGCGCACAAGGCCCTTGGCGCGGCACCCACGGCTGGCAGGCATATATCCACACCTGATCGGGGGCGATTCTTGCAGCGCGGCAAGGCCATGCTAAACCCGGGGCCTTATCGCGGCAACACCCTCATTGGGCTACATTTATGAACATTCTTCTGCTTGGTTCCGGCGGCCGCGAACACGCGCTGGCGTGGAAAATCGCCGCTTCACCGCTGGTGACGAAGCTGTGGTGCGCGCCGGGCAATGCCGGCATCGCCCGCGAAGCCGAATGCGTGGCGCTCGATATCGCCGACCACGCCGCGGTGATCGATTTCTGCCAGCGCAACGCGGTGGATCTCATCGTGGTGGGCCCAGAGACGCCGCTCGCGGCCGGGATGGTCGACGATCTCGCCAGTGCCGGCATCAGAGCGTTCGGGCCGAGCAAACAGGCGGCGCAGCTCGAGGCATCCAAGGGATTTGCAAAAGAGCTCTGCAGCGAATTCGGCATTCCGACCGGCGCCTATGGCCGTTTCACCAATGCCGACGAGGCGCTGGCCTATGTCCGCGCGAAAGGCGCGCCGATCGTGGTCAAGGCCGACGGACTTGCGGCAGGCAAGGGCGTGGTGGTCGCCAAAAGCTTGCGAGAGGCCGAAGAGGCGATCGCGAAAATGTTCGACGGCGCGTTCGGGGCGGCGGGCGCCGAAGTCGTGATCGAGGAATTTCTCACCGGCCGCGAGATCAGCTTTTTTGCATTGTCCGACGGCGATACCGCGATCCCGCTTGCCTCCGCCCAGGACCACAAGCGCGCCTTCGACCACGATGAGGGTCCGAACACCGGCGGCATGGGCGCCTATTCGCCGACGCCGTTGGTGACGGTTGAAATCCACGCCGAGATCATGGCGAAGATCATCGTTCCAACGGTCAACGGCATGAAGGCGCGCGGCACGCCGTTTCGCGGCGTGCTCTATGCCGGGGTGATGCTGACGCCGGACGGCCCAAAACTGTTCGAATATAATGTCCGCTTCGGCGATCCGGAATGCCAGGTGCTGATGCTGCGGATGATGTCGGACATCGTGCCGGCGTTGCTGGCTAGCTGCGACGGACAGTTGAAGAACTTTGATCTGCGCTGGTTTGACGAGCCGGCGCTGACGGTGGTGATGGCGGCGAAAGGCTATCCCGGCGATTACGCAAAAGGTACCCGCATCGAGGGCCTCGACGAGGCCGCCCGTGTCGAAGGCGTGGAGATCTTCCATGCCGGCACGATATCGAAGGACGGACATATTCTGGCCAATGGCGGCCGCGTGCTGAATATCTGCGCGACAGGCAAGACCGTCACGGAAGCGCAGCGGCGCGCCTATCAGGCGGTCGAGCGCATCCAATGGCCGGAAGGCTTTTGCCGCCGCGACATCGGCTGGCAGGCGGTGGAAAGGGAGGCGGGCGGGTCGTCGTAGACCCCCGTCATTCCGGGGCGATGCGAAGCATCGAACCCGGAATCCCGAGGTTGTCTTGCTGTCTCATCTCGAGATTCCGGGTTCGGCGCGATGCACCGCCCCGGAATGACGAATGAGCGTTACATCCGCCCTCATCCTGAGGAGCATCGCGCAGCGATGCGTCTCGAAGGACGAGGGCGGCCCCATCCTTCGAGACGCGCGCAAGAGCGCGCTCCTCAGGATGAGGCCATCACTTGGCGTGTTAAAGCAAATCGCCGCCCGCAGCCAGGGCCGTGGTGCCGTGCTCGCGAAACGCCTTGATGACGTTGCGGCCGACCTTCCATCTGTGCACTTCGTCGGGGCCGTCGACCAGCCGCTGCGAGCGGACCTGCGTGTACCACTTCGCCAGGATGGTGTCCTGGCTGAAGCCGAGCGCGCCGTGCAACTGGATCGCGGTGTCGATCACCTTGTGCACCATATGCGCCAGATAAACCTTGGCGATCGAGTTTTCCTGGGTCAGGTCCATGCCTTTTTCCGCCTTGTAGGCGATGTGCAGCAGCATCAGCCGCCCGATGTAGAGCTGGCTGGCGCATTCGGCGAGCATGAACTGCACGGCCTGGCGATCGGCGAGCAGCACGCCGAAGGTCGAGCGTTTCGTCACATGATCGGCCGCCATGTCGAGGGCGCGCTGGGCTTTCGCGATGTTGTGCATGCCGTGGCGCAGACGGCCGTAGGCGAGGCGGTGCTGGCCCATATTGAAACCGTTGCCTTCGCCGCCGAGCAGATTGTCGGCCGGCACTTTCAGGTCCTTGATCTCGATTTCGGAATGGCCGCCGGAGAGCTGGTCGTAATGCGGGCCTTCGATCGCCATGTTCTTGATGTTGCGCTTGATCCGGTAGCCGGGATTCGGCAGTTCGACAATGAAGGTCGAATACTGCTTGTGGCGCGGCGCGTTCGGATCGGTCCTGGCCATCACCAGCGCCATGTCGGCAACGCTGGCGGAGGAGGAGAACCACTTCTCGCCGTTGAGAACATAGTTTTCATTGCCATCCTTCACGGCGGTGGTCTGCATGCCGGTGGCGTCGGCGCCCGCCGCCTTTTCCGTCATCGAGAAACAAATGCGCTTGTCGCCGTTGAGCAGCGGTTTGAGGAACTTTTCCTTCTGATGTTCCGTGCCATGGGTGAGGATCGTCAGCATCGAGGCATCGTCGGGCCCTTGCGTGTTCATCGAGAGCGCGCCGAGCGAGCTTTCGCCGAGCTCCATCTGCACTAGCGCGTTGGCGAGCGGGCCGAGGCCCATGCCGCCATATTCCTTCGGCACGAACGGGCACCATAGTCCCTGCGCGCGCGCTTTCTTCCGCAGTTTGCCCAGCACTTCGTCGAGCGGCTTGGTGTCCAGCTCCTTTTCCGCGGGAATGCATTCGTCATGGACCCATTGGCGGACTTTCTCGCGGATCGCCTTGGCCTCGGCCGGAATTTCGAAATCGATCGACATCGGAGGTTTCCTCGTTCTGGTTCTTGATGGTCGGACTTGCAGGATGGCATATATCTGAGACGAGGTAGCGGCAACGACAAACAAAGTTTGAAGCAGCAAACCGTCATACCCCGCGAAGGCGGGGGATGGAGTCACGTTTGAAGTGCAACGATTGATTTGAGTTTGGAGAATGCCTCGGCGGGTGTCTTGAAGTCCAGGCATTTCCGTGGGGTGTCGTTGAGGCGCTGAACGTGCCGCTTGAGAGCGGCTGCCGTGATGAGGTTGAGGTCAGTTTTGCGGGGCAGCGAGCGTCGCAAACGCCCGATGGAGTTTTCCACGCCGCCTTTTTGCCAGGGACTATGGGGATCGCAGAAGAAAGTTTGGACGCCGATGGTTTGGTGAAGCCTATGATGTTCGGCGAACTCGTTTCCGTTGTCGAAGCTGATGGTTTTGCGTATCGCCTTTGGAAGTTTGCCGAGTTGACGAGCGATAGTTCGGGCGGTGAGGACAGCTTTTCGATCGACCGGATGATGAACGATGCTGAAGCGGGTTTTTCGTTCGTGGAGAACCAACAACCCTTGGCCACATCGAGCGAATAGCATGAAGTCGGCTTCCCAATGGCCCGGCGTCCCACGGCCTTCGACCTCGGTGGGGCGTTCGGTGATCGAGCGCCGTTGTTTGATAAAGCCGGCGGGGCTGCCGCCTGGGCGCCGGCGGCGCCCTCGTCTTCGTTTGTGGCGCGGCAGCAGGCGATGCCAGCAATCCTTCTGGGCCGCACGATGATAGATGAAACGATAGATTGACTCGTGGCTGATGATGACGCGACCATGTTCCTGCGCCAGTCGGCCAGCGATCTGTTCTGGGGAATGTCCCATCGCAAGGTTATTGCCCACGCAGTCCCGCAGGTCCGGCTGGCGCGCCAGCTTGAAGCGGCCATCCCACCGGCGCCGGCGCTCGGCCAATTGCTGAGCCCGGACAGGCTCGTAGCCCCCATTCCAAACCTTCGTGGGCCGGGAGTTGCGCCGCAGCTCCCGACTGATCGTCGACGGCGCCCGGTCGAGCGCAGATGCAATTTCGTTTTGAGATCTACCGCCTGCATGCAGGCGGTAGATCTCAACGCGCTCCTCAAGGCTGAGCTGGCCATAACATTGTCCCATCGCCACAACACCCTAGCAGGTGTTGCACTTGTGTCGTGAACCCAAGGGGTATCCAGTACGCCGCGGCTTCTCCGGTTTATCTCGACGTCTCTGGAATACTGGATCGCCCGGTCGAGCCGGGCGATGACGGTTGAGAATATGGCGCGCCTTGAGGTCGTCATTGCGAGGAGCGTAGCGACGAAGCAATCCATTCTTCCTTTGCGCAGCGAGATGGATTACTTCGCGGAGCCTGTCATCGGGCGCGCATTCGCGCGACCCGTTGGCTCGCAATGACGGCTTCCTAATTTCAAACATGAGCACGCGTTCCCGCGGCGCGAGGCGCCCGAGCTTTGCCAGACGATGCCCCTCGATAAACAGAGGGCGCAGGGAATGCCGGGTGCCCAATGCACCCGCAGCCTCGTGTGCAATGGTAGTAAGCACACGAGTGTAGTCACCACAGGTACACCGGAAATCACCCG
>Ga0307296_10001101_pt1 | contig 13388 bp, 8 predicted proteins | sample ER_DNA_153_FD_194467 | JGI IMG/M metagenome (GOLD analysis project Ga0307296, IMG submission 194467) | Bulk soil microbial communities from the East River watershed near Crested Butte, Colorado, United States - ER_DNA_153 | ecosystem: Environmental > Terrestrial > Soil > Floodplain | place: USA... | reverse complement strand
CATGACCACGACCACGTACTTGGGGTCGCCCACCGGGGCGTAGGAGGCGAACCAGGCGAAGGGCGCCCGGGGCGGCAGGTCGGCGGTGCCGGTCTTGCCGGCGACCGGGAACCGGTCCAGCGGGAAGCCGGCGAACGCCGACGTCGCCGTGCCCCCGGTGGGCACGCTGGCCAGGGCCTGGCCGACGGCGGCCAGGGCGCCGCCGGGCACCTCGGCCACCTCGGCGACCCGGGGCTCGACCCGCCGGACCACCCGCCCGCTGACCGGGTCGAGCACCGCCCGGCCGACATGGGGCCGGTACACGGTGCCGCCGTTGGCGACGGCCCCGTAGCCGAGGGCCAGCTGCAGGGGCGACACCTGGAGGTCGCCCTGGCCGATGGCGATGTTGAGGTTGTCGCCCCCCTGCCAGCGCCAGCCGTAGCGGCACAGCTCCCGGTACAGGGCGCTGGAGCCGGCGCAGTAGGTCTTCTTGTTCTGCTCCCAGAAGCGCCGGCGCCACTCCCGGGTCGGCACCGTGCCCTCGGCCCCGTACGGCAGGTCGATGGCCGGCCGGCGCCCGAACCCGAACTGCCGGGCGCTGGCCTGCATCTTCTCGTCGACCTTCTCGCCCTGGTCCTCCTGGGCCCGCTCGGCCAGGCCGAGCTGGGCGCCGAGGTTGTAGTAGTAGACGTCGCAGGACAGGCGCAGGCTGTCGGTGAGGGCGACCACGCCGTGGCCGCGCGGGGTCCAGTCGCGCTTGGTGTAGCTGCCGAGGGTGAACGACCCGGGGCAGGTGTAGGTGCTGGTCGGGGTGATGGTGCCGGCCTTGAGCCCGGCCAGCGCGGTGAACGGCTTCCAGGTCGAGCCGGGCGGGTAGGCCGACTGGACGGCCCGGTGCAGCAGCGGCTTGCCCTGGCTGTCGGCGTACCTGGCGAAGTCGCGCCGCGAGATGCCGCCCACGAACCGGCGCGGGTCGTACTGGGGCAGGCTGGCCAGGGCGAGCAGGGACCCGTCGTCGGGGTCGAGCACGACCGCGGTGGCCGCCGGGGCCGGGTAGGTGCCGCCCCGCTGGCTGTCGGGCAGCCGGCGGGCGGCCCGCATGCCGTCGGCCAGGGCCCGCTCGACGCTCACCTGGAGGTCGAGGTCGACGGTGAGCTGGAGGTCGCGCCCGGGGGTCGGGGGGCGGCCGCCGAGGGCCCGCACCACCTCCCCGGCCGCGTTCACCTCCAGGTCCTGCACGCCGTCGCGGCCGCGCAGCCACTTGTCGTAGGTCAGCTCGACCCCGGCCTTGCCGACGATGTCGCCGGCGTCGTAGCCGCGGAAGCGCCGCTGCTTGAGCTCGCCGGCCGAGATCTCGCCGACGTAGCCGAGCACGTGGGCGGCGGCCGTCCCGGCCGGGTACTCGCGCAGGGCCAGCACCTCGGGGGCGACCCCGGGGAAGCGGTCGGCGTGCTCGGTCAGGTAGAAGAGCTGGCGGGTGGGGACGTCCTCGGCCACGGGGACGCCACGCAGGGGCGAGCCGGTGTAGTCGGCGATCCGCGCCTCCAGCTTGGCCCGGGTGGTGCCGAGCACCCGGGCCAGGCGGCCCAGGACCTCGCGGCGGCGGTCGCCGAGCTGGGTCGGCTTGACCGTGACCGCCCAGGCGGCCCGGTTGCGGACGACCACCCGCCCCCTGGCGTCCAGGATCCGGCCCCGGGGCGCCTCGACCACGACCTGGCGCACCCGGTTGCCCTCGGCCAGGTCGCCGTAGCGCTCGCCGGCCAGGACCTGGAGGTACCACAGGCGCGAGGACAGGGCGACGAACAGCACCGCGACCAGGATGGTGAGCACGGTGAGGCGCGGGCGGAGCGGCGAGGACGGCGGGCGCACGGGCGCAACCTACCAATGCTGGGCCGGTCGGGCGGGGACGCGCTCGGTCAGCGCCCACACCACCGGGTAGACGAACGGGGTCAGCAGCAGGTTGTAGACGGCCACGAGCGGGCCGGCGCGGGCGACGGCCGCCCAGGACGACAGGTCGAGCACGCGCAGCAGCAGCCCGCAGCACCACACCGAGGCCAGGCTGGCCGCGGCGACCAGGACCAGGTGGGCCAGGGGGCGGTGGCCGGTCACGTACACCCGGAGGGTGCCCACGGCGAACCCGACGGCCGTGTAGACCAGCGCCGACACCCCGACCGGCAGGTCGAAGAGCAGGTCGGCGACCAGCCCGGCCACGAAGCCGAAGGCCGCGCCGGTGGTCGGGTCGGTGGCCACGGCCACCGAGACCACGGCCAGGACCAGCAGGTCGGGCCGGGCCCCGGCCAGCGTCAGCCGGGCCAGCACGGTCGACTGGACCAGCACGGCCACGACCAGGACGCCGGCCAGGACGAGGAACCGGCGCACCGCTCAGCTCCCCCGGGCCGGCGGGGTCGGCCGCTCGACCACGATGGCGACCACGTCGAGGGCGCCGAGGCTGGCGTAGGGACGGACCGCGACCCGGGGGACGAGGCTGGCCGCGCCGGCCGGGTCGACCCGCTCGACCACGCCGATGGGCAGGCCGGCCGGGAACACGCTGCCCTGGTAGCCCTGGGTGACCACCGGGTCGCCGCGCTCGACCCTGGTGCCGGCCCGGACCGGCTGGAAGGAGAGCAGCTGGGAGCCGCTGCCCCTGACGATGCCGGGGGCCTTGCCGCGGGCCAGGCTGGCCGCGACCCCGCTGGCCGGGTCGGTGACCAGCAGCACGGTGGCGTAGTCGGCGGTCACCTGGGTGACCCGGCCGACCAGCCCGTCGGCGTCGACCACGGCCATGTCCCGCTCGACCCCCTGGCGCGAGCCGGCGTCGACGGTGACCGAGAGCTGGAAGTTGGAGCCGGAGCCGGCCACCACCGAGGCCCCGACGGTCCGGCAGCCGCAGCGCCTGGCCATGCCCAGCGTCCCCCGCAGGCGCCGGTTCTCCTCGAGCACGTCGGTGTAGGTCCGTTCCTGGGCGCGCAGCCGGGCCACCTCGGCCCCCAGGCGCCGGTTGTCCCGGCGCAGGCCGCCCAGCTCGGCGACCCCGCCGGCCAGGTCGGCGACCGGCCGCACGACCGCGCTGGCCCCCTGCTGGAGCGGGCCGAAGACGGCGATGGCCAGGCGCTGCAGGCGGTCGACGGGGCCGCCGTCGGGCTGGCGGAAGTCGATCGTGATGAGCACGATCGAGGCGGCCAGGAGCACGGCCAGGACGGTTCGCGCGCGGCGAGGACGTTCGTACACCTTCTCCGGGAGGCGCCTGGCCTCCCGACCTCCCTGGTGTCAGTGGGACTCTGACGAGATGAGCACTTTCTTGAGCGACTCGAACTCTTCGATGCACTTGCCGGAGCCGAAGGCCACCGAGTGCAGGGGCTCGTCGGCCACGTGGATCGGCATGCTGGTCTCGTGTTTGAGCCGCTCGTCCAGCCCCCGCAGCAGCGCCCCGCCGCCGGTGAGGACGATGCCCTTGTCCATGACGTCGGCGGCCAGCTCGGGCGGGGTCCGGTCCAGGGTGTTCTTGACGGCGTCGACGATCTGGTTGACGGGCTCCTCGATGGCCTTGCGGATCTCCTCGGCGCCGATGGTGATGGTCTTGGGCAGGCCGCTGACCAGGTCCCGGCCGCGGATGTCGGTGGTCGGCTCCTCGGGCAGGGGGAAGGCCGAGCCGAGGTTGATCTTGATCTGCTCGGCGGTCCGCTCCCCCAGCATCAGCGAGTACTCCTTCTTGATGTAGCTGATGATCGACTCGTCCAGCTCGTCGCCGCCGATGCGGATGCTCTGGCTGGTGACGATCCCGCCCAGGGCGACCACGGCGACCTCGGTGGTGCCGCCGCCGATGTCGACCACCATGTTGCCGGCCGGCTCGTGCACGGGCAGGCCGACCCCGATGGCGGCCGCCATCGGCTCCTCGATGATGAAGGCGCTGCGGGCGCCGGCCCGGTAGGTCGACTCGACCACGGCCCGGCGCTCGACCCCGGTGATGCCCGAGGGGACGCACACCACCACCCGGGGCTTCACCATGAGCTGGCGGCGGTGCACCTTGTGGACGAAGTAGCGGAGCATCTTCTCGGTGGTGTCGAAGTCGGCGATGACCCCGTCCTTGAGGGGGCGGATGGCCACGATGTGGCCGGGGGTGCGGCCGATCATCGCCTTGGCCTCGGTGCCGACGGCCAGGATGGCGGTGTTCTTGGTGTTGATGGCCACGACCGAGGGCTCGTTGAGCACGACCCCGCGGCCGCGGACGTAGACCAGGGTGTTGGCGGTCCCGAGGTCGACCGCCATGTCGCGGCCGAGGAAGCGGAAGGCGTTCTGCAAGCCAGACCAGCCCCTTGCAGTGTTGCGGTTGGAAGTCACGGCGATGGGCGGAGAAGCCCAGGTGGGAACCCGGGCATCCTACACCAGCCCCTCGAACGGCCCAATGGCCTGGAGGTCACATCTGGGGAAAGAATAGGGCCAGCTCGCGGGCGGCCGACTCGCCGGAGTCGGAGCCGTGGACCAGGTTCTTCTCGATCTCCAGGCCGTAGTCGCCGCGGATGGAGCCGGGCGGGGCGGCGATCGGGTTGGTCGGGCCCATCAGGGTGCGCACGGCGCTGACCGCGTCGGGCCCCTCGACGCACAGCGCCACCAGCGGCCCGGAGGTGATGAAGGAGACCAGGCTGTCGAAGAACGGCTTGCCCTCGTGCTCGCCGTAGTGCCGCTTGGCGGTGGCCTCGTCGAGGGTGCGCAGCTCCATGGCGACCAGCCGGAAGCCCTTGCGCTCCAGCCGGCCGATCACCTCGCCGACCAGGCCGCGGGCGACCGCGTCGGGCTTGCACAGGACCAGGGTGCGTTCGTCGGCCATGGAGCTCCTCCAGAGGGTGGGAAAGTGGGGGGATTCTACTCAGGCTGGGCCGGGGCCCATGAGCAGGTCGCGGGCCTCCCCCACCGTGTGCAGCGAGCCGGTGACCACGACCGCCTCGCTCTCGGTGGCGCCGTCGACGGCCAGGCGGACGGCGGCGGCCACGTCGGGGGCGACCTCGGCGTGCAGGCCGAGGGCCTCGGCCTCCTTGCGCAGCCGCTCGGCCGGGGCGGCCCGGGGGCTGCGGGTGGTGGTCACGATCAGCCGGCCGGTGGCCGGGGCCAGCGCCTGCAGGATGCCGCGGATGTCCTTGTCGGCCAGGCAGGCCACCACCAGGGTGCGCCGGTCGACCACGAACTCCTCGAGCAGGGCCGCGGCCAGGGCGCGGGCCCCGGCCGGGTTGTGGGCGCCGTCCAGCAGCACCAGCGGCTGGCGGGACACCACCTCCAGGCGTCCCGGCGAGGTCACGGCCGCGAACCCGGCCCGGACGGTGCCCGGGTCGAGCTCGCGCCGCTGTGACGCCGGGGCGTCGGTGCCCGGCCCCCAGGAGCCCTCGTGCGCCCCCAGGAACGCCTCGACCGCGACCAGGGCCCCGGCGGCGTTGTCGGCCTGGTGGCGGCCGTGCAGGGGCACCACGACGTCGGTGATGACGCCGGTGGGGGTACGCAGGTCCAGGGCCTGGCCGCCGATGGCCTGGCGGCGCCGCTCGACGCCGAAGTCGCGGCCGGCGACCAGCAGCCTGGCCTCCAGCCCGGCCGCCCGCTCGGCGATCACGGCGAGCACGTCGTCGTCCTGGGCCTGGCTGACCACGGTGGCGCCGCGCTTGATGATGCCGGCCTTCTCGGTGGCCACCGCGGCCGGGGTGTCGCCCAGCTCGGGGTGGTCGAGGCCGACCCGGTTGATCACGGCCACCTCGCCGTGGACCAGGTTGGTGGCGTCCCAGGTGCCGCCCATGCCGACCTCGATCACCTGGGCGTCGACCGGCAGCTCGGCGAACCAGGTGAAGGCCAGGGCGGTGAGGGCCTCGTGGAAGGTCACCGGCTGGTCGGAGACCCGGTCGACCTCGGCCAGGAACGGGTCCAGGTAGGTCCAGGTCTCGGCGAACTCCTCGGTGGAGATGGGCCGGGTGGCCAGCGCGATCCGCTCGCGCACGTCCTGGAGGTGGGGGCTGGTGTAGAGCCCGGCCCCGACCCCGAAGGCGGCCAGCAGGGAGGCGACCATGCGGGCGGTGGTGGTCTTGCCGTTGGTCCCGGTCAGGTGCACCGCCGGGGCGGTCCGCTCGGGATGGTCGAGCAGCTCGGCCAGCCGGCTGATCCGCTCCAGGCTGGGGCCCATCCGGGTCGGCATCCGCGCGTACAGCGCATCGACGGCGTCCTGGTAGTCCATCAGGCGCCCGCTTCCGCGAGGAACTCCGCGAGCAGGTCGTGGGCGGCCGGGCGGATCCTGTCGTCGGGGCCGAGCAGGCCTTCCAGGCGGCCGGCGGCCAGCAGCTGCTCCACGGCCCGGCCGGTGGCCAGCTTGCCGTAGGGCCAGGGCCGCAGCTCACCCGGGAACCCCTCGGCCAGGGCCCCCAGCAGGGCCTGCACGGTCGCCAGGCCACCGGCCCCCTTGGCCTCGACCTCGACCTCGAGCAGGCGGGCGGTCCCGGCCGGGAGCCGGTAGCCGACGTCGTCGACGGTCAGCTCGGCCACCGGCCCGGCGTCCGGGCGGCCGCGCTCGAGCACGTCCCGGGGGGTCCGGGTGGTCTCGCGGACCTGGGTCGGGCGCAGGCCGAGCCCGCCCAGGTCGGCCAGCGGCTCCCCCGCCCCGGCCCCTTCCGGCGGGTCGGGGAGCCGGACCCCGCGGCGCCGCAGCTCCTCCAGCACGCTCCCGAGGGCCTCGGCCGACCAGGGCGCCTCCAGCTCCAGCCGCTCCCCGGCCAGCCCGCTGCGGACGGCGTCGGCCTTGAGGGTCAGCAGCGGCCGGCCGTCCAGCTCCCGGACCCGGAAGGCGACCCGGGCCGCGCCCAGCGCGCCCTCGGCGGTGTCGAGGTAGGTGTCCCGGATCCGCTGGGTGGCCCGGGCCCGCAGCTCGAACCGGTCGACGCCCTCCAGCCCGGCCACCTTGCGCCCCGCCGCCTCCGGGTCGTCGGCGCAGACCAGCAGGACACCTTCGACCTCGCGGGGTTGCTCGCTCATGTGGTGGTCTCCTCGGCCGCGGCCAGCTCGACCCGCACGTCGAGCCCGTCTGCCTCCTGCCGTTCACGGTACCCGAACGCGGCCACCCGGCCGGCGGCGGCCAGGTCGGTCTCGGCCGCCCGGGCCGCCGCCAGCAGGTCCGGCGGGCCGCTGACCTCGGCCAGGGCGACGGGGGTGCGCAGGCGCACCTTGGCCTGGCTCTTGGCCCGGCGGACGGCCGTGATGACCTGTCCGGCCGCGGCCAGCGGCCGCCGGTCGGCGCCGGCCGCCGGCGAGGGCTCCGGCCAGGCGGCCAGGTGGACCGAGCCCGCACGCCACCACGACCACACCTCCTCGCAGGCATAGGGGAGGTAGGGGGCGAGCAGCCGCAGCTGGGTGTCGAGGGCGGCGCGGAGCGCGGCCCTGGCCGAGGCGCCGGCGGGCTCCCCCAGCGGGCGGTAGGCGCGGTCCTTGACCAGCTCCAGGTAGTCGTCGCAGAAGGTCCAGAAGAACCGCTCGATGCCGTCCAGGGCGGCCGCCCAGTCGGCGCCCTCCAGGGTCGCGGTGGCGTCGGCCACGACCGCGTCCAGGCTGGCCAGCATGGCCAGGTCGAGGGCCTCGGTCGGCCGGCCGCCGGGACCGTCCTCGGGGAGGCCGAGGATGAACCGGCCCGAGTTGAGCAGCTTGATGGCCAGCCGGCGCCCGACCCGCATCCCGGCCTCGTCGACGGCGGTGTCGGTGCCGGGCCGGCCCCGGGCCGCCCAGTAGCGCAGGGCGTCGGCCCCGTACCGCTCGAACATGGGGGTCGGGGTGACGACGTTGCCCCTGGACTTGGACATCTTGCGGCGGTCGGGGTCGAGCACCCAGCCGGAGATGGCCGCCCGCGTCCAGGGCAGCACGCCGTGCTCCAGGTCGGACCGGAGCACCGTGTAGAACAGCCAGGTCCGGATGATCTCCTGGCCCTGGGGACGCAGGTGCATGGGGAACACCCGGGCGAAGCGCTCCGGGTCCTCGACCCAGCCGCCGGCGATCTCGGGGGTGAGCGAGGAGGTGGCCCAGGTGTCGAACACGTCGGGGTCGCCGGTGAAGCCGCCCGGGCGGCCCCGGTCGGCCGCCTGGTAGCCGTCGGGCACGTCGGTGGAGGGGTCGACCGGCAGGCGCCCGGCGGCCGGGACGATCGGTTGGCTGTGGTCGACCTCGCCGGCGTCGGTCAGCGGGTACCACAGCGGGACGGGCACGCCGAAGAACCGCTGGCGGCTGACCAGCCAGTCGCTGTGCAGGCCGTTGACCCAGTGCTCGTAGCGGGCCTGCATGAACGGCGGCTGCCAGGCCAGCTCGCGGCCGCGCTCCAGCAGCCGTTCGCGGTGGGCGAGCAGGCGGACGAACCACTGGCGGCTGGTCACGATCTCCAGCGGCCGCTCGCCCCGCTCGTAGAACTTCACCGGGTGGGTGACCGGCCGCGGATCGCCGACCAGGTCGCCGGCGGCCCGGAGCAGCTCCACCACCCGGTCCCTGGCCTGGGTGGTGGTGGCGCCGGCCAGCTCGGCCCAGGCCGGGCCGGCGGGCACCCCGTCGGGCGGGTCGGGCTGGATGCGGCCGTCGCGGGTGACGATGGACCGCACCGGCAGCTGGAGCTCCCGCCACCAGAGCACGTCGGTGAGGTCGCCGAAGGTGCAGATCATGGCCAGCCCGGTCCCCTTGCCGGGGTCGGCCAGCCGGTGGACCACCACGGGCACGGACACCCCGAACAGCGGCGTGGTCGCGGTCGTGCCCACCCGGTCCCGGTAGCGGGCGTCGTCGGGGTGGGCGACCAGGGCCACGCACGCCGCCAGCAGCTCCGGGCGGGTCGTCTCGACCACCAGGTCGGGCCCCTTGCCATCGGGCCGGAACCGGACCCGGACGGCGATCCCGGGGACCTCGCGGTCCTCCATCTCGGCCTGGGCGACGGCGGTCCGGTAGGTGACGTCCCACATGGTGGGGGCCTCGGCCTGGTAGGCCTCGCCCGCGGCCAGCAGATGCAGGAACCCGCGCTGGGAGGCCCGCCGGGCGCGCTCGCCGATGGTGGCGTAGGCCAGGCTCCAGTCGACCGACAGGCCGAGCTGGCGCCACAGCCTCTCGAACACCTGCTCGTCGGCGTCGGTCAGGCGCCGGCACAGCTCGACGAAGTTGGGCCGCGACACGGGCTGCTTGGCCCGGCCCGGGCCGGCTGGGGGCGTGAAGCCGGGGTCGTAGGGCAGCGACGGGTCGCAGCGGACGCCGTAGAAGTTCTCCACCCGGCGCTCGGTCGGCAGCCCGTTGTCGTCCCAGCCGACCGGGTAGAACACCGACCGGCCGCGCATGCGCTGGAAGCGGGCCAGGACGTCGGTGTGGCAGTAGGAGAAGACGTGGCCGAGGTGCAGGCTGCCGCTGACCGTCAGGGGCGGGAAGTCGATCGCGAAGACGTCTTCGCGCGGCCGCCGCGGGTCGAAGCGGTAGATGCCGTCGGCCTCCCAGCGGGCTCCCCACTTGGCTTCGAGCCCGTCCAGGGACGGCCGCTCCGGGACCCGGCCCATACGTCGCCCTCCCGGGTGTCGCCGGCGGCGGCCATCAGCGGGCCCCCGACAGCTCGGTCTGCTGGGCGCGCACCTTGGCCAGGGCCTGGTCGACCTCGGCCAGGCGCTCGCGGGCCTTGGCGACCACCGGGCCCGGGGCCTTCTCCAGGAAGTCGGGGTTGGTCAGCTTGGCCTCGGCCCTGGTCCGCTCGGCGTCGAGGGTGGCCAGCTCCCGCTCCAGGCGGGCCCGCTCCTCGTCCAGGTCGAGCAGCCCCTCCAGGGGCAGGTACAGCTCGGCCCGGCCGGCCAGCAGCTTGGCGGTGGGCGTCGACGGTGGCGACCCGATCTCCACGCTGTCGAGGCGGGCCAGGCGGCGGACGCTGTCGGCCTCGGCCCGGAACAGGGCCGCCTGGGCGTCGTCGGCCGGCACGACCACCAGCCGGGGCCGGCTGGAGGACGGGACCCGGTGCTCGGCCCGGAACCGGCGCAGGGCCACGATCGCCTCCTGGAGGTCGGCCATGGCGGCCTCGGCCGCCGGGTCGCCGTCGCCGGGCCGCTCGTCCGGCCAGGGGCCGAGGGTGAGGGTCTCGACCCCGGTGAGGGCCCGGCCCAGCTCCTCGGTGACGAACGGCATCACCGGGTGCAGCAACCGCAGTGTCACCTCCAGGGCGTAGGCCAGGGTGGCCCCGGCCCGCTCCGCGTCCTCGCCGCCGGCGGCCAGCCGCGGCTTGGCCAGCTCGACCGCCCAGTCGGCCAGCTCGCTCCAGGCGAACCCGTGCAGCAGCCGCGCCGCCTCGGCCGGGTCGTAGGCCTCGTAGGCGACCGTCACGGCCGCCCTTGTCTGCTCGAGGCGGGACAGCAGCCACCGGTCGGCCAGGGCGTCCGCGCCCGCCGGCGGCGCGCCGGTCGCGTCGGTGGCCGAGATCACGAACCGGCCCAGGTTCCAGAGCTTGTTGGCGAAGTTGCGGGCGCCCTCGACCCACTCCTCGGCCAGGGGCACGTCGGTGCCCGGGTTGGCCCCGCGGATCAGGGCGAAGCGCAGGGCGTCGGTGCCGTAGCGGTCCATCAGCTCGATCGGGTCGATGACGTTCCCGAACGACTTGGACATCTTCTTGCCCTTGGCGTCGCGGACCATCCCGTGGATGGCCACGACCTCGAAGGGGGTGGGCGGCTGGAAGTGGCAGCCGAACATGAGCATCCGGGCCACCCAGAAGAAGATGATGTCGTACCCGGTGACCAGCACCGAGGTCGGGTAGAAGCTGGCCAGGTCGTCGGTCCGGTCGGGCCAGCCCAGGGTGGAGAAGGGCCACAGCCCGCTCGAGAACCAGGTGTCGAGCACGTCCTCGTCCTGGGCCAGCTCGGCGGCGCCGCAGATGGCGCAGGCCGCCGGGTCCTGGCGGGCCACCGTCACGTGCCCGTCCGGGCAGTACCAGGCGGGGATGCGGTGCCCCCACCACAGCTGGCGGGAGACGCACCAGTCGCGGAGCTGCTCCATCCAGCCGAAGAAGGTCTTCTCGTAGCGGACCGGCTCGAACCGGGTCTGGCCGGAGCGGACCGCGGCCATGGCCTCGTCGGCCAGGGGCCTGGTGGCCACGAACCACTGCAGCGACAGCCGCGGCTCGACCTCGGTGCGGCAGCGGTAGCAGTGGCCGACCGAGTGGGGGGTTTCCGCGACCCGCTCCAGCAGGCCGAGCTCGGCCAGGGCCGCCTTGACCTCGCGGCGGGCGGCGTAGCGGTCGAGGCCCTCGAACCGCCCGCCCTCGGCGTTGACCACCGCCTCCTCGGTGAAGATGTCGACGGCCGGGAGGTCGTGGCGCTGGGCGATCTCCCAGTCGTTGGGGTCATGCGCCGGGGTGACCTTGACCGCGCCGGTGCCGAACTCGCGGTCCACGGCCGCGTCGGCCACCACCGGGATCGGGCGGTCGACCAGGGGCAGGCGCACCGTCCGGCCGACCACGTCGCGGTAGCGGGGGTCGTCGGGGTGGACGGCCACGGCGGTGTCGCCCAGCATCGTCTCGGCCCGCGAGGTCGCCACCCCGATGAACCCCGAGCCGTCCTCCAGCGGGTAGCGCAGGTGGGCGAGCTCGCCGGGGACCTCCTCGTGCTCGACCTCGATGTCGGACAGGGCGGTCAGGCAGCGCGGGCACCAGTTGATGATCCGCCGCCCCCGGTAGAGGAGGTCCTGCTCGTAGAGGGAGACGAACACCTCGCGGACGGCCCGCGACAGGCCCTCGTCCATGGTGAAGCGCTCGCGCGACCAGTCGACCGAGTCGCCCAGGCGCTGCATCTGGCCGAGGATGCGCCCGCCCGACTCGGCCTTCCATGCCCAGACCCGCTCCACGAACGCCTCGCGGCCCAGGTCGAAGCGGGTCTTGCCCTCCTTGGCGAGCTCGCGCTCGACCACGTTCTGGGTGGCGATGCCGGCGTGGTCCATGCCGGGCAGCCACAGCACCTCGAACCCGCGCATGCGGTGGAGGCGGGCGAGGTAGTCCTGGTAGGTGTGGTCGAGGGCGTGGCCGATATGCAGCGACCCGGTCACGTTGGGCGGCGGCAGGGCCATGCTGAAGCGCGGCCGGCCCGAGGCCTGGCCGGCCGCGAACACGCCGGCGTCCAGCCAGCGCTGATAGGTGGGACCCTCGACCGTCGTGGGGTCGTAGGTCTTGGGAAGCTCGGGGCGCCCTTGTGGGGTGGTCACGGGTGGTGTGCTCCTCGATCGGGAACCGGGCACGGCGCCGCCCAGGCGGCGTCGCAGCGGAACGAAGCCTAGCCCGATACTCGAAGCGCCGAGGCGGTCTGGACCGCCAGGGTGGCCACCAGCCTGCTCACCGGGATCCCGTCCATCGCGATCAGGCGCTGCGCTCCCGGCGGGTCCGCTCGGGGGTCTCGCGGTCGCGGGGGACCAGGGTGGGGTTGACGCCGCTGGAGACCACGTCGGCGGTGACCACGCAGCGGCGGATGTCGTCGCGCGAGGGCAGGTCGTACTGGACGTCCAGCAGGACCTCCTCCAGGATCGCCCGCAGGCCGCGGGCGCCGGTGCCGCGCAGGATCGCCTGGTCGGCCACGGCCTCCAGGGCGTCGTCGGAGAACTCCAGCTCCACCCCGTCGAACTCGAAGAACTTGCGGTACTGCTTGACCAGCGCGTTCTTGGGCTCGACGAGGATGCGGACCAGGGCCTCCTTGTCCAGCGAGTGGACCGAGGAGATCACGGGCAGGCGGCCGATGAACTCGGGGATCAGGCCGAACTTGAGCAGGTCCTCGGGGAGGACCCTGGCCAGGATCTCGCCCACGTCCTTGTCCGTGATACGGCGGAGGTCGGCCCCGAAGCCGACCCCCTTGCGCCCGATGCGCGACTCGATGATCTTCTCCAGCCCGGCGAACGCCCCACCGCAGATGAACAGCACGTTGGTGGTGTCGATCTGGATGAACTCCTGGTGGGGGTGCTTGCGGCCGCCCTGGGGCGGGACGCTGGCGGTGGTCCCCTCCAGGATCTTGAGCAGGGCCTGCTGCACGCCCTCGCCGGAGACGTCGCGGGTGATCGACGGGTTCTCGCTCTTGCGGGCGATCTTGTCGATCTCGTCGATGTAGATGATCCCGGTCTCGGCCTTCTTGACGTCGTAGTCGGCCGCCTGGATCAGCTTGAGCAGGATGTTCTCGACGTCCTCACCGACGTAGCCGGCCTCGGTGAGGGCGGTGGCGTCGGCGATCGCGAACGGCACGTTGAGCATCCGGGCCAGCGTCTGGGCCAGCAGCGTCTTCCCACAGCCGGTGGGGCCGAGCAGGATGATGTTGGACTTCTGCAGCTCGACGTCGCCCGAGGCGGCCGCCCCGACCTGGATCCGCTTGTAGTGGTTGTAGACCGCGACCGACATGACCTTCTTGGCCGTGTCCTGGCCGATCACG
>Ga0307296_10001100_pt1 | contig 13398 bp, 8 predicted proteins | sample ER_DNA_153_FD_194467 | JGI IMG/M metagenome (GOLD analysis project Ga0307296, IMG submission 194467) | Bulk soil microbial communities from the East River watershed near Crested Butte, Colorado, United States - ER_DNA_153 | ecosystem: Environmental > Terrestrial > Soil > Floodplain | place: USA... | reverse complement strand
GCGCTCGTGATCCTGCGCCGTGACCAACCGCCGCTGCGACGCACGCAGCTCCTCGACGAGGCGAACGTTCCGAAGCACCAGACCCGCCTGGGACGCGAGGTCGCGGATCAGGCGTTCCTTCGACGGGTTCATCGGATCGCTCGGCGGCATCGCGACCGAGAGGGCCCCGAGGAGCTCGCCTCGGTCACGGACCTCGAGGACGGTCTCACCCTCGATCGTCGGGAGGACCTCGATCGCCACGACCGCCACGTCCGTGGGCTCGGCGTCCGTGGGCCACGAGGCGGCCGGTCGCAACTCCGAGCCGAGACGGAGCCACACCCTGGCCGAGCCGGCTCCGGTGGCCTGGCCGAGGATCTGCGCCATCCGTCCGAGGACATCCTCCGTCGCGTAGGACTCCCCCACGCGTTCGGAGAACTCGGTCAGCACCTCGTACGGGGTCGCCCGCCTGCCGTAGACGATGCGATCGGCGATGCGCCGGGCGAACCGCGTCACGGGCCGGAACGCGAGCCCGAGCACCAGCGCGACGACGAACACGGAGCCGGAGCTGTCGTTACCGGAGGTGACCACGCCCAGGAGCCCGACGACGGCCGCATAAGCCGCGATCACGAGCAGGACGAACGCGCCCGCGACGAGCGCCTTCTTCACCACGACGTCGAGGTCGTACAGGTGGTACTGGAGCACGGCGATCGCCACGGAGACCGGCAACGCGATGAACGCGATCCCGCTCACGATCGTGTCGATCAGGTTCTCGTCGAGCCCGATCGCGCCGGCGATCGTCGAGACGAAGAAGGAGGCCACGAGGAACGCGAGCGCCAGCGCGACCCACTTGATCTGCTGCCGTTCGATGCCGGTCGATCGTCGGAACCGCAGCACCAACGACGCGACGCTTGCCAGCAGCAAGCTGATGAGCGCGACGCTGATGACGGTATCGGAGATCGCGAGGCGTCCGATGGCGGGCACGTAGAACGGGTTCGCCACGATCACGTCATCCGTCGAGCCGGTGAGCTGCTGCTCGCCGAAGACGAACGACACGGCGAGGATGCCGAGGACCGCCACACAGAACCATGCGATCGGCAGCCACCGACGAGAGGGCAGATGTCCGGACGGGAAGAGCAACGGCAGGAACAGGATCACGGGGAAGATGCCCAGCAGCCATCCGAGGGAGGAGACGAGCGCCGCCGTCACCACCACCGCGCCGTCGGACACGCCCTCTCCGACGAGGTAGGTCATGAGCTCGGAGGCGGCGAAGCTCACCCCGGTGATCGCAGCGCCGAACAGCAGCAGCCCTCCGATCCGGTTGCCCCGCAGCCGGCTGAGCAGGAGCGCTCCCACGACGCCGAACAAGGTGAACGCGATCACGTACGGGACCTGTTCGGCGATCGACTCGCCGTTGACCGCGACCAGGATCAGCCCGACGATCGCGAACGAGATGAACACGCCGAGCGCGACCCACGGCCATCGCGCACGGCGGGCGGTCTCCGTCACGGGGCGACCTCGGGCTCGCCGACCAGGACTCGGAAGACCTCGACGGGCTCCTCACGCCCCTTCACCTGTCGCGAGCCGATCGGCTCGCACGAGACGCCCGGCGCCGAGGCGATCGTGGTCGAGCTCGCCACGATCTCGCCGCCCTCCGCCTCGCTCTGCAACCGCTGGGCCACGTTCACCGCGTCGCCGATCACCGTGTACTCGAGCCGGCCGCCGCCGCCGATCACGCCGGCGATCACCTGACCGGTGTTCACGCCCACCCCGATGTGCAGGCCGTCCACTGCGTCGGTGCCCCATCCCTCGGCGTTGAGCTGCGCCTGCCGGCGCTGCATCGCGATCGCGCAGCGCAGGGCGCGTTCGGCGTGGTCGTCGATCGGGTCCGGCGCGCCGAACACCACCATCACGGCGTCGCCTTGGAACTTGTCGATCATCCCGAGGTGCTCGACGACGATCTCGGCCATCGCCGAGAGGTGTCGCCCGACGATCTCGGCGATCTCGTTGGCCGCCAGGCGTTCGGCCATCGCCGAGAAGCCACGGATGTCGCTGAAGAGCACCGTCACCTCGAGCTCCTCGCGTTCGACCTCGCCCCTCGCGAGCTTCTCGGCCACACGCTGCGGCACGTAAGAGGAGAGCGTGGCTGCCGCGGCCTGTTTCGCGACGACGGCGGCGTGCAGCCGCTTCATGTCGTCGACGGCGCTCGCCCCGCCCGAGCCCGCACCGGCCGCCATGTTCGTGAAGAGGTCGGTCACCCGCCGGTCGACGGCCTCCTGGGTCGTCCCCAGCCGCTCGGCCATCTGCTCGTACCCGAGACCCTGCGACATCAGGTCGAGGAGCTCGCGGTCGTGTTCGGCCGTCTCGCGGCGGCCCGACAGGCGTTCGGCGATCGTCGGGTCGACCGCGGTCCCCCCCGCCGCGACCTCGCGGATCGCGCGGACGAGCTCGTCGCCCTGCGCGATCCGGTCCTTCAGCAGATACGCCAGTCCGCTCTGGCCCTTCCCCAGGAGCGCGATCGCGTACGCCTCGTCGTCGTGAGCCGACAGCACCACGACCCCCGTCCCCGGGTGCTTCTCGCGGATCGCGTGCGCGCAGTCGATCCCCTCGAGCTGGAAGTTCGGGGGCATCTTGATATCGGTGACAACGACATCGGGGACGTGTTCGGCCGCGGCCGCGAGCAGGGAGGGGGCGTCCTCGGCCACGCCGACGACCTCGATGCCGTCGTAGGAGTCGAGGAGGGCCCGCACGCCCTCGCGCACGAGGACGTTGTCCTCACCGAGGACGACCCTGATGCTCACGCTACCTGCCTCTCCGACGACGGTACGATGCGCGCATGGTGCGCGTGGTCTTCGCCGAGGATAACTACCTGGTGCGGGAGGGGACGTCGGCGCTGCTCCAGGCGACCGACGAGATCGAGCTGATCGGCACGGCGAGCTCGTTCGACGAGCTCATGACGGCGGTCGAGGAGCTCAAGCCCGAGGTCGTCCTCACCGACATCCGGATGCCCCCGTCGAACACGACCGAGGGCATCGACGCCGCACGACGCATCCGAGCCGACCACCCCGACATCGGCGTGGTCGTGCTGTCGCAGTTCGCCGAGGAGGCCTACGCGTACGAGCTGTTGAAGGACGGCGCGGCCGGCCTCGGGTACCTGCTGAAGGAGCGCGTGGCCAACCTCGAGGAGCTCGTCCGTGCCATCAACGAGGTGGCCAAGGGTGGTTCGGTGCTGGATCCCAAGGTGGTCGAGGCGCTCGTCTCGGCCAAGGACCGGATGGCGCACTCCCCGCTCGCGCAGCTCACCGACCGGGAGCGCGAGGTCCTCGAGAACATGGCGCAGGGCAAGAACAACGCGTCGATCGCCAAGTCGCTGTTCCTGACCGAGCGCGCCGTCGAGAAGCACATCAACTCCCTGTTCCACAAGCTCGGGCTCTCCGAGGAGACGGACGTCCACCGCCGCGTCAAGGCGGTGCTCGCGTTCCTGCGCGAGACCGACCACCCTTCCTGACTCTTGGCCTGATCCTTGGCCTGAGCCCACGAGGCCCGAGGTCACTGGGCCGCGCGGGTGTCCACGATCATCACCGAGCACGGCGCGTGCCGGAGCACGAGGTTCGGAACGCTGTCGCGCACCCGCCACCACGATCCGTGGGTCCCTCTGTTGCCGAGCACGATCGTCTCGACCCGTTCCTGTTCGGCGATCGCCACCAGGCGCTCGGCGGGGTCGCCCGACTCCGCCCAGCTGCGGACGGTGATGGCCGGGTAGCGGCGCTCGAGCCCGGCGAGGTAGCCGCTCGGATCGGCCGACTTCTTCGGGTCCACCGCATCGCGGACCGACGACTCGGGCCGGACGTGCAGCACGAGCAGCTCGGCTCCGCTCTGTCCCGCGAGACGGGCCGCCTCGCCGACCGCGAGATCGGCGGAAGCCGAGGTGTCCGTTCCCACCAGGATCTTCTTCATCGTGTGTCGCCTCCTCCATCCGCGACCACGGTACGCGCCGGCTCCGCCGGGTTCGAACCGGCCGCCACCACAACATCTGGGGGATGCCAGCACGCGAGGGACGGGGGGGTTCGAGCACGCGGTTGTGCGGGCGACCCCCCTTGGAACCCGCGGGCCCGGCTGCCACGATGCCCGAATGAAGGCCTCGACCGCCCGAAGGCTGGCGCACGCCGTGTGGCTGGGCACGTTGGTGCTCTGGGTGGTCGCCCTGATCCTCGTGATCGCGACCGCGCCGTCCGACGCCATCGCGATGGCGCTGCTCGGGCTGCCGATGGCGACCTATGCCACGGTGGGAGCGCTCGTCGCCCGCAGCAGCCCGAGGAACCCCATCGGCTGGCTGTTCGCGTTCGTCGGGCTCGATCTGGCGCTGTGGATGTTCGGGAGCGCCTATGCGCAGATCGGCGTGGAGATCTCGTCGGAGATCGGGGATCTGCCCGGGGCGGCCGCGGCGGCGTGGACCGGCGTCTTCGCGCAGATCGGTGTGCTCCCCGTCGCGCTGCCGGTCTTCCTCGTGATCTTCCCCGACGGCCGCCTGCGCTCCCGTCGGTGGCGCCCGGTCGCCTGGGCGATCGCGCTCGGCGGCGTGCTGCTGGTCATGGGGACGTTCGGGCAGGTCTGGGACTTCGACCCGGTGGTGCTTCGCCCGCCCCGATGGGCCACCGACATCCCGGGGATCCGCCTCGCCTACGACGCGGGGCTCGCCCTCGTGGTGGCGACGGCGTTCGCAGGTCTGGTGGCACTCGTCCTTCGCTTCCGCGAATCGAGCGCCGAGCAGCGCCAGCCGCTCCGCCTGCTCGTCGCCGTGATCGTCGCGATGGCCGTCACGACCGCGCTCGCGTTCGTGATCGTGGTGGCTAGCCAGGGCGCCGAGTGGTCGTGGATCGCGATCGTCCTCGCGATCCTCACCGACGGCTTCGGGGTCCTGGTGGGGATCCCGCTCGCCACTGCGGCCGCGGTGCTCACGTTCGGGCTCTACGACGTCGGCGTAGTGATGAAGAAGACCGTCGTGTACGTCGTCCTCGTCGTCTTCTTCGTGATCCTGCTCGGCATCCTCAGCCTCCTCCTCTCGCCCTTGGCGTTCATCGGCTCGCAGGGTGTCGGCGGAGCAGGCGATCGCGAGCTGCTCGTCACGCGGATCGTCACCGGGGTGGCCGTGTTCGCGCTCGTGCTCGTCCTCACGTTCCGGCCGATGAAGCGGCTCGCCCGGCGGCTGGTGTACGGGCGGCGCTCGACGCGCTACGAGGCGATGGCCGAGTTCTCCGAACGACTTGGGGACGCGTACTCGACCGAGGACGTCCTGCCCCGCATGGCCGAGATCGTGCGCGCGTCGACCGGCGCCGACGTCGCACAGGTGTGGCTCCACGTGCGCGGAGAGATCCGTCCGGTGGCCTCCTCGCCGAGCGACACCCCGGTGGGCACCGCGATCGAGACCGGCCCCGACGAGCTCCCGCCGTTCGAGGGACGCCGGGCCTTCCCGGTCCGCGACCGCGGTGAGCTCCTCGGCGCGCTCACCGTCTCGATGCCCGCCGCCGAGCCGCTGTCGAAGGACGGCGAGCAGCTCGTCACCGACCTCGCGAGCCAGGCGGGGCTCGTGCTGCGCAACGTCCGCCTGATCGAGGAGCTCCAGGAGTCGCGACGACGCATCGTGACCGCGCAGGATGAGCGGGCTCGCAAGCTCGAGCGCGACATCCACGACGGCGCGCAGCAACAGCTCGTGGCCCTGTCGGTCAAGCTCGGGCTGGCCGAGGCGCTCGTGTCGCGCGACGCGGACAAGACCACCGCTCTGTTGGCTCAGCTCAAGTCCGACGCCGCCGATGCCTTGGAGAACGTCCGAGACCTCGCGCGCGGGATCTACCCGCCCGTGCTCGCCGACCACGGCCTACCCGCGGCGCTCGAGGCGCAGGCCCGGAAGGCGCCGATCCCGGTGCGCCTGGACGCCAACGGCTCTGGTCGCTACCCCTCCGAGATCGAGGCCGCCGTCTACTTCTGCTGCCTGGAGGCGCTGCAGAACATCGCCAAGTACGCGGACGCCCACGACGCGTCGATCCGGTTGGGGCGTTCGAACGGCGACCTCACGTTCGAGGTCCAGGACGATGGTCGCGGGTTCGACCAGGGGACGGTCAGCGGTTCAGGGCTGACGAACATGCGCGATCGCGTCGAGGCGGTGGGCGGCACGCTCCACGTGAGCTCCGTGCCGGGTTCGGGCACCACGATCCGTGGTCGCATCCCCGTGGAGCCCTCGTCGTGACCCGGCCGGAACGAGTGGGCGTCTGGTCACCGTGCGCGGGGTCACGATGAGTCCGCGTTCGGCTCGGCGCACCGCCGACGCCTTGTGCGTCTTCGTCGGCCTGCTCGTCGTCGCCTCGGTCGGACTCACCTGGGGCCGTGACCTGACGGGACAAGACAGCGCCGACTGGATCTTCCTGACCGCGTCGGTGCTCGGGGCCGCGATTTATCTGGCGATCGGACGCGCGATCGTGTCCCGGCAGCCCGCGAACACGATCGGCTGGCTGCTGACCGGGATCCCCGTCCTCGCCGTCTTCGCTCTGACGAACGGCAGTTACGTCACCCGCGCCCTGACGATCGATCCGGGCTCGCTGCCGCTCGGGGTCGCGTCCGCATGGGTCGATCGATGGATCCTGGTGCCGACCCTGTCGGCCTTCCTTCCGCTGTTCCTCCTGTATCCGGACGGACACCTCCCCTCCCCTCGGTGGCGACTCGTCGGCGTGCTGACGTTCGCAGCGCCGGTGTTCACGACGATCGCGTTCGCGGTGACACCCGGCCAGCTCACCGGTGCGATGTCGGACATCACCTCCGCCCATGTGGCGAACCCGCTCGGCGTCGACGCCCTCGCGGGGTCGATCGACGCCATCACGCAGATCGGCGGCTTCCTGATCTTCGGCTCGGCGATCGCCGCACTCGCGGGGCTCGTCGTTCGCTATCGCCGGTCGAACGCCGAGGTCCGGCAGCAGATCCGCTGGCTCGCGTTCGTCGGCGTCGCGTTCTTCGCCGAGTTCGCCGTCGGCATGATCTCGGCCGCCATCTTCGGCGACAACGAGTTCCTGGGCAACGCCATGTTCATGATGGTGTTCCTCACCCTGGTGCTCGGGATCCCGATCGCGTGCGGTGTCGCCATCCTCAGATACCACCTGTACGACCTGAACCTCGTGATCCGCAAGACGGTCGTGTATGCGCTGCTGGCCGGGTTCGTGACCCTCGTGTACGCGGGGGTGGTGGCAGGGTTGAGCAGCCTCGTGGGAGGCGACTCGATCGTCCTGTCCGTCGTCGCAACCGCGGTCGTCGCCGCGCTGTTCCAGCCGGTGCGGCGCTGGGTCACGCGATTCGCGAACCGCCTCGTCTTCGGCAGGCGCGCGGAGCCGTACGAGATCCTGGCGCGGTTCAGCGAACGCGTCGGCGGGACCTACGCCGCCGACGATGTCCTCCCGCGGATGGTGCGCGTGATCGCCGAAGGGATCGGCGCCGAACGCGTCGAGCTGTGGCTCGGCGAAGGGGGGTCGTCCCGAGCGGCCGCTTCGTGGCCGGTCACCGGGGATCCGATCGAGGACCCCGGGCTGGTCGTCCCCTTCGAGCACCAGGGGCGCACCCTCGGCGAGATCCGGATCCGCAAGCCCGCGTCCGAACCCTTGACCGCGACGGAGGACAAGCTGCTGCGCGACCTCGCGTCGCAGGCGGGCGTCGTGGTCCGCAACGTCGGGCTCACGAGCGAGCTGCAGGCAAGGGTCGAACGCTTGTCGGTCCAGGCCGAGGAGCTCCGAGCCTCGCGCGTTCGGATCGTTGCGGCGCACGATGCGGAGCGCCGGCGACTCGAACGCAACATCCACGACGGCGCGCAGCAGCACCTGGTCGCGCTCGCCGTGAAGCTGCGGCTCGCCAGGGCCCTGTCCGCCAAGGACCCGGCCAAGGCGTCGCAGATGCTCCTGGACCTGCGCGATCAGACCGAGCTCGCGCGGCGGACCCTGCTCGACCTCGCGAGCGGGATCTACCCGACCACCCTCGAGGAACGCGGGATCGCGGCCGCGCTGGAGGAGCAGGCCCACGCCGCCGGCGCGCACGTCACCGTGGAGTCGGACGGCATGGAACGACTGTCGATCGAGACCGAGGCGGCCGTGTACTTCGTTTGCCTGGAAGCGGTGCAGAACGCGACGAAGTACGCCCGGGCCTCGGACGTCCGGATTCGCCTGGCGCGCCGGGACGGGCACCTGGCCTTCGAGGTGAGCGATGACGGGATCGGGTTCGACGCGAGCCGCGCCGAGACGGGTTCGGGGCTGCGGAACATGCGCGACCGGCTGGCCGCGTTCGGTGGTGACGTCGAGATCGAGTCGTCCCCCGGGTCGGGCACGCGCGTCCGCGGACGCGTGCCGCTCCGCGAGGAGGTGCGGGTATGAGCCGGAGCGCACGGTTCGCCCGGATCGTCCACGTGGCCTCGCTCGTCATTCTCGTCCTCGCGACGGTGGGAGCGCTGTTCGGCGGCTCCGGCGATCAAGGAGCCGATCCGTTCTTCGGGATCGTGGTGATCGTCGTCGTCGCCGGCTACACGACGCTCGGCCGGCTCATCGTGACCCGGACGGGCAACCCGATCGGCTGGATCTTCCTCGGGATCGGGGCCGCCGGTGCGCTCGGCCTCCCGGCCGAGGGGTACCTGCTCGCGAGCTACGAGACCCCGTACGTCGCGTCGCTGCCGGGCACCGACGTCGCCGGCCTGATCGCGAACGCGACACCGACGATGGCGGCCCTTGCGATCCCGATGTTGTTCCTCCTGTTCCCGACCGGCGCGCCGCCCACGCGCCGATGGCGGTGGGTCGGGTGGTTGTGGATCGCGGGCGCCACACTCGCGCTCGTGTGGACGGTGCTGCGCCCAGGGGAGGTGTACGGCGAACAGGGCCGGATCCGCATCGACAACCCGATCGGGCTGGGGTTCCTCGAACCGCTCCGGTTCCTGTTCCTCGACGTCGCGACGCTCTGCCTCCTGGTCTCGTCGGCGGCGTCGATCGTCGCACTCGTCGTCCGTTACCGCCGCGCCCGAGGTGAGGAACGTCAGCAGATCACGTGGCTGATGCTGGTCGGGATCGCCGCGCTCGCGATCGTCGCCACGATGACCCTCCTGTCGGGGTTCATCCAGGAAGGCGAGGCCGGAGCCTGGCTGGGGAGCGTGCTCTGGGGGGCGCTCGTGCTGGTCCTCGCCGCGGGGATCCCGGCAGCGACGGCGCTGGCGATCTTCCGCTACCGGCTGTACGACGTGGACATCGTCGTCTCGAAGACGATCGTCTACGCGGGCCTCGCGGTCTTCATCGGTGCGGCGTATGTGGCGATCGTGGTGGGGATCGGCGCGCTCCTCGGGGGCGATCGCTCCAACGATGCCCTCCGGATCGCCGCGACGGCGGCGGTCGCTCTCGCGTTCCAGCCGGTGCGCGAGCGCCTGCAGCGGTTCGCGAACCGGCTCGTCTACGGCGAACGCGCCACCCCGTACGAGGTCATGTCGGAGTTCGGTCATCGGATGGCGGGCGTGCTGTCCGCCGAGGACGCGCTCTCGGACATGGCCGAGGCCGCGGCGCGCGGCGTCGGGGGGACCGCGGCCGAGGTCACCGTCTCGCTGCCCGACGGTCGCGAGCGATCCGTGACGTGGCCCGCAGGTACCGGGGTGGATGCCGCGACCGTCGCCGTGCCCGTGCTCCACGCGGGCGAGCGGATCGGCGAGGTCGCGGTGGTCAAGGCGCCGAGCGAGCCCCTGCGCCCCGCCGAGCGCGCCCTCCTCGACGACCTGGCCGGTCACGCAGGACCGGCGCTCCACAACGTGCGCCTCTCCGCGGACCTCGAGACGAAGGCCGCCCAGCTCGCCGCGCGAGCGGACGAGATCCGCGCGTCGCGAGAACGGCTCGTGACGGCCCGCGACGCCCAGCGCCGCCGGCTCGAACGGGAGCTCCGCGAAGGCGTCGGGGCCGAGCTCCGCGACATCCGCGACGAGATCGACGTGGACGCCCGGCTCGTGCTCGACGATCATGGCGCCGTCGAGGCGTCGCTCGACGCGATCGGCGTGCGAGCGAACGCGGCCCTCGACGAGCTCCGAGACGTCGCCCGCGGCGTCTTCCCCTCGATCCTGGCGGACCGCGGCCTGCCGACCGCGCTCGAGGCGCTCGTCCGCAAGACAGGGGGATCGGTCACGTTCCTCCTGGACCCGGCGGCAGACCGACGGTACGAACCGGCGGTGGAGAACGCCGTCTACTTCTGCTGCGTCCAGGCGTTGCAGAACGCCGAGCGGCACGCGGCCGGCTCGACGTTCGGGGTCCGGCTCGGTCCCGATGGCGACGGGATCCGGTTCGTGATCCACGACGACGGTCCAGGGTTCGAGGTCTCGACGACGGATGTGGGCGAGGGGATCCAGATCATGCAGGACCGGATCGCGGCGCTCGCGGGCGAGCTCGTGATCGAGAGCACTCGGGGCCGTGGCACCACGGTCACGGGGCGCCTGCCCGGCAGGGTGATGGAGGCATCGCCGGTATGAGCCAACGTGCAGCCAAGATCGTGTCGACCTCGATCCTCATCGCGGTCGTCGCGGCGCTGGGAGCCGTGACCACGCTTCGATTCGTCGGCGGGGAGCAGATCTCGAGTCCCGGGATCGCGGTCGTCGGGGATCCCGACACGCCGGGGTTCGCCCAGGTCCGCTCGGACCTGGAAGCCCAGCTCGCGGAGGGGAAACGGCTCGGCTCGTCGGGCGTGTCCGACGTGATCATCGCGGTGCTCGCCATGGGCTGGGGCGTCACGGGATGGCTCATCGTGTCGCGGCAACCCAGGAACCTCGCGGGCTGGCTCTTCTGCATCGGCGCCGCCGCCACGGCGGTGGCCGGGCTCGCGACCGCCTACACGATCTACGGCGTTCGGCTGGCCTCGAACCCGTTACCGGGCCAGGGGCCGGTCGCGGTCGTCGCCGATTACTCCTTCCTCCTCGTCGCGCTGATCCCGCTCCTCGTCCTGTTGTTCCCCGACGGGCATCCGCCCAGCGCCCGATGGCGACGGGCCGTCTGGGTCCTGCTCGCGGGCATCGGCGTCGCCGCCACCGCGTACGCACTCACGCCCGGCCCGCTCAACGACTTCGTCGAGTACGGGATCCTGTACGCGAATCCGTTCGGGTTCGGCGCGTTCGCGGAGGGGCGCCCGGGCAACGCCCTCGTGAGCGTCGGCGCCCTGATGATCATCGGCGCGAGCCTCGCGACGGTGATCGCCGTGTGGCAGAGGTTCCGGCGGGCCCGGGGCGAGGAACGGCAGCAGATGCGCTGGTTGGTCGCCGTGGCGACCGTGGCCGGCGCCGGGATCGCGGGGATCCTCCTGCTCTTCCCGCTGGTCGGCGTCCTCGGCCTGGACCAGGGGGGCTTCGGCAACGTGATCTTCTCGATCCTGTTCGTCCCGGCGCTGCTCGCGATCTTCGTGGGGATCCCGGCCGCGTACCTGGTCGCGATCTTCAAGCACGGTCTGTGGGACCTGGACGTGGTGATCAAGAAGGCGCTGGTCGCCTTCGTGCTGACCCTGCTGGTGGTCGGGGTGGGTCTGGCGACGATCGGGATCTTCGGCCGGCCCGCCCTGTCGGGAGACAACCGGCTCGGCGTGGCGATCGCTGCGATCGCCGGTCTCCTGCTCTGGCCCCTCGCGATCGTCGGCCGGCGGATCGCACAGCGCGTCGTGTACGGGAAGCGTGCGGCGCCCTATCAGGTGCTCACCGAGTTCTCCGAACGCGTCGGCGAGACCTACGGGACCGAAGACGTCTTGCCCCGGATGGCGCGGATCCTCGGCGAGGGGACGGGAGCGACCGGCGCGCGCGTCTGGCTCTTGGTCGGCGTCGAGCTCCGCGCCGAGACCGGATGGCCGTCGGACCTCCCGGCACGGGGTAGCCTCTCGCTCCGGGGAGAGGGGCTCCCCGAGGTCGACGGGGAGACGATCGTCGAGGTCCGCGACCGCGGCGAGCTGCTCGGAGCTCTGTCGGTCGCGATGCCCGCCAGCGACCCGATGAACCCGTCGAAGGAGCGGCTCGTCCGTGACCTCGCGGCCCAGGCGGGGCTCGTGCTCCGCAACGTGCGGCTGATCCAGGACCTGCGGGCGTCGCGCCAACGGCTGGTCGCCGCGCAGGACGAGGAACGCCGCAAGCTCGAGCGGGACCTGCACGACGGGGCGCAGCAGCAGCTGGTGGCGCTCGCGGTCCAGCTCAAGCTCGCCCGGACGATGCTCGACCGCGACCCGCCCTCCGTGGGCGGCATGCTCGACACCCTCCAGACCTCGGCCGCCGACGCGCTGGTCGGCCTGCGCGACCTCGCTCGCGGGATCTATCCACAGCTGCTCGCCGACCGCGGCCTCGCGGCGGCGCTCGAGGCCCAGGCGACCAAGTCCGCCATCCCCACCACCGTGCGCGGCGAGGGCGTCGAACGCTATCCGAGGGAGGTCGAGGCCGCCGTCTACTTCACATGCCTGGAGGCCCTGAACAACGTGGCGAAGTACGCGGAGGCGTCGAGGGCGACCGTCTCCCTCGCCCAGACGAACGGGACCCTGGCCTTCACGGTCACGGACGACGGGGTCGGGTTCGACCCGGCCGAGGTCGAGCACGGGACCGGGCTCCAGGGGATGGTCGACCGGCTCGAAGCGATCGGCGGGGACGTGCGCGTTCGGAGCACGCCCGGCGAGGGCACGACGATCCTGGGTCGGGTCCCGGTCGGCTAGGCCACGGGCTCGTTGGCCGCGGCCCACGCGGACTCGAGCCGGTCCGGTCCGAACACGGCCTTGGGGATGTACGCGGATGCCCCGCACTCGGCGGCCCGGGGCGCGTACTCCTCCTCCTCGTACGTCGAGAGCAACAGGACGATCACGGAATCCGAGCGTTCGGACAGGATCTGGCGCGTGGCGTCGAGCCCATTGATGCCGGGGAGGTTCACGTCCATCAGGACGAGATCGGGTGCGAGCTCCCTGGCCATCTCGACCGAGGACTCACCCGTCTCGGCCTCGCCGACGACCTCGAACCCGTCGGTGGCGTCCACCACCATGCGAGCCGCCAGCCGGAACGGCTCCTGATCGTCGACGATGAGCACTTTGACCGTCATGGTTGCCCTCGGGAACATCGTCCCACCGGGTCCGAGCTCCGACAGTGATGCCAGCACCACTGTTGCCCGTGCCTGGACACCCGCCCCCAGGCGCGTTCGGAGATCCCGCGGCTAGGCTGAGCTGCCGACCCGGAGGAACGCCTGCTCGAGCACGAGCCGAGGGTTGAGGTTCAGGTCCTCCGCGAGCGCGGCTCGGGCCTCCTCCACCGCGGCCATCGCGCTCGTGGCCGAGGTCACGTCGCCCGGCGCGGGCGAGAGATCGGGGTTCATCAACACCTCGGCGCCACCCCCCACCGCGACGGCCACCCGATCGCGCAGCAACGCCGAG